>WNFV01001683.1_pt1 | contig 29920 bp, 17 predicted proteins | sample 5400101 | NCBI WGS metagenome assembly WNFV01 (sample SAMN13153361, study PRJNA577476) | soil metagenome | isolation source: 115 cm soil or saprolite under grassland replicate 1 | place: USA:California | collected 2016-06-15
CGTTGGCGTAGCTGAAGGTGTGATGCGCACTCTCCCAATCCGCGTGATCGTTGCTGGTGGCGAAATGGACGATGCGCAAGGCGGCGGCGAAGGCGACCGCGCGCGCGACGTCGGCGGGCGCGGCGCCGTCGCGGAGCGCGGCCACCAGCGCCGCGAGGATCGCTTCCGGGTCTTCGCCGAGAACGACGCGCCCGAGCGCGGCGTGATCGTGCCAGCGGCCGCGCCGCGGCCGGCCCGCCGAGAGCGCGGCCGGCAAATCGCGGACCGTGCGCTCCGTGAGCGCGACGAGATCGACCGGATGGCGCCAGCTGTCGGATTCCTCGCTGCCGAGCGAGGCGGTGAGGACCGGCACGATCGCCGGCAACACGGCGTCGGCGTGCTGCCAGCCGATGAGGTCTGTGCCCTCGAACGCCTTCGCGAGGAAGTCGAGGGCATGGCCGCCATCGGCGAAATAGCGGTCGGTGACCGCGGTCAAGGTGGTGGCGGCGAGCCATTGCGGCGTGGCGCCGGCTGCGATCGCGGTGCGTAGCGTCCGCTCCGCACCGGTGCGGTGGCGCACGCGCACCCAGTGGCCGAACCAGCGCGCGAGCGTCTCGAGCGGCACCACGCCGCCCAAGGGCTCGCTGTCGGTGCGCGGCGGCTGCCCCTCGCAGTCGTCGGCGACGGCGCCGATGCCGTGGAACAGCGCGAGGTAGCGATCGTCATCGTCGAGCACCGGAAGCAGATCGGCCAGGGCGATCAGCGTGGTTAGCCCGACGCCCCAGCGATCGCGACGGGTGGCGCCGTACAGCAAGGCGTCGCGAACGAGGTCGGCGGCCGGCACGCGCGCCGCGGTCGCGCCCAGCACCGCCTTGCCGATCACCAGGCTGATGTTGTGGGAAAGACCATCGTGCAGGCGCCGCCGCCAATGGGACGCTTCCGCGCGCGGCGCGAGCTCGGCCGCCACCCAGACCTCGCCGTCGACGATGCGCACGGCGCGCACCGGCACGTCGTCGGCCCAGAGATCGAAGGTCGAGCCGCTGCGCAGATCGAAGCGGGCGTGATGCCAGTGACAGGTGAGGATGCCGTCCTCGATGCTGCCGCGATGGAGCGGAAAGCCCATGTGCGGGCAGCGGTTGTCGAGCGCCACCACGTCGTCGCCGTCAGCCACGACCAACACCGCCCCGGTCGGCGTGCCGATTACCGCGCGGCGGCGGGCGCGCAAGTCGGCGAGCGTGCCGGCACGAATGAAGCCCCCGCCCTCGTCGTTCATGGGATCGCTCCTGCAGGGCTCCGCGAAAGCGTGCGCCGACAGGCGCGGCATTGCAAGTCCGGAATCGGCGCTTCCGGAGTAACTCTGGCTGTCCCTTCTCAAAACTTCATCCGCAGCAGAAATCTTGGTCGTTAGCCACCCAAATTGCGGACCGAAACAAGGTCGCAATTTGATTCCCTATTCGAAACGAGAAAATTCAAAAATTCAAAAATTCCCTGTTCCTTGAAAAATTTCCGCTGATACGTGTGCGGAAATTCCCTGTTCCGTTGCGTAGGGAATTTAGCTCCAAACCTTCTGTCATGATGTGACCTGACGGCGCAATTTCACGGAGGGGCACGTTGACCGCACAGCCAGCAAGCAAAGCCATCGCTGCAGCGACGGCAAAAAAGTTCACGGCGTTCTCTTGCGGTGCGTCATTCCAGCTTGCAGCCGCTTTGGCTCCCTTGCGCGGCATGTCATCGCCTCCATTCCCTGGGCCGCGTCTTGCGCGCGGAGGTCCGAAACGTCGTCAAAATCGCCTAATTGCGCGTTAAAAGCGCCCCAAGCGCCGTGGTTTTGCGAATGAGTTAAAATCAAGCTTAATAGATTGCATCCACTTCCAGTCATGGCGTATCGCGCTGTGACAGCCTCTCGTCGCCGGCTCACTGCACCGGATGGCACATCGGCGACAGGATGGGCAATGAAAAGCGCTATGCGAGAATGCTCGCTGCTCCTGATGGTTGGCGCCGTCTTCGCGCAAAGCGCGTTGGCTCGCAACTACCTACACTGCCCGACAAAAAAAGTAGTGATCGTAAATGCGTCGAGCGGCATTACGTCGTCAAGCGCCGAAGAGAACGTGGACTTCTGGATTCATGAAGCAACGAGAAGTCTCACGCTCGCGGATGGCACCCCCCTGATCGTTCACCGGTTCGACGACCGGTGGATCAGCGCTGCTCGCGGCGATGTGTCCTATGAGTTGGATCGTCAAGATGGCAATTTGACGTACGCAGGCTCGACCACGAAGGATGGCGTTACAACGATCATAATCGGGTCAGGTCGATGTAAACCTGCGGCAGCGCGGTGAGAGAAGATTTGGACGCTGAAAGGATTGCCGCACAGAAATGCATGAGGCGCGCGCAGCAAAGCCCATCGCGCCAGACTCCGTTCTCCAAGTAGCCCGGCGGAGGCCAGCGAATTGTCGCGAAACACAGCGAATGAACAATTCCATCAGGACCGCGAGAGATAATGCGGCAGCTCCCTCTCGAATTCGGGGAGGTAGCGCGAGATCACCGTCACGTCAAAGCGTCCGAGAATCGACTCCTTTGGCTCGCGGTCGAGCAAGAAACGGAAGGCTGCCTCAAGACAGCGCTCCGGCGTATGCTTGCCGGCCGTTAGCCGGTGGCACATTTCAGGCGACATCGTCACGTGGTGACGAGTCTCGCCCTCGCCTTCACGAACGACCACTTCGAAATCGAGAGGGCCGCCCTCGCTAATGCGCCGGACCTCGATCATGGCGACCTCCTATGTCAGGACCGGCGGGCATCCCTGATCGCCGATTTCTTATACCAATCCGGGGCGGTGAGGTGATTTTGCGGCAAGCATTTGGGCTCGGCCGCGCGATGAACGCCAGAAAAATGCCTCAAGAGTACATCAGGGCCGGATTCAGCCGTACTGGGGAAATCTCGCCGTAGGATTGGGCGGATCGAGGAAACGTCGCATCATTCAAAGCCCGATCCGCGCCTCGATCCTGCCCGACTTCCATTAGCTGACACCACGCCGGTGGTGGGACGGCGGACAGCCAGACCTCATGGGCAGTTGCGCCATGGATTATTTGTCATACCGCGGGGCCGCAGCGTGTTATTGTTTGCATATTGAAAATTGCGCTCAGCCCGGAAATTCGAGGGCAAAGAAGAGCGCAGCTGCAGTTTGGTTTCGGTTTCAAAGCAGTGCGCAAAACCAGTCGAACAGGGAGGACCAAACCATGATGTCATCATTTTTGCACCGCTTCGTGGCCAGCGCGGGCGCGACGCTGTTGCTGGTCGCGATCTCGGCGCCCGGCATGGCGCAGGAGAAGAAATACAAGCCGCTCGTGGTTAGAGCTCCGGATGGGGTCACGATCGCGGCGCAGGAGTGGGGCAACCCATCCGGCCCCGAGATTCTCTTCATTCACGGCTTCTCGCAAGCCTCGTTGTCGTGGCAACGCCAGGTCGAGAGCGACCTAGCCAAGGAATTCCGGATGGTGACCTACGACCTGCGCGGCCACGGCAGTTCCGACAAGCCGTTCGAGCCGGAGAAGTACAAGGAGTCCAGGGCCTGGGCCGACGAGGTCCAGGCGGTCATCGATGTTGCCAAGCTCAAGCGGCCGGTGCTGGTCGGCTGGTCCTATGGCGGGCGCGTTATCGCCGATTATCTCAGGATCCAAGGCGCCGCTCGGCTGGCGGGCCTCAACTACGTCGATGCGGTGTCGAAATCCGATCCGAGCTTCTTCGGGGACGGGCTCAAGGTGCAACCCCTCATGCTCTCCGATGACCTGGCGACCAACATCGCGGCAACGCGCATTTTCCTGCGCAACTGCTTCGAGACGCAGCCCAGCCAGGATGATTTCGAGACCATGCTCGCCTTCAACATGATGGTGCCGCCCAAGGTGCGCGCCAATATGGGCGGGCGCACGCTCAGCATGGATGACACCTTGAAGGCATTGAAACTTCCGGTGCTGGTGACCCAGGGCGCGGCAGACAGGCTCGTCCTGCCCGCCGCCTCCAAGCATACAGCCGCAACCATTCCGGGCGCCAAGCTCTCGGTCTATGACGGCGTCGGCCACGCGCCGTTCTGGGAGGATACGGCGCGCTTCAACGCCGAGCTTGCGGCCTTCGTGCGCGCGGCCAACAAGACGAATTGACGTGTGCATGTCAGCTTTTTGGCCATGAACGGACCTGCTCGGGCCGGCAGGGCATGTCGCGGAAGTGGCAATGAACGAACCCGCTTGCGTGGGAGCGCGCGCGAGTGCCCGAGCCAGTGGCGCCGACGAGGTCACGCTGCAAATTCGCGTGCGAGCAGCCGATGAGTGACAGCGGGGCATGGGAGCCTTTGCGCACTCGATCGGCCGCGACTTACCGCCGATGGCCCAAGCCGATGCCCAGCTTTATGGCTTGTTGTCGGAGCGCACCGACCGTACGTTTCATCGCGCGTGAGATAACGGATACGCGCGTCTTTGCCTTCGAGTGTCGCTTAAGCTCGCGCTGATCGCTCTTTGTCCACGCACGCCGCCGAGCACGCCTCTTTCCCTTCGCTGATCTTCTCTTCTTTGCCATTGTCTTCTCCATGAGCGATTGAAGTAGCTGTGTTATGCAGAGGTGAACATGAGATCTAGCTCCGTACAGTAAAATTGTCAGAACCCAGCACTTCAACACGGCCTCACGCCAGGCCGTCCGCGATCATCTCAAAGACTCCGTGCGGACTGACGACCGAGACTTCATCAACACCCACCTCGTTCGTGTCGAGGTCCACGTGGACCATCTGTCGATTCTGCGGTGGCACCGCGCCCTGTCGCGGCGGCGTACCGCCCCTCACACGTACCGAAGCGGAGGGCCTTCTCGCCCACCCCTCATTATGGATACTCGCCGATGAGGCGAGCCAGATCGAACGTCCCTACCGCTTCAGGAACTTCCGGGAGGCGCTCGACTGGTGCGGCAGGCGGACGAGCTCGCCGAGGCCGAAGGACATCATCCGGACATCATGCTACGCCACAATTTCGCTGCGACCCAGAGAAGATCAGAAGATCAAAAGGCTTTGTCACGTTGGTGGGGCTTGCCGGCGGTGAGCTCTGGCCTTTAGCGTTCATGATGACCAAGATCGGCTACAGCGGGTATCGCTTCCCTCCGGTGATCATCCAGCAGGCCATCTGGCTTTATGCCCGTTTCACCTTGAGCTTCCGCGATGTCGAGGACCTGCTGGCAGAACGCGGGATCACGGTCTCCTACGAGACGGTGCGCCGCTGGGTGAACCATTTTGGACCTGCGATTGCCACCGATCTCCGCAAACGCCGCCCCAAGCCTCATTCCACATGGCATCTTGACGAGGTGTACATCAAAATTGATGGGCGTTTGGTCTATCTGTGGCGTGCCGTCGATGCCGAGGGCGAGGTCCTCGACGTTCTCGTGCAGAGCAAGCGGGACAAGCGGGCCGCACTGAAATTGATGCGGAAATTACTGAAGAAGATGAATTTTGTGCCGGACAAGCTGGTGACCGACGATCTGCGGTCTTACGGGGCGGCCTGTCGTGATCTTGGAATCGCCCACCGCCATGAACGTGGGCAGTGGCGTAACAACCGAGCGGAGAACTCGCATCAACCAACCCGACGACGGGAGCGCAAGATGCAAGGGTTCAAAAGTGCGGGGGCAGCCCAGCGATTCCTGTCCTTCCACGCGGCCACCTACAACATCTTCAACGTTCAGCGCCATCTCACCTCCGCTCGCACACACCGAGTCTTCCGAGCTTCGGCAATGCAGACCTGGCGTGAGGTCACCGCCGCGCCTTGAGCCGAGCGGAGTGGACGGTTTCGCCGCGTCCGCTATTCCTCAACGTGACAATGCCCGTTGCGCGTTTATTCCGCTTTGTCAGAACTGAAGCGGGACCGCTCGCGGCTTCGTTGAGGACGCGTATATGGGCCGAACGCTGCGGATCGGATCGAAGGTGGTGGTCTCGGTTCTCGAGCGCGACCCGCGTTGCAAGATGATCACGCTCGATCCCGACACGGCTCAGCCGAACGCGCAGCTCCTGCGGACGGTCACTCAGACCCACGATAACAAGGCCGGAGTTTATGGCGCCGTCTTGGTAGAGGGAACAATCCGGCGGGGCGACGTAATTGAACTTGCGTGATGTTGGACCCCGTTGGCGAGATTGCGGTAGACTACGCCGGCTTCGCGCCCACAGCGATCGGCTCTTGAGGGAGGCTGCAATGAGTTCCGTTAATGCCAAGCCCACGCTCTACGACCGTCTCGGCGGGGTCTATTCGATTGCTGCCGTGGTGGACGACTTCATTGATCGGGTTATGCACAACCCAATCCTGAATGCGAACGCCGCCGTTGACGAAGCGCATCACCGTGTCAGCGCGGCGGGCTTCAAATACTACGTGACTGAGATGGTTTGCGGGGCCACGGGTGGTCCACAGAACTACACTGGCCGCACCATGCGCGAATCCCACAAACACCTCAAGATCACCGAGAGTGAGTGGGTCGCTTTCTGTAAGGATTTCGACGACACTATGGCCAAATTCAATGTGCCCGGGGCGGAGCACAAGGAACTGTTTGCCATCGTGCAGAGCACTAAGGGCGACATCGTCACCGGCTGAAGAAAAGCGGGTGTGGTCTGAATAGTCGGCGCAGCCAGCCGGATGGCGGAAGCAGTCGATCTTACCAGAAGAACGATCCGATTAGCCGGTAAGGTTTTATCTATGCTGAGCGCAGCCAGGTGCGCGCCGCTCAGCTGAATCCGCTTACAGCGTGATGTGCGACGTCGGACGACATGCAGCGTGCACTCTGACACTCTGATCCGTGTGTCGCATGCCCGCATCGTAATAACGGGCATTGAAATAATAGAGCCCGCTCTGGTCGATGAATTGACCGATGATTGCTCTCGGGTCGGGCCGAGTATTCGGCGCAGCCTCGCTCGCAAAGGCCAGGGCTGGAGTGCCAGTGACGACGATTCCACGCTGATTGAGAAGCTCGCGTGACGATAGTGTAAAGCTTTCTGCCTTCCAGGCGAGCGGGAAAAGCGCTAATCTTGACGCCAGTTCGGGGGTCCGGGGAAATCCCGGCTTTTCACAGGAAGAGGAGTGCCTCCGATGTGTGACTACAGTCTGCACCTCGTCGCGAACCGGCCTGCCAAGATCGAGGACAAGCTGGTGACGACGAAATTCAACAACTCGATTACCCGTGGTTTTGCGGCGGTCGGACAGCCGAACGTTGCGGTCTGCCTGCTGCCCGGTACCGAGATCGCATTCGACGAGAATGTCGAATGCGAGCCGTTGTTCGGCGTCGGTATCTTCCCGAATAAGAAAATCGGGCAGCGGCTTGCGCGCTTCCGGCAAATCAATATGGACAATCCCGTGACCCATCACGATGCGCTGGAATTCCCCGACGGGCAGGTGGTACTAGTCACGCGCTTGTGCGATGGCCAGCGCGCCACAGTTCTGCAATTGCCGGCCGGCGCGCGTGCCGCAACCGCGGAGGGGACCGTCGTCGAGCCGCAGCTTCGCGAGTCTTCCCTTTCGATCTGATCGCGCAGACGGATACGCGCTGATCGACGGGTGCAATACGAAGAGCAACCGGCACAGCCGGTGGCTTGCAATTTGGCTTTGGCTATTTTTTACCTAAGGGGCCGCGTTGTCCTTTCCGAAAATTCCATCCGGCTTGGGATTCGCGTCGTGAGGCAGAATCATCGCATGATTAGGGCCGATGCTTGCAATCCTGCACACGCTCGGAATGTTCATTATCGACTTGTTCAAGTCGCGGCGCCGGCTTGAAGCCGAGAACTTGTTTCTTCGTCATCAACTCAGCATCGCCTTGAGGCGTGCGCCGCCTCGTCTTCGGCTGCGCGGGAGTGACCGGGCGCTGCTCGTATGGATGATCCGGCTCTGGCCGAACAGCAGTATGCGCAGCATGTCGTATTGCGTCCATCAAGCACGCCGGCAGGCGCGCGTTCATGATCAATCGTATTCAAGACCGGCCAAATGTCGAGCAGATCAAGCGCTCGATACGCAGGCTTGGGCCGCCGGAAAGCCGGTATCCATCTAGGATGTTCCGCGTCCATAGGAGAATTCCTATCGGTCATTGCAAACGTTAGGGATAGGCGTAACGTCGTAACCGTCCTTCACGGCCTTGGCGTGATAGTACACGCCGCGGAGCCGGAAGCTGTCGCTTCCGAAAACTCAATCCATTGACTCGCGGTCAGCGGCGAATCAGAACATGATCGCCGCATGATTGCAATCGGCCTCCTGTTCGTCCGCATACTCTGCGATTGCTTCAAGTCGCGCCGGCGCCTGGAAGCCGAAATTCTGGTACTGCGGCATCAGCTCAATGTCCTACAGCAGCGCGCGCCGCGTCGAGTACAATTGCGTTGGGTCGACCGAGCCGTGTTCATCTGGCTGTATCGTTGCTGTCCTCACATCATCGACGCCAAAACGATCCTCAGGCCTGAGACCGTCGTGCGTTGGCAACGAATGGGTTTCGCGGCCTACTGGCGATGGAAGTCCTGTCCACGCGGGGGCCGACCGCGGATCGACAAAGAGGTACGCGACCTGATCCGAAGAATGAGTTTGGAGAACCGGCTTTGGGGCGCCACCAAGATCCACGGCGAATTGCTAAAGCTCGGCATCGAGGTCGCTCAGTCCACGGTCTCGATCTACATGGTGCCGCGGCGAGATCGGCCATTGCAAACCTGGAAGACCTTCCTTCGTAATCATATGGAGGGGATTGCGTCGATTGATCTGTTTGTGGTTCCGACGATTGCCTTTCAACAACTCTATGCATTGCTTGTTCTTGGCCATCGACGGCGAGAGCTGCTGTGGTTTGCGGTGACCCACAACCCAACGGCAGAATGGTTGGCGCGCCAAATTACCGAAGCGTTCCCGTGGGGCGGCGCACCGAAATATCTCATCCGCGACAATGACAGAGCATTTGGGGTTGCTTTCAAGGCTCGCATCCGAGCGATGGGCATTCGGGACCGGCCCACGTCATTCCGTTCGCCCTGGCAGAACGGATATGTCGAACGCTTGATCGGGTCGATCCGACGCGAGTGCACGGATCATTTGATTGTGTTCAACGCCGAGCACCTTCGACGAATTCTTGCAAAATATGCAAGCTATTATAACGAAGGGCGAACTCACGTTTCGCTCGGGAAGGACGCGCCCTGCGCACGCCCGGTCGAACGGCTCGGCGTCATTATTCCGCGTCCAATCCTCGGCGGGTTGCACCATCGGTACGCTCGAATCTAGTATTCGGAAGCGACAGGATTCAAATGCAGGCGCCCGCCCTCGCTATTTGACCTTCTCGTCCCTATATCCGCCCATCGCCGGCTCATAATCAGAACCAAAGCGCCGGTGACTGAGAGACCGGTAGAGCTCCCTCCTGGCGGGAAAGGGCGCGTCTCATGTTCACGGCAAAGCAATATCGTGCGAAAGCGGCCGAATACACAGAGCTGCTGAAAGCGGCTAGTTTGCCTGCCGAAACCCGCGAATTTCGGAAGCTCGAGCAAAGCTACCTCACGCTGGCCGAAAACGACGAATGGATGGCAGACAATCGCGACAAAATAAACATTCCGGGTGCAGACGACAATTGGTATGGCGACGCCATCCTCGCGCAGCAAGGGAAGCCTACGCTCGGATGCCATGAGGCCGACTTCGCAACGCAGTCGACTGCGATCCCAACAAAGATTCAGCAGCTCTTCGATGACGCCGGTTCCATGGGCGGCCTGTTGCAAACAGCGACGCTACGGGGACAGATCGCCCGCTTCCTACACAAGCATAAGGTCGACGACTTTCGCTGAATCGCTTTCGGCGCTTCTCACACGAAATGCGCTCGAGGCGATTTCACAACTTAGCCGACATATTCACGCTGACTATTGCGGTTGGCACAGTGGCCTACTGCCGGTTACTGCTTGCATGTCCCATGTGTGCGGGAAAACTGGCGCGCGCCAAATCATCGAGGGTTGTGTGTACCGAAAACTCAGATTCGAACGTATTGGTGATGCAGCCCGCGGACCAGGGCGTGCGACACGACGCGTCCGATCTGCTGAACCGGCCGTGAGACCGGCGCATCCTTGTTCAATGAACGGTGCGTTCTCGCCATGTTGTAATAGCGCGTATACTCTTGCAGGATTCGGCGTAGATGCGCCTCGCCCAACACGACGATATGGTCGACGCACTCACGACGGATCGTTCCGATCATCCGCTCGGCAAAGGAATTCTGCCACGGTGAACCTGGCGCGATGGGCTTGTCGCGGATGCCCATGGCTCGCAACCGGCGTGTGACGGCAGTACCGTAGATCGCGTCCCGATCGCGGATCAGGTAGCGTGGTGACTCGCTCCAGGGGAATGCTTCGGTAATTTGCTGCGCAATCCATTCCGCCGTCGGGTGGGCCGTCACATTGATCCAGACAAGCTCTCGACGGGTCAGCCGGGCGATGACTAAGACATAGAGCATGTTAAAGCCGATGGTTGGAACCACGAACAAATCCATGGCCGCGATGTGCGGCATATGGTTGCGCACGAAAGTGCCCCAGCGCTGACCCGACGGGCTGCCATCTGTCCTGGCTATGTACTTGGCGACGGTCGACTGAGCGACCGCAAAGCCGAGCTTGAGCAACTCGCCATGAATGCGCGGCGCACCCCAAAGCCAGTTCTCTTTGCTCATTCGTCGGATCAGCGCCCGCAGACCGGCATCGATCCGCGGCCGGCCTCCCGGGTTGCGAGATTTCCAGCGCCAATAACGGCGGAAGCCCGCACGGTGCCAGCGCACGATGGTCTCCGGCCGGACGATCATCATGGCCTTCAGGATCGATGGAAACCAGCGATACAGCTGGATGAAGAACAGGCGATCGCTGTTGGTCAACTCGACGCGGCCGCGCACCTTGCGCTGCAGCACGATCAGCTGACGCCGGAGCGCGGCATTCTCCGCCTCAAGTCGGCTGTTCGACTTGAACGGTGAGGCCAACAGCGCCAGAAAGAAGCATAGCAGCGCGATCATTGCCGCCGACGTTAAGCGATTCTGCTACACAATCAAAACGGATGAGGTTTTCGGTACGCACAACCACGAAGCCGCGAACGATGCGCTCGTCGTTCGACGACATCCTAGCGGACTACCTCCGCATACGCCTTGGCGAAACTGGGCAAAATCGACCAAGGCATTTTGACTTGCTTTATGGGCGAGCTATGCAATTCTGGGGCGTACCCAGGTGGCCAAGGAGCTGCATCCGGCGTGGGGAGACTCCATGCCTGGCGTCGAGCGCAAAAAAAGAGTCGAACCTGTTCCTGCGCGCTGCCAGTGCATAGAGGCCGCAGCGCGCGGCCAATTTGTCGCTGACGCGGTCGGGACGTCTCGCGCAACACCCAACGGATCGTCAGTACCGGGACACCGGAAGCCAGCACGCTGTCCACGGATGTCGCCGTGAGCAAGATTGGCCTCGACCTTGCCGAGCGGATCGCCGCCCAACAGGGGAGACCTCGCGCCGCCGCGTCCGCTTCCCCCCTCAGGATGCGGGTCTATGTCGTCTTTCGCGGCGATCTGGAACCGATCCGGCGCGCGGGTTTCGATCTCGTGGCGCCGTTCGGCCCGGTAGCGAGCGGGGATCTCACGATCGACGAAATCGAGCGTCTGGCGCAGCGCGATGACGTGGTGTCGATCGATCTGCCGGCCCGCGTCGAGCTCCAACTCGACCGCAGCGTCCCGGACATCCGCGCACCCGCCGCCTGGGGCGTGCCGCCGGTCAACCCGGCGAACACCGGCAAGGGCGGCGGCGCGATCTGCGGCATCATCGATTCGGGTTTCGATGTCTTTCACGGCTCGTTGCGCAAGAACTCGGGCGAGTCGCGCATCCGCTTCTACTGGGACCAGACGTTTCTCTACGATGTCAACGGCAACCCCATAGACAGCAACAATAACCCGCTGACCGGTGACAACGTGCCTCTCGACGAGACCGACAATGTCGCCACGCCGCTTCGCGCGCCAACCGTACCCGGCTGCACCTTTGGCATCGAGTTCGACGACGACCAGATCAACGATGCGCTCGCCCGGCATCCCGACGGCAAGGACCTGCCGATCTCGCTGCGCGACGATCAGGGCGAAGGGCACGGCACGCACGTCGCCGGCACCGCGGCCGGTGACGGTTCCGATCGCGACCGCTGCACGCCGCCCTTCACCTACCAGGGTGTTGCACCGGAAGCCGATCTCATCGTCGTCAAGATGGGCCTCTCGCCGGGGAGGGTGCAGGATCCGCTCAACGCGATAAACTACATCTTCGCCAAGGCCCAGCTTCTCGACCGGCCATGCGCCATCAACATCAGCTTCGCCACGCACTCCAGGCAGCACAACGGCTTCTCGCCATTATCGATTGCGATCGACGCTGCCCTCGCCGGCACCACGGGACGGGCCGTGGTCATCGCCGCATCGAACGACCGGCAAGGCAACCGCCATGTCGCGGAGACGGTAGCGGCCGGTACCACGACCACGATTAACCTTGTGGTCGAAGAGAATGTCCCCCGCGTGGCGGTGGTCGGCAGCTACGATACGATTTCGGCCCTGACCTATCGTATCCGCATGCCGCGTTTGCCGCCTCCGGCTGCGGTGCGCCAGTCGCAGATATTCGATCCGCTCGCTGCGGCGACACAAGTGACGCAGGGCCACACTTTCATGGCTTGGGTGCTGGAATCCCCGCCGGGCGATCCGGACCGGCATTTTCGCTTTAGCATCACGCGGCCTGCGCCGGGAGCGATGGTCGAAGCAGGCACCTGGCAGATCGATCTCATCACCGCCGGCGCGATCTCCAGCAACGTGCACCTGTGGCAAGACGACCCGTTCCGCAAAGATCTCGGCTTCAGGCCTGTCGGCTTTCAGCCCGCTGCTCCCGTCGTCGACCCGTCGCCCCAGGATGTCGCGAGACCACCCGAGTGGCGTCGTCCCGCCCGTTGGATTTCGGGCACGCTTTCCAGCTACGCCGCAACGCGGTCGGCGATCACGGTCGCCGCCTACAACGCGGAATCCGTCGATACGCCGATCGCTCCCTTTTCCTCGCAAGGGCCCGTCCCGCTCGGTCTCACGCAGGACCTCTTTCCGTCGACCCCGCCGGACAAGCCCGACATTGCAGCACCCGGCGTCACCATCCATGCGCCGTACGCCAACCAGCGAAAGTGCTTCCTGTGCTGCGAATGCTGGGTGACCCATCACAGGGCGATGGACGGCACGAGCCAGGCGGCACCGCACGTCACTGGCGTCGCGGCGCTGATGTTTGCGCAGGACCCCACGCTCAACGCGGCCGACGTGAAGCGCATCATGAGGGAAAGTGTCCGAGCGGCGCCGCTGCTGCCCGCGGGATGGCCGGACAGCGCCGTGCTGTTCGGCGCCGGCAAAGTCGACGCCGTCCTGTGCGCGCTTCTTGCGCGGGAGAGTGCCGAGACGCGCGTCGGCGGCGGTGGCGGGGCGCCGGTTCCCGACCCGTTCGTGATCGCGCCGCAGCCGCTGCGTCATCCCTGGCAGGATTTCGAGGACAGGCTGCGGGCGTGGGAGCGCCTGTTCGGCAAGCGACCGGCCTGGCAGCTCTGCGCCTTCCTGATCAGCACGCATTTCGACGAGGTGAAACGTCTGATCGACACCAACCGGCGCGTCGCAGCGGTCTGGCAGCGGCACGGCGGGCCATCGCTGGTGCGACGTATCGTGCTCGGCGAGGAGAACCCCGATCCACCGCTGCCGGAACGGATCGGCGACAGGCCGGTGCTGGTGCTGATCGACAGGCTGGTCGCGATCCTGGAGCGCTATGGCAGCGCCGCGCTCAAGGCCGATGCCGCGCGCTACCGTGACTTCATCCGGCGGCTTCCCGGGCTGCGGATCGCCGACATCGATACGGCGCTGGCCGAAAGCGCGCCGTCATGACTGCCGGCACCGTCGAAGCAATCGCCTGGTTCGTGGGCGAAGCGCTGGCGCCGGTCAAGGATCGGCTGGCCGCCGACCAGATCGACGATTTCCTGGCCGAGCTCGGCATGCGACTCCCGGAAGGCCTCTCCACGCAGGGCGGCATTCCGAGCGCCCTGAACGCCGGAGCTGCTGCTGCCGGCGAGCTCGAAACGGCGCTGCCGGCGCTGTCTGCGGCGATCGACGCAGCCGATGCCGACGATCCGGCCTCGATCGCGGCTCTTCTGCAGGCGGGCGCGACGGTGGTGCAGAAGATCGTGGCGCTGATCGGCGCCATCTCCGCCTTGTCCACTGGCGTGCGCCAGGTTGCCGCCGGCTTGCCTGCCCCTGATCGGCAGGCCGTGGAGGATTTCGCCGCCGCCCTGCCGGGTCGGCTGCTCGAATTTCTCGTGCTGGCGCATGTCGATCGCCGGGCGCCGCAGGTCGCGACGATATTGAACCTGTTCGGCTTGGTGGAAGACCGCTCGGAGGAGGGCGGAGCCGCCGCGGTGTCACGGCCCTATCGCGTGCGTCGGATCCGCCTGCGCCGCTTCGCCAAGGCGCTGACCGATCCGGCGGGCTACCTGCGCGAGATCTATCACTGGGGCGAACCCGGGTTCACGGGCATCGAAGTCTTCCGCCCCGTCGCCGAGCTGCTGAGCACGAACGACTTCGCGGTGGCCTTGATCGAGGCGCCGGGGCAGCTGCCCGTGCTCGAGGCTTTCCTCGTGCGCTTGGTAGCGGATCCTTCAACGAATCCGCCCGGCATGCGGTTCCGGCTGCGGCTGCCGGCCACGGAGGATTTCCGGCAGACCTTCGCGCTCGGCGGGCCGTGGTCGATCACGTTCGACGCCAAGGCCCGCTTCGATCCCGGCCTCGAAGGCACGTTCAGTCCGGACGGACGGCTCCACTTCACGCCTCCGACCAGCACCGGCACGGCGAACGTCGCGGTGACGGCAGGCCTCGAGGCGGCCAAGACCGCGACCGCGCCGCTCGACCTGCTCGGCATCTCCGGTGCCACGCGCCTGCAGGCCGACCGCATCACCGCCACGGCCGGCATCGACGCGCGCTGGGTGCCGCCGGCCGCGGTGGCCGAGCCGGCGGTCACCTTCGAGGTCGAGAAGCTCACCGCCGTAATGGACATGGCCGACGGCGACTCGTTCCTGCGCGAGGTCTCCGGTGGCGGCAGCGGCAGGGCCGACGTCAGCATCTCGGTCACATGGTCGCCGACAGCAGGCGTGAGCTTCACCGGCAGCTCGGCCCTCGAGATCGCGATCCCGGCGCATGCCACCATCGGTCCCGCTACCCTGGAGACGGTCTATCTCCGCGCCGGATTCGACGGCGCGACCGTTCCCGTCGAGCTCTCGGCCGCGCTGCGCGGCGAGCTCGGTCCGCTCACCGCATCGGTCGATCGCATCGGCGTCACGCTGCGTTTTACGTTCCCCGACGTTGGCGGCAATCTCGGGCCGCTGCAGGTTGACACCGCCTTCAAGCCGCCGAACGGCGTCGGGCTCGCGATCGACGGCGGCGGCTTTGCCGGCGGCGGTTACTTGTTCCTCGATCCCGACCGCGGCGAGTATGCCGGAGCGCTCGAGCTTAAGTTCGAGGGCATAATCCACCTCAAGGCGGTCGGTGTCCTCAATACGAAGCTGCCGGATGGCAGCAGCGGCTTCTCGCTGGTGATCATCATCACCGCCGAGTTTGTGCCGATCCAGCTCGGCTTCGGCTTCACGCTCAATGGCGTCGGCGGGCTGATCGGCATCAACCGCACCGTCCTGTTCGACGTGCTCCGGCTGGGCGTGCGTGACGGCACCCTGAACTCGATCCTCTTTCCGGTCGACGTCGTCGCCAACGCGCCCCGCATCATCGCCGACCTGAAGCGCGTCTTCCCGCCGCTGCCGGGACGCTTCCTGATCGGGCCGATGGGCAAGCTCGGCTGGGGCACGCCGACCCTGATCAGCCTCGAGCTCGGCGTCATCATCGAGATCCCGCGACCCGCCTTCGCCATCGTCGGCGTGCTGCGGCTGGCGATGCCGGCGGACGACGTGGCGATCCTCAATCTGCAGGTCAACTTCGCCGGCAGCGTCGATTTCGAGCGCAGGGAGCTCACGTTCGACGCCTCGCTGTTCGATTCGCGGGTGCTCACCTTCACCCTCACCGGCGACATGGCGGTGCGGATCTACTGGGGCGACAACGCGAATTTTCTGCTCACCGTCGGCGGCTTCCACCCCGCCTTCAGCCCGCCACCGATCGGGCTCGGACCGCTGCGCCGGCTCGCCATCGTGATCTTCGACGGCAAACCCAGCCTGCGCGCCGAGGCCTACTTCGCGGTGACGTCGAACACGGTGCAGTTCGGCGCCAAGATCGAGCTGCGCGCCGGGGCTAGCATCTTCAACGTCTACGGTTTCCTCTCGCTCGACGCGCTGATCCAGTTCGATCCGTTCCACTTCATCGCCCAGATCGGCGCCATGCTGGCGGTGCGCAGCGGCTCCTCGACGCTCTTCAGCGTGCGGCTCGATCTGACCCTCGAGGGGCCGACGCCCTGGCATGCCAACGGCAAGGCCTCGTTCGAGATCGGCTTCATCTTCACCGTGACGATCTCGGTGCGTTTCGACGTCACCTTCGGCGACGCCATCTCGACTCTCCTGGCGCCGGCTCGCGTGTTCGACCTCCTGATGGAAGCACTCAACCAGCGCGGCAACTGGAGCGCGGTGGCCACCGAGGTGAGCCCGCTCGTCGCCACGCGCGACCTCGGCACCCGGAGCAGCGAAATCATCCATCCGATGGGTGCTCTCGCGGTGTCGCAGAAGGTGGTGCCGCTCAGGGTGGCGATCAACCGCTTCGGGGCCCGGCGGGTCGAGGGCGGCAACCAGTTCTCGATCGTATCGATGACGGTGGGCGCGACGATGTCGGGCGCGACGCCGATCGCCGTCGAGCCGGTCGAGGACCAGTTCGCGCCGGCGCAGTTCATCGAGTTGAGGGATGCCGAGAAGCTGTCGCGGCGCTCGTTCGAGCCATTCGAGGCGGGAGTCGAGGCGCAATCGAGCGCGGCGCCGCGGGCGGATCTCGTGCGCAACATCGCCGTCGAGCACGAGGTGATCTACCTGCGCAAGCCGCGCCTGCGCATCGTCCACCGCATCGGAAAGTTCATCTTCGACACCCTGCTGCGCGCCAGCGCGGTTGCGCTCTCCCCGCTCGGCAAGGAGCGCCTGATCGCCACCGGGCTCGGCACCGCCCCCGTCAGCATGAACACCGGCGCCTTCGTGGTCGCCAACGCCGACGATCTGCAGGTCCACGACGCCACGCTCGTCTTCCGCAGCGAGACCGCGGCGGTGCAGGCGATGAAGGCGGTCGTAGCCGGCAGGCCCGAGCTCAAGGGCAAGCTTCAGGTGGTCTCCGAATTCGAACTGGCAGCGTGATGGCAAGCGGCGAATATTCCTTCCTGCCCTGGCTGCGGCGCGGCATCGCGAACGAGATCCGACAGCCTGCCTCTGCGCGTTCACGCGCCATCGTCGACGTCATGGTCACGGCGAGCGACGGAGTAACGACCGCCACCTCCGTGCCGCAGGCCTTCGAGTTGGTCGGCCCCGGTGATGTGATCGGTGTGGATCCCCAGAACATCGTGCGCTGCGAGCCGCGCAACTGGGTCACCGATTTCGAGCCGAACTTCCTTCCGTTCGTCGAGTTCTACGACGAGGACTTTCCCTGGCGCTATTCGCCGGTCGGCCCCGAGGCGGCCACGCATCGACTGCTCCCCTGGCTCACCCTGCTGGTGCTGGAGGAGAGCGAATTCGAGCGCAACCGCGTACCGGGGCGGCCGCTGACATCGGTCAGGATCAAGGTGCCGGGTGTCGACGACCTGTTCCCGCCGCCGGACCAGATCTGGGCTTGGGCGCATGTGCAGATCGCCGAGTCGATGGGCGATGGCGTCGCGCCCAATCCCGATCAGCTCAAGAACACTCTGCAGGCCCATCCCGATCGCGGCCTCTCGCGTGTTTTTTCCGCCCGGCGACTCCGCCCCGAGACGCCCTATTTCGGCTTCATGGTGCCGACCTTCGAGGTCGGCCGCAAGGCGGGCCTCGGCGTCGCCTTCGACGATACGGCAGCGAGCGGTCTCGAGATTTCTTGGCAGTCGGGCGCGGAGTTTCCGGTCTACTTCGAATGGTACTTCCGCACCGGGAAGGTGGGTGATTTCGAGGAGCTCGCGACGCGGCTGAAGCCACGGCCGATCGATCCGCGCGTCGGCATCCGCGACATGGACATCGCCGCTCCGCGCTTCGGTATGCCGGACGTCGTGCCGCCCGTGGCGGAGGGGCATCACAAGGGTGTGGCCGGCCTCGAGGGCGCGCTGAAGTCGCCGACCATGCAGCCCAAGCCGCTCGACCCGCAGAGCACGTTCCCGGCCGATGTCGCGGCGATCGTCAACGCCAAGTCCGATGCCCAGCGGGAAGCCGAGAGCGATCCCGTCGTGGCACCGCCCTTCCATGGCGGTTGGCATGTGCTGCTTGACCGGGTCGATCCGGCACCGGCGAACGAGGGCTGGGCTCATGTGCTGAACCGCGACGCGCGCTTCCGCGCCAGTGCGGGACTCGGCAGCAAGGTCGTGCGGCAGAACCAGGACGACTACATGAAGCAGGCCTGGAGCCAGATTGGCGAGGTGCTGGCTGCCAACCGCAAGATCCATTTCCTGCAATACGCCCAGGCCGCGAGCCAGTTCCAGTTCGACAAGAGCGTCGCGGTGCTGCCGGAAGGGCGCGCCTTCGTGTTCACCGCGCCCGTGCATGCCCGCGTGCGCGGCTCGCCGCAGACGATCCGCAAACTGGTCGAGGACAGCCGGCTGCCGGCCGCGGCGCTCTCGGGGCCGATGCGCAAGCTCCTGCGCCCACGCGGCCCGCTCGCGGTTCGTGCGTTGCCCAAGGTGGTGCGCGCGGAAGGCCTCGCGCGCGTTGTCGTCGGGCTCAACGAAGGCAAGCTCTCGACCGATCCGCCGCGCCCGCCGGTTGCCGGGCCGACCCTCGAGCAGGTTGCCGATGCAGCGAAGCCGCCCAAGGGCGGGCTGCGGCTCACCGCTGCCCTGCTCTTGATCCTGCTTGCGCTGCTCGTCCTGCTGGCGGTGCTGGCCGTGCTGTTTCTCGGCGGCCTGGCCGCGATCGCGGTCGTGATCGCCGCGATCGCCGCCGGCGCGTGGCTCGTGCGCGAGGCCTTGCGACAGCGACGCAATGAGGGGATCGCTCGGGCCCTCGACGTGTCGAAACTGACACCCGATGCGGTGCTCAGCGCGACCATCCCGTCCGATTTCCGCATCACCGAGCCCGGCGCAACGCCGCCGACCACGCCGCCGCCTCCCGATCCGGTCCCGGCGACCCGCTTCCGGCAGGAGCTCGCGGGCTTCGCCGGGCTCCTTGCGGCGCAGGTGCCGCCCGCGCCGCCGCGCGCGGCGATCGACATCGCCACCGCGCGCGAGAAGACCATCACGGCCATCACGCCGGTCGTGGCCTTCCCGCGCATGGCCGCGGCGCGCATTGCTATCGGCGGCAAGCCGCTGGTCGCCTATACGCGTGACATCTTCGTGCGCCGCTTGGCCGACACGACGCACGAGCGCATCGTGCCGGTGATGGCTTATCCCGACATCAAGGAGGGCATGTACAAGCCGCTGGCCGACATGGGCGACGAGCTGCTGGTACCCAATCTCGGGCTGGTGCCGCCGAACACAATCTCGCTGATGTTGACCAACCAGCCTTTCATCGAGGCCTTTTTGGTCGGCCTCAATCACGAATTCGCCGGCGAGTTGCTCTGGCGCGAGTATCCGACCGACCAGCGCGGCTCGCCGTTCCGCCAGTTCTGGAGCGTGCAGGGCATTCCGGCCGAGGAGGGCACGACCGAGGCGCAACGCGCCGAGAAGCTGAAGGATATCCCGCCGCTGCACGAATGGCTGCCCACCTCGACCCTCGGCAGCCACAATCACCGCGTCGCGACGTCGGTGGGCGAGCGCATCGTGCTCACTATCCGCGGCGATCTCCTGAAGCGCTATCCTAACACGATCATCTATGCCCAGGCGGCGGTCTGGGGAACGGGTGATCGCCAGAACGAACTGGTTTTGTACGACGAGGATGGCGCGCGCGCAGCGGTGAACCTGAACGATCCCAACATCAAGTTTCCGATGTTCAAGGCGCAGGTGACGCCGGATCTGCATTTCATCGGTTTCGATCTGTCGCTCGAAACGGTGCGCGGGCACAAAGACCTCGAGGAAAGCGAGGAGGCGCGCACCACGATCCCGGCGGACCAGCTCGGCTGGTTCTTCGTTCTGCAGGAGATGGTCGGCGAACCGCGTTTCGGCCTCGACGAGGAACGCCCGGACGAGCCGCGTGATCGCGTCTGGGACAACCTCTCCTGGGAGAACATCGACCTCGGCGGCAAGCCGGTGATCGATCTCGCGCGTCCCTTCATTCCGCCGCTCGGCGGCACGGACACCGGCGGCTTGGCCTGGGCCAGCAACGCTGCGGACATGGCCGCGATCCTCTACCAGAAGCCGGTGATGATCGCCGCGCATGGGCGCGAGATGCTCGATCGCAAGGCCTTCCCGGAGGGCGCGCCCGATGCCGATCAATAGCGCCAGGTTTGCCGAACTGCGCCAGGGCCGCGACACGGCCGAAGCGCGCTTTCGCGCCGCCGAGGCGCGCGTTGGCGAACTGAACGAGGAGCTGACCGCCAAGACGCGCATTCTCGGCGAGCAGGGCGAGGAGACCGAGGAGATCCGCGCGCTGAAGCAGCGGATCGCCGAGGAGAAGGATCGCTCCGAGCGCCAACGTGGCGTCTGGGCCGGCCTGACCAGCGAACTCGATGTCGAGCTGCGCGCGGTCGCCGATCGCGGTCCGCAGGTCCTGGTCGGCGAGCTCGAAGACCGTCATCCGATGTTCCTGCTGCCGGTGCGCATCGAGACCCGCTTCCAGGTCAGCGGCGATCGGAACGAGTTGCGGGTGCGGATCTTTCCCGACGAGATCGCGATCACCGCACACCGCCGCGAGTTGACCGGGGCCGAACTCGCGGACGCCAAGGCCTATTGGATCGAGCGTGCCAAGGCGAGAACCGTGCCGGATCCGGCGGAGGGCGAGATCGCCGTGCGCGGCGCCGCCACGCTGCTCGCGAGCCGCTATGGCTCGAACCGCGCGCGCTGGCTGGCGCGAGAGAGCAAGCCCGTCAATTTCGATGCGACGCCGCCGCCGGGTCCCGATGACCTGCAGTTCCCGGAGATCGAGACGGTGCCGCCGGATTTTTCAGTGCCGCCGCGCTCCTATGTCCTGCCCGACCGCTTCGTCGTCATGGCGTTCGTCGGCAACACGAAGGTACACGAGGCGACCGGTGCGCCCATCGCCGCATCGATTGCCTTCGGACCCGATCCGCAGCTTCTCGCGGGCGTCATCGACCGCGATCCTGCGACCGGCAAGATCCTCACCGATCCGGCGCTGGCCTGGCTGGTCGACTACGACAAGGCCGTGGAGGCGGGCCTTGCCGTTACCATGCCGATCGACCCGCAATCGGCGAGCACGGGCTTCGACCGCGTGGTCGCCCTCGGCGTCAAATACTCGGCTTCGACGGAAGAGACCACGGCGCTCGTCGAGCGCCTGCTCGAGGATCATCATTTCACGGACGGCATCGGCGTGGCACCGCAGGGCACGCCGACCAATAACACGTCGGACGTCGCCTCGGGCTTCTCGTCCTCGCTCGCATCCGACATCGATGCCTTCCTCGCCGAGGTCGATGCCGCGGACCAGCCCGACGAGCCGGATCATTTCAAGAAGGCCGACGGCCAGCGCCTGGCCGAGGCGCTCGGCATCTCGACCGATCTCGTGCGTTCGTGGCCGAATCCGGCGTGCGCCGACGTCGCCGAGGCGCTGGCGATGAACCGCGCCCTGTGGCCGGCGACCCTTGGTGGCTACCTCCGCGAGTTCATGAAGCCGACGGTGGATGATGCTTTCGCCAACGCCATTCGCGGGCTGTTCCAGACCTTCGTCACCGGCCGCGGCCTCTTGCCGGCGCTGCGCGTCGGTCGCCAGCCCTACGGCGTGCTGCCGACCAGCGGCGTCGTGCCCTGGTCGCCCGATGAATCCCGCCTCGGCCAGCGCCAGTCCGCCTTCCCGGAGCGCCTCTTGCCGGTGCTGCAGCGGCTGACACGCGACTTCCGGGCAATGTCCGGCAACGTCGATGCGATCTTCCGCGGCGCGGATGCGTTCGATGCGCTGCTGCGCGTGATCGGCCTGCAGGCGAGCTCGGTCAGCTTCGAGAGTCGCAAGGCGGTCGGTGACCGCGTGTCGTGGAACGCGCTCGCGCTGCAGGGCGTGTCCGGTTTCGTCCTCAGCAACTGGTTCGACATCCTCCAAACCGTGCGCGATCAGGCCCTGGCCAACCTCGGCCTCACCGATGCCGCGCTCGGCCTGCGCAAGCTCACCTTCCTCGGCCATGCCGATGCGCTCGGCGGCCCGGTGGTCGACGGCGAGCCCCTCGTGCCGCTCTCGGAGACCGAGCGCATCCGGCCGTTCGACGAAAGCATGAACTATATCGGGTGGCTGCTGACCTCGTCCGAGGCCATCGTGCGGGCGCAGGAGTTCCGAGACCAAAACGGCGATCTCATCGCGGCACCTCGGGCGCTGCTCTACCAGTATCTGCGCCAAGCGCTGCTGGCCGGCCTGTCGGAAAGCGCGTTCGGGCTGATCGCCCGGCTGCGCCCCGAGATGATCGCCGAGGAAACCGCGCACGCGCTGGTCGGCTTCGACCGTTCGGGCCTGGTACCCGATGAAGCGGCGGTCCAGATCGACGGCGCGGCGATCGGATTGTCCCGGGCGCAGGTGAGTGTCGGCCAGCACCTGCTGACGGCCGTGCGTGCCCCGCCCGATTTCCTCCCGCTGCCGCCCGAGGCGCTACCGCTGCTCGCCATGAACGACGCGCTGGTGCGGCTGCGCGATTTGCCGACGGCCCGGCTCGAGCGGCTGTTCGCCGAGCACATGGATATCTGCAGCTACCGCCTCGACGCCTGGCATTCCGCTCTGTTCGCGACCCGCCTGCAGGCGATGCGCCGAAGCGACGGCGGCCAGCATGGGCTCTATCTCGGTGCCTATGGCTATGTCGAGAATCTGCGGCCGCGCGCCGCGCCGGTCCTGGTCAATCAGCAGACCTTGCCCGAGAGCCTGCGCGAGGACGGCAGGCCGGTGTTCGAGCGAACCGACAATGGCGGCTTCGTGCATGCGCCCTCGCTCGCGCAGGCGGTGAGCGCGGCCATCCTGCGCAACGGCTATCTGACGCATGCGGACGAGACCCAGCGCGAGAGCTTCACGGTCAATCTCACCTCCGCCCGTGTGCGCAATGTCATGCAGTTCGTCGAGGGCCTGCGAGCGGGCCAGGAGTTGGGCGCGTTGCTCGGCTACCAGCTCGAGCGCGGCCTGCACGAGAACCACCCCGGTGTCGAGCTCGACATCTTCATCTTTCGGCTGCGCGAACGCTTCCCCTTCGTCTCCAGGCGCCTGACCGACGTGCCCGACGGCACGCCGGCGGAAGTGATCGAGGCGCGCAACGTGATCGACGGCTACGACCTGGTCGATCACATCCGCGGCAAGACCTACCCGTTCGGTATCGCCGGTCTGCCGACCAACGAATCCGTTCCAGCCGAGGCAGCAGTGATCGCGGCGATCAAGGCAGAGTTCCTTCGCCTGCAGGATACGCTCGATGCGATCTCGGACGTGATGATGGCCGAGAGCGTCCACCAGGCCGTGCAGAACAACGCCGACCGGGCGCGCGGCGTGCTCCAGTCGGTGGTCGAGGGTGACCTGCCGCCAGTGCCGGATGTCGTGGCGACACCGCGCAGCGGCCGTGTGCTGAGCGAGCGCGTCGTGATTCACCTGCCGGACGTTCCGGTCAACTGGCCGACCGTTACCGCGCGGGCGCTGGCCAATCCGCAGCTCAACACCTGGCTGGCGGCGCAATTGCCGGATCCCGACGACATCGCGATCGGCTTCCGCCTGACCGGCGAACCGCAGCGTTTCATGACGCTCGCCACCGCCGGCATCGATGCCATCGACGCCGTGCTGATGTGCGCTGATACCATTGCCGACGGTGCTGGCGAGCTCGAACGCTGGCTCGCCGATCGCTGGCGCGCCGCCGAGGCGATCGCCGGCGACGTTCCGACCCGCTACCGCGAGCCGCCGGGCATTCCAGCCGAGGGCACGGTGCTGGCGGTCGATCCGGGTCTGGCGCCTTCCGGCAAGCAGCCGCTCGAAGCCATCGTGCCGCAGCTCGCCGCACTGCGCCGGCTGGTCACCACGGCGCGGCCGGCCAACGCGCTCGACTATCGTCCACCCTCGCAGGGCCATGTCGCCGACCCGGTCAATCCGAAGGGGTGGCTGCTCGATGCCGGCAACGATTTCGCCGAAACGCGTCTCGTCGTCACCATGGCCCAGGGTGGGATGGAGGCATTGCGTCAGACGCTCGACGGCATGGTCAACGATGCGCAGACCAAGGCCGCCTACGAGACCTTGCTGGCCGATGCCGCGAGCTTTGATCCGGCGGACTGGGCCGCGCCATTGCCGTCCATGCGCACCGCGTTGCGGGCTCTGTCTCTCCACGGGCTTCCCGAGGCGTTGCCGGCCAGTGCGGCGGGCGTCGATGCCGAGGCGGCGCGGCGCCTCTACGAGCAGTCCGTCGAGGCGGCGAAGATCGCCAAGGCGCGCGTCGAGAGTGCGAGCGGGAATCTCGAGCCGCTCCCGCCACCGCCGGCACCCGACTCCGCCGATGCGGCGCGCCAGCAGCGGCGACTGATCGACACGCGCGCCGACCGGCTGCGCAGCGCGGCCAAGTCCGTTCTCGGCGCCTCCTTCGAGGTCGTGCCGCGCTTCCGCCTCGGCGCCGACCAGGTGCCGGAGATCGCGGCGTGTCTTGCGGCGCCGGTCGAGACCGGCCGGTTGAAGATCGAGGCGTGGCTGCACTCGCTCTCGCGCGTGCGGCCGCGCATGAGCGATCTCGCGCTCACCACGTCGTGGCGAGCGCTCTCGCGTGGCCAGGAAACGCCGTATGTGCCGCTGCAGGTGCCGCGCGATGTCGCCGATCCCTGGATCGGTGCAGGATGGACCACGCCGCCGGCAAGCGGCGACATCGTCAGCGTCATGGCGGTCGAAGCGCCGGCCGCGGCCGGCGGGCCGATCGCGGCACTGCTGGTCGACGAGTTCGCCGAGACCGTGCCGACCGAGACCGAGACGACCGGACTGTCTTTCCACTACGACCGGCCGAACGCGGTGGCGCCGCATGCCCTGCTGCTCGCCGTGCCGCCGCGCCTCACCGGCGGCTGGCAGTGGGACGATCTGGTCGAGACCATCATCGACACCTTCGATCGTGCGCGCATGCGCGCGGTCGAGCCTGCGCAGATTGCCGCCACCCCGTTCTTCCACGCCACGCCGGCCTCGCTCGTCCCGTTCTCGACCGGCTGGCTGGTCTCGACGCTCCTCGTCTCCAACGCGACCGTACTGAACCAGCCCTGAGGCAGCCATGGCCATCCTGACCACCGGCAACCAGCAGCTCTTCCTCGAGAGCCGGATCTTCGAGCCGGCGATTCGCGGCTGGAACCGACTCGAGGGCCGTCCGCGCGCCGTCGAATTCGACCGCAGCCTGCGCGCCGAGGTGCGCGATGCGCTGTGGTTCCTCACCCGCCAATGGCAGTTCGGCGAGTTCCAGGGCGAGGATGCGGGATCGCCGATCGATGCGCGGCTGGCCTATGCCACCACCAAGCTGGAGCGCTACGTGCCGCGAACCGGCGACGCCACGGACTTTCCGCAGACACTGCCGCTCGAGACGGTGGTCGAGCGCGAACCGGTGCCGGCGGACCTCGCGACGCACCGGCAGATCCTGCGCGCCGTGACCCTCGCTCTGGAGGCGGAAGGGCTGAACCCCACCACACGCCGGGCCGTGCTGGCCGCCTACCGCGCTGCGTACCCGCTCGATACCGCCCGGCTGGCCGGCGCGTTCGACGGCGAGACGCGCCGCCTCCTGTTGTTCGAGGGCTCGCATCTCTTCGATGGCCTGTTGTTCATCGCCGACATCCCGGTCGGCCATGACGCCAAGGTCGACGCCGATTTCGGCTTGCCGCCGGCGGACGCTGCGGCGGTGAAGCACGCTGCGCGCGTCGTCGAGGCCTGGTTCGCCGGTCTCTACAGCGTGCCCGACGCGGCCACGCCCTCCACCTGGTCCGACCCGCAACTCGAGTATCAGTTCGCCTGCGAGACTGCGCCGCTCGACGGCACGGCGGAGACCTTGCTGGCACCGAGCTACGCCCAGGGGCATCTCGAATGGTACGCCTTCGATCTCGCCCAATCGGGCGATACCGATGGTCCCGGTGCGCCGGGCGCGGAGCGCCGGACACTGTCCTTCATCCCGACCGCGGTCAGTTATGCCGGCATGCCCAATCCACGCTACTGGCAGTTTGAGGATCGCCATGTCGAGTTCACCGAAATCACCGCGGCGACCACCGACGTGGCCAAGCTCTTGCTCATGGAGTTCGCGCTCTCCTCTTCGAACGATTGGTGCCTGATCCCCCTCGAGCTCGACGTCAATTCGCTGTGCCGCATCGAGGGTCTCGTCGTCACCGACGTCTTCGGCGAACGCACGCTGGTCCGCGCCGCCGGCCGCGGCCCCGACTCGCTGTGGCAGCGCTGGTCGATGTTCGACCTGTCGCAGGCGGAGGGCGGGCGGGATGTTCGCACGGCGCTCCTGGTGCCGCCGACCACGCCCACCGCGATGCGGCCGCCGCCGATCGAGAAGGTCATCCTGCTGCGCGACGAGATGGCCAACCTGGCCTGGGCGGTCGAGCGCATCATGCCGTCGGCCGCCGGCCCGGGGATCGACGGTTATGCATACGCCGATGCGATCGCAGGCCCTTTGCCGCCCGAACCGGAGCCCGCGCCGGGCGCCCAGGTCCGCTACCGGCTCGGCGCCGACGTCGTGTGGAACTGGCATCCCTTCATCCCTGTCCACGTTCCCGGCAGCAACCGCAGCGTCCGCCTGCAGCGCGCGCGCCTGCCCCACGAGACGCCGCCGCAACCCTCGCGACCGATCGTCGGCCGGATCATTGCTGGACCGACACCGTTCTTCCTCAACGAGGAGGAGGTGCCGCGCGCCGGCCGCGTCGTCACGCGCGAGTTCCGCCGGACGCGATGGAAGGACGGCGCCGTAGTGCTGTGGATCGGAAGGCGCACGCTCACCGGCCGCGGCGAAGGGTCGAGCGGCTTGGTCTTCGATGATCTGAAGCCGGTTCAGAGGCAGCGCTAGCTAGACGCGCAGACACTGCCGAGACCACGCGCATCTGCACTCGCGAGCGCGGAGTTGAGGTCTTCTGTGCGTTTGTAAATCTCGCGGTCCGACAGACGGGCGCGCCCCGCTCTGGCCCGACGACGGCGGGGGCCTAGCAGCCCGATTAGAACAGGGAGGTTAATGAGGCTGCCACCGTCACCCATGCTCGTATGAATTTTCACACAGCCAGGGTCATGAGCAGACCAAGAGCTTCCCATGCTCTTCCCAACACTCGAATCGAGCAAGGCAGCTGACAAGTGACCGCTGGCACACCGATGCTGTTGAGGATCAGACCCGCTGATTAGAAAGACGCAGTTCTTGGGGATGACCCGTGATGCTTCGATCGGGACCAAATTCCGATCCGTTCGTAGGGAGTTTAGATCGGATTATCAGCTGAGCCCAGCTAACCGCCGGCATGTCGCGGTGATGTCAGCTTTCGGAGGGACTGCGGAACGAGACATGCTCGCCGCGTTGACCGGGTGTGCCTGCGCGAACTGCCGTTCGCGCCCGAACGGGTGCGGGGTGCGCTCGAAGCCTCGATCACGGGCTTCACGTAAACCAAATAGGGGGCGCCGGGCGGCGAGCTGCTAGGCTGCTCCCGGCCCGACGACGACCAAACTAACGGCGACGCCGTTGTCCCTAAACCAACCGAAATTCGGTCGCGATGTATTCCGGCTATTGCAGGGCGCCGTGGCTCACGAATCCTTCGAGAATATTAGTCTGTACATGGACGGACCCGACTCAACCTGCCGCGAAAGCGATCATCCCCGCCCCGGCAAGCGCAGCGTAAGATCGACGCACTCGAGTTTCACGTTTCATCCTGTTTCCCCTCCGCGTGTGTGACTGCGTCGCGTTTGCGCACAAGACAGCCGAAAACTGGGCCACAACCTCCTAAACGGGTACATTGTAACGGCTCACCAATGTCCGCTTTGGTGCCGTAAGCGGTCTTCGACCGACCCTCGCGACACGTCTGCTTTGTGCCAGGAGCCGACATCTCGCCCCACCGGCATCGCCGGCTGCTGCGCGTTGCGCGGCGAGCGGCCACGCCGACGGCGCGAAGGCGCAGTTTCAAGATTATTGGTGGAAGGACCTGGAAACGAGCGCCGGCGGTGTGATTTGGGAGGCGGCCACCGCGCGAGCGCTGCTAGCAGAAGCATGATTTTACCGCAACATTCCAGGGCGATCATTTCTTGGGTGTTGCCGCCGCACAACAGACTCTCCGGCCAATACGAGTAGAATACGAATTGCAGGCGGGTGGAATCCACAACACGGGGGCCTCACATGAAACAGCTAGCATTGCTTACGTTCGGCGCAGTCGCGCTGGCGTCCGGAACGGCGACGGCGGCGGATATGCCGGTCAAAGCGCCGATCGTTGCGCCCGCGCCGTGTTGCGTGGACTGGGCCGGCTTCTATCTCGGCCTCCACGGCGGTTACGGCTGGAAGCGCAACGACTTCCAGGAGGTCATTAGCACTGCTCCCCTTATTACCATCGGCGGCATCGATTCTAAGGGTTGGGTCTTCGGCGGGCAGGCCGGTTACAACTGGTAATACGGCTGGTGGGTCGTGGGTCTGGAGATCGACGTCAGCGCCACCAGGATTCGCGGGGACAGTGATCCCGTCGTTCGGACGTTCGCTGGAGGACTTACCATTACCGACATCGAGGGAGACGACGTGAAGTTGCTCGGTACGGCCCGGGCGCGCCTCGGCTTCACGCCCTTTGCCGGCCTGCTGCTCTACGGCACCGGCGGTCTCGCCTGGGAGCGCGTCAATCGGATCGACAGTGACTTTCTCGTGACCCCGGCGGTCTCGCAGACGGTTGTCACGACGGACCCCAGGAACTGGTTCGGCTGGGTGGCCGGCGTCGGTGGGGAGGTCAAGCTGTTCAGCAGCAACTGGATCGGCCGCATCGAATACCTGCATTATGATTTCGGCACAGTAGAATCGACCACCGTCGTCAACACGACGGGCGGCGGCAGCAGCTTCGCCGACCAAGCGGGCAGGCAGACGATCGACGTGGTTCGCGTAGGGCTCTCCTACCGGTTCTGCGATTGCGATCGGGTGCGGGCTCGCTACTAAGGTTGGTCGCTCACCATTGGGCGATGCAGAGAGAGCCTGGGGAGTGGATCCCCCTGGGCTCTCTTCTGTTTGAGCACAGCTTTCTAGTCAGTAGAGGGGCCGCGCGAGGCGGCCGGCCATGGAGCATCGCGGGCGATCTGGACTCCGGCCGTCAGTCCCGTCCTACCGGCGGGTGCGTCGATCTAATTTAGTGACCTGCCGACGGCTCGACGAGCCGCCGATGCTGCTCGCGCGGGCGCTGATGCGGTGATCGAATAGCGAAGTTGGACCGCGATAGGTCCTTGCGAGTTGACAACCCTCATCAAGGTCCGCTCCGGGTCCAGGCCGTGTGAAAACTTCAACGCCCGCCGCGCGCGTAGAAACATCTTGGAGAAATTGCGCGTAACGAGAACTGATAATGCTGCCGACATACGGTTGGACGCCATGTTGGAGAATTGTATTTTTCACATTTGCCCGGTGTACGAGTTTTCACACGGCCTGGGTCATGAACGTCGATTGTGCCATGTCCGCGGCACGTCCGCTTACCCCCCCGATAGCGACCGGATAGCGGACGTTGCGGCAGGTCCGAGTCGGGTCAAAAACAGACCAAGAGCGACGATTGCGCCATGTCTGCTTCACCTCGATAAGC
>WNFV01004241.1_pt1 | contig 29904 bp, 25 predicted proteins | sample 5400101 | NCBI WGS metagenome assembly WNFV01 (sample SAMN13153361, study PRJNA577476) | soil metagenome | isolation source: 115 cm soil or saprolite under grassland replicate 1 | place: USA:California | collected 2016-06-15
TGTCAACTTTTGCGATCGGACACTTGGCAAGCGGGAAAGCGTATTTCGAGGAGGCGGTCAGGTAGTAGCCGCCCCGCGGATCGATGATGTCGTCGCGCCTGTCATAGAAAGCATTTGGGCCGATCGCCGATTGGAGTATCGGGCGATCGAACTTGCTGAACTCCCGTTCGATGGTCGAGAAATCGCTCGCGTTGACTGCGGAGATGCGCTGGTACTCGTAGCGCATGCTCAGTCTGAGATAACGGCCGAAAAGCTTCGAAGACTCGACGACCGAGCCCACGCGTTCGATGTCGATCTTCTGGATCGGCTCCCGAATGTAGAAACCCAGGACGTTCAAAGGAATGTCGCGGTTGAAGAGAAACGGCTCGCGAAACGTCAGGACCGCCCGTCCGCGTTCGGAGATCGGCGCGTACTGGACTTCGATCGAAGCGGAGCGCATTGTGCCGAACAGGTTGTTGTACGACACGCCGACGATCGCGAACGGGTCGCTGCGATTCTCGAGTGCGTCCGGCGCGTACTGATAGCCGAAGCCGTACAGCAGCGAGAGCGGCCGTCCCTCCTGCACCTCGACCTCAACGGGTCGCGTCTGGTTCGCCGGATCCGCCGCTTGCGGGCGGAGCTCGACGCGCCGGAAGACCCCTGTCCGGGTCAGGTTCCTCTGTGTCGTCAGGACTTTCTGCTCGGAGAAGGGGTCTCCCTCGTCCCAGGAGACGAGCCGCGTGATCCGGTCGGTGCCGGTCCGCGTGTTGCCGCGCACGATCGTCTTGCCGAAGAATGACCGCATCCCCTCTTCGACGTCGTACACCACGTCCGCCGAAGTTCCGTCCGGCGACAGCGTCCAGGTGTCCCGGACCGAAGCCTCCCGCCAGCCGCGGTCGCGGTAGTGATTCTGCAGGGAGAAGGAGTCCTGCCGGACCTGATTCGGGTTGAACGGCTTTCCGGGATCGACCGAGAGGATCTTCTCGAGCTCGTCGGGGGAGAGATGCTCGGCGCCGACCACGTTCCGGCTCTCGACCACCGCCCGCGGCCCTTCGGTCACGTGCACGTTGACGATCAACCGGTCGGGCCTCGAGCCCTCCGTGATCGCCGGATCCGCGATCCGGGCCTTCACCCAGCCCCGGGTCTGGTAGTAGCCGAGCATCGCGTCGACGTCGTCCTTCAGGACTTCGTCGACGAGGTAGCCGGAGCGCAAGAGCGGCAGCCCTTTCTTCTGCGTCACCATAAGCTTCTTCAGCTGCTTGTCGGAGACCGCGTCGTTCCCCGCGATGTCGATCTTCTCGACGGCGAACTTCGGACCCTCCTCGACCGTGATCGATACGGTGAGCTCATCTCCCTGCTCGGCCATCGCGTAATCCACTTTCGCGCGGTAGCGCCCCTTGCGCTGAAGCCCGCGCCTCGCCTTCTCGGTGTACTGAAGGATCAGGTCTTCGTCGAAGATCTGCCCTTCCAGCAGATCCCGCACTTCGCGGCGGACCCGGCTTTCGCGGATTCCTCGCGTCCGGAACACGACGCGAGGGCCGACGGTGATCCGGTAGACCGGCATCACGCGCCCGTCCTCGGTCGGCTGCGCGGCGATCAGTTCGACCGTCCCCCGGAGACGCGCGTTCCTTTGGAGGAACCTCGTCATGCGGTCCGCGTCAGCGCGGGCCTTTGACTCCCGGTAACGGTCACCCGGGTCGAGGCGGACCTTCTTCAGGAGCTCTTCTCGCGTGAACGGCCGGATGTCCCCGTCGAAGAGCGGCGGCGCGGTCCGGGCAGGCTTCCCCGCCTCGATGTGGTAGATGACTTCGGCGTCGAAGGTCTTGCGGTCGAAGAAGACCTCCGGCTGGATGATCGAAGCGATGTACCCCTCGGCGTCGAGGCGCCGCTTCAAGGCGCCCGCTCCCTCCTCGAGCTCCTCGGCCTGGAAGACTGCGCCCTCCGAGAAGGGGATCACCCGCCGCATCTCCTCCTTCGAGACGGACACGCCGTCGTCGAATTTCAGCGGGTTGACCCGAAAGGAGCGGAAGAGGTGGACGATCACGGCGACGCCGCCTTCGACCGGCTCCGCCTCGATCCGGACGTCGGAAAAGCGGCGCGTCGCGAAGAGGTTGCGGATCGTCGAGCCGGTCGTCTCCTCGGTCAGCGGTTCGCCCGACCGGATCGAGACGAGCCGCGAGACTTCCTTCTCGTCGACCGGACCGTCGGAGGTGTACACGACCGAGACGACCGTGCGACCGAAGAGCGGCGCCGGCTCGGACGGCCGCTGGCCGACCGCCGCGGAAGTCGTCGCGAGGAGCAGGACGAAGAAAAGTGCCGGGGCACCGTCCGGCGCCTCTGACCGCCGCCTCTTCCGGTTCCGGTAGCGCCTCAAAACCGCTGCCGCCGGCGCACGTTGATCGAGTAGATCCCGTTCTCGTCGCGGAGCGCCTGCAGCGTGATCGTCTGCGTCACCCGCCACTCGAGCTGAACGACCGATTCCTTGTCGGAGTTCAGGGATTGCGAATACGTCACGAGCAGCTCCGGGGTGATCTGCTTGCCGACCGTCGAGCGGATGTCGGTCACCTGGCTTCCAGTGAAGACCGGATCGATCTGGAACCGATCGAGCCGGAAGAGCCGCTGGGTGGGTCGTGTGAGCGAGCCGGTGACTGCTCCGGCCACGACGCCCCCCGCGGCCGACACGAGCGATTGATTCGCCTCGCCGCCGGTGCGCTGACCCGGTGCCGCGCCGGTCAACAGCAGTCCGATGACCGCGTCGTCGGAAAGCGGGGGGTCCGAGGTGAACGTCGACTGGATCCGCGGCCAGGTGCCCACGAGGTTGACCACCAGGTCGTAGCCTTTGACCTCCGCTCGCGCGCGCAGGTCCACGATCGGCGCGACGCGCGCCGTGTTGGCAAAGGTGACCGTGCCCGATTCGATTTCGTACTGGACGTCGCGGAACGTGATGCGACCCCCTTCGTCGAGGAGGATCTGACCGAGAAGGATCGGCTGCGCGACCGTCCCGCGCGCGACGAGATCGACCTCCGCCGTCAATCGCGCGACGTTGTTGCGCACCTCGAGAGCCGCGGCGGAGACGATCCTCACTTCGAGCGCCGTCTGTTCCTTCCACGGCTCCCTGGCGGCGATCGAGCCGCTCGGCCGGCTTCGCTCGAGCAGATCCGACAGGGTCACGCCGAAATCGCGCGAGTACGTCCCGCGGAGAAGCGTTACCTCTCCCCGCACGACGTTCCCGCCCGGAACGCCCGTGGCGACGAGGTCGGCGTCGACGACGAGCCGCATGTCTTCCGGATATCGGAGCGCCACGTGTCGCGCCTGGATCGTCAGCCGGAAGTTCGAGGGCTTCAGTCCCTCGAGGTTCACGCTTCCCGCCGCCAGGAGGTCTCCCCCTCCGACGCGCGCGCGGATGCCGTCGATCTCCGCGCTCGAGCCGTGGAACGAAATGACGCCGTCGATGTCGTCCAAGATCTGCGTCAGGCCGGCCAGGCGGTACTTGCCGTTCTCGATCCGAACGGTGCCCGAGAGGGTCGGGGACTGGAGCGTGCCAACGGCGTTGACGTCGACTGCCAGCCGCCCGGAAAGCGCGAGATCGGGCAGGCCGAGAGAAACGAGCGAGGCGTCGATCGGGCCGGCAACCGCAATCGAGAGCGCCTTCGAGCCACCGAAGTTCATCGATCCGCGCACTTTCAGATCCGTTCCCTCTCCCACGGCGTGAAACTCGTCGAAGACGAGCTCCTGCTTTCCGAGCACGATCCGAACGTCGCCCGAGGTGCGGAGCACACCGGGCCTGTCCGGGAAGTCGAGCCGGGCCTCGGTGACGGTGAAGAGACCGGAAAGGAACTCTCCCGCCTTCGCCGGAAGCGTCAAGACACCCTTCACCGCGAGCGCGCCGCCTCGCCCGGGCGGGAGCTCGAGCGGCGTGAAGAGAAGCAGGGCAGCGAGGTCTCTCGCGTCCAGCGAGACCGAGACACGCGATCCGGGCTCGAAGACGTTTCCCTGAGCGGTCACGGTCCAGCGGTCTGGCGCGACGACCGAGCCCTTGAGATCTCCCGCGACGATCTTCGCTTCGAGCCGCGGCTCGGTCTTCTCCGGCAGGCGGTGGCCGAAGAGGGTCGCGTCGGCGAGCGTCGCCGTCGCCGTCAGATCGGGCCGGTCGATCTTTCCCGATCCCGCCACCTGAAACGACAGCTTTCCGGAGACCCGGTCGGAGAGGTCGGAGAGAGCGGTGATCGACTGAATCGGGATGGCGTCGCCGGCAAAGCGCGCCTCGAAGGTCTTGTCTTCGATTCCGATCGAACCGCTTCCCCCGATCATTCCTCCGCCGAGCTCCGCGCGAACGTCCGCGAGCTCGAAGCGGCCCGGCGCGAAAAGCACGCGTCCGGTCACCTGCGGCACTCTCTGCCCCCAGATCACTGCCTCCTCGAGCGTGATCGGGCCGCCACCCGAGAGAGACTTCGTCGATCCCGCGATGGGAAAGCTGCCGGACACGAGCCCTTCCACCGGGTAATCGAGGTCGAGATAGTCGAGCAGCCTCGCGAGCGGATATTGGTGCGCAGCGATCTGGACATCGAGCTTCCGCGTGCCGGCCGCTTCCCGGTAACGGACGGTTCCTTCCAGCGAGAGGCTCGCCTCTCCGTCGTACACGCGCAGAGGCCGGAAGACGAAAGCTCCTTCCTGAATGTCGGCGGTTCCGCGGACGCTCCCGAACCGGACCCCTGCCCAGACCGCATCTTCCGCGGAGAACTGCACCGAGGCGTCCGGATTCCCCCAGGTCCCGGCGAGATGCCCCATGACCCTTCCGGTACCGCCGAGACCGAGCGCCTCCGGCCGACCACCGGTCGCCGCGAGGAGATTCTGGAAGAGCCGGTCGACCTCGGAAAGGTCGCGAGACGTCAGATCGAGGTCGAAGTCCGGAGTCCATTGCCCGATGCGGAGACCCCCGGTCAGGTCTACCGTCGTCTGCGGGAAGCGCAGCGTCACACCTTCGAACCCGATGCGGCCGCCGACGACCGAAAGCGGGCCGCCACCGCCGGTGGGCAGGCCGTGGCGTCCCGCGACGAGCGACACCGCCGGCCCGGGCTGGACCTCGAGCGACCCGCCGCCGTCGGCACGCTCGATGCCGGCCTCCTCGGCAAAACGCAATGCGAGCGTCACGTCCGCCGCTCCCGAGAGTCCCGTCCCGGGGAGATCCAGGTCCGCGAAGAAGCGTTCGAGCGACAGCCCTCGTCCCTCGAGCGCGATTGTGAAGAGACGGGGCTTGTCGACGAGGCTCGCGATGCGGACGACCCCCTGAGCCTCCCCGCCGGCGTACCGGCCGCGCTCGATGTGCGCGACGAGCTCCTGCGGCCGCGCGTCCACCGAGGCCTCGAAATCGTCGAGAAGGAACCCCTTTGCATCGATCCGCGGCGACACGACCCGTCCCGCGATCCGGAAATCTCCCCCCGGCGGGACGTCCAGCCGCGCTTCGACGCGCGCGTCGCCGGCGAAGCCCAGGTGAGAGTGAAAGATCCGCTCGACCTCCGTAACCGAGACCTCTGCCGACGCGAGAAAGGTCGTTCGGGAACCAACGCCCGTCTCGATCGCGCCGACCGCGGTCAGCCGGCCGAACGATCCGCTGAGCGCGAGCGTTTCGAGCACGACCCCGCCGCCCGGCTCCACGTGGAAGCGGGTTGCGAGGCCCGAGACGATCGGCTCGGCGTCGGGAAGCGACAGAGTCATTTTCCGCGACGTGAGCGCGCCGTTGTAATGGTCTTCCCCGATCGCCGTCAGATCGCCCGCGAAGTCCTCGAGCGTTACGTCGAGATTCGCCTTCCGGCCATCCAAGTCGAAGACGCCCTGCTGAATGATGACTTCGCCCACGCGCACCTTCAGCCCCCCCTTGCGGGCGGGCCGGTTGATGCCGGCCGGAACGTTCCAGGACCCGTCGGGGAACTGCACGAGAGAAACCTTCGGGTGCACCGCCCGAATCCGACCGAGCCGGAGCTCCTGCCCCGTCAAGGAAACTCCGCCTCCGATCGACACCTCGTCCGCCGACAGAAACGGCTCCGGGCCGAGCCTCGGATCGTTGCCGATCTTGACGTCCGCGAGCCGAACGGAGGGAGGCAAGAAACGGATTTCGACCTGCCGGAAAGTCACCGGCCGGCCGAGCGCGGCGGAGATCCTCGTCTGGGAAAGGCCCTGGAACAGGTTCTGGAATCTTTCCGAGTTCCACACGGCATAGCTCGCGAGCACGAGGAAGACGACGACGACCCCGAAGAGACGCAGCGCGGAGAGGTGGAGCGCCGGGTGGTCAATCTCCTCCGGCGGCGAAGGGGGATGCGGGCTCATTCCGACTCGGAACTCCGGGCTCTGGATCCTGAACTCACTTCAGATTCCCCAGTTCAATTTCTCCGCCAGATTGCGGAAGTGGTCGTCTTCCGGAGGCCGCAGGAGTGTGACCGCCGACGACGCCGGCCGGATCTCGACGGAGCACTCCGGTCCGATGGGAAGGCCTTCCTGCCCGTCCAGAGTGAGATACACGCCTCCGGACGTCGGCGCATCGAGAACCCGAAGACCGATCACGGTGTCGGCCGGTACCACGAGAGGACGCTGCGACAGCGTGTGTGGACAGATGGGCGTGACGACGACCGCCGGGAGCTGCGGGTGGAGAATCGGTCCGCCCGCCGAGAGGTTGTAGGCGGTCGAGCCGGTCGGGGTCGCGACGATCACGCCGTCCGCGCGGAACTCGGCGACCGGCCGGCCGTCGAGCTCGACGCGGAAGGTCGAGATTCGCGCGAGAGCCTCCTTGTTCAGAACGGCGTCGTTCAGAGCGCGGAACCGCGCCGGACGCGGACCGCCGGTTACGGTAACGGCGAGACGCAGACGGCGGTCCTCCCGGAATTCGCCGGCTAAGACCTCGTCCAACCGCGAGAGAGCTTCCGAACGCGACAGCCCCGCCAGGAACCCGAGGACGCCGACGTTGATTCCGAGAACCGGCGTCGACGTCGGCGCCGCGCGCGCGATCGAGAGGAGTGTTCCGTCTCCGCCGACGACGATCACGAGATCGACGGCGCGCGCGAGGCTGTCCCGCGGCAGTCCGTCGGGTCGTCCGAGCGCCCGGGCGCTGTCGGAGTCGAACCGGACCTCGAGACCCCGGCTTTCGAGCGCGCCTTCGAGAGCTTCGGCGAGAGAGAGAGCGGCCTTCAATGTGCACTTGCACGAGAGCCCCACCCGCCGGAATCGCGCCGGCGCCGAGCGCGGAGAGCGAGGACGGGCCGAAGCTCGCGACCCCTTCATCCCGCTCAATTTACACGAAAGGCGACGAGAAACTCCTCGTTGCCGCGGGCTCCCCGGATCGGAGACGGAATCGAACCGATCCATTCGAGCCCGAGGCGGCGACCGAACTCCTCTCCTTCGGCGAGGACACGTTTGCGGACTTCGTCAGACCGGACGATCCCGCCCTTGCCGACCTCCGCGCGTCCCGCCTCGAACTGCGGTTTGATCAGCACGACGACGGCGCCACCTCTCGCGACGAGAGCCGCGACGGACGGCAGGACGAGTCGTGTCGAGATGAAGGAGACGTCGATCGCGGCGAGATTGACCGGCTCGGGTACCTGCTCGCGAGAGAGAGAACGCGCATTGACCTTCTCCTCGACGACGACGCGCGGGTCGCCCCGCAGCTTCGCGTCGAGCTGTCCGTGCCCGACGTCCACTGCGTAGACCCTCGCCGCGCCGCGCTGGAGGAAGCAGTCGGTGAAGCCGCCGGTCGACGCGCCGACGTCGAGACAGACGAGCCCCGCCGGATCGAGCCCGAAAGCCTCGAGCCCGGCGGCGAGCTTGACTCCCCCGCGGGAGACGTAGGGGTGCGGCGGCCCTTCCACCGTGACGTCCGCGGTTTCTTCGACCGCCGTCCCCGCCTTGTCGGAGCGGCGCCCACTGACCGCGACGACGCCGGAAAGGATCATCGCCTGCGCCTTCTCACGCGTCGCGGCGAAACCTCGGAGGACGAGCAGCCGGTCGAGCCGGATGCGGGCCACGTTTCTACTCGAAAGTCAGGAGGACTTTCACGGAGCCCTCGGGATCGGCGGCGCGCGCGAATGCTTCGGGGGCAAGCTCGATTCCGAAGCGGTGCGTGACGAGATCCCCGACCTCGATTCGCCGCGAGGAGAGGAGCGACAGCGCCTCCCGCATGTCCTCGGGTCCCGCGGAGTACGAAGGCACGATCTCGACTTCCCGGAAGTAGAGGTCGTACGGCGAGAGAGCCAGCCGCTCCTCCGGCGCGGCCATGGTGAACGCGAGGAGCGTTCCGCCCGGCGCGACCGCCTCCAGCGCCGACTCGATCACCGAGGCTTTCCCCGGCCCGACGAAGACGAAGTCGAAGCTTCCCGATCGCGCAAGCGGGGCGCGGGAGACGTCGATCACCTCCGCCGCGCCGCTCCTCTTCGCAACTTCGAGTCGCGAAGCGACGCGGTCGGCCCCGGCGATCCTCGCGGCCCCGAGGGACTTCGCGAGACGGATCGCGAGCTGTCCCGTCGTGCCGAGGCCAACGGCGAGCGCGGACCGTGACGCGTCGAAGCCACCTCTCCGGAAGGCTTTCACAACCGTCGCGAGCGGCTCGACGAACGTCGCCTCCTCGTCGGTCAGCGCTGCTGGCGTCTCGAGAGTGTCCCGCGAGAGGTTGCCCGCCGGGATCCGGACGAGCTCCGCCATCCCTCCCGGATCGAGGCTCGATTCCCGCCACCGCCGGCAGTGGACCGGCCGGCCACTCCGACAATCGCCGCACTCGCCGCAGGACGCGTGGTGGTGCGGAACCACACGGTCGCCGGGCGAGAAACCGTGATCGCCCTCCCCGATCTCGACGATCATCCCGGCGACCTCGTGACCGAGGACGGTACCGGCCTTCTTCCGGACGTACCAGCCGAGGAGATCGGATCCGCAGATCCCGGAGGCGCGCGTGCGGAGGAGCGCTTCTCCCGGCCCGATTCGCGGCACCGGAACTTCCACGACGGACACGGATCCATCTCTCTCGACGCGCACCGCCTTCATGGCGACACCGCGTACCGGATCCCTTCGCGGCGGCTCTGCGCGGCGAGAAACCGCGGAAGATCGGAGAGATTTCCGCGGTCGGTGACGAGCGGCGTCGGATCGATCTCTCCCGCGGAAAGCATTCTCATCGCCTCGCGCGCTTCCTCCGGCGAGTAGTGGAAGGAGCCGATGAGCGAGATCTCGGAGTAGTGGAGGCGCGCGGCGTCGTACGTCACCTTCACGCCGGGGGCGCAGCCGCCGAAGAGGAGGACTCTCCCGCCCGGGGCGACGAGATCGGGCAATCGTTGCCACGCGGTCTCGTCGCCCGTGCAGTCGACCGCCGACTCCGGGGCACCCTCCGCATGGTCCCGCAGCGAATCGGGCGACTCGCGCTCGAGGTCGAGAACCCGAGCGCCGTACCGGCGTGCGATCGCGAGACGGTCTTCTCCGCCGCGCGCCGCGACGATCGTCGGGACGGCGCGCAGGCGGGCGGTCGCGGCCCACAGGAGGCCGAGCGCACCCGCTCCGTACACGAGGAGCCTTCCGCGCGCTCGATTGAGCCGGCTCCATCCGTGAAGGACCGACGCGAGCGGATCGAGGAAGGCGGCCGTCTCGTCCGCCATCCCGTCTGGAACCGGATGGAGGTTTCGAGCCACCACGGACGCGGGCACCCGCAGCAGATCGGCGAAGGCCCCCCACGTCCGATCGCCGTGCCCCGGCGCGCACAGGTTCTCGAAGCCGCGGCGACAGTCGGCACATCGGCCGCACGGTCCCGAGATGCCCGGCACCACGCGGTCTCCGGTGCGGAAGCCTTCGACCCCTTCCCCGACTTCCGCGATCTCGCCGCAGGCTTCGTGTCCCATAGTCACGGGCAGCGCGATCCGCGGATGTCCGCGCTCGAGGAGTTTTCGGTCCGTTCCGCAGGTCAGGGCCGCGAGCACGCGGATCACGACCTCGCCCCGGCCGGCGCGAGGCGGCGGTACGTCGCGCTCGTCGAAATGCCCGATTCCTGTCTGGACGAAGGCGCGCATCCGGAAAAGGATCCGCTAAGACTGACGCTCGGCGACGAAGCGTGCGAGCTCGGCGAGCCGCCCGCCGCCCCCCGGAAGCGCTCGGGCGTGCGTCATCGCTTCCTCGACCCTCTCCGCGAGCATCTCCCGCGAGCGATCAATTCCCCAGACCGCGGGAAACGTGAGCTTGTGCGCCTCGGAGTCGGTCCCCGAACGCTTCCCGAGCGTCGTGGCGTCGGATTCGACATCGAGGAGGTCGTCCTTCACCTGGAACGCCAGGCCGAGGGCGCGGCCGTACGCGTCGAGCGTCGCGAGCACGTCCCCGGAAGCAAAGGCATAAAGTCCGCCGGCCGACGACGAAGCCCGGATGAGGCGACCCGTCTTGGCCTCGTGGATCGTCAGGAGCCGCTCGGGCGATCGGAGACCCATCCTCTCGGCTTCCAGATCCGACACCTGGCCGCCGATCATTCCCTCGCTTCCGATTGCCTGTGTGACGAGCTCTAAGATCTCGAGCTTCACCGCGGCATATCGCTGCCCCTCGGGATGGCGCGCCAGGACCGCGAGGCCGAGGGTGAGCAGCGCGTCGCCGGCGAGAATCGCGACCGCCTCTCCGAAGATGACGTGGGAGGTCGGCGCCCCGCGCCGCAGGGGCGCGTCATCCATAGCCGGTAGGTCGTCGTGAACGAGCGAGTAGGTGTGGAGGAGCTCCAGCCCGCAGGCTGCCGCGAGCACCTCGTCGGCGGGAGCTCCGAGGGCTTCGGCGGCCGCGAGGCACAGGATCGGACGAAGCCGCTTCCCTCCCGCGAACAGGCTGTGCCGTACCGCGCGATGGAGCGTCTCGGGCCAGCGGGACTCCGCCGGCACCAACCGGTCGAGCTGGGAGTCGATCTCGGCCCGGCGCGCGGAGAGATACTCGGCGATGCTCCGTTCAGCCGCGGTCGTCGTCGTCGGAGTCCTCGCCGGTGATCGGTCCCGCCTCGAAGGGGACGGTCTTCCATTCCTCGCCCGACTCCTTCAAGACGAGCTCGACGGACTTGCCGACCTCCTTCAACTTCGCGTCGCAGAAGCGGGCGAGCGCCATTCCCTCCTTGAAGAGCTCGAACTGCTTCTCCAGACCGAGCTCGTCGGATTCGATCTCCGAGACGATCGCCTCGAGGCGCTCCATCGCCTCCTCGAAGCTCCGCTCCTTCTTCGAAAGGCGCGCGGTCACGGTTTCTCCTCCATCGGTTCGGAGAAGAGCGGCCCGAAGTCGTCGTCCGTCGGCCGCGGTGGTCGTGGAGCCGGCGCGCCCCGAGCGATCGCGCGAAGCTCTCCCTCGTGGAGCCGCACGCGGATTCGCTCCCCGGGTCGGACCGACGCCGCCGAGAGCAACGGAGACTTGGTCCCCTCGCGGTAGGCGACGGCATATCCGCGGGCGAGGATCGCGAACGGGTTCACGAGACCGAGCTTCTCCCCGAACTCGCGGAGCTTCCCGGTCCGGCGCTCGAGCGCCCGGTCCATCCGGTCCTGGAGCTGCCGGCGTCGATTCGCGGCAGCGTCCATCTTCCGGGACAGCTCCGCGACCCGCGGGAAGGCGGTGAGCGCGCGCCGAGCGCTTTCGAGGCGCGCCGCGTCGCGGGCCGGGCGGCGTTCGAGCGCGCCCTTCAGTGCGGCGAGACCTTGCGCCACGCGCTCGCTTCGCTCCCGCAGCCGGTACCGAAACCGCAGGAGTCCCTCCGCCCGCGCCTGCTCGGCGACCCGCGCTCGACCGAGAACCAGCCGCGACCGGATCGCCCGCTCGACCCGGAGCCGCCACCCTTCCGTGCGGCTGCACAGCTCCTCTTTTCTCTCGACCACGAGCTCCGCGGCGGCCGACGGAGTCGCGGCGCGCAGGTCCGCGGCGAGGTCGGCAATGGTGACGTCGGTTTCGTGGCCGACGGCCGAGATCGTCGGGATACGGGAGGCGGCGAGAGCGCGCGCAACTCTCTCGTCGTTGAACGGGGCGAGGTCCTCGGGCGAGCCGCCTCCCCGCGTGACGATCAGAACGTCGAAACCTCCCCGGCGGTTGAACGCGCGGATCCCCTCCGCGATCTCCATCGCCGCTCCGACGCCCTGCACTCGGGCCGGGTAGATCGTGATCGCGAGCCCGTCGTGCCGCCGCCGGAGCACGTTTAAGATGTCGCGGATCGCCGCTCCGTCGGGCGACGTGACCAGGCCGAGGGAGCGCGGAAACAGAGGGATCCGGCGCTTGCGGCCCGTCTCGAACAGGCCCTCCGCCATCAGGCGCGCCTTCAGCTGCTCGAAAGCCAGCTGCAGAGCCCCCGCCCCGACCGGCTCGATCTGGAACGCCTTCAGCTGGAACTTCCCCTGCGGCGGCCACAGGTCGAGGGAGCCGCGCGCGACGACCTCGAGCCCCGGCTCGACTCGGAATGGAATGCGCTCCCGATCGGAGGCGAAGATGATCGCGTTCAAACAACCGGTCCGGTCCTTCAGCGTGAAGTGGCCGTGGCCGCCGATGACTTTCCAGCTGCCGATCTCTCCCGTCACGGCGACATCGCGCCACGACGCGCGCAGGCTGCCGCCGACCTCGGCGAGGAGCTCCGAGACCGTGTAGGGGCGCGGTGGCGCGGCGGCTAAAACCGGGCGGGGAAACATCCGGCTCACGATTGTATCCGGCGGACCCCGCGGACGGCGTCAGAGGCGTCGGCCCCCTCGAGTCGCGAAACCGAAGGCGAAGCGGCGCCCGGCGTCATCCCGCGGCAGAACGGAAGAGCGAGAAGCGGCAGCGTAGCCATCAACACTTCTTTGTCGCCGAAGTTGTACTCGAAAAAGCCGGCGACCGTTGCGGCCGCGACGCCGAGGAATGCCGCCGCCGCGACGACGGGCCGGCGGGTCGGATCCCCGAAGGAGGTGCGATCCGCATTTCTTCGTCGGACGAGGAGCAGCCGGCCCGCCCGCGCGAAGAAGAACACGAGCAGCGCGACGTACGCGGCCGCGGCGAAGACGCCGCTGGCGGCGGCGATCTGCAGGACGTTGTCGTGGAGATGCGGCACCCTCCAGCGCGGCGCGTCCGGGTCGCGATAGAGCACGTAGTACGGCTTCACGAGCTCCGGACCGAGCCCGAAGATCGGGCGGTCGGCGATCATCCGCGCGCCGGCGTTCGCCATCGCGATCCGGTCGCGGTTCGTCCGGTCCGTGGGGTCGGCGATCGAGGCCGCACGTCCCCGGACGCCGGCGGGCAGCAGCAGGAAGATCGCCACGAGCGCCGGCGCGAGGACGAGGAGCCCGAGCGGCCGGCGTAGAGACAGGTAGGCGGCGACGGCCACGACGGCCCCGACGTAGGCGCCACGCGTGAGAGTAAAGGTCATGGCCGCGAACGGGATCAGCGCGACGAGGCCCAGCCAGCGTTGAGCGCCGCGGCTCTCGCAGAGGAATGCGAGGAGGACGCATCCGGCGAGAAGGGTGAGTCCCGACAGCGTCATGTAGTGGGACAGATTCGCGTGAATTCGGCTCTGCAGGTTCGGCGCTCCGCGGACGAGCTGGGCGAGTCCGTAGAGCGCCATCGCCGTCCCGCTCGCCGCGACGGCGAGAAGAATCGCCCGGGCGCGCCGCGGGCTGTCCACCAGGTCGATCGAGATCGGCAGAATTAGAAGGAGCGAGAGGCTCGGAAGCGTCCGGACGCTCGCGCCCGGATCGAGAGAAAAGACGACCGAGAGGGCGATGAGGAGTGCGTAGCCGCCGGCGAGCGCGGTCAGGGGGTGAACGAGAGCCCGGCGAACGCTGTCGACCCGCCACCCCGAGCCGAGCCAGCAAGCAACAAGAAGGACGAAGAGGACGTAACCGATCGAAATCTGAGAAGAAAGAAGGGCGAAAAGGAGGAGGAGAGGGAAGAGCGATTTGCGAATCAATCGTCCTTCGTCTTACGTCTGACGTCTCACGGCCGTCGAGCCCGGCAGCGCCTCGTCGATCAGCATGACCGGGATGTCGGAGACGATCGGATAGATGAGGTCCGACGTTTTCGAGTAGAGACCCTGGGTGACGACGGGCTCTTCGTCGCGAAATTTCTCGCGGTACTTCTCGACGAGCGCTCGGCGCGTTTCGTCGTTCAACTCCACGAGCTCGAGCGGGCCCTTGGTCTTCGGACAGACGAGAATCGCGAGCAGCTCCGGATCGATGGCCATCGAGCCGAAGTTTACTGTCATTCCGGGAGTTGGGGCGCCCGTGCTGATAGCTTCTTTTCATGCGCATTCTCCAGCTCGTCGCCGGCGAGAAATGGACCGGTGCGGCGGCGGTCGTCTTCGATCAGACCGCTGCGCTCGTGGCGGCCGGCGTGGAGGCGCAATTCGGGTTCGTCCGCGACGGCCCTCTCTCCCGGCGGCTCCTCCCTTTCGGCTGGGCGCGACCGCTGCTCTCCCGGTCGCGGAGCCCCGTCGGCTTCTTGCGCGACATTCGATTGGTGAGGGACACGCTCATGCGGGAGCGCTTCGACGTGGTCCACTGCCACCTTTCGCACGATCACTTCGTGGCAGCGGCGGCCGTGCGCGCCACCGGAGTCGCGCTCGCGCGAACCCTCCACCACCTCGACACGTTTCCCCGCAACGTCGCCTCGCGCGCGCTCTTCCGCCGCACCGATGCGTTTGCATTCGCCAACCGCGCGATCGCCAACCGCGCGATCGCCGCCGGCCTCGCCCGCCACGGGCCGGTGCACTCCCCGGTGGTCGATTCGGATCGGTTTCGCCCGGGCGAAAGGCCGTCGGAAATCCTTCGCGCGCTCGGAGTCCCCGACGGAACCTTCGTGGTTGGCACCGTCGGGAAGATGGCCGAGGGACGCGGCCATCGCGAAGCGATCGAGGTGGCACACGGGCTCGCTGCCGACGCGGTCCTCCTTCACGTGGGAAAGGGTGAGCTTCGACCCGCACTCGAGGCGTATGCCGCTTCCCTCGGGACGAGCGAAAGGAATTTCTGGGCGGGCTACGAGGAGAAGGGTCTGCCGCAGCTCTACCGCGCGATGGACGTGTTTCTTTTCATCGCCTCCGGATCGGAGCAGGGCCAGCGGGCACTCCTCGAAGCGATGGCCTCGGGCGTTGCCGTCGTCGCTCTCGACGTGCCGGGCGTCGCGGACCTCGTCACGGACGGACGCGAGGGGATCCTGGTCCGTCGCACCGCGGACCTCGAGCCGGCGCTCCGGCGCCTCTACGATACTCCCGGCGAGCGGCGGGCAATGGCCGGGCGTGGCCGCCAGCGGGCGCTCGAATTCGGACCGGAGGCGTTCGCTCGGGAGGCGCGTGAGTTCTACGCGCGGCTCCCGGCGAGAAAGTCGAGCACCTCGCGCGCGTGGGATCCCGGCGAGACCGCAGGATAGGCCGTCCGGATGCGGCCGTCCGCTCCGATCACGTACGAGATCCGTCGTGCGGAGCGCGCGTCGGGAGAGTCGCATGCGCCGTAAGCGAGCCCGACCTCGCGGCGCTCGTCGGAGAGGAGCGGGAACGGGAAGGCCTCCTTCCGGGCGAAGGCGGCGTTCGTCTTCACCGGATCGAAGGAGATCCCGAGAATCCGCGTATTCGCTTTCTCGAAGTCGCCGGCGAGGTCGCGGAACCCGCGCCCTTCGCTCGTTCAGCCCGGAGTTCTCGCCTTCGGATAGAACCAGAGGACGACGTTTCTGCCGCGGAACTCGGAGAGGCGGCGCACGGCTCCGGTGTGGTCCGGAAGAGCGAAGTCGGGAGCTTCGTCACCGGGACCGAGCGGAAGCGAAGGAGCCTTTCTGCGGAACACCGGCCTCACTCGGCGGCCTTCGCCGCCCCCTCCCAGGTTTCGTCGGACTCATCGTACGCGGGAAGGTCGAACCGCCATCCGTTGTGATCGAACCGGCGCCACTCCCAGAGCTTCGCCCACTTCAGGAAAACCCCGTACGACTGGAGCATGCACAGGACGAGGCCGTGACGGCCGTCGAGAAACCCTGCCTGAAACACGTACATCCGCACGAACCTCCACGCCGGACGGAAGAAGAGCTCGACAGCGCCTGAACGCCTCCCCCGCCGATATGCGTCCGCGGCGCCCCACTCCGCGTAGCGATGGAGCTTCTCCAGGTATTGGCCGAGCGAGCGGAACGTGTAGTGGAGCAGCGGATTGCGGAGCGTGGGCGTGGGGCCTTCCGGCCGGATATCCGCATGAACTCTTCGACGGGGATAGCGGGCCGCGCCGCGCTTGAGCAGCCGCACGACCTTGTCGGTGGACCAGCCCGAATGGCGGATGAGCCGGTCGAGGAAGAGATTGCGACGCCGGATCGAATAGAAGTTCGCCTCGGGGCCGCGTTCGAGGAGATCTCGGATCTCCCGCGCCAGACCGGGCGTGACGCGCTCGTCCGCATCCACGATCAGGATCCAGGCGAAGGCGGTCTGGTCCATCGCCCAGTTTTTCTGCGCCGCCGACCCGAAGTATTCGCGCTGGAGGATCCGGACGCCCGGGACCTGTCGCGCCAGCTCGACCGTGGCGTCGGTCGAGAACGAGTCCACGAGCAGGACCTCGTCGGCGAAGGAAACGCTTTCCAGGCACTCCTTGATGTTGACGGCTTCATTAAAACTCGTGACGATCGCCGAGAGTTTCTCGCGAGGCATGCCGCTCTCGATCCTCACTCCACCTTCACCGCGATCCGCTCGATCGCAGTGGCGCGACCGCTCGCCTCGTCCACCGCGACGAGCGCTCCACAGAGACGGATGTCGCGCTTCGCCGTCTCGAAGGACTTGGGCGTCTGCGCGAGAAACTTCTCGATGATGCGTTCGCGCGCGAAGCCGATCACGCCCTCGTAGGCGCCGGTCATTCCGGCGTCGGTCAAGTACGCGGTGCCGCCCGGGCGCACGGTCTCGTCGGCCGTCTGAACGTGCGTGTGGGTGCCGAGGACGGCCGAGACGCGTCCGTCCAGGTACCAGCCGATGGCGACTTTTTCCGACGTCGCTTCGGCGTGCATGTCCACGACGATGACCTTCACTTCTCCCATCCGAGCGAGCTCCTCATCCGCGACACGGAACGGAGAGTCGGCGTGGGCCGGCATGAACACCTGACCCTGGAGGTTCAATACGCCGACCGGCACGCCTGCGGCGGTCGACTGCACAGTCCATCCGCGGCCCGGGTTTCCCGGCGGGTAGTTCGCCGGGCGAAGGAGTCGATCGGAGGAGTCCAAGACCGCGTAGATCTCCTTCTTGTCCCAGATGTGGTTGCCGGAGGAGAAGACGTCGATCGGGAGCTTCGAGAGCTCCTCGAACAGCTCCACCGTAAGCCCGAAGCCGCCCGCTGCGTTCTCGACGTTGACGATCGTGAAGTCGACGTTCTTGCGGTCGATGAGCGAAAGGAGCGCGCGGTCGAGCGCCCGGCGGCCCGGTTGTCCGACCACGTCGCCGACGAAGAGGATGTTCATCGCGAGACCGGCTACCTAGCGGGCGTACTCGACCGATCGGGTCTCGCGGATGACGGTCACCTTGATCTGACCGGGATACTGCAGCTCCGCCTCGATCTTGCGGGCGACGTCGCGCGACAGCCAAAGTGCCTCGTCATCGGTGACGCGGTTTGCCTCGACGATGATGCGCAGCTCGCGACCCGCCTGGATGGCGAACGCCTTCTGAACTCCTTTGAATCCATCGGCGATGTGCTCGAGCTTCTCGAGCCGCTTGACGTACGTCTCGAGGATCTCGCGACGGGCCCCGGGCCGTGCCGCGGAGAGCGCGTCGGCACCGTTGACGAGGACCGCTTCGAGCGACCGGGGCTCGTAGTCACCGTGGTGACACTCCATCGCATGGATCACGTCGTCGGCCTCACCGAACTTCTTCAAGACCTCGCGGCCGAGCTCCAAGTGCGTGCCTTCCATCTCGCGATCGATGGCCTTTCCGATGTCGTGCAGCAGTCCGGCGCGTTTGGCGATCTCCGTCTTGGCGCCGAGGGGATCGCGAACTCGAGAGCGGTCGCTTCCCCCTCCTGCCGGATCTTTTCCCACAGCTCCGAGCGAACCTTCTCGACGACCTCTTCGATCCGCGCCGGGTGGATACGCCCGTCGACGATCAGCCGATCCAACGCGAGCCGGGCGACCTCGCGGCGGATCGGCTCGAAAGCGCTGATCACGATCGCCTCCGGCGTGTCGTCGATGATCAGGTCGACCCCGGTCGCCGCTTCGAGCGCGCGGATGTTGCGCCCTTCGCGTCCGATGATCCGGCCCTTCAGGTCATCCGACGGAAGCTCCACGACCGACACGGTCGCCTCGACGACGGTGTCGGACGCCAGTCTCTGGATCGCCATGCCGATCTGGTGGCGGGCTTTCTGAGTCGCCTGCTCGATCGCCTCCTCCTCGATGCGCCGCATGAGGCCGGAGGCTTCGACGCGGGCTTCGTTCTCAATCGACCGAATCAGATCCCGCTTCGCATCGGCCGCGGTCAGCCCCGAAATCTGCTCGAGGCGCTTCTGCTGGTCCTCGATCAGTTTTTGGGCGTCGGCATGCGCCTTCTCGACCCCCTTCTGGGCGTCGGCGAGCGCCTTCTCCTTGCGGGCAAACTCTTCCTCCCGCTTCTCCTGCTGGGAGAGCTTCCGGTCCAGGTTCTCCTCTTTCTGGGCGACCCTCTTCTCCAAGGCCGCGACGTCCTGGCGGCGAAGCTGGATCGTCTTGTCGAACTCGACCTGCGCGGCGAGGACCTTCTCCTTCCCCTCGATGGCGGCTTCCCGAAGTCGCGCCTCGGACGCCCGGGTTGCTTCCGCCAGAACCCGGTCCGCTTCGAGGCGGATCGAGGCGCGCTCGCGCGCCACCTGCCGCTTGAGCAGGAAATACGCGACCAGAGCGAAGACGACCGCCAGGACCGCGGCCGCGATCGGGATCGCGACGGATGTGTTCATTTTCGGCTCCCCACGCCATGGGGCGCCGAAGTCGAGACGCGGCTACACGATTCCCCGGAAGCGACTCTTCCGACGAGGGTTTTGAATGGGGACGACCGTTCCTTCTTTCAACGCGACCGCTCGTTTCACTCGTGTCCCCGAGACACTCGGGGTTGCCGACGCCTCGCCTTCAGGCTCCCAGTGCGTCGTCCAGTTTTCGAATCAGGCGTTCGGCCCGGACCCGGAAGTCCGCGGGCTCGCCTGTCCGACGCTTCTCCGCCTGGTAAAGATCATCCGAGATGTTCAAGGCAGCGAGGATGGCAATTTTCGTCGTATCCACCGTCGCTGTCCTTTCCGCAACTTCTTTCATTCGTGAGTCGACGAGGCGGGCCAGGTCATGAATGTAGGTGCTGTCACCCTCGGCCCGGACGTTGTAGGTCTGGCCGAAGATCTCCACCTGCGTGATGCTGCCCCGCTTCTCCACGCGATGGCCTTTGAGAGGGCTCCTTTCAATGGGTGAGTGTAGTTTTTGCACCCAGCCGAGTCAATGGTTTACACAATCACGGGCGGCCTGCCTCAACCTTTCTTGTCGGCTGCGTCGAGCGTCGCGACGAGCTTTTCCAGGCGCTCGCGGACGACTTCCTGTTCTCTTTCGAGCCGCTCGACCAAGCCTTTCGAGTCGGCGGCGTCCTTCTCGCCGCGACGCGCGGCGGCGAGGTCGCCCTTCAACCGCTCGTTTTCTCCCTCGAGGGTCGAGAGCCGGGAGAGCAGCTTCTCGATCTTCCGGTCGAGAACGTCGAAAACCTTCGTCTGGTCCATTCCCTCCTCCTCAGATTCGGACGGCGAACTCCTTCGCAAGCGCCGCCGCGAGCCGATCCCTTTCAAGATTCACTTCCGCCTGTTCGAGCGTCCTCTCGGGAGAGCGGAAGGTCAAACGGATCGTGGTCTTCACTTCTCCCTGGGCGACTCCGGGCCGTTCGTAGCGATCGAGAAGCTTCAACGACTCCAGGTTCGGAAGGTCGAGCCCCCGGCTGAACGCCTCGAGCCTTTGCCAACCGAGATCGCGCGGATGGGCGAACGAGAGATCGGCGACGATCGGGGGAAAAGCGGAGTACCCCGCGTAGCGCGTCGGCCGGCCGCCCCGCGGGATCGCGTCGACGAGGATCTCGGCGGCGCACACTCCCTCGGGCAGCCGACGCTTCTCCCGCTCTCTGTCGCTCACCGCGCCCGCGACTCCGAGAAGCCGGCCTTCGGCGCTTTCGCAGCACGCCGCGGCTCCCGCCGCGAATGCGTCGGCGCGGAAGGGTTTCCACGCCAGCCGGGCGGGATCTGCCCAGGGCTCGAGCAACCGCTCGAAGAGTCCCTTGACATCGAAGAAGTCCGCCGCGCGCGAGGCGACCGGCACGCTCCAGTGCGGCCGGACCTCCCCTCCCACCGCGAAGGCGAATCGCCGCGACTCGAAGCTCTCCGGGCGCGAGGGATCACCCTCCGCTCCGAAGGTACGGCCGACCTCGAAGAGGGCGACCTCGCGGGCTCCATGCCGGAAGTTGCGCGAGACCGCGTCCAAGAGACCGGGAAGAAGCGTCGCGCGCAGGTCGCGGCGCGACGCGTCCACTGGATTCGCGACGGACAGCGGCGTATTCGCGGTCCTGGTCGCCTCGAGCCACGCGGAAAAAGAGGACTCGTCCGCTTCCCGGTCGACGAAAGGATAGGAAAAAGTCTCGTGGAGGCCCGCCGCGACCGCCTCGTCGCTCAGCTTCTCCTCGACGAGGCGCAGCGGTTCCAGGTGCCCGCCGGCGCCCGCCGTCGCCGGAAGCCGCGACGGGAGACGGTCGTATCCCCAGACGCGGAGCACTTCCTCAACGAGGTCTTCCTCGATCGCGACGTCCGGGCGAAAGCTCGGAATTCCCGCAGTCAGCCGCTTCGCGCTGCGCTTTGCGATCGCGAAGCCCAGTCGCGCGAGCGCCTCCGCCGCGAAGTCGAGATCGAGACGCTTGTCGCCGGAAAGGAGTCGTAACCGCTCCAGCCGCAGGACTGCGCGGCCGTGCGCGAACGCGCTCCCGTGCGCATCGATCCGGCCTGGAGCGAGCGCGCCGCCCGCGGCCGCGAGCAGGAGCGAAGCGGCGAGATCGAGCGCCTCCGGAATCGCCTCCGGATCCGCGCCGCGCTCGAAGCGGTGCGAGGCGTCGGTGTGCATGCCCAGCCGGCGCGACGTCCGCCGGATCGCGACCGGGTCCCACCACGCCGCCTCGAGGAGGACGTTGATCGTCTTTTCTGAGACCGCCGTGTCGAGACCGCCCATGATCCCGGCCAGGGAAACCGCGCGATCCGCGTCGGCGACGACGACGTCGGAGGGGTCGAGGACCCGCTCGACGCCATCCAAAGTAACCAGCTTCTCGCCCCGCTTCGCCTTGCGCACGACGATGCCTCCGCGGAGCCGATCGAGGTCGAACGCGTGAAGCGGCTGGCCAATGTCCCAGAGCGCGTAGTTCGTCGCATCCACGACGGCGTCGATCGGCTTCGCCCCGATCGAGGCGAGGCGGACGCGGACGCCGCCGGAGGAACCGGCGCTCCGGACGCCGCGGACTACCCGCGCGCCGAAGCGACGGCAAAGGCGCGGAACTGCGATCTCGACCGAGGAGAGCTCGTCGACAGACGGACCTCCGGATGCGGGCTCGGCTCGTTGACGGCCGCGATCGAATAGAACTCCGGACATCGCTGCGATCTCGCGGGCAAGGCCGCGATGGTTCATCGCGTCCGGCCGGTTCGGCGTGATCTCGACGTCGAAGAGGACGTCTCCCCCCGCCTCCTCCGAAGACTCGACCGGAAGCCCGGCGCGCTCGAGCAGCTGGCGCACGCCGTCGGCTCCGCCCGCGTCTGCGACGGAGACGTGTTCGCCGAGCCAGTCGAGGGAGAACCTCATGAGATCTGCGCGAACTGAGAGAGGAACCGCTCGTCCCCCTCGAAGAGAAGCCGCAAGTCCGGAAACTCGTAAAGCATCATCGCGACGCGGTCGAGCCCGAGGCCGAAGGCGAAGCCGCTCCACTCCTCGGGATCGATCCCGCAGGCGCGAAGGACTGCCGGGTGGACTTCCCCCGCTCCCGCCATCTCCATCCATCCCGACCCCTTGCAGGTCCGGCACCCCGAGCCTTTGCAGAAGATGCAGGTCACATGGACGTCGGCGCCCGGCTCGACGAAAGGAAAGAAAGTCGGGATGATGCGCACCCGGGTCCCGGCTCCGAAGAGCCCGGCGAAGAACGCCTCCACGGTTCCTTTCAGGTCAGCCATCGAGATCCCGCGGTCGACCACGAGGCCTTCCACCTGGTGGAAGACCGGCTGGTGGGTCGCGTCGACGGATTCGTTTCGATACACGCGCCCCGGAACGATGATCTTCAACGGCGCGCCGCGCTTTCGCATCTCGCGGATCTGTACCGGTGACGTGTGGGTGCGCAGGAGAAGAGGCGATTCGGCCTTCCGGTCGAGGAAGAGCGTGTCCTGAGCGTCGCGCGCGGGGTGCTCCGGCGGAAAGTTCAACGACTCGAAGTTGTGGAGGTCGTTCTCGATCTCCGGTCCGTCCGCGATCGAGTAGCCCATCCGAAGGAAGATTTCTTCGATCCGCCGGCGCACGAGCGTGACCGGGTGGAGCGAGCCCGCTCTCGTCCGACGGCCCGGCAGCGTGACGTCCACGGCGGCGGCGCGCTCGCGGCGCTCCGCCTCGGCGAGCGCGAGCGCCTCCCCGAGCCGCGCGATGCCCTCCTCGACCTCACGCTTGGCGGCGTTTGCGCGCGCTCCGTAGCCGGCTCGCTCCTCCGGAGGGAGCTCGCGCACACGCGTGAAAAGCGCGGGAACGAGTCCTTTCTCCCGGCCGAGATAGCGGCCCTTGAAGGCCTCGAACTCCGAGCGCGACGAGACCCCGCGCGCCGCCTCCTCGCGAAAGGAGTCGAGGAGCTGCGAGATCGTGTCGGCAGACGAGACGGGGCCCGACCCCGCCGTCACGCCGATTGCAGCGCCTGTTTCGCCACGCCGACCAAGTGGCGGAAGGCGGGCGGATCGGTCACGGCGAGGTCGGCGAGCATCTTCCGGTTAATGTCGTTTCCCGCTTTCTTCAGCCCATCCATCAGGCGGCTGTAAGAGATTTCGTTCTCCCGTGCGGCGGCGTTGATGCGCACGATCCAGAGCCCGCGAAAGTCCCGCTTCCTCGCCTTCCGATCCCGGTAGGCGTACAGGAGAGACTTCTCGACGGCGAGCTTCGCCATCCGGAACGACTTCGATTTCGTCCCGTAATACCCCTTGGCCAGCGCGAGCGTCTTGGCGCGCCGGTTCTTTCGTTTCGGTCCTCTCTTGACGCGAGGCATTTCAATTCCTCCTCCCTTCTGCTGTCATTTCCGAGCCGGCAAGGGCCGAGGAATCTCGATCCGCGTCGAGATCCCTCGCTGCGCTCGGGATGACACTGAAGGACTGTCTTACGCGTAGGGCAGCATCTCCTTGACGCGCTTGTGATCCGAGGGCGAGACGGAAGTCGACTGTGCGAGTCCGCGTTTCCGACCCGGGGCTTTTTTCGTCAGGATGTGACTCTTGTAAGCCTTCGCCCTCTTGAATTTTCCCGACGCGGTTCGCTTGAAACGCTTCGCGGCGCCGCGGTGGGTCTTGATTTTGGGCATGGGATCACTCCTCTTATGCTCTCGCCGCCTTCTCGTGCACCTTGACGGGCGCGAGGATCTGGTAGAGGCGGTTTCCGAGCATCTCCGAACGCGACTCCGCCACGGCTTTCCCGGCGAGATCGAGCAGGAGTCGATCGAGGACCCTCTGCCCGTTCTCCCGGCGGGCCATCTCTCGTCCGCGGAACTGGACGGTCGCCTTGACCTTGTCGCCGTGGGCGAGGAACTTCAGGATGTTCTTGATCTTGAAGTCGTAGTCGTGGTCGTCGATGTTCGGTCGGAATTTCACTTCTTTCACCTGGGTCGTCTTCTGCTTCTTCTTCGAGTCCTGCTGTTTCTTCTTCTGCTGATAGATGAACTTTCCGAAGTTCATGATCCGGCAGACGGGCGGGTTCGCGGTTGGCGCGATCTCGACCAAATCGAGACTCGCCTCCTTCGCCTTCTGGAGCGCCTCGGCCATCGGCACGACGCCGAGCGGCTCGCCCCCTTCGCCGATCAGGCGGACCTCTTTCCACCGGATCTGGTCGTTGATTCGGATCGTCTTCTTATCGATCTTTCACCTCCGTCGTGAGCTCACGACTCTTCTGCGAGACCGCCTCGCGCGCGGCGTCCGCGAACGCGTTGATCGTCATCGATCCCGCGTCTCCCCCGTGCCGCAGCCGGACCGAGACCAGGCCGGCCGTCGCTTCCTTCTCACCGATGACGAGCATCGCGGGGACCTTCTGGAGCTCCGCCTTGCGAATGCGCGCGCCGAGCTTCTCGTTTCGTGCGTCCACTTCGACCCGCAGCCCGACGCCGGACAGCCGCTCCGCGGCGTTGCGCGCAGACGCGGCGAAGCGGTCGGACACTGGCAGCACGACCGCCTGGACGGGCGCGATCCAGAACGGAAAGTTGCCCGCCGTGTGCTCGATCAGGATCCCGAGGAAGCGCTCCACCGATCCGAGGATCGCGCGGTGGAGCACGACCGGACGGTGGGGTTTGCCGTCCTCGCCGATGTAGGTGAGATCGAAGAGGTCCGGTTGGGCAAAGTCAACCTGCATCGTTCCCAGCTGCCATGGACGCCCGATCGCGTCCTTCACCCGGAAGTCGATCTTGGGACCGTAGAAGTTGCCGTCCTTCGGGCTCACGCCGTAAGGACGACCGAGCGTCTCGAGCGACGCGGCGAGGACGGCCTCCGCCTTGTCCCAGTTCTCGTCCGAACCGATTCGCTGGTCCGGCCGGGTTCCGAGCGAGATATCGACGTCGTGGAACTCGAAAGTCCGGTAGACGTCGTCCAAGAAGTCGACGAACGCCGCGATCTCCGGCTCGATCTGGTCGATGGGGCAGTAGATGTGGGAGTCGTCCTGCGAGAACGTCCGCACGCGCGTCAGGCCCGCCGTCACGCCCGATCGCTCGAAACGGTGGAGCCGACCGAAGTCCGCGAAGCGCACCGGCAGCTCGCGGTACGACCACAGACGCTCCTTGAACATCAGGTGGTGCCCGGGGCAGTTCATCGGCTTGACGCCGAACTCCCGCTCTTCGATCTCCGTGAAGTACATGTTGTCGTGGTAGTTGTCGTAGTGGCCCGAGATCTTGAAGAGCTCCGCGTCGTAAATCTGAGGCGTGATCACCTCGTCGTAACCTCGCCGCCGGTATTCCTCGCGCAGGTAGGAAAGGAGCTCGTTGTAGAGCACCGCCCCCTTCGGGAGGAAGAACGGCGAGGCCGGCGCGAGCGGGTGAAACGTCACGAGCTCGAGCTCGCGGCCGAGCTTGCGGTGGTCGCGGGCTCTCGCGTCCTCGAGGCGCTTCAAATACTCGTCGAGCTCTTTCCGGGTCAGAAACGAGGCCCCGTAGATGCGCTGGAGCATCGGGTTCTTCTCGTCCCCCTTCCAGTAGGCGCCGGCCGTGTGCGTCAGCTTGAAGACGCCGAGCCGTCCCGTGGAAGCGACGTGCGGACCGCGGCAGAGGTCGATGAACTCCCCCTGCCGGTAACACGAGACGCGCTCGTCCGGGAGCTCGCGGGCGATTTGGACCTTCAGAGGGTCCTTCTGACCCTCGAAGATCCGGATCGCTTCGGAGACCGGCATTTCCTCCCGCTCGATCTTCCAGTCCTCCGCGATGATCTTCCGCATTTCGACTTCGATCTTCTCGAGGTCCTCGGGCGTGAAGGGCCGCTCGGGGAGGAAGTCGTAGTAGTAGCCGTCCTCGATCGGCGGTCCGATGCCGATCTGGACTTGCGGAAAGAGCCGCTTGACCGCTTGCGCCGTCAGGTGCGCCGTCGAGTGGCGGTAGATCGGCACGGCGTCCGGCGACTTCCAGGTCACGATCTCAAGCGACGCGTTGGACCGGAGAGGCGTGACGAGGTCGACGATGCGTCCGTCGAGCTTTCCAGCGACTGCGTCTTTGGCCAGACGCGGACCGATTCGCTCCGCGACCTCGCGGACCGTCGCGCCTTTCGGGACCTCCAGCGTCGTCCCGTCCGGCAGCCGAACCGTCACCTTCTCCGCCAGCGCTTCCATGTTCTCCCGATTCCGAAAGTTTCCGTCGGTTTCCTTTGCCAAAAATCAAAAACGCGGGTCACCCCGCGTCGTCATCGTTCTCTGGTAGGCGCTAACGGGATCGAACCGTTGACCTCTACCGTGTGAAGGTAGCGCTCTCCCAGCTGAGCTAAGCGCCTCCGCGTCGAACAATTGGTAGGCTCGAGCGGATTTGAACCGCTGACCCCTACCGTGTCAAGGTAGTGCTCTCCCCCTGAGCTACGAGCCTGTTCGTCCCGGCGGCGAACCGCCGACGGGGGGCTACCGGCCGGAAGCCCGCGGGGGCGTTTTCATCCCGGCCTTCGTCCCTGGTTGAAAAAGATCGGCTCCGACGGGTCTTCGGAGGATTGCGCAATCTAGCAGACCCGGCGACTGCGCGCAAACCTGGCGTCGCGCCGAAACGGAGACGGAACATGGGAGACCGTCGACGAAAGACCCGGTCCCTCGTCTCCCGTCTACCGTCTGCCGAATGCGGCTGCTATATTGAGCCGACAATTCCAATGTCATCCGCGCTTGGGGCGTCTTTCTCCTCGCTCGTGCGGCGCTGGACTTCTCTTCGCGAGGAGCGCGCCGAAACCGCGGCTGCGCGCCGGTTCTGGAGCTCGGAGACCGCCCGCGACGCGGAGGATCACTACTGGGGAGCGCAACCCCTCGTCCGCCGGGCAATCAACCGGCGGATCACCGGCGACCCGCATCGCTGGCCGATGGAGTGGTTCGCAGAGACGTACGCGAAAAAGCCCTTCGCGCGCGGGCTCTCGATCGGCTGCGGCTCCGGATTGCTCGAGCGGGACGTCCTCGCCAAAGGGATCTGCGAGGCGATGGAAGGGATCGACTTTTCCGAGGAGTCGATCGGAGAAGCACGCTTCGCCGCGGAGGACGCGCATCTCTCCGAGCGGCTCGATTACCGGGTCGAGGACATCAACGCTCTGAACCTGCCCCGCGGGCTCTACGACATCGTCTTCTTCCACGGCTCTCTGCACCACGTTCGACAGATCGAGCGCGTGCTCTCCGAAGTCCGCCAGGCCCTCCGGCCGGGAGGCCTCGTCTACATCGACGAATACATGGGTCCCTCGCGGACGGAATGGACCGACGAGCACTGGGGGTTCGCGCGGAGCGCCTTCGACGCCCTACCGAACGAGCTGAAGAACCGGCCGCGCCTCGCTATCCCGTTGCCTCTCGAAGATCCCTCCGAGTCCATTCGCTCGAGCGCGATCCGCCCCGCCGCCGCGCGCCTCTTCGAGATCGTCGAGGAGCGTCCCTACGGCGGCAACATCCTCTGGTTCGTGTTCCCGTGTCTGGACATGGAGCGGCTCCGCGACGACTCGACCGGAGCGCTGTCGCGCTTGATCGCCTTCGAGGAGCACCTCCTCGAACGGGGGTGGGTGGATTCGTACTTCCGCGTGATCGTGGCAAAGAAGCGCTGATCTCGTCGAAGATTTCGAGAGAGTCTTCGGCGCTGCGAGCCCCGGAATGACGACGGGCCGACGCCTCGGAGTCGCTACCCTCCTCGTCTTCGATCTCATCCTCTTCGCGCCGCTCCTCGCCCGCGGCCGCGTCCTCTCCTCGCACGAGTTCGTGCGCGCGCACCATCCCTGGAGGCAGACCGGGCTGGGAGTCCTCGAGGCAGAGAATCCGCTCCTCGCGGATCCCGCGGCTTCCGGTCAGACGACTCTCGTCCGCTATCGCGACTTTCCGAGAGGCTTTTTCTGGAACCCGTGGGTGTCCGGCGGAGCGATCGGCCCCTTTCATCTCGCGCAGGGATTCCTCTCCCCTTTCGTCGCTCTCCCCTCGCTCCTCCTTCCCGAAGCATGGATCGAGACCGGGATTCTTTTCGCCAAGTTCAACTTCGCGTACCTGGCGGCCTACTTCTTTCTGCGGAGCCGGCGCTTCTCGGATCTCGCCGCCGCGGCGGGCGCCGCGACGTGGGCGTTCTCGACGGGACAGACCGTCTGGGGCCTCTGGATGCAGACGTCCGTTTCCGTGACGTTTCCGCTTCTGCTCGTCGCCGTCGACCGTGCCTTCGATGGTAAGCGCCCCGCGCGCGGCGTCGCTTTCGCGGCCGCTTCCTTCCTGCTCTGTCTGGCGGGAGGATTTCCCCACTGGATCCTTTACGGAGCGTTCGGCGCGGGACTGTACTTCCTCTTTCGTGCCGCGCGGGAACGCGCAAGGGCGTGGAGCGCTCTCGGAAGGCTCCTACTCTCGCTCGCCATCCCGGTCGCGATCCTGACGCCTTCGATCCTCGCTTCGGCCCGTTTCGTCCGCGAGTCCGGCTTCCAGCCACTGCGCAAAGGAATGGGGAGCGCTTATCCGCTGCCGCCGCGCCAGATCCGGCTCTACTTCCTCCCCGACTACCAGGGAACTCCCCGGCGCGGCGACTACCGCGGAGTCGGCTGGATCCCCGGAGACAACTACGTCGAAACGGCGGCGGGTGTCGGCCTCGTCGCCGGCGCGCTTGCGGCTGTCGGTCTTTTCTCGGGGCCACGGCGGCGGCCCCTCACGCTGTGGGCGGCGACGCTCGCCGCGGCCGTCGCCATCCCGCTCTACGGCGGAGGCGGGCCGCTCAAGGCGGTCGGCTCTCTTCCGTTCCTCGACAACACGCTCTTCGCGCGATCCAAGATCCTGATCGTTCTCGCGGTCGCTGTCCTCGCCGCATGCGGGGCGGAGGCGCTCGAACGGCTCGCGGAAGGAAGCGAGCTGCGCGCGATCGCTCTCCAGGTCGCGCCCTTTGCCACCGCGATTCCGCTCGCCTTCCTCGCCCTCGACTTCCACTCGGTCGCCAAGCCCGCCGAAGCGGTGTTTACGAAAACGCCGGGGGTCGAGAAGCTCCAGGAGCTTGAGCAGGGCTCGCCCGGCCGCTGCGCGGCGGCGGGCTGGACTCTCCTCCCCAACGTCTCGGAAGTCTTTCGTCTCGAGGACGCGCGCGGGCACCTCCTCCACGAAGCCGCCTACCGACGGCTCCTCTCGGGCGCCGACCCCCTCTCCTTTGGGCGCTACGGGACCTATCTCCTCTTCGATCCCCGGTCGCTGGACCCCGGTTCGGCGCTGCTCGACCTGCTGAACGTCACCGTTCTCGCCGCGCCCCCGGGGTCGCCGGCGCCGTCGGGACCGGGTGTCCTCTCGCAGGATGCCGCGGCGATGGAGCCCGCGGGCCCGTTCGAACGTCCCGCACCGGACGGGCGTCGCTTTCCCCGAATTTACGACGGCCCCGACCTGGCGCTCTTCGCGAGACCGAGCGCCTTCTCGAGGTTCTGGCTCGTCTCCCGCGCCTTGCCCGGGGGGATCGAGGAGGTGCGGCGCGCCGACCGGGAAACTCTCGCGAGCGCGGTCTTCGCGCCGCCGGACGTCGCGCGGGCCCTAGTCTCTGGCGAGAGGCGGCGGAGCTCGGACGGGGCGATCCGGATCGTCTCGCTCGCTCCGGAACGATTCGAGCTCGAGACGGAGACCCCTCTTCCCTCGCTCCTCGTCTCCTCGCAGAAGAGGTTTCCGCCGTACTGGCGGATCGCAGTTGATGGACGACCCGCGGCCAGTTTCGAGGCCAACGCCCTATTCCTAGGGCTCGAACTGCCGGCGGGACTTCACCGCGTTGTGGGGAACTTCATGATCCCCTGGGTGGAGATACTCGTTTCTGTTGTCGGACTTCTCTCTCTCTCGCTGGTCGCAGTTCTTGGGTTTCGCCAGCACGTCAGCGCTGAACGGAAAGGCCTCGGCGACCGGGGCCGAGCCACACCGCCGTGACGAAGTCTGGTTCGATCATGAACAGGATCCCGTCGGCGTAGGCGAGGTGCGCCCCCAGAGAATAGGACTGCACGGTCAAAGGGTGGGACCAGACCGATTCACGCGCCTTCAGATCGACTCCGTAGACGGTGCTTCGGGTATGCGCGAAAACATGCGAGTCCGTGACGAGGAGATACC
>WNFV01003780.1_pt1 | contig 29890 bp, 35 predicted proteins | sample 5400101 | NCBI WGS metagenome assembly WNFV01 (sample SAMN13153361, study PRJNA577476) | soil metagenome | isolation source: 115 cm soil or saprolite under grassland replicate 1 | place: USA:California | collected 2016-06-15
CCCGTCACCGCGAGCGCGCGCAGGCGCCCCGAATTCACGTGCGGCATCACCGCCGGCGCGCCGTTGATGCCCATCGAGAGCTGTCCCGAGATGAGGTCGGTGAGCATCGGCCCGACGCCCTTGTAGGGCACGTGCAGGATGTCGGTGCCGGTGGCGAGCTTGAAGTACTCGGTGGTGAGATGCGAAGTGCTGCCTGAGCCCGCCGAGCCGTAAGTGAGCTTGCCGGGATTCGCGCGCGCATAAGCGATGAGCTCAGCCGCGCTCGCCGCGGGCACCCGCGGGTTCACCACCAGCACGCTCGGCACGATCGCCATCAGCGACACCGGCGCGAAGCTCTTCACCGGGTCGTAGGGAAGATTCTTGTAGATCGCCGGGCTCACCGCGAGCGGGCCCAACTGCCCCATCACCAGCGTGTAGCCGTCGGGCGCCGCCTTCGCCGCCGCCTCCGAGCCGATCGAGCCGCCCGCTCCGGGGCGGTTGTCGATCACCAGCGGTTGCCCGAGACCCTCGGCGAGCTTGTGCGCGAGAGCGCGGGAGAGGATGTCGGTCGAGCCGCCGGGCGGAAACGGCACGATGAGGCGGACCGGGCGCGAGGGATAGGGTTGCGCGTGGGCGAAGCTGGAGATAAGGGCCGCGAGGAAAAACGTGGCGAGACCACCCCGCCGCCTTCGGCGGCACCCCTCCTCATTCGAGGAGGGGAAAACAGCGGCACTACCGCTAGCGTTTCGCGGCGCCAAGCTGCGCCGCCATCCAGTCGGCGGTCTGGTCGCGGTAGCGGTACCAGAGGTTGTTCACCACGTGGTTGCCGCCTTCGATCACCGAGAGCACGCAGGGGCCCGAGACCGCGGCGGCGAGCTTCTGGCCTTCAGTGTGCGGGGTGAGGCGGTCTTTCGTGCCCGCGACGATGTAGATCGGGCACGTGATGTTCTTCGCGCAAGCGGCGAGGGAGAAGCGCAGCGCCACTTTCCCCGCTTCTTCGAGATTGGCGCTTTTCGAGCGCACGCGGAAGGCCTCCACATTCATCTGCGGCCTTCCGGTGAAATCGGCGGATCGCTGGAACGGGCCGGAGAGCGCGACGCAGGCGCGGATGCGGCGCTCGAACGCGGCGGCGCGCGGCGCGTAGTAGCCGCCGAGCGACACGCCCCAGATGCCGGCGCGGGCACTGTCGACGTCCGCGCGCGTCTCGAGGAAATCGAACACCGCTTTCACGGGCTTCTCGTATTCCGGGCAGAGCGCGAAGTCGTACTCGGCCTCGCCCTGCCCCGGCCCGTCGAACGCGAGGGTCGCGAGCCCGCGCGCGAGGAAGCGGTTCTCGTAGTCGTCCATCTCTTCCTTGGCCGAATCGAGGCCCATGCACATGACGACGACGGGAGGTTTGGCAACGCTTGCCGTATTGGAGGGCTTTCCCGTGGGCTTTCTCAGGTTGCCGTAGAGCTGCTTGCCTTCGTAAGGAATCGCGACGCGCTCGCCGGGCGGATCGAGGTGCGGCAGCGCCTTGTTGCGGCATTCGACCGCCCTCCTGTGCGCCTCCTTCATCTGCGCCATGTCGTTCACGAAAAGGAACTTGCCGAAGTGATAGCACACGGCGGCGCGCGTGAAGTGCTGGCCGGCCGAGTAATTGTAGCCCCCGGCCAGGGCCTTGTTGCCCATCTCCTCGTGGACCGCAGCGCGCGCCGACCACGCCGCGCACCAGTCCTCCCAGCGCGAGACCGACGCCGTCACCTCCTGGAAATCGGCGAGCGGAACGCCGTTCGCGACGAAGCGCGGCGCCCAGTGGGAGATGGCGGCCTCGACGCGCGAATCTTTTTCGGTTTTGCTCTGGATGACGGCGGACATGGAGGGGCTCCGAATGCGGCGAATAACCGGGGGTCTTGCGAATCGGGGCAGGATAGCACTAACAGCCCGCCAAAGCCCTTGAAGCCGCGTTCGTCCCGGAATAGTCTTCGGGTAATGACGGAGCCGAGAAAGCGCCGACCCGATTTTGCCCGCATGGCATGCACCGCCGCAAATGTATGGTTTCGCGAACTGCTCACAAAAGACGAGCTTGTCCAAGCGCTGCGTTCGGGCAAGGTTCCGAGGAACCGCCGCCCGCACCTGCGCTGCCTGATCGTTGAAGCGCCGGAAACGCTTATAAAAGGGCTTATCGAGCAGGTGACCACATTGGTCAAGCCAGGCGAGGTGGAGAAAAACTTGGGGAAGATCGCGCAGGCACTCCGCGTGCCCAAAGCGGCACGCTAATGGCCAATGTTGTTGTGATCGGAGGACCAAACGGCGCGGGTAAGTCAACAACGGCCCCGGCGCTGCTGAGACAAGTATTCAATCTCACCGAGTTCATCAACGCCGACACGATTGCTGGCACTCTATCTGCATCATCGCCGGAACGAGCAGCGATCAAGGCCGGACGTATCATGTTGCAACAGGTGAAGGGGTTCGCGCGAGCGGGTAAGGACTTTGCTTTTGAGACTACGCTCGCAAGCCGAAGCTTCGCGCCGTGGTTGGTACAGCTCCGGAAGCAGGCCTACCTGGTGCATCTCGTATATCTCTGGCTGCCGAGCCCAGAGCTTGCGGTGAAACGCGTTGCAGAAAGGGTGAAATTGGGTGGGCACGGGATACCCGAGGAAGTCATCAGGCGACGCTACGAAAGAAGCCTGCATAATTTCTTCAGGCTCTACCGCCCTATTGCAGATTCCTGGCTAATTGTTGACAATTCGAGTCTGCAACCCAATAAAGCCATCGCGTGGCGTAATCTTGGTGGCCCGGTTCAGATCACCGATCTGGGTATCTGGGATGAGCTGCGGAGGAAATATGAAGCCAACCCGAAGGGCTAGAACCGTTTCCAGTCGCAAGAGAAAAGCGTTCCCGCGCGTAAGTGCGGAACGAATCGTGGCGGTCGCCAATCGCGCGGTTCGGAAAGCGCTGCGTGAGCACAAGCTGGCGGGGAACCCAGTTGCCGTGTGGCGGGACGGCAAGGTTGTGGTGCTGCAGCCTGAGGAAATCGAAGTCTGACGCCGAATTCGAGCGCCCGGCGGCCTTCAGGCCGGCGCAAAGCCGATGGCGCCTGCCGCGCCGAGCATGCGCGCACCCAGTTTACCCCCTGCGCCCAGCATGTCGTCGATCGCCCGATTGATGTCGTCCGATTCGAGCGCCTGATCGCCGCCGCGCTCGAGCATCGCCTGCGCCGCTCGCCGCATCAGCTCCTTGATGAACGCCGGGCTTACGCGGCCGATGCGGCGCGCGGTTTCTTCTGCGAGCCTGTGCTCGACGCGCAGCCCGCCGGCGTAACGCCTGACGAGCAGCCGGCGCTCGGCTTCTCCGGGCAGGCCGACTTCGATCGCCTGATCCACGCGGCCGGGCCGCATCGCGAGCGCCGGTTCCAGCACTTCCGGCCGGTTGGTGGTAAGCACGAATAGAACGCGCGCTTCGGGCCCGAATCCGTCCATTTCATTGAGCAGCGTGTTGAGTATTCCGCCGGACGCAGCCCAGGGCCCGTCGCGGTGCCCGCCGACGAGATCGATATCTTCCAGCACGACAAGGGCCGGCTCGAGCGCCCGCGCGATCGCCAGCGACTCGGAAAGCAACCCGTAGTGCTCGGCGGTAACGATCAGCTTCGTAAAGCCTTTCAGGGCGCCGGCGAGCCAGCGCACGACAAGCGTCTTGCCGGTGCCCGGCGGCCCGTAGAGCAAAACCCCTTTTCTCGCCGACAGCCCCAGCCGCGCGAGACGCTCCACTTCGTGCGCAAAACCGAGGGTATTGCGCTCGATCAGAGCAAGCGTTCTTTCCGGCAGCACGATTTCGTCACGTTGTACCGCGACCGCGTCAATCACGCGCAGACCCGCCGCAGAAAGCTCGAAGTCGTCGTGTGCGCGATCGAGCATCAGCACCTTGCCGCGCCAGGAATCGCCGCGTTCCGCTTGGGCGCGCAACCGCTCAGCCAGCCGCCCTGCGAATCGAGCCGGGGCTTCGCCTTGCGGGACCGAGATTTCGAGGCGCGCACGAGGTGCGCGGTAACCTTCGCTCACGTCCAGGAGCAGTGCGAAGCGCATGCCTTCGCCTTCAGAGAGCCACAGTCCGCGGGTAAGGCAACGCACCGGTTGACCCTCCCCAATGTCGGCGTCCTGGTACTCGGCCGGCCCGATCGCAGGGGCCTTTGCGCCAGGCTCGACCAGATCGGCGAAGCGAAACCAGGGTTCGCCGCCGCGCAGCCGCGCACCGAAAAAACGATGGCGCGGCATCGCGGCAAAGATCGCCTCGAGCGCCTTCTGCAAATCCGGCCGCATCCAATGCGGAAAGTCGTGGCGCGTGATGACCAAATCTTCCAGCCGTACCGGCGCGAAGTGAGCGGCGAGCAGGCCGCGCAAGGCAAATTTTCTTGTTGAGCGATTCATTTTTCGGTCAAATCAAAAAACGGGGAGAAGCCAGCAACCTGCAACCGGAAACCGGCAACCCGCTACGAGCAACCGTCCGGCTCGCCCAGCAACCATGCAACGATGCGGACCGGAAATTTGGGCTTAGCTAGCCTTGGGCTCTGTATCAAGGAGCCAGTACCGTTCCCGTAACGGTTGGCAAACACCTCTCCCCGGCCGCTGCGCAGACGCGGGCTGAAAACCTCGCGCGCCCGGTGCGCGGCGACACCGGGCGACAAGCGGCTCACGCCGCAAGCCCCGCGATCCCGATCACTTCCTGAGGTACGTCGATCTCCAGCTTCTCGCGATTGAGATCGGCAACCTCGTCGAGCAGCCGCGTGGCGTAGCTCTGCTCGCGCGAGAGCTTTTCGCGAAGCGACTCGAGCAGAACAGGGTCGGCCGTCTGCAACGTGACGGCAAGCGCCGTGCGCCGCGCGAGTCCCCACGATTCGGTCTCGCCGACCAGCTCCGCGGGCAGCGTGCGCACGCCTTCAGGCCGCACCATGTCGGGCCTCTGGCCGTCGATCACCGCCTTGTAGAGCGCAGCACGCCGGTTTGCTCCCTCGACTTCGGCGAGCTTGCCCGAGATACCGAGCTCAGCGTTGCGTAACGCAAGTGCCGCCCGGATGGTCGCCACTGCGCGAGCCCCGGCTTCGACGAGCGCGAGATCATCCGCGGCGCGCCGCGTGATATCGGCGGCCTTTTCCTCAACGCCATCCTTGTTCCAGGGCGAGATCGTCGCCGCCGTGAAGGCTGTTTTCACGTTCGCCTCGCGCTCCTTCAGGGCGGTGTTGATGCGCTCGGCCACTTTGTGCCAGCGCGAAAGCGTCAATGTGTACTTCATGGTCGTTCTCCTTTGTGTTTCGTGCGCGCAAAAGCGCGCGCGCCGCGCTCGAGCGAACGCGTGGCGGGCCGACAGCCCCAAAGCACGAAGCTCAGATGGACCAGACCCGCCCCGCCGAACCGGCGCGGCGAACCCGGTCAGCGGGCGGCTAAGCGCCCTTCATTGGCAGCGGACGAAATCCACGCCACGGCGCGCGTATTCGCGTGCAGCAACTGTCATGTCGTGTCATGGAAGGTTTGCTTTCATCCGCAGGTTTGAAATAAACGGAACTGAAAGTTACACTAGCTGAATTGCGGTGTCAAGCCCCCAGCGTCACAAAATATCCCGGATCGTAGCGCTCGCCCGCCCGCGCTCCGGGCCTGAAGGTGGAGGACAGCGTCTCGATTTCGCTCTTGTCGAGCGCGAGATCGACCGCCGCGACGTTCTGCTCGAGCCACTTTTCCTGCTTGGTGCCCGGGATCGGGAAGACGTCCTCGCCGCGCGAGAAGAGCCACGCGAGCGCGACCTGCGCGGGCGTCGCGCCGCGCTTCGCTGCGATCGCCTCCAGGGGCTTGAGCAACTCGAGATTCTTTTCGAAGTTGCCGGGCCGGAAGCGCGGCTGCTTGCGCCGGATGTCGTGCACGGCGATGTCCTCGATTCTCCTGATGTTGCCGGTGAGGAGCCCGCGCCCGAGCGGCGAGTAGGCGACGAAGCCGATTCCGAGCTCGCGGCAAGCGGGAAGGATCTTGTCCTCCACGTCGCGTGCCCAGAGCGAATACTCGGTCTGCAGCGCGGTGATCGGATGGATCTTCGAGGCGCGCCTGAGCGAATCGGGGCCGGCCTCGGAGAGGCCCAGGTAGCGCACCTTGCCCGCCTTGACGAGCCCCGCCATCGCGCCCACCGTCTCCTCGATCGGCACGTCCGGGTCGATGCGGTGCAGGTAGTAGAGGTCGATGGTCGAGAGGCCGAGCTGTTTCAAGCTCGCGTCGCAGGCCGTTCGCACGTATTCGGGCCTGCCGTTGTAGGCCTTGCTGCCGTCCGGATTGTCGATGTTGCCGAACTTGGAGCAGACGACGACCTTGTCGCGCCGCCCTTTCAGCGCGCGGCCGAGCATGCGCTCGTGCCGTCCCTTCATGTAGCGGTCGGCGGTGTCGAAGAGCGTGACGCCCAGGTCCATCGCGCGGTGCACGGTCGCGATCTGCACCTCGTCGTCGCGCTCGCCGAAATTCGTGGTGGCGCTGCCCGCGCCCAGGCCTACGGCTGAGACCGCCGGGCCGTTTTTCCCGAGCTTGCGGTATTTCATGCGGTCACTGCTCGCTCTTCGACACTTTACCGTTGCTGAAGTGCACCAGGTAGCTCGCGAAGCGATGCCGCCAGTACTTCCAGGTGTCGAGTTTGGTCGATGCGGTGGCGACCTCGGGAGGATAGCCGGCGGCGAGCAGCACGGCTTTCTTCGACATGCCGGCCTTCACCTCTCCGGCCCTGATGGCCTTGATCTCGGCGGCGGAGAGGCCGCTTGAGAGCGCCGCGAAATCCCGGGTCGTAAGGAAGCGCGCCATCCACTGTTCCCCTGTCAGGCCTGGATGGTGCTTTCCCACGAATTCCACCGAGAACTTCATCTCCAGCTTCGGGTCCGTGAACTCGAGCTTCCCGGAAGAGCGCTTGACGTCCTTCACTTCGCTCCCCGCGGGCAGGAGGTTACCTTTCTGGTAGTTGGTCGAGTAGACCCTCGTCGGCTGCTCGAACCAGATGTTGTACGAGGTATAGAGCTTGTCCGCTGCGCAAGCGGCGTTCGCCGCTGCGAACGCGAGGATCGCTGCAAGGGAGGCTGCGCGTGCTCTCATTTCGATCTCCTTTCCGTTCAATCAGCCTTGATGCCCGTCGCCTGGATGATGGGCGTCCAGCGCGCGAGCTCGGCTCTGACCCAGTCGCCCAGCTCTTCGGATGAGCCGGGCGCGGCCGCCACTCCCTGCTTGAGAAACGTTTCCTGCGTCTCGGGCGCGCGCAGGACGTCGCCGATCTCGCGGTTCAACTTGGCGACGATCGCGCGCGGCGTTTTCGCCGGCGCGAAAAGCCCGAACCAGAGCTTCACCTCCATCCCCGGGATGCCGGCTTCGACGGCGCTCGGGATGTCGGGCGCGCCCGCAAAGCGCGTTGCGGAGGACACCGCGAGCGCCTTGACCTTCCCCGCCTTCAATTGCCCGTGCGCGGTGAGCGGCGAGAGGAACGACACCGGCACCTCGCCTGCGAGCACGGCGGTGAGCGCGTTGCCCGCGCTCTTGTACGGAATGTGCTGCAGCGGGACACCGGTGACCTTCTTCAAAAGCTCGCCCGCGAGGTGGCTGGTCGAGCCGTTGCCGGCCGAGCCGTACGCGAGGTCGCCTTTCTGCTTGGCGTAGGCGATGAACTCCTTCGCGGTCGAAACCGGCACCGCGGGATGGGTGACCAGCACCACTACGCCCTGCGCCACCATCGTCACCGGTTCGAAGTCCCTGACCGGGTCGTACGGGAGGTTCTTCGCGTAGAGCGTCACGGCGCTGACCATGGGCCCGATATGTCCCATCACCAGGTTGTAGCCGTCGGGCGGGGATTTGGCGACGGCGTCCGTGGGAATGGTGCCGCCTGCGCCCGCGCGGCTGTCGACGATCACCGGCTGTCCCCAGCGCTCCTGGAGCCGCTGCGCGAGAAAGCGCGAAAGATAATCGGCGGTGCTGCCCGTGCCCTGCCCGAAGATGCGGATCGTCCTCGACGGGTAGCTCGCGGCCGGGTCCTGCGCGTGCGCGGACGATGCAGCGAGAAGAAATGCTGCGGTGAATACAAATATTTTTTTCATGTGCCTGCTCATCTTAGTTGTTGCTGCACCGGCGTACCACCCCGGCGCTTCGCGCCACCCCTCCTCATACGAGGAGGGGAAAAATCAGTCGAGCTTCGCGCCCGCGGCCTGGACGATCTTGCCCATCTTTGCGATGTCGGCCTTGATCTGCGCCGCGAATTGCTCGGGCGTGTTCGCGACGGGCTCGATGCCGTCCTTGTCCAGGCGCTCGAGGAAATCCGCCCGCCTGATGATCGCGACCGAGTCGTCGTGGATTTTTTTCACGATCTCGCGCGGCGTGCTCGCGGGAGCGAGGAAACCGTACCATGCCTGGATATCGAAACCGGGCAGCGTTTCGGCGACCGCGGGCACATCGGGCAGCGCCTTGGCCCGTCTGGGGCTGGTGACGCCGAGCGCCTTGAGCTTCCCGCTGCGGGTGAGCTGGATCGAAGCGGTGATGCCGCCGAAGATGAGCGGCACCTGGTTGGCGAGCACGTCGGCGATGCCCTGGCCGAAGCCCTTGTAGGGGACGTGGATCATGTCCATGCTGCCCGCCATGGTGCGGATGTATTCCATCGCGAGGTGCTGCTGGCCGCCCGCCCCCGAGGAGGCGTAGCTCACCTTGCCCGGCTGCGTCTGCACCAGCGCGATCAGCTCCTTCACGTTGTTCGGCGCGAACGCCGGGTTCGCCATCAGCACGAAGGGGCCCGTGGCGACGTTGACGACGGGCGCCAGGTCGCGCACCGGATCGTAGGGCAGCTTCGAATAGAGGTGCGGCGCGATGGTGATCGACGCGTCAGCGGCGAAGAGCAGCGTGTAGCCGTCGGGCGCGGCCTTGGCGACGAAATCCGTGCCGATGGTGCCGCCCGCGCCGGTGCGGTTCTCGACCACGACCGACTGGTTCCAGAGCCTGGAGAGCTCGACCGACATGACGCGCCCGTAGATGTCGGGCGTGCCGCCGGGCGGGAAGGTGACGATCACCCGGACGGGCTTGGACGGGTAGCTTTGAGCCCACAGCGCCGGTGAGGCGGCGGCCAGCATGGCGAGGGCGATGATCGTTCTCGGAAACATCTACGATCCTTATTTTCTCTGGCGGAGTTTGCGGATGGCTGCGAGCTGCGCGGCGAGCGTGGCGAGCTCGGCTTCGACGGTGGCGACTTCCTGCTTGTCCTTGGCGTGGCGCCGCGCTTCTTCGGCCGCTTTGAGCGCTTCGGTCGCCTTGGCCTCGTCCAGGTCGCGGCCGCGGATCGCGGTGTCGGCGAGCACCGTCACCACCTCGGGCTGCACTTCGAGGATGCCGCCCGCGACGAAGACGAGCTCCTCCTCGCCGCCGCCGGCCGGCTTGATCCTCACCGATCCCGGCTTGATGCGGGTGATGAGCGGCGTGTGCTTGGGGTAGATGCCGAGCTCGCCCGCTTCGCCGGGGAGCACGACGAACTCCGCTTCGCCCGAGTAGATGCTCGCTTCGGCGCTGACGACGTCGACGTGGATGGTGTTAGGCATGCGCGCTCACTGGAGCGACTTCGCCTTCTCGAACGCTTCTTCGATCGCGCCGACCATGTAGAAGGCCTGCTCGGGAAGCGCGTCGCACTCGCCCGCCACGATCATCTTGAAACCCTTGATCGTGTCCTTCAGCTGGACGTACTTGCCCTCCTGGCCGGTGAAGTTCTTCGCGACGCTGAACGGTTGCGACAGGAAGCGCTGGATCTTGCGGGCGCGCGAGACGGCGAGCTTGTCCTCGGGGGAGAGCTCGTCCATGCCGAGGATCGCGATGATGTCGCGCAATTCCTTATAGCGCTGCAGGGTCGCCTGCACCGAGCGCGTGGTGTTGTAGTGGTCCTCGCCTATGGTGTTCGGGTCGACCTGGCGCGAGGTCGAGTCCAGGGGATCGACCGCCGGGTAGATGCCGAGCGAGGCGATGTCGCGCGACAGCACCACGGTCGCGTCGAGGTGTCCGAAGGTGGTCGCGGGCGAGGGATCGGTGAGGTCGTCGGCGGGCACGTAGATCGCCTGCACCGAAGTGATCGAACCGGTCTTGGTCGAGGTGATGCGCTCCTGCAGGCGGCCCATCTCCTCGGCGAGCGTGGGCTGGTAGCCCACCGCGGAGGGCATGCGGCCGAGGAGCGCCGACACCTCCGTGCCCGCGAGGGTGAAGCGGTAGATGTTGTCGACGAAGAACAGGATGTCGCGGCCTTCGTCGCGGAAATACTCGGCCATGGTGAGGCCCGTGAGGCCCACGCGCAGGCGGTTCCCCGGCGGCTCGTTCATCTGGCCGAAGACCATGGCGACCTTCGACTCCGCCATGTTCTTCAGGTCGATCACCTCCGCCTCGATCATCTCGTGGTAGAAGTCGTTGCCCTCGCGCGTCCTCTCGCCCACGCCGGCGAACACCGAGAGGCCCGCGTGCTGGGTCGCGATGTTGTTGATGAGCTCGAGCATGTTGACGGTCTTGCCCACGCCGGCGCCGCCGAACAGGCCGATCTTGCCGCCCTTCGCGAACGGGCAGATCAGGTCGATCACCTTGATGCCGGTCTCGAGCAGCTCGACCGAAGGCGAGAGCTCGTCGAACTTGGGCGCCGTGCGGTGGATCGAGCGGCGCTCCTCGCTCTTGATCGGGCCGCCCTCGTCGATCGGCCGTCCCAGCACGTCCATGATGCGGCCGAGCGTGCCTTTCCCGACCGGCACCGAGATCGGCGCCCCGGTGCTCTTCACCTTCATGCCGCGGCGCAGGCCGTCGGAGGAGCCGAGGGAGATGCAGCGCACGACCCCGTCGCCGAGCTGCTGCTCGACCTCGAAAGTGAGCCCCTTTTCGGCGAAGCCCTTGTCGCCCGAGTCCTCGAGCACGAGCGCGTCGTAGATCCCGGGCATCGCGTCGCGCGGGAATTCGATGTCGATCACCGCGCCGATGCACTGGACGATGGTTCCGGATGTCTGGGCTTCTGCCATGAGCTCTTTCCGATCAATTCAGGTTCGTCGTGCGATTCATACCGCCGCCGCTCCGCCGACGATCTCCGATATTTCCTTGGTGATCCCGGCCTGCCGGTTCTTGTTGTAGACGAGCGTCAGCTCGTCGATCAGGGTCTCGGCGTTGTCGGAGGCGGACTTCATCGCGACCATGCGCGCGCTCTGCTCCGAGGACATGTTCTCGGCGACCGCCTGGAAGATGATCGCCTCGATGTAGCGCGTGAGCACCTGGTCGAGCACGACCTTGGCCTCGGGCTCGTAGAGGTAATCCCAATGGCTCGCCGGCGAACCGAGCCGCTCGCCCGAGAGCGGCAGCAGCTGCTCCATGACCGGCTCCTGCTTCATGGTGTTGACGAAGCGCGTGTAGAAAAGCGTCAACCGGTCGAAGCGGTCCTGGACGTAGCCGTCGAGCATCACTTTCACCGCGCCGATCAGCTTGTCCATCTGCGGCCGGTCGCCGAGCTGCACGACGTGCGATGCGACGTTCGCGCCCAGGCGCTGCATGAAGCCGAAGCCCTTGCCGCCGATCGCGCAGACCTCGATTTTCTCGCCCTGCGCTTCCCACTCCTTGTATTTCCCGAGCGCGAGCCGAAGCAGATTGGTGTTCAACGCGCCGCACAGGCCCTTGTCGGTGGTGACGACGATGATGCCGATGCCCTTCACGGTGTCGCGCTCGACGAGGAACGGATGCCGGTACTCGGGATTGGCGTGGCTGATGTGCGCGGCGACGTTGCGGATCTTCTCGCCGTAGGGACGCGAATGGCGCATGCGCTCCTGCGCCTTCCTCATCTTGGAGGCGGCGACCATCTCCATCGCCTTGGTGATCTTCCGGGTGTTCTGCACACTCCGGATTTTCATCCTGATTTCTTTGGTGCCTGCCATATCCTTACTCGAACACGGGTTAGAACCGGTTTTCTTAGAAACTCCCGCTCTTTTTCCAGTCCTCGATCGCCGCCTTGAGCGCTTTTTCCTCGTCGGCCGAGAGGTCCTTCTTGTCTTCCATGTTCTTGACGACGCCTGAGTACTTGTCCTTCATGGTGTCGCGCATCGATTTCTCCGCGGACAGCGCCTTCTTCACGTCGATGTCGTCGAAGTAGCCGTTGTTCACCGCGAAGAGGGTGAGCGCCATTTCCCAGACAGCGAGCGGCTGGTACTGCGGCTGCTTCATCAGCTCGGTGACCATGCGGCCGCGCTCGAGCTGCTTGCGCGTGGCTTCGTCCAGGTCGCTCGCAAACTGCGCAAAGGCCGCGAGCTCGCGGTACTGCGCGAGCGCGAGGCGCACTCCGCCGCCCGTGTCGCGGCGCTTCATGATCTTGGTCTGAGCCGCACCCCCTACGCGGGACACCGAGATCCCAGCGTTGATCGCGGGCCGGATGCCGGCGTTGAAGAGGTCGGTCTCCAAGAAGATCTGGCCGTCGGTGATCGAGATGACGTTGGTCGGCACGAAGGCGGTGACGTCGCCCGCCTGCGTCTCGATGATCGGGAGCGCGGTGAGCGAGCCGGTCTTGCCCTTCACCGCGCCCTTGGTGAATCTCTCCACCCAGGCCTCGGAGCAGCGCGCGCCGCGCTCCAGCAGCCGCGAGTGCAGGTAGAACACGTCCCCCGGATACGCCTCGCGTCCCGGCGGGCGGCGCAGGAGCAGCGAAATCTGCCGGTACGCCCAGGCCTGCTTGGTGAGGTCGTCGTAGATGATGAGCGCGTCCTGGCCGCGGTCGCGGAAATATTCGCCCATGGTGCAGCCGGAGTAGGGCGCGATGTACTGCATCGCCGCCGACTCCGAGGCCGAGGCCGCCACCACGATGGTGTAGGCCATGGCGCCGTGTTCTTCGAGCTTGCGCACGACGTTCGCGATGGTCGAGGCTTTCTGGCCGATCGCGACGTAGACGCACATCAGGTCCTTGCCCTTCTGGTTGATGATGGTGTCGACCGCCACGGCCGTCTTGCCGGTCTGGCGGTCGCCGATGATGAGCTCGCGCTGGCCGCGGCCGATCGGCACCATGGAGTCGATCGCCTTCAGGCCGGTCTGCACCGGCTGCGAGACGGATTTTCTCCAGACCACGCCGGGCGCGACCTTCTCGATCACGTCGGTCATCTTGGCGGGGATCGGGCCCTTGCCGTCGATCGGCTGGCCGAGCGAGTTGACCACCCGCCCGAGGAGCTCCGGGCCGACCGGCACTTCGAGGATGCGGCTGGTGCACTTGACCGTGTCGCCCTCGGTGATGTGCTCGTATTCGCCGAGGATCACCGCGCCCACCGAGTCGCGCTCGAGGTTCAAGGCGAGGCCGAAGGTGTTCTTCGGGAATTCCAGCATCTCGCCCTGCATCACGTCCGAGAGGCCGTGGACGCGGCAGATGCCGTCGGTGACGGTCACGACCGTCCCCTGGGTGCGCACGTCCGCGGACAGCGAAAGATTCTGGATCTTGTTGCGGATCAGTTCGCTGATTTCGGATGGGTTCAGCTGTTGCATCGTTGCTCCTGTCAGCTCTTCAGCGCCGAGGCCATCTCTTCGAGCTTGCCGCGCACCGAGCAGTCGATCACTTCATCGCCGGCCGTGATGCGCACGCCGCCGATCAGCTCCTTGTCCAGCGTGACGCGCGGCTGGACGCGGCGCTTCAGGCGCCGCGAGATGTCCGCGACGAGGCCGGTGATCTGCGCGTTGCTCAGCGGAAAGGCGGTGCGGATCTCGGCCTCGACCACGCCTTCGAGCTGGTTTTTCAGCTCGATGAACTGCTGGTGGATCTCCGGCAGCAGCGTGAGACGGTCGTTCGCGATCAGCACGCGCACGAAGTTCCGCGCGTCGCTGGGAAAATCCTCCTTGCACAGCTCCATGAACAGGTCGTAGAGCTGCTTGGCGCCGAGATTCGGGTTCGAGATGCACGAGCGCATGTCCGGATGCGCCGCAACCCGCGCCATGGTCGCGAGCATGCCCAGCCACTTCGCGAAGGCGCCCGCCTTGTCGGCGAGGCCGAACACGGCTTCGGCGTAGGGTCTGGCGATGGTGGCGGCTTCGGCCATTGTCTAGTCTAAAACCGGGGACAGACCACAGTTTTCATTCGGAGTGAAGCAAGAAGACATGGTGTCGGGAAAAAGGTGGTCTGTCCCCGGTTTTCCGGTTTCAGATTTCCTTCTTCAGCTGGCCGAGCAGCTCGGCGTGGGTCTCGGAGTTGACCTCGCGGCGCAGGATCTTCTCGGCGCCGGCGACGGCGAGCGAGGCGACCTGCTCGCGCAGCATCTCCTTCGCGCGCGCGATCTGCTGGTCGATGTCGGCCTTGGCCGCGGCGAGGATGCGGTCGGTTTCGGCCCTGGCGGCGGCTTTCGCCTCGTCGAGCATCTGCGCGTCGCGCTTTTCCGCGGAACCGATGATCTCGCCGACGCGCTCGCGCGCCTTGGCGAGCTCCTCGTGCGCGCGCTTGCCCGCCGCCTCCAGCTCCCGCCGGCCCTGCTCGCCCGCGGCGAGGCCGTCGGCGATCTGCTTCTGGCGCTCCTCGACCTTGCGCGTCAGCACCGGCCAGATGAATTTGACCGTGAGCCAGATGAAGATCGCGAAGGCGAGCGCCTGCGCGATCAAGGTCAGGTTGATGTTCATCGGAAATCCGCGCCGGCCTAGCCGCCCAGCGCGCCGAGCAGCGGGTTGGCGAACGCGAAGAACATGCCTATTCCCAGCCCGATGATGAACGAGGCGTCGATCAGGCCGAGCAGCAGGAACACCTTGACCTGCAGCGCCGGGATCATTTCCGGCTGGCGCGCCGCGCCCTCGAGGAAGCGGCTGCACATGATGCCGACGCCCACGCAGGCACCCAAGGCACCGAGTCCGACCATGAGGCCGATGCCGACGCCGGTGTAAGCCTGGACCAGGGCGATGAGTTGGAGTTTTTCCATTATGGGTTCCCTTTCTGGAACGTCGGTTGATCAGTGGCTTTGCTGCGCCATCGCAATGTAGACGATCGTCAGCATCATGAATATGTACGCCTGCAACGCGACGATCAGGATGTGGAAGCCCGCCCAGAGCACGCCGAGCGGCACGGCGAAGAAGGCGCCGACGACGCCGGCCCCGGCCAGCATCCACAGGAGCAGGAAGATGATCTCGCCCGCGTACATGTTGCCGAAGAGCCGCAGCGAGTGCGACAGCGGCTTGGAGATGTATTCGACCAGGTTGAACAGGAAATTCGGCAGCCACAGCAGCACGTTCGCGCCGAAGGGCGTGCAGAACAGCTCGTGGATCCAGCCGCCCAGGCCCTTCACCGCGATCGAGAAATAGATCATCAGCAGCCACACCGAGAGCGCCAGCGCGAAAGTCGTGTTGACGTCGGCGGTGGGAACGATGCGGAATCCGTGCGGCGCGAAAAAATGCGTGATCCACGCCATGATGTCCACCGGCAGGAAATCCATGGCGTTCATCAACAGCGCCCACAAGCCCACCGTGAGCGCGGTCGGCGCGATGAACCTGCGATCGCCGTGGAAGATGTCCTTCGCCTGGTTGTCGACGAATTCGAACAGGATCTCGACGAAGGCCTGGCGCTTCCCGGGCACGCCGGAGGTCGCCCCGCGCACCACCCACCAGAGAAAACCGAGACCGACGACGCCGAGCAGCGCCGCCGTCGCGAGCGAATCCACGTTCAGCGTCCAGAACGAGCCCTCGCCCACCGGGTGCTGGAGGAACGTGAGGTGATGGCCGATGTAGGAGCTCGGCGTCAGTTCATGCTCGGCGGCCATTTGCGGGAAGCTCTTTCAGAATTCTACTTTTCGCGAACCAGTATTGCCATGGTGAAGATCAGGACCGTGGCGATGAACGTGCCGATCAGCCCGATCGCGACGACGTCCCCGTACGTCGCCAGAGTGATCCACAGGAGGACAACCATGAGAACCACCTTGACGGCCTCGGCCCTCAAAGCGGTATACAGTGCCTCCCCTGCGGACCCCGATCTACTGCGTGCTGCCAATGCTGCAAAACCCAGGCCGGCGATGATTCCTATCGAGCCGCCCAGTGCGGCGGAGATTGCGCCGTGTATTCCGGCGAGCCAGGCCGACAGCAGGATTGCGGCAGCGGTGCACAAAACCTGCAGCCCGATTATCGGGCGGAACACTTGCCACACGCCCTGCTCCAGACTGCAAAACCGCAGAATTCTATAGGGAAACCGGCGGGGCCGTCAAACCCGCGCGGTGAAAGTCAGATCGGGTAGAGCAGCGAGTCGGGCGGAACGTCCGAATCGAGCACGCACAGTTTTTCCCTGAAGTGGAGGCGGGTGCCGGCGATCGCGATGCGGTCGTCGTAGCAGCCCGAGACGAACAGCTCGGTGCGCTTTCCGGGAAAGGTGCGCAGGATCTCGAAGTTCGCCTGCGCGCGCAACTCCTCGTCGGAGGCGGCCTGGACGCGGAAGTTCGAGATGATGTGCCGCTGCTTGTGCGGCTCGTAGTCCTCGGACTGGCCGATCGAGACGATCCTGTCGCGCATGGCGGTCCGGGTGGAAAGCGACACCAGATGCTCCTCCGGGCCCAGGCGCAGGTTGCGCCGCGTCGTGACGCGGTAGGTGCAGGAATCGAGGAAGAACTCCGGCCACTGCTGCAGCCTGCCGCTGTCCAGGCATTCGGCGTAGCGGGAGTAGAACTCCTGCACGTCCAGTCGCAGCTCGGCGGTCAATACGGTTTTTTCCGTGACGGGCATGGGCTCTCCGATTCTTTCCATACGAGCGACTGCCAGGCGATCAGGCACGGTTCATTTCACGCGTAATCGGTCGCAATCCGAATGTCGCTTTCACCTATCCCCTGGACGTACGCGTGCAGCAGATCGCCCGGCTTTACCGGGGAGACGCCCGCGGGCGTTCCGGTCATGATGATGTCCCCGGGATGCAGCGTGTACATCGACGAGGCGAACTCGATCAGCCGTTCGACGCCGTAGACGAGATACCGGGTGTTCGAATTCTGCCTTACTTCGCCGTTCACCTTGATCGAGAGATCGAGGTGGTTGGGATCGCCGATCTCGTCGGCGGTCACGAGCCAGGGCCCGAGCACGCTGTAGGTATCGATCGACTTGCGGAAGCACTGCAGCTCCGGCCCGCGCACGGTCATGTCCAGGCCGATCGAGTAGGCGCAGACGTATTCGAGCGCTTTTTCCCTGGGGATCTTGTTGCCGCGCCTGCCGATCACGAGCGCGAGCTCCACCTCGTGGTCGTTGCGCCGGTCGGGCCAGCGCAGGCGAATCTCCTCGCCGAAGCCGATCAGCGAGGAGTTGGCCTTGAGGAACAGGCCCCAGTCGCCGATGCCCTTCTGGATGTTGGTGCGCCCGTGCGCGATTCCCGGGTCCTTGATCGACTCGGCGATGTGGTCGTTGTAGTTGATCGGCGCGCCGATGATTTTCGAGGGGTTCGGCACGGGCGAGAGCAGCTTCACCCTGGAAAGGGGCTTCTTCTTCGCCTTGGGCGCGAGCTTCTTCGCCGCTGCGAGCACGCGCTTGAAGTTCAGGATCAGGGGATCGCCCTGCGCGACCGGCCAGCTCTGCCGGGGAATGACCGCGAGCGCCTTGCTCACGTCGAGCACCTCGTCGCCCTGCACGATGCCCAGGCGGTTGCTGTCGAAGCGGCAGAGTTTCATAGCGTCGGATTGTTGATTTCGCCGCCGAGCGCGACGAGGCCCCAGCTCGATGCCTGCGCGTCGAAGCTGAAGCTGATGTGGCCGGCGAGCGAATGCGCGTCGCGGAAGATGCGCTCGAGCGGATAGGATTCGTAGATACCGTTCGCGCCGGCCATGGCGTGCAGCGCATCCACCGCCTCGGTGCACTGGCTCACCGCGTAGGCGAGATTGCGCTTGAAGCGCAGTTTTGTATGAGTATCGGCGATGAGCTTGCGGTTCGCGATTCTCTGCGCCTCGAGGCAATCCTCGCGGAGGACGAGCCGCGCGGCGTCGATCTTCGCGCCCGCCGCGCCGATGCGCAGCTGCACCGCCTGGAAGTCGCGCATCTTTGCGCCCGTGTAGCTGGTGCTGCGCTCCTTGACGGCGTCGATGGAGAGCTCGAGCGCCGCTTGCGCATTGCCCACCGCGCAGGCGCCGATGCCGTGCCCGCCGAGCGCCGAAAGCGGCACGCGGTAGGCCGGGTTCGGGTTGGTTTTCGCGCCGGGGAATTTGTCGCCGCCGCGCGCATCCAGCATGCCCAGGGCCTTGTACTCGGGAACGAAGACCTCCTCGGCGACGACGCTCATGCTGCCCGTTGCGCGCATCCCGAGCACCTGCCAGTCGTCGATGACCTCGTACTGCGACTTGTGCAGCAGGCACATGCGGTAATCGACCGCGCGATCGCCGTCGCGCACCGTGACCGCGAGCATGTTCCATTCGGCGATGTTGGAGCAGCTCGAGAAATTCCACTTTCCGCCGATGAGGTAGCCGCCTTCGACCTTCTTCGCGCGCCCCTGCGGAAAGGCGATGCCGGATGCGATCAGCGCCTCGGGATCCGCGCCCCAGACTTCTTCCTGCGCGCGCTCTTCGTACATCGCCAGCATCCAGTGATGCACCTGCAAATTGCCGAAATTCCAGGCGGTCGAAGCGCAGCCGCGCGCGAGCTCGTAGCAGAAATCGACGTAGGCGACGAAATCGAACTCCATCCCGCCCCAGCGCCTGGGCTGCATCGAGCGGAGGATGCCGCTCGCGTGCAACTCGGCGAGGGTCTCGGGCGGCATCGTGCGTTCTTTCTCGGCCCGCGAGGCGCGGCTGCGCAGCGCCGGCACGAGCGCCCGGGCGCGCGCGAGCGCCTCCTCGTAGGAAACGCCGGCGAAGCTGCGCGCGCCCTTGTCGGGGGCGTTCATTACGCCGCGGCCTTTGCCTTCGCCGGCTTCCTTTTCGCCGAGGCTGCGCGCGGCATGCGGGAGTAGTCCTCGCCGCCCCAGTCGGGCGCCTTGGTGATGCCGAAGAAATTCAGCTCGATGGTGAGCCCGTCCGGATCCTTTATGAAGAGCTGGTAGAGCTGCGACTCGGGGAAATTGCGCGGGCGGCAGGCGACCTTAAGTTCCTTCAGGTGCTTCACGAACTGGTCCGGCTCGGTGGCGAGAAACGCGATGTGGTCGATCACGCCGGAGTTGTCCTTCGCCGCGTTCTTCGGGCTGCCGAGGTAGTAGAGCTGGGAGTTGGGCACGCCGCCTTGAGCCATATGCACCTGGATCCTGCCGTCAACGCCCAGCCAGTAGCCGGGGTCGTTCGCGCGAATGAGGAAGTGGTTGAGTTCGGTGACGGGCATGGTGCGGCTCCTGGAGCGGGTACGGCGACATTATGCCAAAGACGAAGTACACTTTGCGCTCCCGCAAATACACGCTACAGGAGACAAAAAGTGGGCAAGATGATCGAACTGACCGCCTCGGACGGCCACAAGCTCGCCGCCTATCGCGCGGAGCCCAAGGGCAAGCCGCGCGGGGGCTTGATCGTGGTGCAGGAAATTTTCGGGGTCAACAGCCATATCAGGAGCATCGCCGACGGCTACGCCGCGGACGGCTATCTCGCGGTCGCGCCGGCGTTCTTCGACCGCGCGCAGCGCGGCGTGGACCTCGGCTATTCGCAGGCTGACATCGAAGTCGGCCGCACTTACATCCCGAAGATGAACTGGGACAACGTGATCGAGGACGCGGCCGCGGGAAGGGACGGCGTGAAGTCGGCGGGGAAAGTCGGCATCGTCGGCTACTGCTGGGGCGGGACGGTGTCGTGGATGGCGGCGGCGCGCCTCGCGGGCCTGGCCTGCGCCGTGTGCTACTACGGCGGCGGCATCCCGAACAACGCCGGGGAAAAACCGAAGTGCCCGGTGATGTTCCATTGGGGCGAGACCGATCAGTCGATCCCGATCGACTCCGCGAAGAAGGCCGCGGCGCAGCACCCGGGCGCGCAGTCCTTCGTCTATCCCGCCGGCCACGGCTTCAACTGCGACCAGCGCGGCTCGTACCACGCCGAGAGCGCGAAGCTCGCGCGCACGCGCTCGCTCGAATTCCTGCGCAAGCACATCGGGTAGACCTCACTGCAGCAGAGGAAACACAATGCCGCCGCTAATCCAGCTTCGCGCCGGAGAGCTTCACCAGCCGTCTATCCGCGCCGGGAAAAGGCGCGACGAGCGAGGTCGCCGTAGAACCGTTCGCAAAGCCGGAATCGCCGCTCGGCCGGATCGAGATTCTCCGGCATCGACGCCGCCGCCAAGGCCTGCGCCGTATCGAACATCTCCGTGCACACGCGAACGCGCTCCTCCGGCGCCATGCGCGCGAACCGGTCTTCTACCAGCCTGGCGAATTCAGGTGTCGTGTCCCGCATCGAGGCTCGCTTCCAGCAACGGCGCTACCGACAGCTCCGTCGCCCAGCGGCGAAGGTACGTCCGATCTCCTTCGCCTGCAAGCAGCGCTCGCACGTCGCGAAGCTGAAGCTCCGAGTTCGAATCCTTTGCCCACACGAGCTTGGAAAGAATCAAGTCCTCCCTGCTCACGATCCACGCCTCGAAGCCAGGCAGGCGCACCCGTTGGCGGCGTTCGAACTCGTGAAGACGATACGGCGTGTCCTTGCGGATGATGAAGTCGATTTTGACCACTTTGTCGAGATGCAGGACGTTGAACATCCCGTGTTCGGTGATCGCACGCCCGATGTCCGCCTCCGCTACATAGTAGGAGGGCGCAAACAGCGCGGCGACGAACTTCGCCTCGCGCCCCGACAGCTCGATCACTAAATCGATGTCGCGCGTCATGCGCGGCTGGGCATAGTAGCTGAGCGCGATCGAGCCGGTGAGCATGTAGTCGATGCCGGCGCGCTCGAGGCGGATGACGGCGTCTTGCAGGACTTCAAGCTCGGCTGTCACGAGCAAACTATGCCCGAGACTGAGCGATCAATCCAGTTTGGCGCCGGAGAGTTTCACGAGGCGTGCGTACTTCTCGTACTCCGCGCGCATCAGCGCGTCGAACTGCTCGGGCGTGCTCGTGCCGATGCGCACGCCGAACCCGGCGATCTTGGCGTTGACCTCGGGCGATGCGACTGCGGCGACGACGCCGGCGTTCAGTTTCGCGACGATGTCGCGCGGCACGCCCGCCGGAACGAGCGCGCCCAGCATCGAGGCCATGTCGAAGCCCGGGATGCCGAGCTCGGCGATGGTCGGGATGTCCGGCAGCGCGGGCGTGCGCTTGCCGTCGGCGCTGGCGAGGATGCGCACCTTTCCCGCCCTGGCGTACTGCGCCATCGCGGTGTAGCTCGAGAACGCGACCTGCACGTCGCCCGCGATCAGGGCCGGCCCGGCCTGCCCCATTCCCTTGTAGGGCACGTGCACCATGCTGATCCCCGCGAGCGACTTGAACAGCTCCGCGGTGATGTGGTGGATCGAGCCGTTGCCCGCCGAAGCGTAGGAGAGCTTCCCGGGATTGCGCTTGGCGTAGGCGACGAACTCGGCGTAGGTGCTCGCCGGGACCGACGGATGCACTGTGAGGAAGGTCGGCAGCGTCGCGATCGTGGTGACGCCTGCGAAATCCTCGAGCGGCCGGTAGGGCACTTTCGCGTACAGCTGCGGATTGATCGCCCAGATCGCGCTGTCGCAGACGTAGGCGGTGTAGCCGTCGGGCGCGGACTTCGAGACCATCTCCGCCGCGATATTCCCGTTCGCGCCGATGCGGTTCTCGACCACGACCGCGCCCCAGGATTCGCTCATCTTCTGCGCGATCAGGCGCGCGAACACGTCGGGCGAGCCGCCCGGCGAGGTGCCGACGACGATCTTGACCGTCTTCGACGGATAAGCTTGCGCGAGCGCCGGCGCGGGCACGCAAAGACCGATTCCAAGAATGAGAAGGAGACGGCGCATCGCGTTTCCTCCTCTTCTAGGCCGAGGCTGCGCGCGCGGGAGCGCGCTTGAGCATAGTCATGACTTCGTCGGAGAACAAGGCGATCGAGCGCAACGTTTCCTCCCGCGTGAGGTTGCCGAAGGCGAACTGGCCGACGAAATAGTTCGCGCCCGACGCGGTCAGTTGTTTCTGCACGTACTCCGCCGCGCCTTCGGGCGTGCCGGCAAAGGCTCGACCGTCCTCGGCGATCGCATCGAATTCCGCCGGCCGCGAATGCCGGTGGCTGACTCCCATGAGCGAAGAAAGAAAAGTGAAGCTCTCGTACCAGCGCTTGTAGGCACGGCGCGCCGAGGCACGCGCATCGTTCGCGTTCTTTCCGACCACGACGAAACGGCCGAGGCCGATCTTCGGCAGCGGCGCGTCCCCGCGCGCTTCCTTCCATACCGCGCGAAAGCGGTCGATGCCGGGCCTGAGCTCGGCAACCGTGTCCAGTCCCAGCACGTTCATGCCGCGCCGTGCGGCGCGCTCGGCCGCCTGCGGCGAATGGATTCCGTACCAGAGCGGCGGATGCGGCTTCTGCAGCGGCGGGATGGGAAGCGCGAGGCGTCGCTGCTGGCCGCCTTCCTCGCTTACGGTCACCGCGCCCTCGCGCAATCCATCGAGCACGAAGTCGACGACTTCCTGAAACGCCTTCTCCGATTGCGCCGGATCGACGTCGAAAAAACGCACCTCGGCCGGCAAGGCTCCACGGCCGAACGCCATGTCCAGGCGTCCGCCGCTCATCTGGTCGAGCATGCCGATCTCCTCGAGCAGACGCAGCGGGTGATAGAGCGGCGCTACGTAGACCATCGGGCCGAAACGCAGGCGCTTCGTGCGTTGCGCGACTGCCGCGAGGAACACGGAGGGCGACGGCGCCATGCCGAGCGGGGTGAGATGGTGCTCCGCGACGTGATAGGAGTAAAACCCCGCGCGCTCGTAGACCTCGATGATCTCGAGCCGCTCCCGGTAATACCGGTCGAGCGGGCTGTCGTTCCTGTCCAGGTGGTCGAAGACGCCGAATTCCATGGGAAACCCGTTTGATTACCGCACCGCTTTCCGTTGCCGCGGCATCGCGCCCGCCGCCTCGATCTCGCGCATCGATTTGCTGGTGAACTCCGAGCTCGGCGCGTTGCCGCCGATCACGAACATCAGGGTCGAGTACTTGCTCCTCGGTCCCCGCGTCACGTTCATGAAGCGGCGTATGGCGCCGGGCGGGAACGAGATCAGGTCGAGCGGCTTCAGATCCACGTGCTCGAGCTTGCCGCGCTCATTTTCCCAGAGGGCGCGCCAGGTCCCGGTCATGGCGATGAAGGTCTCGTTGGTGTCGTGGTTGTGCAGCATCGGGCCCTTGCCCGGGCGCGCCCGGCAGTAGCCGAGGTTGAATCCCTCGGAGATCTTGATCGCGGCCATCCGCGCGGCCTTCACGCCCACCGGAGACTGCTTGCCGCCGCGCTCGGTCTCGGGCGGCTGGAAACCGATGACGTTGTAGAGAATGCGCTCGCAGCCGGGCATCTTCGAATCGGGCAGGCCGCCGTCGGAGCCTTTCAGCTTCTTGAAGCGCGCGACGCGCTTGAGCATTTCCTTTCGCGATACGCCCCGGTGCGGCAGGGTTTCCTGGTAATCCATGACGATCTCCTTTGGCGTGCTTCATAATACTACCGAGGAGGAGAGATGAAAGCACCGCGCTTTGCCTACGCGCGACCGGCAAGCATCGCCGAGGCGCTTGCGCTTCTTGCCGAGCACAAGGACGAGGCGCGGGTGCTCGCGGGCGGCCAGAGCCTGGTGCCGATGCTGAATTTCCGCCTCGCCGCGCCTAGAGTTCTCGTCGACATCAACCGCATCGCGGCGCTTGCGGGGATCAAGGTCGCGAAGAACCACGTCCGCATCGGCGCGCTCACGCGCCACGTCGAGCTCGAGCGCTCCGCCGACATCGCCCGGCACCTGCCGCTCGTCGCGGCAGCGATGCCGCACATTGCGCACCCGGCGATCCGCAACCGCGGCACCTTCGGCGGCAGCTGCGCGCTCGGCGACCCCGCGGCTGAGCTGCCGGCGTGCGCGCTCGCCCTCGGCGCGACTTTCATTGCCGCAGGAAAAAAGGGCGAGCGCCGCATCCCCGCCCAGGATTTCTTCAAGGGCCTCTACGCCACCGCGCTGAAAGCGGGCGAGCTGCTCGTCGCCGCGGAATTTCCGCTCCCGAAACCGGGCTACGCCTCGGCATTCGGCGAGCTCGCGCGCCGCCACGGGGATTACGCCATGGTCGGAGTCGCCGCGCACGGATCGACACAGGGGAAGAAATTTTCGGACATGCGCGTCGTGCTGTTCGGCGTCGGCGACCGGCCGCAGCGCGCGGCGCAGTTCGAGCGCGCGCTCGAGGGGCGGCCGGCGGCGGCGAAGTCGATCGAGGGCGCGCTCGGCGAGCTGGACGCCGATCTCTCGCCGCGCGCCGACTTGCATGCCTCCGCCGCGACCAAGCGTCATCTCGCCAAGGTTCTTGCGGGCCGGGTCCTCAAGCAAATGGACGGCGTGTCGTGAGCGCTGCGGCTGAGACTGTCGAGATTTCCCTCACCGTCAACGCCGAGCGCGTGAAGCGCAGCGTGCCCGCGCGGCTCAACCTCGCCGATTTTCTTCGATACGAACTGGAGCTGACCGGCACGCACGTCGGCTGCGAGCACGGCGTGTGCGGCGCGTGCACGGTGCGCGTGGACGGCGAAATCGTGCGCGGCTGCCTCATGTTCGCGGCGCAGGTCGACGGCTGCACGGTGGACACGATCGAGGGCCTGTCCGACTCGCGCGAGATCGAGGAGCTGCAGAGCGCCTTCGTGCTCACCAACGCGCTACAGTGCGGTTTCTGCACGCCCGGCGTCCTCATGGCGGCGCAGGCGCTCTTGCGCGACGAGCCGAACCCGTCGCGCGAGCGCATCCGCGAGTATCTCTCGGGCAACTACTGCCGCTGCACAGGCTACCAGGCGATCGTCGACGCGATCGAAGCGGTGGCGAAGGCGCGGACCGCGAGGAGCTGATGTCTCGAACGACGCTAGCGGAAAAGGTACACCATGCTCGCCGAAGCCAGGTAGCTGGTGCCCCAGGTTTCGTTATTGTGGAAGATGTTCGCGTTTATGGAGCAACACCACAGAGCCTGGAGCTCGGCCCGCACCTCAAGATTCCTGTTCCACAGGTATTTCACGCCGGTTCCGGCTTGGAACCCGAGCAGACCGAAGTCCGTACCGCTCCGGACGGTTACCGAGCCGCCGGCGGCGACGCTCGTCGTGGAATAGGGTATGCGCCACGCCGACCAGCCCAGCCTGACGAGGATCGCGAGGTCGTTGCTCGTCGGCAACGTTCCGACGGCGTCGATCGCCAGCACGTACGGCCTGGCCGTGGTGGCGTTCGTCGTCTGAACACCGGACAGGGTTCCGCTCGACGTGTCGATAAATTTGCCCATCCAGATGTGGCTTGCCTCGACCGCGACGTAGGGAAACACCTGGTAGCCGAAAAACAGCTTTCCGGCGCGGTGCTCCACGTAGCTGCGATCGCAGGAGACAACATTCCTTATCCCGATATCGGAATTCAATTCCGGACAACGGGCAGTGCTGCCGAATTGCCCGCCGAGACCGCCGCCGATATACGGGCCCCTGCGCAGGAAGCCATGGTTATCCGCAGCCTCGGCGAGCGGACCGCCGAGCGCGATCCCCAATGCGGCAACCGCCGGAAGCAGCCCCTTTCTCATCGCGCCTCCCTCACAGTCAGTATAGACGAAGGTTTGTCGTGATCGACTTCAACGACCTCGATTTCGATGCGCCGAACAGCTACGTCGGGCGCTCGGTGACGCGCCCGAACGCGCGCCGGCTCACCCAAGGGCGTGGGCAATTCGTCGACGACATCGTGCTGCCGCGCATGCTGCACGTCGCCTACGTGCGCTCGCCGCACGCGCACGCAAGGATCGTCGGGATCGAAACGAAGAAGGCCGCGGCGATGCCGGGCGTGGTGCGCATCGTCACCGGCGCGGAAATCGCGATGGTGTGCAAACCCTACGTCGGCGTGCTCACGCACCTCGCGGGAATGCGCTCGCCGCCGCAGTACCCGCTAGCGATGGAAGTCGCGCGCTGGCAGGGCGAGCCGATCGTCGCCGTCGTCGCGCAATCGCGCGCCGAAGCCGAGGATGCCGTCGACGCGGTGGAAATTCGGTACGAAGCCCTGCCCGCCGCGCTCGACGCCGAGCGCGCGCTCGATCCGTCCGAGCCGAAGATCCACAAGGGATTCGACAGCAACCTGTGCTTCCAGCGCACCGTGGACACAGGCGGCGTGGACGCCGCGATGAAATCGGCCCACCTCGTCGTCGAGGACACGATCCGCTTCGGCCGCCACACCGGCGTCACCATGGAGCCGCGCGCCATCCTCGCCGATTACAACCGCGCGGACGAAACCATGACCGTGTATCACTGCGGGCAGTCGCCGCACATGATGCAGGGGATCATCGCGAGCCGGCTCGCGCTGGATGAGCACCGCGTGCGCATCGTCGCGCGCGACGTCGGCGGCTCCTTCGGCATCAAGATCCACACTTACGGCGACGAGATCGCCGCCTGCGCGCTCTCGCTCATGCTCGGGCGGCCGGTGAAATTCGCGGCCGATCGCCTCGAATCGTTCCTCGCCGACATCCACGCGCGCGACCACCGCGTGAAAGCGAAGCTCGCGGTGGATCGCGAAGGCAACATGCTCGCGCTGGAGATCGACGACCTCACCGGCATCGGGCCGTACTCGATGTTCCCGAGATCGTCGGGCGTCGAGTGCAACCAGGTCCTGAACCTCACCGGCGGCCCCTACAAGCACAAGGAGTACCGCGCCAAGGGCACGGTGGTCTTCCAGAACAAGGCCATGATGTGCCAGTACCGCGCCGTGGGCCATCCAATCGCCGTGGCAGTGGCCGAGCACATGGTCGACCAGGCGGCGGCGAAGCTGGGCATCGATCCCGCCGAAATGAGGAAGAGGAACCTCATCCCCGACGACGCCTATCCCTGCAAGTCGCCTTCGGGCATGCGCTTCGAGGCGCTGTCGCACCACCAGTGCATGGACAAGCTCCTAGAGCTGATGAAGTACGACGAATTGCGCCGCGAGCAAGCCGATCTCAGGAAAAAAGGCGTCTACCGCGGCATCGGGCTCTCTTCCTTCATCGAGGTCACCAACCCGAGCCCGATGTTCTACGGCGTGGGCGGCGCGAGGATCGCCGCGCAGGACGGCTGCACCATCAAGCTCGACGCGAACGGCTCGATCATCGCCGCCACCGGCGTCACCGAGCAGGGCCAGGGAACCGAGACCATCATGGCGCAGATCGCCGCGACCGCGCTCGGGGTCGAGATGAGCTGCGTGAGAGTGCTCACCGGCGACACCGACAAGGTCCCTTACGGCGGCGGCACCTGGGCCTCGCGCGCGGCGGGAATCGGCGGCGAGGCCGTCCTCCAAGCCGGGCTCGCGCTGAAGCGCAACATTCTCGAGGCCGGCGCGGTGATCCTGAAAACGGATGCCTCGGCGCTCGACATCGTCGACGGCAAGGTGGTGAAGAAAGGAACCGAGCAGGGCATCACGCTCGCCGAGCTCGCGCGCATCTGCTACTACCGCGGCAACGAATTGCCGGTGGACTTCCAGCCGGAACTCGTGGTCACGCGCCACTACCGCGTCAAGGACTACGCTTTTGTCTTCAGCAACGGCGCTCAGGGCTGTTCCCTCGAAGTGGACACCGACACCGGCTTCGTCAAGCTCCTCGCGATGTGGTGCGTGGACGACTGCGGCCGCGTCATCAACCCGAAGCTGGTGGAGGAGCAGGCGCGCGGCGGCATCGTGCAGGGAATCGGCGGCGCGCTCTACGAACAGTGCCTGTACGACGAGCGCGGGCAGCTCGTGAACGCGACCATGGCCGACTACCTCGTGCCGATGGCCGCCGAGATGCCCGACATAGCGTGCGCTCACGTCGAGACGCCGACGAAGACCTCCATGCTCGGCGCCAAGGGCGCGGGCGAAGCGGGCACGGGCGGCGCGCCCGCCGCGGTCATGAACGCGGTGAACGACGCGCTGCGGCCCTTGGGCGCGAAGGTGACGCGCCAGCCGATCACGCCTGAGGAGGTGCTACGAGCGCTGGGGAAAGCGAGCTATTGAATGTCGACGCCCGAGCCTCCGCGGGCGCTTCACTTCGAAAACACAAACGACAGGACCGCGCAGATCAGGCCGAGCCAAAACGCGGTGTGCTCGATATAGACCCAGAGCCTCGCGGGGAGAAGCATGGTGCTCCAGGGACCGATTTTCTCCCTGAGAAAATCGTCGGCGCCATTGCTCCTGGACTGGGTGATGCTGCTGGCGATCACTCCGGCTGCAACTCCCGCGACCATGAAACAGACCACGGCGATCCAGACAAGGGTGGGCTGGAGGATGGGCAAGGCGTCCTTCCTGCCGATTTTCGACGTGGCCAGGGTGATGTAGGCGGAAGCGAATACAAGATAAAGTCCGATGTGAAACTTCGTGTAGTCGTACAAGAGTTCCAGCTTTTTCAGGTTTGCCTCCATCATGTCCTCCTGTGTGAGCTTATTTGACCGTTCCGGGAACAGATTACTACTTTGGACGCTGACGTGGTACAGCTCCGCGGCGGCGCTCCGATCCCTAGTATCCCAGCGCCGCGCCGATCATCACCACGCAGATCCGCCCGGCGATTCTCTCGTTCTCGATGACGAGGACCTTGCCGCACTGGCGGTCCGGGCCGCGGCAGGCGGCGTTGTCGCAGCGCCCGGTGAGGGCGCAGGGCGTGTTCATGCCGAGGTGGCGGCACTCCGCGACCGCGGCGACGTTCCGGAGGCGCTCGAACGCGCTAGCGATGTCGGGAACGATCTTGTTGACGCCGGCGACGAGCAAGAGCTTCCCCGCGCCGAAGGCGTAGGCGGCGATGCGGTTGCCGCTGCCGTCGGCGTTGACGATCTCGCCGGCTTCGGTGACGGCATTGATGCCGCCGACGAAATAGTCGGCGATGGTGGCGCGGCGGCGCACGCGAATGCGCTCGTCGGGATCGGCGATCGCCGCGATCCCCGGACGCAGCCAGTCGTAAGGTCCGTCCTCGAGCGCGTCGAGAAAGCCGATTCTCTCGAGCGTGGTCGAGCCGCCGTTCATCACCGTCGCGCCGGCCGGGATGCGCGAGAGCAGAAAGGCGAGGGCGGACGCGCCGTCCGCGCAATACTCGAGGGCGATGCCGCGCCGCGCGAGCTCGCGATTCAAGCCGGCCACGGCCGGGGGCATACCCCCGTCCAGGGCGGTCGTCTGGATGCGCGCGTCCATCAGTCGCCCTCCTTCACGGCCCGGCCGCCGAGAAAGAGGCTCGAGAAGAGCCTGTCCCACTTGTCGCCTTCGTCCAGGGCGAGCTCCGGATCGACGATCTCGTACTTGAACTTGTTGAGCGGGCTGTCCACCAGCCTGCTGGTCGGGACGCGATTTCCGGCTTTCAGGATCTCCTGGCCCTCTTTCGAGAGCACGAACTCCGCGAAAAGCAGCGCCGCGTGCGGGTGCGGCGCGTAGCGCGACAAGCCGACCGCCGCGGCCTGTCCGAACGCCGGCTGCAGCGGCTTCCACTCGACCGGCGCGCCCTTCAGCTTCAGCGTCTCGATGTTGTTGTTGTACGCGGTGAGGAAGAACGCGACTTCGCCCGAGGCGACGAGCTGCGCCGTGTGGATGTGGCCGTGGCGGATCTCCGGGATCTCCGGTCTCATCGCCGCGAGCTTCCTGAAATAGGCGATGCCCTTGTCCTCGCCCATCGCCTTCGCCACTGCCGCGAACCAGAGCACGTCGGTACCTTCGATCGTGATCCTTCCGGTCCAACGCGGCTGCAGCAGGTCCTCGTAGGTCGCCGGCAGCTCCTTCGGCTTGACGAGGTTGGTGTTGTAGCCCATCACGAAGAAAGCGAACCGGTCGGCGACGTACTGCCTGTGGCCGCGGGGAAAGGCCTCCGGCACGATGTCGCGCAGCACCGGGGTGTGGAAATCCTCGAGCAACTGCTCCCGGTAGAGCGCCTCGATCCGGTGCGAGCTGGTCTCGAACAGGTCGG
>WNFV01005354.1_pt1 | contig 29837 bp, 22 predicted proteins | sample 5400101 | NCBI WGS metagenome assembly WNFV01 (sample SAMN13153361, study PRJNA577476) | soil metagenome | isolation source: 115 cm soil or saprolite under grassland replicate 1 | place: USA:California | collected 2016-06-15
TTAGCGCAAGCTCACCATTGGTAACGGCAATGCTGGCCGCCTGCGCCATATCCAATGAGTCGCTGGTGATGTACGGCAGCAGTGCATCCGCCGCGATATTAATGAGGCCGATCGTGTAAGGCTGATCGCTTGTCGTGGTATTGATCGCAACGATCACCAGGGTCGGTGTTGTTTCGTCCTGGCTACGATACGCCGACACATACACGCCATCGATCGGGCTGGCGGTAGCCCCGATGCGCACCGCGCCGGGGCGGCAGTTGGTTACGTTCGGGCTTCGGCGGATCGCTGGCGTCTATAGTGTTGTTGTTGAGTTTCATCCAGGCTGGTGGGCTGAACGCAGTACTGATGAACGTCGCTACGCCACGGTGTTTGGCCTCCTTCATCAGCCAGATCTGAGCTTCGTCGTGGTCGAAGTCGAAGGTATTATTGTGCGGCTCGATCGTGCCGTAGTCGGGGTCGATCTCGGCAGATTTGCTGTTGATCTGATTGCGGACGATCGAGAGACCCGCGCCGCCGGTGCGCGAGAACAACAAATCGAGTATCTGTGTGCGGCCGGGCTCGGCGCAACGCAGCAACAGGTGCGCCTGCTTCGCAAACGACGCGCCAAACCCATCGATATCCTGATGCCTTTCGTTCCCATCGATCACTAGTCGCGGCGTGTTTGTCTCGGACATGTCGCTGCTCCATTACACGTGACAGTTTTTTTGCTTTTTCACTCTATCAGGGCTTACCCGCCCGCCGCCACACCGAGGCTTGGGGAGGCTTCGCCTCGCCAAACCCCACCACGCGTAAATCCTGTCTATGAAAAGAACGTACGATGGTGGATTTTTGGGAGGCTACTTCTGCCGGAGCGCCTCGGCCACTGCCGCGAAGTCCTGCTCATCTAGGCCGAGATTGCGCGCCATGCGGTACAGTTCGCGCGCGGCGGCCAGGGTTGGCATCGGCACCCCGAACTCGTCGGCGGCACGCATCGCGTAGGTGGCATCCTTATGCATCCAGCGCAGCGCGAACTGCGTGTCGGCGTAGTTGCGGGCGGCGATCCGCGCGGCCTTGCCCTGTACCACCGGGCTGCCTGGCGCGGCATTAATCAAGAACGGAACTACCAGCGCCATATCCAGGCCGCCTCGCTCGGCTAGGTTCAGCCCCTCGGCCAGTACCGCAACCTGCGTCGCGGCCATGAGGTTGTTGATCAGCTTGATCAGCGCGCCGGCGCCGCTTGGCCCAAAATGTATCATCTGCGCGCTGATCGCCTCCAGCACCGGCCGCGCGCGCTCCAGCGCCGCCGTCTCACCGCCGACCATCAACTTCAGCGTGCCCGACTCGGCCGCATCTTTGCTGCCGGTCACCGGTGCATCGAGGAAATCGAGCCCTAGCTCGGCGCAGCGCCTGGCCAGCTCGCGCACCCATTCGATCGAGAGCGTGCTGCACTCGACCAGCACCGCGCCCGCCCGCGCCACTGCCAGCGCGCCGCCACTTCGCCCTGAGCCTGTCGAAGGGTCGCCGAGCCAGACCGCCCGCGATGCGTGATCATCGCCAACCATGGCGATCACGATATCGGCAGCTGCGGCCGCCTCGTGCGGGCTCGCGGCCACCGTCGCCCCCCGCGCGGCCAGCGGCTCGGCCTTGGCGCGCGTGCGGTTGTAGACGGTCAGCGGGAAGCCGGCTTTGAGCAGGTTGTGGGCCATGCCGCTGCCCATAATGCCGAGGCCGAGCACGGCTACATTCTGCATAGAATCCTCTTTTTGGAATGATGAAAGACGAAAGACGAAAGAAGAAGATTGATCTGATCCTTCGTCCTTCGTCTTTCGTCCTTGGTCGGGCTAGCGATCCTTCGGCACGATCTCGCGCGGGTCGATGCTCTGCGGGATGTCCTTGGTCGCCGCAGCGGCCTCGGCGGCCAGGCGGATGTGCAGATCCGTAAGCTGGCGTTCGTCCACCGGCGAGGGCGCGCTGGTCATCAGGTCAATCCCCTGCTGGGTTTTCGGGAAGGCCATCACCTCGCGAATGGTGCTCTCATCGGCCAGCAGCATCACCAGCCGGTCGATGCCGGGCGCGATCAGATCGAACAACTTCTGCTGCACGTCGCGCTGATGAATACGGATCGAGCCGCCGCCGGCCTCATAGCCGTTCAGCACAATATCGTAGGCTTTGGCGCGCACTTTGCCGGGGTCGCTATCCATCAGCAGCAGATCCTCGTCCTTTGGCGCGGTGAACGGATGGTGGACGGCATCCCAGCGCTGCTCGTCGGCGTTCCATTCCACCAGTGGGAAATCGACAATCCAGCCGAACGACAGGAGGTCCGGGTCTGTCAGGTTCAGCCGCGCCGCAAACTCGCGCCGGAGCTTGTCCAGCGTCTGCGCAACCACCTTAGGTGTGTCGGCGACAATCAGCAGCAGGTCGTCCAGCTGGCCGCCGAGCGTGGCGACGATCGCCGCCAGCTCTTCGTTGCTCACCTGCTTGCCGAAGCTGGAGCGAATGCCCTCGGGCGCGCTGCCCTGCTGGAGCGAGGCCCACAGTAGTCCTTTTGCGCCGGCCTGCTTGGCCAGATCGACAACCTCATCGAGCTGCCTGCGCGAGTAGCCGCCGACGCCCGGCACGCGGATGCCCTTGATCTGACCGCCATTCTCCAGCGCGTTGCGGAAAACTGCGAACTGGCTGTTTGCCAGCACCGCGCCCAGGTCGATCAGCTCCAGGCCGTAGCGCAGGTCGGGCTTGTCCGAGCCGTAGCGCTCGAGCGCCTCGGCGTAGGTCAGCCGTGGAAAGGGCGTGACCAGGCGCTTGTGCGGCACGACCTCGTGGACCATCTCGATAAACAGCCGCTCGATCAGCTTCATCACGTCTTCCTGCTCCACGAAGCTCAGCTCCATATCAAGCTGGGTGAATTCAGGCTGGCGGTCGGCGCGCAGATCCTCATCGCGGAAGCAGCGCGCGATCTGGAAGTACTTATCGTAGCCGGCGACCATCAGCAGCTGCTTGAGCTGCTGGGGCGATTGCGGCAGCGCGTAGAACTCGCCGGGGTGGACGCGGCTGGGCACCAGGTAGTCACGCGCGCCCTCGGGCGTGGATTTGATCAAAATCGGCGTCTCGATCTCCAGAAAGCCTTCGCGATCCAGGAAATCGCGCATAAACTTGATCATGCGGTGGCGCAGAATCAGGTTTTTCTGCATCCGCTCGCGCCGTAGATCCAGGTAGCGATACTTCAGCCGCAGCATCTCGTCCTCGCCGCCCTCTTTGCTGATGTACAGCGGCGTGGTTTTGGCGGCGTTGAGCACGCTGGCGGTGACGGCGCGCACCTCGATCGAGCCAGTGGCGAGATCGGGGTTGATCGCCTCCTCGGGGCGCTTACCGACCAGCCCGCGCACCTGCACAACATATTCGGATCGCGCCTGGCTGGCGATCGCGTGCGCCTCGGGCGCAACCGTCGAATCGAAGACCACCTGCGTCAGGCCATAGCGGTCGCGCAGGTCGATAAAGATCAGCGGGCCGTGGTCACGCCGGCGGTGAACCCAGCCGGCCAGCAACGTCTCCTGGCCGGCGTGCTCGGGCCGCAGCTCGCCGCACGTGTGGGTACGATACATGGAGAGCTCCTCGAACACTATTGCTCAGCGTATCCTGCCGATCAGCGCGCGCTGTGATCGCCGGGCCGCTCGTCGAACACATCAAACGGCGGCTATTATACCATCATACGTCCTGGCAAGTGCGCATTGCCTATCGCGGTTGCGCGTTCAATTAAGGTAAAGTACCACTCTGCCGAAGGCAGAGCAGAATCAAAATGACCAAGGATGAAGCACACCATAGCGGGCTTCACCCCTGGTCCTTTCAGTTTATTTGCAGGCTGGCGCCGCGACCTGATCCTACGAGCGCGCCAGTGTCACCACCGCCGGCACGCGGTTGAACATCCAGAACCCCACCAGCATGCCAATGATCGAGACATGCAGCGCCCAGGCTACCGCCAGCCAGATCGCGCTGAACCACCAGCCAAACAGCACGAAGTAGATCGCACGCAGCAGGAATGGCGGCTGCGGCACGTCCAGGTGGACTATCTCACCGGCAGGCGTGACCAGCAAGCTCGTGCGCGCCGGCTTCAGCGTGGCCACCTGCGGCATGCGGTTGAGCATAAACAGCCCGAGCGGCAGGCCGATGATCGTGACGCACAGCACCCAGGCGACCACCGCCCAGATCGCGCTGAACCACCAGCCAAACAGCACAAAATAAAGCGCGCGGATGAGCAACCCGGCTCCATCGCTACGCTGAATCACAATCGGTTGTGTTTGCATCTCTATTCCTCTCGCGGCCGGCGGGCTAATCATATCTGGTTCCGCCGTGCCGTTCTGAGAATGATACGCAGGGACGGAGGAAAAGTTGCAGCCTAGAAATGTGGTTACAAAACAGCAAAATCGGGCGTGAAATGCAGATGAACGCGGATAGCTAAGCCATCCGCGTTCATCCGTGTTCGTCCGTGCCCAAGTACCTATAGCGAATTGCAGAAGCGTTGAGCCTGTGTCGGTTCAGCACAATGCATCAGAATGCGCCGCTCTAAGGTTGCCTGCTACCGCGCGATCAGATCATCGTCCTTGTGCTTCTCGCCCTCTTCGAGTAGCATAATCGGGATGCCATCCTCGACCGGATACTTAAAGCCGTTGCGCCGGTTGATTAGCCACTCATTGCCCTGGCCGTCGGTCAGCAGTTCGACCGGCCCTTTGTCGCCGGGATCGGCCAGGATCGCTAGCAGCTCGGGGCTGATACTGCGCTTCTCGCTACCAAATCCGCCGCCACTAGCTGTTGCCGCGCCGAGATCGAATACACTATCCTCGCGGTATTGCCGAATGGCGCGGTACAGTACGACGGCGAAGCCAACCAGCGCCGCGATGCCCATCAGACGAAGAAATCCCTTCATGAGCGCTCCTCCTTTGTAAAATGCTGCTTGTTATGCTCTGATCCGTAAATTGTATAGAACCTACGCAAAGGGGCGTGGGGAAGGTGCAACCTTCCTCATAAACTCTTCTTTCCGCCCATCGTAGGCGGCAATGCAGGCTCTTGCAGGGCTTGCAGCCCTCCAAACCTCCTGCTTGCGTAAGTCCTATTGTACCACTAACGCGCCGACGCTCGACCCGCTGTTTACCTGGGTGTCTTGGCAGCTTGGCGGCTGAGGCGGGCTGTGCGATTTGCCTCCGACACATTCGGCCGCCGCGCGTGTACCACTCGCCAGGGTTGTGGCTCAGCGCCGCCGGCTTGCCAGACCAGGAGCCGGCCTTGCGGGGTTAGGCTGGCTGGCTGGTACCGAATTTCTAGAAATGGAAAGCGTTGCTCCTCATGCCGCCTGGTCGCGATATCGAGCACGATCGTGGTCCAGGTTCCGGTATTGACATACGTCTGTCGATCGTTCAGCGGGACCACCTGTGCGCTATGTGTGTGGCCGCAGACGAACAAGCTTGTATCGCTGTGTTCAGATCGGGCAGCAATCCGCGCGATCGCCTTCACCATCGCATCCTCGAACTCGTGAATCTCGCGCCGGAGCTGCCGCTTGGCTTCGTGCTGAATCTCCGCCACCGTCGTATCGGGCAGTTCGCTCAGGAGCGGCCGCGCCAGCACGCGCGCAAATGCGACGATCCGCTGGTTTCGCCGACGCGCCCGCGCTTCACCCTCATCCGGCCCGGCTGCCGATGGCGTCCAGATACCATAGCTGCGCGGCAGCGCATTGACGCGCGCCAGCAGCAGCAGGCCACGCGCCGCAAAGCGCCGCCCCTGTGGCTGGCGCAGTCGCGGCAGCGACAACATGTACCAGAAGAAGGCCGATCCTGGCTTGACGTTGTCGATCAGCGGCGCGAGCTCGATCTGGTCGTCCTCCAGTGGGTTGATCACTTCTTTGACCATCCGTGTGCCGCGCACCACCTCGAACGGCTCGCTGATTCCTGCCACATTGGCGAAACGATTCCAGGGGTCGAACTGCATACCGTGATCGATATACACACCGCCGCCGCTGTAGGTCAGGCCAAAGCGCAGCCGCCGGTCGTCTTCCGCCAGCCCAAGCACCTCCTGCAGTCGCGCTTTGGCTTTGGCATAGTGCAGCTCGAAGTCGTGATTACCGATCAGCACGGTCAGCTGGTTACCCGGCTGATCTAAGAACACCCGCAGCGCCGCGATCGGCTCAGTATGCGCCGCCAGAATCGCGCCCAGCCGCCGCGCCGCCGCCTCGCCCGACCACTCGAAGTCGCTCAGATCCGGTAGTCGCACCTGCAAGAATTCGAACGTGTCGCCGGCCAGGATCAGCTCAGTCGGCTCGGCGCCGGTCACATATGCGCGAATGAATGAGGATAGCTCGGCATCGGCGTCGAAGTCGTCCAGCCGATCACCTGCACCCAGGTGCAAGTCGCTGATGATCACCCGCCGCATGTGCGGGTCGACATGCTCCGGCTCAATCGGCGGCGTCGAGTCGGCGGTCGAGCGTAGCCAGATCCGCCTGAGCCTGATCGCCGCCCAACGAATGCAGTAGACGATCGTCAGAGTAATGAGTGGGAGTCGTAGTGCTGCTTTGAGAAACCTCATCACCGTGCTAGTGTTTGCTCGCTCGCGAGCTGCTGGTCGGCCGCGCGCGCTGCGGCGACAAATGCTCGAATCTTTGCGGCATCCTTGACGCCGTTGATCTCAACCCCGCTGCTGACATCCACGCCCCACGGCTGCACTTGCCGGATCGCCCCGCCGACGTTTTCGGGCGTCAGGCCGCCGGCCAGAACGATCGACCGCTCGCGCGCCAGCGCGGCCGCCCGGCTCCAGTCGGCCAGCACGCCGGCCCCGCCGTACGAGCCGGGCACATGGGCATCGACGAGCAGGCGCACATCGCGTGCTTGGTTTGCATCCAGCCAGCCTGCTTCACTCGGCGCGCCATCGAGCCGGATCGTTTTTATTAGTGCGATGTCGGGTAGCTGGCCGGCAACCTCGCGCGTCTCATCGCCACTCAGCTGAATCGCGTCCAGGCCGCACTGGCGCGCGGTCGACAGCATGCGTTCAGGCGCCTCGTTGACGAACAGCCCGATGATGGTTACCCGCCGATCGTGTGGCGTGGCGCGAATCGCCTCGGCGATCAGCGCCGCTTGCTCGGGGCTGACTTGGCGGCGCGATGCAGCGAAGACCAGGCCAAGCATATCCGCGCCTGCATCAGCCGCCGCTAGCGCATGCTCAATTGTTCGCAGCCCGCAGATTTTGACGAGCGTCATAGCTGAAGTTAAGAGTTAAGAGTTAAGAGTTAAGAGTTGACGAACCGCGCAACTCTCAACTCTTAACTTTTAACTCTGCACTATTCGGTGGTCTTCTTCCGCCGCGCGCGCTTGGGTTTGGCCGGTTCTTCCGCGGGGGCGGCTGGCGCAGCTTCGGCCACTGGCGCCGCCTTCTTGCGTGCGCTGCGGGCCGGCTTGGCTGGTGCAGCTTCGGCCACTGGCGTGGGCGCGACCACGACGGCCGGCGTAGCTTCGGCGGCTGGCTTGCGGCGCGATCGGCTGCGCTTGGCAGCCTGCTGGGCGGCTTGCGGCTCGGCGGTTGATTCTGCCGGCGTTTCCACGTCCAGCTGCGCCGCCTGGGCGGCCGCCTCAGGGGTGTAGAACTCCGGCTGGGTATCTGCCGGCTGCTCGCTTTGCGCTTGAGCGATCTGCTCGGCCTGATCGGGCGCGACATCCTCAGCCGGCGGCGCGAGCCGATAGCTGGCCCGGTTGCCCTTGCCGATCCGCTCCAGTGTTCCGTTGTTGATCGATTGTTTGATCAGCGAGCGCAGCTCCTCGTTAGTGCGCGCGATACCGGCATTGTTGCGTGCATCGCGCAGCAGGTCGTGGATCTGCTGGAACGAGGCTGGCCGCTCCAGCCGCCCGACAACATCGACCACTAACGCCCACTCCAGCTCGGTAAATGGCTGAGCGGCGGCGATCACGGCCGGATCGTACGCCGCCGGCGCCGCTTCGCCCACAACTTCGGATGCCTCCGGCGCGGTCAGCTCGGCCAGGAACTCCGGCGGCGCCAGTTCGGCGATCGTCTCTGTCTCGGCGGTCTCTGCTTCAACCAGATCGAGCAGTCCTTCAAAGACAGCTTCCGATCGCGCGTCGCTCTGCTGCTCGGTGTCTCCGATCAGTGGATTGAATAGCTCGGGCAGGCTCAGCTCGTTCGGCGCGGTGTACTCGACATCATCGTCTTCGATCTCGCCCGATTCATCGAGCTGCATCGTGCCGTCCTGCGGCGGGCCACCGGGGCGTCCAATCGATCTTCTGCCTCGGACACCTGGATGATTGGCACGCCCGGATCTTCCTTGATATCGCCCGCGAACTGCGAGAGCTTGTAGGGATCCTCGCCGGGCAGGAATACCTCGTTGACGGTGCCGCTAGTAAAGACCTGAACCTTGCCGCGCCGCTCCGCCTCCAGCACGAAATCTTTGAACTTGGCGAACGGCCGGCCGCTGCCATCCTTGTACTTAGCCTCTTTGAAATCGCCACCCATCAGCTCCTTCATCAGCAGCTTGAGCGAGCCGAATGAGCAGACGTAGCCACGCTCGCGTGCCAGGTTGATCGCGCTGACCAGCGTGTTGTAGACATCTGGCTCGGCTGGTACGATAGTCGGGATTTCGATCGGCGTTTCGGACGGCGGCGTAGGCCGGGGCGCCTCGCGGTCGCGGTCGCGGTCACGATCGCGGTCACGGCTACGAATCTGCGGCTGTTCCTCGGCTTCGGCGCCTTCGTGATCGCGGCCCTTCTCGGGCATCTTGGCGCGCGGCTGATCCTGATCGAGCTCAGTCGGCTTTTTGCCGATCAGCTGCTCGTAGAAGATGAACTCGTCGGCGCTTTGAGCCAGGTGAGCCGAAGCGGCGCCACCGATGCCGATCACGATCACCTCTTTGCCCTGCTGGCGGATGCTGTTGACCAGGGGGATAAAGTCGCGGTCGCCGGTGGCCAGCACGAATTTGGCGATATTCGTGTTGGTGTACAGCGTTTTCATTGCATCGATGCAGAGGTTCATGTCAACGCTATTCTTGATCGCGCGGCCAGTGCGGCCCATCTCGCGATCATAGTAATAGGTTGGCACGTACATTGGCTCGATGCCGTTGGCATATAGAGCGCTGGTGACACGTGGGTAGCGATACCAGTCGGCGTAGGCGCGGGCGATTACGACGCGACCGAAGTCTTCGACCCGATCCATGATCATTTCGAAGTTTGGATTGGCGTCCAGCTTGTCACGGACGCTGACGTAGACGTTTTCGAAGTCGATAAAGACGGCGACGTCAGGTCGATGGCTGTCATTTGGCATTGGTTGTGTGATTCTCTCCTGTCGGATAAGACAGCGGATGACGATCGGAATCGGTAGGCCGTGGCCAGACAACACCGGAATTGTAAATTGTAAATTGTAGATTGAATAATGTGCAATCTACAATTTGCAATATGGATCGGTGAGTCAAAGCCCTGGCTGTCGCGCGGCTGGCGGAATATGCCCCGTTCTTTCAGAGAAGCGAATGCGGCTTCTCGTTCGGAGGCATCGCGCGGCGCGACATATCCGATACTATTTATCCGTTGTCAACGTGCGTACACTTTGTTCGCAAATGAGCCAGCCCGCTACATCGCCATTTGAGGGGCTGGCCGATCTTTTGCATGGTAACTATAGCACTGGATTCGCGAATGTGCAACTCACTGCCCTTCAGCTCCACCGATTTTTGCTTTCTGTTCGTTCTTTTTCACCTGGCCGAGTGAAAAAGAACATACAGGAAATGTAAACTCCCAGGCTGTCACATGCTAGCGGAAAATAAACTCTGCGGGGAAGGTCGCACCTTCCTCATACCCCTTGCCTACGTCCTTCAACCCTCAGCGCTTGGTAGTTTCGCGCACTGTTTCTGCCGATGCATCCGCGTGCGCTTCCTGCTGAATCTCCGCGTGCAGCCGCCAGATCAGCCGCGCGCGGGCTGCGTGCCAGGCGGCCCGCTTTGGCCCGGTCTCACGCATGAGGATGAGCTGGCGTAGCCGCGCGCGCAGGCGATCCTGGTTGCTGATCGGATCGTCTTCTGTTATCACGCGGATCTCCGCGCCTGTTCGTCGAACCAATCCTCAATCGCTCGCCGGTGGGTGTGGTGCGAGATCGGCGGCAGTTCGGCCGAGCTGAAGAAGCCGATCGCATCTGCGTCGTCGCCGGCGGTTGCGGCGGTGGGGTCGGCGCAGTTGGCGCGGAAGACCAGCAGAATGCCGGCGCCGCGCGGGTCGTCGGTGTAGTGATAGACGCCCAGCAGCCCGTTGAGCACGATGTCGAGCCCGGCTTCCTCGTGCGCCTCGCGGCGGGCGGCCTGCTCGGGTGGCTCATCGGCCTCAGCAAAGCCGCATGGCAGGCACCACAGGCCGCGGCCCGGCTCGTTACGCCGCCGCACTAGCAGCACTTGTCCACCGTGTTCCACCACTGCCCCACATGCGATTTTCGAATCAACGTAGACCACGAAGCCGCATGCTGGGCAGGCCGGCCGCTCGCGGCCATGCGCGAACCGCCGGCTGAGCGCTGCGCCACAGCGTGAGCAGTAGCGCAGCGGACGCCACTGTGGGTCGTCATTGGTCATACGCGTGTCCCTATCTTATGTGCGAATTTCGCGCCAGCTTACGTTCATGGGTATGATACTCGTTTGTATCAAGTTCGGGCCGGTGGCATACTCGTGAGTCATGCTCGAACTGATCAAGCATGATAATAGCATAGCACGGTGGGCTGTGGCGCACAACCACAGCTTGCATTTGGTGGATTCGGGAGTATAATATGAGATCCAAGCTAATACATCTGCCCGGCGCGCCTTTGGCGGTACGATCGCGGCACCACGCTGTCCGCACCTGCAGGTGCGGTCGTCTTGTCTCTGGCAGGTGGTTACCTTTCGTTAATAAATCTTGCTCGTTTCGATGGCATCTCAGCCTGCAATCTCACACGATCGGTGCGGCATGAATGCATTGCGAGCCGAATATATGAAAGCAAGAACAGTTTATATCGGTCTAGGGAGCAACCTTGGCGATCGTGTCGCCAACCTGCGCGAGGCGGGTCATCGGCTGGGCGCGCTCGTGACGATCGAAAGTGCATCACAGCTGTATGTGGCTGCGCCGCTTGGCTATGTGCGCGACGATGCATTTGTCAACGCGGTGATCCGTGGAACCACGACGCTCAAGCCTCTGGAGCTGCTCGAAATGATGCAGGCGATCGAGGCCGCGATGGGTCGCCGGTCGGGCGTGCAATATGGCCCGCGTCCGATCGATCTCGACTTGCTGTTTTACGAGGCGGTGCAGATGGAAACGCGTAAGCTGACTGTTCCGCACCCGCGGATCGCCCAGCGCGCATTTGTGCTCAAGCCGCTGGCCGAAATTGCCCCTGAGCTGATGCACCCGGTGCTCTATTATACGATCGCACAACTCCTCCAGGATGCCGAGGATGTCGACCAAGTCCAGATCTACCAGCCTGATCAACAGCTCGTGCGCGCCGACTAGCGGAATTTGGACTGGTTCGATCAGCGCAATGGGTGGGAGGCAGCTATGCTGCCTCCCACCCATTGCGTTCGGTTGTTTTGTACCACTGCCACAGGCGAAAGCTCCCTTGTGCGTACGTCCTCCTATTTCCCTCAGCAATCAGCACAACTGGTCGGAACGGGCTAGCGATCTCTGTTGGAACACTTATTGCTATGTTGAGAACAAAACCGCGCCTTGGAACCGCGGGCGCGGTTTTGTTTTGCCCTGGCGGCGCGCTGACGATGGAGCAATGCTATGATGAGGTTTCAGCAAGAGCACGAACATATGGCCGGGCTACTGGATCTGATGCTCGTGACGAATGAGGCCACCGACCCACGCGCGCGCGCCAATCAGGCGCTCGATTGGCTGATGGCGCGTGACGGCGTGATTTCCGGTGGTGTCTGGCTGGCTCAGTTGAGCGATTTGGTCTGCCTGGCGCGGCGGAACCTTGACCTGGATGATGTTGTGCCCGTGATCCAATGGGCGATCGAGGCCGGCACGCAGGCGCCGCTGACTTCGGTATATCAGCAGGACTTGCGCCTGACGATCTTGCCGCTTGGTATCACGAACGATCATCGTGGTGCGTTGGTGGTGATCACACAAGCGCCGCCCGATCCCGGCGAGCTGCTGCTGCTGCGCGCGGTCGTCGCGTCTGGGAAGAGTTCCTTGCACATGCCGCGCACGAGAGCAAGAACCCGCTGTCGTCGATCAAAGGCTACGCCGATCTGTTGCTGAGGCGTGCGGCCAAAGATCCTGCTGATCCTTACCGCAAGGGCTTGGCCACGATCTCGCAGCAGGTCGGTCGCACTACCACACTGCTCGATCAGCTATCGGATATCACACGGCTCGCGGCTGGCCGCTTAGTAATCGATCGGCATACGGCTGATTTCGCGCTGATCGTCGATCGGGTCGTTCAGGAATATCAGGCCGCCGATCAGCAACACACGATCGTGTTCGATGGTGGTGATACAGCGCTGCCAGGCCGTTTCGACCAGCTGCGCATGGCCCAGGTGGTTGGCGCGGTTATCGGCAATGCGCTCAAGTTCTCGTACGAGGGCGGGGTGGTCAGCGTACTGTTGCGGCGAGCAGACGCCGATGATGGCCTGGCCCGGCTTGCAGTCAGCGATACGGGTGTTGGTGTTCCCGATGGCGAGCAGGAGCGCGTATTCGAGCGCTTCTTTCGTGGCAGCAATATTCGTGGAACCTATGCGGGCCTGGGCGTTGGGCTGCATATCGCACGAGCGATCGTCGACTTGCATGGCGGACGGATCTGGCTGGAGAGCGAGCGCGGTCTGGGGACTACCTGCCATGTGGCGCTGCCACTGGCGGCATGAGCTACTCATACCGCCCCAGCAATGGAATCGCGCAGCAGCGCAATCTCCCGCGTGATCTCGCGCAGCAGCGTCTGCTTTTCAGCTTCGGGTAGAAATGTCGCGCGGACGCCGTTGAGCGCGAGCGTCGTCAGCTCAGCGGCATCGAAGCCGAACACGCGCGCGACCAGCCGATACTCATCGTTCAGCGTGGTGTTGAAGAAGGTCGGGTCGTCGGTATTGAGCGTGACCTGGATACCGGCGTCGAACAGACGGCGCAACGGATGCGCCTCGATACTTGGCACCGCGCCGGTACGGACATTGCTGGTAGGCGATATATCCAACACCACTCCGCGCGCGCGCAGATGGTCGAGCAGCGCCGGGTCGTCTATGCTGCGAATACCGTGGCCCAGCCGCTCGCAGGCCAGCGCATCCACCGCGCCCCAGATGCTCGGCGGGCCGACCACCTCGCCGGCGTGGGCCATCAGGCGCAGGCCGGCCTGCCGCGCCGCCGCGAACACCTCGGCGAACTGCTCGGGCGGGTAATGCACCTCATCGCCGCCGATCGACCAGGCGATCAGCCCGTGCTGTTGGTTGCGCACCGCGATCTCCAGCACCTTCCATGCCGTCTCGACGCCAAACTGCCGCCCGTAGTCGAATGCGATCATCACGCGCGTGCCGCGCTCGCGCTGGGCGCGCGCGAAGCCGGCCGCCGTGCCCTGCACAACTTCGTCCAGATCCACTCCACGGCTATAGTACTGGAAGGCCGAGATCATTACTTCGGCGTAGCGCACGTTCTGATCGGCCAGGTGATGGCCCAGCTCATAAGCCAGCAGCTCGAAATCCTCGCCGCGCTTAAGCGAGCGTGCCAGCACCATAAAGACGGTCAGAAATTCTTGGAAGTTCTTGTACTGAAACAGCTGCGCGACTCCGGCTTCATCGCGCGCGGGCAGCTCGACATTATTGCGTTCGGCGATGCGCAGCAATGTCGCGGGCGTGATCGATCCCTCCAGATGCAGGTGCAGCTCCACCTTAGGCATCTGCGTGATCAAGGCGTCGAGTGCTGGTGATATCGGCTGGTGCATGCTCACGATTATACCCTCAATTTGGCCGACAGCGCCGGCTCCCAGGGGTCAAAAAAGGGGGTAGCCTTGTGGCGACAACCCCCCACCCTGAAACTGGAGACGCTCTGGTTGTCCGCGTTGTGTTTCTAGCGCGCTAGGCGTCGATATTGACAGCTTCGAGTCGCTCGGCATTGTCGAAGACGGTCAGTGCCTCAATCAGCCGGTTGATCTCGCCATCCATCACGCCGGGCAGGTTCGAAAAGCTCTGACCGATCCGATGATCGGTGATTCGATCCTGCGGGTAGTTGTAGGTTCGGATCTTCTCAGCTCGCTCGCCGGTGCCCACTTGGGCCAGGCGCGTCTCGCCTTGCTCGCGCGCGCGCTTCTCTTGCTGGTTGGCATACAGCTTGGCACGCAGCACCGCTAGCGCAGAGGCCTTGTTCTTCAGCTGCGATCGGCCATCCTGGCATGTCACCACAATCTCGTCAGGCGTGCCACCTTTATAGACAATCCGCACCGCTGAGTCGGTGGTGTTGACACCCTGGCCGCCGTGACCGCCGGCGCGATAGACATCGACGCGATAATCCTCGGGTCGCAGCTCGACATCGACCTCCTCGACCTCCGGCAGCACAGCGACCGTGGCGGTGGAGGTGTGGATGCGGCCGCGTGCCTCGGTCTCGGGCACGCGTTGGACGCGGTGGGTGCCGCCCTCGTACTTCAGCCGGCTGTAGGCACCCTCGCCGTTCAGATCGAAGACGATCTCCTTGTAGCCGCCCGGCCCATTCTCACTGGCGTTCACAATCTCGATCTTCCAGCCTTGCCGCTCGGCGTAGCGGGCGTACATACGGTACAGATCGGCCGCGAAGAGCGCTGCCTCGTCGCCGCCGGTGCCCTGGCGAATCTCGATGATCACATTCTTCGAGTCGTTCGGGTCGCGCGGCAGCAGCAGCAGCCGGATCTGGCTTTCCAGCGCGGCACGGCGCGCGCTCAGCTGGGCAAGTTCCTCCTGGGCCATCGCGCGCAGCTCTGGATCTGATCCATCTTCGCTCAGCTGCCGGGCATCTTCTTCCTGGCGCTGGATATCTTTATATTTGCGATAGGCCAGAACCACATCTTCAAGCTCACGCTGCTCGCGGGCGATCTGCTGGATGCGCATATGGTCGGTCGCCACATCCGGCTGGGCCATCTGCTCGGAAAGCTGATTGTAGCGCGTGTCCAGGCCAATTAATTTATCAAACATATCAACGAAACCTCATGCCGCTTTTCGCACAATTATAGCACAGCTCGCCAGAGACACGCAGAGGACACTAGGCATAAGCCCAGCATCCTCTGTGTATGATCATTGGACAGCGCGCTAGTGCAGCTGCATTGCCTTCTTACGCCGGTTGCGCTCGGCGCGGCGGCGCTTCTCTTTGCGCTGCTCGCTCTTCGAGACAAAGTGCATTTTCTCGCGGTAGGTCTTGGTGATGCGCTCAGCTACTACGCCTTTGTTGAAGCGCCGCAGTAGCTGCTCGACGGTCTCTCCATCGCGTCGTTCGACTTTCATTGTCTGCCTGACGGTTGCGAACGTTTCGTGCCCAGGTTTATCCCATGGCGCTGAATCGGTCGCGTGTCGTTGCTCTCACCTCCCCCCCGCGTGCGATAAGCGTTACGAATCAGACTTTAGTATACACCGTGACGCGGAATTTGACAAACATTGTGAGTGACGACGGACTTTGCAACACTGCTACCTGGTGCCCTGCGTTTGACAAATGGTTGCCGCTGGTGTATCATATGCCCCGTTGGACGATGTATGTCGTCCAACGGAGCGAGCCGAAGTGGCGAAATGGCAGACGCGCTACGTTCAGGGCGTAGTGGGGGTGACCCCGTGGGAGTTCAAATCTCCCCTTCGGCACCATTTACAAATAGGTTAGTTGCCAGAGCTGACCTCGATACCATTGGGGAATAGTTTAAAGGTAGAACGCCTGATTCTGGATCAGGTAGTTGGGGTTCGAATCCCTGTTCCCCAGCCAAACAACGCAAGCCCTCGCTCGCAATGATCGAGGGCTTTGTTATGCACAGATGTTCAAATAGTGTGAAAGCGCCATTCCCAAGAGCGCTAGATACCCGCGGCGGTCAGCATCATCACCCGCGCCTCGATCTGCGTTTGATTTTCCTGCCACCAGCGCCGGCCACCGATGCCTTCCAGCAGCACCAACAAGCCTTCCGTATGGTTGAAACTTGCCTCTAGACCATCGGGAAGCCGCACCAGCGAGCCGTGGCAGTAGCCGTTGCACTCAAGATCCAGCTTAATGGTATAGGGTATTGCAGTCAGTTCCAAGTCTATATCACCTTCGTATGTATGCTGCCGCAGGCCGAGCTATGAAGCATTGCGCTGGTCGCTCACGGCTTGTTCTTTATTTCGCAATCTTATTGTAGCCCAAGGCGCAAGTAAATGCATCTTTCGTTAGGCGCATCGGCCGATCCTTCACTTGGCTGAACGGCTATCGGTCGCAAGGCTGATGTAAAGAATGTTAAGATTGGAGCGGATGCGAGCCAATGCTTTGACGCTTGCTATGCTTTCTGCTATAATCCGGCTGCGTTACCCTCTTGCCTAAACATCCTCGTAGTGGGGCCGTGTAGCCCTCGCTGCCACGCCGGCGGTTGAAATGATTCAGCTTGCTTTCGATGAGGGTGTCAGGTTATAGCACTGGGCAAGCCGTGTTTGATTCAGATCCTTTGCGCCCTTGCCGCAGCTGCTCCATATCCGCCTCCACCACGGCGCTTCACATTCGGCACAAGCACGTTTCGGTATGTGCAGCCCGATTCAGCGATTGGATACGCTTGGGCACATATCGGCGAAGGGGGTGGTAGATCGGTAGTTCATGAGACACTCGAGACCTTGCGCTCAGCTCAAATGCAGATTCCTCGATTGCGAAAGGAAAACATAATGCGATTCGCACGCATCTCCTGGCGCCGCAGTGGCGCGCTGGCACTGCTGCTCGCTCTGATGCTCCCAATCTTGGCAGCCTGCGGCGGCACGCCAGCGGCCAACGCGCCCGCCGAGCCAACCACCGCCGCCGCCCCAACTGCTGCTGCCGCGCCCACCGCCGCGCCGGAGCCGACTGCGGCGGCGGCTACCGAACCCACCGCTGCCGCCGAGCCTACTGCTGGCGCCGCCGCTACCAGCGAGCCGGCCGCGCTCCAAAATGGCAGTATGACTGAGGCGAACGGCCTCAGCGTTGCCAGCGTCACCAGCTGCGATAAGCCCTACGCTGGCTTGTTTAAAGAAATCGCCGCAGTGGATAAATCGACCGTTCGCTTTACGATGTGCTCGCCCGACCCGGCTTTTCTGGCCAAGGTGGCCTTCTCCTCCTTCGGCATCGAGCCGAGCGAGTACTTCCAGAAGACCGGCGGCACCGGCGATCTGCTCGAAAAGCCGGTCGGCACCGGCCCCTACATGCTTGATTCGTGGACGAAGGGCGATAACATCACCTTCAAGCGCAACGATAGCTACTGGGGCGATAAGGCCAAAGCAGCGACACTGGTGTTCAAATGGAGCACCGAGGCTGCCCAGCGCCTGCTTGAGCTTCAGTCCGGCACGGTCGATGGGATCGACAATGTCGCCCCGGATGATTTCGCCAAAGTCAAGGGCGACTCAAGCCTTCAGCTGATCGAGCGGCCGGCGCTGAATGTTATGTATGTCGGTATGAACAATACCGCCAAGCCGTTCGATAACGAGAAGGTGCGCCAGGCGATCGCCATGGGTATCGACCGCGATCGGATCGTCAAGAACTTCTATCCGGCTGGCTCCGAGGTTTCCAATTATTTCACGCCGTGTGCCGTTCCGAACGGCTGTGGCGGCAAGGATTGGTACAAGTTCGATCCGGCGGCGGCCAAGAAGCTCCTGGCCGATGCCGGCCTCTCGGATGGTTTCGAGACCGAGCTGGCCTATCGCGACGTCGTCCGCGGCTACCTGCCCCAGCCGAACCAGGTGGCCGAGGATATTCAGGCGCAGCTGAAGCAGAACCTGAACATCACCGTCAAGATCAACAAGATGGAGTCCGGCGCGTTCCTTGCTGCTGCCAGCGCCGGCACGCTGCCGCTGTTCATGCTCGGCTGGGGCGCCGATTACCCCGACCAGACCAACTTCCTCGACTTCCACTTTGGCGCCGGAGCCAACGATTCGTTTGGGAAGAAATTCGACGATCTTACCGCCATCCTGAAGCAGGCCGCCTCCCTGGCCGGCGACGAAAAGCGCAAGCCGCTGTACGAGCAGGCCAACGACCTGGTGCGGCAGCACGTTCCGATGGTGCCGATCGCGCACGGTGGCTCGGCGGTGGCGTTTAAGGCCGACGTCAAAGGCGCGCAGACCAGCCCGCTCGGCAATGAAGTTTTCGCCGATATGGACCCCGCCGGCCGCGATACCTTCGTCTGGATGCAGAACGCCGAGCCAATCAGCCTCTATTGCGGCGATGAGACCGACGGTGAGACTCTGCGCGCCTGCAATATGATCACCGAGGGCTTGTATGCCTACGAGAAGGGCGGCACGAAGTCGGTGCCGGCCCTGGCAACTGCCTGCGATCCCAATGCAGACCTGACAGTCTGGACCTGCAAGCTGCGCGAAAACGTTAAGTTCCACGATGGGTCGGATTTGGACGCCAACGACGTGGTGATGTCGTACTACGTTCAGTGGGATGCGTCTAGCCCGCTGCACAAGGGCAATACCGGCGCCTACGATTACTTCTCAGGGCTCTGGGGCGGCTTCATGAATGCCAAGCCGGCTCCATAATCGCTCTTCTTTACAAGCGCAGGGCGTATGCGGTAGGTCGCAGGGGCACTGGAACCGCCCGCGCAGATCTTCATAAGCGCAGGGCGTGTGCGGTGGAGGCGCGGGGCAGCGCAACTGCGCGGCAGATCCTCACAAGCGCAGGGCGTACGCGGTGGGGGGTGTGGGGGCGGTGCAACCGCCCCCGCAGATCTTCTCTTTCGCTGGTGCTGAGCGACTTAGTCGCCCAGCACCAGCGAAAAACGCTTTTGGCGGGCAGTATGAGTCAATACATTTTCCGGCGAATAGTGGCTTCCATACCGGTGCTGATCGGTGTGCTGCTGGTCACCTTCGCGCTGGCGCGGCTGATCCCCGGCGGGCCGTGCGTCGCGATGCTCGGTGAGAAGGCCCGGCCGGAGGTGTGCGCAATTTTCAACCACGAAAAGGGCTTCGATCGGCCGATACCGGTGCAGCTGGCCTTCTATATGCGCGATGTGCTGACCGGCGACCTGGGAACGTCGATCCGCTTCAATCGCGCCGTGACACAGCTGATCGTCGAGCGCCTGCCGCTGACGGTCGAGCTTGGGCTGACCGCGCTGCTTATCGCCACCTCGGTAGGAATCCCAGCCGGGATTCTTTCGGCCATCCGCCGCAATTCGGCGATCGATATTGCAACCATGGTAGGCGCGAATATCGGCGTCTCGATGCCGGTCTTCTGGCTGGGGTTGATGCTGGCGTATGTCTTTGCGCTGGTGCTCAAAGGCACGCCGTTCGCGCTGCCGCCCTCCGGCCGGTTATCATCCGGCATATCGTCCATCCCGTTTTATCAAGTGTATGGCTGGACGCTGACCAAAGGCACGTTTGGCAGTGGCGCCGCTCAATTTTTCGCCAACCTGTACATTTTTAATGCGATCATCACCTTCCAATGGAAAGTGCTCGGCGATGCGCTGAAGCACCTGATCTTGCCGTCGGTGGCGCTGGCCACGATCCCCATGGCGATCATCGCACGAATGACGCGCGCGAGCATGCTCGATGTGCTTGGGCGCGACTACGTGCGTACGGCGCGTGCCAAGGGGCTAGCGAACCTGCGCGTGATCGTGGCGCATGCCTTCCGCAATGCGCTGCTGCCGATCGCGACGATCATCGGCCTCCAGCTGGGCGGGGTCTTCAGTGGCGCGGTGCTGACCGAGACCATCTTTGGCCTGGCCGGCGTCGGCCGGATGCTGTATGAGGCGATCACCGCGCGCGATTACCCAGTCATCCAGGGCTTTACCTTGGTGATCGCCTTCGGATATGTCGCCGTTAATCTGTTGGTGGACCTCTCCTACGCGTTCTTCGATCCTCGCATTCGATTTGAGTGAGCGTACCGATTATGGCGATCACAACTGCGACCGGGCCGGCATCCCTGTCCATAACGCGCCCGCCTGAAAGCCTGTGGCGGCAGGCTATCCGTGCCTTTTTTCGCCAGCGATCGGCGGTGATTGGCCTGACGATTATCGTTGCACTGGTACTGATCGCGATCTTCGCCCCACTGATTGCGCCCTATGATCCCATCCAGGTGCTGATCGGCGTCGAGGATGTTCAGAAACGCGAGCCGCCATGCATTCATATGCTCGGCTGCGCGGCCGAGAAGCCGCAGCACATCATGGGCACCGATGGCAATGTGCGCGACCAGTTTAGCCGGATCGTGTATGGCACGCGGGTCTCGCTCTATGTTGGCTTTATCACAGTGGGCTTCGCGATCGTGGTTGGCATCCTGCTGGGGGCGATCGCAGGCTATGTCGGCGGTCGACTCGACAACCTGATCATGCGCATTCTGGATGTGCTGCTGGCGTTTCCATCGCTGCTGCTGGCGATCGCGATCGTCAGTGTGCTGGGGCCGGGCCTGACCAACGCGATGCTGGCGATCGCGATTGTCTCGATCCCGGCGTATGCGCGGGTTATGCGTGCCAGCGTGCTGTCGGTCAAAGAGGAAGAGTATACTATCGCCGCGCGAACGGTTGGCGTCAGCGCCACGCAGATTTTGTTCCGCCATATCATCCCGAACGCGATCTCACCGCTGATTGTGCAGGCCACGCTTGGCATCGGCACGGCGATCCTCGAGACGGCGGCTCTGTCGTTCCTAGGGCTCGGCGCGCAGCCGCCAACGCCGGAATGGGGCTCGATGCTCAGCGCCGAGCGCAACCAGGTCTTCAGCGCGCCACACCTGGTGTTCTTGCCCGGCCTGGCGATCATGATCAACGTGCTGGGCTTCAACCTGCTCGGCGATGGCCTGCGCGATGCGCTCGACCCGCGCCTGCGGCGCTGATCAGAAAGACCAACGACCAAAGACGAAGGACGAACGAGGAGCATTCGAGCCTCGTTCGTCCTTCGCTTTTGGTCCTTCGTCGGTGCGCTACATATACTCCAGCTGGCTGACTCTGCGCCGCCACTCGGCCTTGATCTCAACCGGTGTGCCTTCGCTCAGCAGAAAATCCATCAACATGCGATTAAACACATTCGACTGATCCAGGAATGGGAAATGATTGGATCTGCGTAGCTTGAGCACCTGGAGCGAGCGATACTCCTCGCGGAGCAGATCAGCCTGCTCGTGGTTGACAATGCTATCGTTCAAGCTGTAGACCGCCAGCATCGGCAGCTCCAGCCCGGTCAGGTCCGGCCGCAGATCCGCTTTCAGAATCGAGGTAACCACGCGCTCGACCAGCGCCTCCGACAGGCTGTCGGTATCTTCGATAATCTCATCTTTGATCTGCTGATCGTGGACATCGATCTGCCGAACCAGCTTGGCCCAGATATTGGTCGGGTTCGAGCGGCCGAACAGTCGTGAAAGCACCGCGCCGGGCCGCACCGAGATCGCTTTCTCGCCCAGGATCGGCGTGTTTACTGTCATCAGCTTGCCGAATCGCTCCGGCTGCTCGCTGGCGGCGCGGATCGCCACCATCCCGCCGAGCCCGTGCCCAGCCAAATTGACGCGCGCCAGGCCCATATTATCCATGAACCCGAACAACATATTGACATATTCCGAGACGGAAAACTCACTATCTTTGCGATCCGACTCGCCGAAGCCCCAGAAATCGAGCGCGTAGGCACGGTGGCGCTCGGAAATATGATCCATCGTCGGCAGCCAGTAGCGCCACGAACCGAGCCAGCTGTGCAAGAAGATGATCGGCTGGCCGCGCCGGCCTACCAGCTCGTAATGAACCAATCGGTTGTTGAGATGAATCGCGCTCACGGCACCAATCCATAGGAAGAAACAACTACTACGTTGTCTCAGCTGTTTCCGGCTGCTCGGGCTGTGTCAGCGGGAGCATGAAACTAAACGTGCTACCCTTGCCCGATTCGCTCTGCACCCACATCTCGCCGCCATGGAGCTCGACGAACGATTTAGCGATCGAAAGACCCAGGCCGGTGCCGCCGACTTCATCGCGCAGCGGGTTGTCGGCGCGGTAGAAGCGGCGGAACAGATGCTGCTGCTGCTCGGGCAAGATGCCCACGCCATCGTCCTCGACATCGGTCTGCAACAGGCCAGCTGGGTTAATAAAGGCCCGCAGCGTCACTTGCGCACCTGGATAGGTGTATTTTACTGCATTTGAGACCAAGTTAAGCACTACCTGAGTCACGCGGCGCAGGTCGGCCGGGATGTGCGGCAGATCTGGCTCGACATCGACTTTGATCATGGTGGACTTGCGCTCGATCTCGGCGCGCATCGTCTGAAGGACATCCTGGAAGATGTCGCCCATGGACACGAGCTCGAAATTGAGTCGTATTTTGTCGGCGTCGATTCGGCCGATCTCCAGAATGTCGTTAATCAGATCCATCAGTCGGTTCGCATTGTTCTTGACCACGCTCAGAAAAGATTGCTGGCCCTCGCCAAGTGGCCCGGCAGCGCCCAGCAGCAGCAGATCCACATAGCCCTTGATCGATGTCAGCGGCGTGCGCAGTTCGTGTGAGACACTGGAGATGAAGTCGCGCTTGGCGCGATCGGCCTCGATCTCGCGTGTGACATCGCGCAGCACAGCCACGCTGCCATGGCGAATGCCGTCCGGACGGATCACCGACGCGAAGTTCATGGCGATGCTGCGCGCCGGCATGGGCAGGTCGAGCATGCGATTGTGTGGCTTGCCACCCTCATCCAATGCACGCAGGCCTTCGCGCAGGCCGTTGTAGATCAGCTCGGCCTGCTGTGTGTGCGTGCCCGGCTCGCTATAGATTTTCAAGTGCGAAAGCGGCTGCTGTAGCGCAAACGCGGCGGGTATGTTCAGCACCTGCTCGGCTGATGGGTTGAAGAGCACCACCCGCTGCTGCTCGTCGAGCACAATCACTCCCTCGGTCACGCTCTGGAGAATCGCCTGGCTCTTGCTCGTCTCCTCGCGCTGGCTATCGAGCAGATCCGCCAGCCGCAAGCCCTGCTCGGTGATAAACGAGTACAGCTCGGCATTATGGATCACAATTGCGATCTCGTTGGCGATCGTCATCATCAGACGCGTCTGCGCATCGGTGAAGTAGTTCAGCTTCGGGCTGGTCAGCATTAGTACGCCCAGCGTCTCATCTTTGGTCTTGAGTGGAATGGCGACCACTGAGCGCACTTCGTCGGCGCGGCCTTCTTCGCGCAGCCAGCGCTTATCGCGCCGCACATCGGCCACGTTGATCGCTTCCTGATGCTCGATCACCCAGCCCACCAGGCCCGGCCCGCGATCGAAGCCGATCGGGATATTGGTCGAGCGCACATCGCCCTGGCTGGTCAGCACTGCGCGGCAAATCAATGTCCTGCTCTGCTGATCGCGCAGCATGATCGAGCCGCGGTCGACTCCCAGCGCCTTGGATGCCAGCCCGAGCGATTTTGTGAGCGTTTCTTCAAGATCCAGGCTCTCCGACAGCTCGAGTGTGATCGCGTGGACGGCCTGGAGGCGCTCTTTTTCGGCCGAGAGCTGCGTGTTGGCCTCGGCCAGCGCAGCGGTACGCTCGACCACGCGCAGCTCGAGCTCGGCGGCGAAGCGACGCACTTCCTCGAACAGACGGCCGTTGCGAATGGCCTGCGCCGCCAGGCTGGCCAGCGCGAACGTCATCTGGGCTTCATCATCGTCGTAGGCGCCGATGGTGCTGCTATCCACGGTCAGCAGCCCGATCACCTCGTCGTCGATCAGCAGCGGCGCGCCGATCCAGCCGTGGATGTGTTCACTGCCCTCGATCGGCACGAAGTCGGGCGTCTTTTGCGCGTCCTCGACGACCAGCGGTCGCCGGGTCTCGACGATCAGCTTCATGTTCTCATCTTCAGCCAGCGAGAAGCTCGAAGACTCGATCCGCGCTCGTACGTTCTCTGCGAAGCCGCGTGTCGCCGTGATGCTGAGGCGGTCGCCATCGCGCAGCAGCAGCGCGGCCGTGTCATACGGCACCACCCGCTGGAGCTGTTCCAGAATGAGATCAGTGATCTGATCCATCGCCAGCACACTGGTCAGCGTCGAGGCCACCTCGCGCAGCGTATCGGCAATGCGCCGGCGGGTTTGCTCGCTCTGGAACAATCGCGCGCTTTCGAGCGCCTGCCCGCACTGGTTAGCCAGGATCGAGAGCAGTGAGACATCGCGATCCAGCCAATCGCGTGGTGTGCGCGTGCCAAGCCAGATCACGCCGGTCGGCTGCTCGTGGGTGCCGAGCACGGCGCCCATGGCGCTGTAGAGCTCCAGCTCGGTTGCCAGCGCCGATTCCTGAACCGTTGCTGCGATGTTATTGAAGAGCATCGGGTGATCGCTTTCAAGCAGCTGTTGGGTCATACCCCTGGCCGCCAGGTTGATCCGGCGGTCGATATTCGCGGGGTCGCGCGTGTCGAGGATGATCTGCTGTGTGACATACCGCTCGTGGTCGAGCAGGTGGATCGCGCACACTTCGGCCTTGAACAGCTCAAGCGCGCCCGAGGCCACGATATGCTGAATATCGGTGGTATCCAGCGATCCGGTCAGCGCCACGCTGACCTCGTGCAGCGCCGTCAGCTCCTGGACGCTCTGGCGCGTCTCGCCCAGCAGTCGCGCATTCTCGATCGCGGTCGCGCCCCAGGATGCGATCGTCGCCAGCAGCCGCACGTCATCCTGGCTGTAGGCGTTATCGCGCTCGGGGTCTTCAATGCCGATCACGCCGATCACGCGATCGGCGGCGATCATCGGCACGCCCAACCACGATCGCGACAGCGCTCCCACCGACACGATCCCGCGCGCGCGGATCTGCTGGTCATAATCGGGTCCTTGAATAAGCAGTGGCTCACGCGTCCGAATGACATACGCGGTCAAGCTATTCTGCACACTAATCGGGTTGAAGTTGATTCGCTGGCCCTTGGAATAAAAGAGTGGGAAGGTCACAATCTCGCGCCGCTCATCATACAAGGCCATGTAGAAGTTGGTTGTGTCGAGCAAACGGCTGGTCTGCCGATAGATGAGCTCGATCAGCTCGTCGTGACGCGTCACTGCGCTCAGCGCCTGGCCGATCTCGTTGAAGGTCGCCAGCTCTTCGATCCTGCGGCCGCGCTCCTGGAACAGACGCGCGTTATTGATCGCGATCGCCGCCTGGTTCGCCACGGTAGCGACAAAGCCCATGTCATCGTCGTCGAAGGCATGACGCGCATTGCTCTGGATATTGATCACGCCAAATACCGTGTCGCCTAACATAATTGGTACGACCAGATACGACTCTTCGGTGCAAGCGGGCGGGCCGAGCGACGTATCATACTGCGCCGCTTGATAGAACGACCAGTACTCATCTTTACTGCCAATCAAAAGTGGTTGGCGGCGTGTGATCACCCAGTGATTGACGCCGTCGCCCAGCGGCTGCGGTTTCAATTGCACCGGTGTACCGTCGTCATACGCGATCGGGTGGGAAAGAATACGTTGATCGGTATCGTAGAGGCCAATAAACGAATTGCTGACATCGATCACGCGCCCGAGTTCGGTGTGCAGCCGCTCCAACACGTCCTGCAAATCAAGTGTCGAGGTTACCGCGCTGCCAATATCGCGCATCGCATTCGACTCGCGCAGCCGGCGCTCGCGCTCCTCGAACAGCCGGGCGTTCGCCAGTGCTGTGGCGGCCTGGCTGGCGACGGTGGTCAGGAAACGCAGATCGTTTTCGCCATATGCCTGCGGTGTGATGCTTTGCACCGTGATCATGCCCAATACATTGGTACCAAGCATAATCGGCACGCCGATGTAGGATGCGATCCGCGGCCCCTTTATGGATGGCGTCGGTTCAAGCGCCTCAACCTCTTCGATCGTGTGGAGCAGGATCGGCTGTCGTTCCAGGATCACGCGCGCGGCAAGCGTATCCGGCTGTTCGGCCAGCGCCACTTCGTCGTCCTGGTAATCCTGCCCATCAATGCGCGCGATCGGGAAGGTGATCCGCCGCGATGACTGATCGTATAGGCCAATGAACGAGATCGAGATATCCAGCACTTCGCCGATCCCATAATGCAATGACCTGAGCAGTTCGTCCAGATCGAGCGTCGCGTTGATCGCTCGGCTGATGCGGTTGAGCGTGGTCAGTTCGGCGATCTGGCGCTCGCGCTCCTCGAACAGCTGAGCGTTCTGGAGCGCGATCGCCGCCTGATCGGCCATGCCGGCCAGCAGCAACTCTTCATCGCGGCTGAACTCGCGCCGGTTAATGGTCATGACGCTGAGCACGCCGACGGTGCTGCTACGGTACACCACCGGCACCCCCATGAATGAGGTGTACTGGTTGGCGCGGTTGAAATCGGGGTAGAGTGAGCCGCCCTCGCGCTCGACATCGGCGATGACCAGCGGCTTGCCCGATGCGGCTACTCGGCCGGTCAGGCCCTGCCCAACCGGCGGGCGCAGCTTTCGCGCCACCTCGGGCGGGATGCCTAGCATCGCGGCCGGAACGAGCACACTGTTATCGGCGATCGTCCATAACGCTACGGTATTCACAACCAAATGGCGGCCGACCACCTCCATCAGCATGTCGAGCACTTCGCGCGGCTTGAGCGAGGAGCTGAGCACGCGCGCTGCTTCCAGCAATGTTTCAAGCTCGCCCACCTTGCTCTGAAGCGCTGTGGCGCTCTCCTGTGCCGCGCTGAACAAGCGGACATTCTCGATCGCAGTGACCATCTGGTTGGCGATCGTCTGGCACAGCTCAATATCCTGATTGCTGAAGTGATACTGTCGCCCAATCACATCTAACCCGATCGCACCGATGATGCGTTCGCTTATCATCATTGGGATGAGCGCGAGCGAGCGCGCATCCAGATCGCGGAACATCTGATGCGATCGCGCCAGGATGGGATCATTCTGCGCATCGTAGACTACCAGCGGGCGGCGGTGCTCGTCCAGCCACGCGATCGATGGGTTGTCGGCCACCGGAATATCGATCTGCTCGACATGTTCGGTCGGAATATACTCAGCCGCAATCGTAACCTTATTCTTGACGCGATCGTAGAACACGATCCGCACCTGATCGGCGCCACTGGCGCGCGCCATGGCATCGACTGCTGCCTGGTAGATCTCGCCGATCTCAAGTGTCGATGCGGCTGCCGACGAGACGCGATTGATTAAGCTGATGCGCTGAACCTGCTCCTGGGCCTGTGCGAACAATCGCGCGTTCTGAACGCCTAGCGAGACCTGCGCGCCGACGCTGATCAAAAATGCTTCGTCGCGTGCGGTGAAGGCTTCTGGGCGTCGGCTGCTCACGCCGAGTGTGCCGATCGGCGTGCCGTCATAGGTCAGGATCGTGATGCCGAGATACGAGCGCGCGTGATCAGCGTTCGGCCCCAGGAATATCGGCCGCAGATCTGGCTGTGTGCTGGCGTCCTGTTCGATGTCGTCTAGGCGTAATGCTCGGCTGTGGCGCACGATCCAGCCCGCCAGCGTCCCCTCATCGATCCGCGCCAGATCTTGATTGGTTCGCGCAACACCTGGCTCAGCCCTTCAACCATGGGCCGCAGATCGAGCGTCGAGTTGGTCACACGGCCGATCCGCCCGATCGCATCCAGCTCGGCGATCTTTCGTTCGCGGTCGGCGAACAGCCGCACATTCTGCACCCCCAGCGCCACCTGGCTGGCCACCGTGCTGAGAAAAGCCTGTTCGCGCGTGCTATAGCGGTTGGGCGTGTAGCTCTGCACCGAGAGTACCCCGACGCACTCATCATCACCAACCAATAATGGAACGCCGAGCCATGCCGCCGATGGGCGCTCGATATTGCCGAAACGCGTCAGCTGGAAGCCGCGCGGCTCGCCTTCGATGCGCAGATCGCTGAACAGAAGCGGCTGCCGATGGGCGATGATCCAGTCGACGAGGCCGGCGGGAGTTGGTTGTTCGTTGCGATATTCGAATGAACGTTCACCCTCGTCCACCAACAGCGCCGTGACGATCTGATTAAGATCGCTACGATACTCAAATCCAAGAAACGAATCCATCTGGACGAATGCCGCCAGGCGCTCATAGACTTGGCTGAGCATGCGCTCGATGTCCAGCGTCGAATTGACCACCTGTCCGATCGCGTTGATCACGTTCAGCTCGGCCAATCGCTGCTCGCGCTCGCTGAACAGCTGCGCTTTCTCCAACGCTATGGCAAGTTGGTTCGCCAGTGTGGAGAGGAACCCCACATCGCGATCACTGAATGCATGTGGCCGGAGACTCTGCACCGACAGCACGCCGATCACCTGATCCTGGCTGCGCAGCGGAATGCCGACCCACGAGCGAATCGCGGCCTCGATCAGCTGCACGGGCGCGGCTGGCAGCTGATTATGTTCCTCAAGCAGGTCGTGAATATACAGCGCCTCGCCGTTATCAATGATCCAGCCCGATAGCCCGGCCTTGGTTTGGGTTGCCTTGAGAAAGTCGGGCTGGCTCTCGCCTTGCTCTTTGAACAGCTCGTAGCGCACCAGATCTGATTGGCGATCATACGAGAGCACAAAGAAGAACGGCGGCGTGCCCAGGTAGTCAGCAATCTCGGTGTAGACGCGCTCCAGCAAATCGTCCAGTTCGAGCGTTGAGACTGCCGCAGCGCTTGCGCGCGCAAGCGCGGTCATCTGCGCGGCCTGGTCGCGGGCCTCCCGCAGCAGGCTGAGGTTCTCGATCGCGATCGCCGCCTGCTGGGCGTAGATTTCCAGCGGCTCGACCGAGCGCTTGGTCGGGCGCTGGCGATCGTATGGGTTGTCGACCGAGATAATTCCTAGCAGTCTCCCGCGCGTGCTGTAGAGTGGAACAAACAGCATGTCGTTTGCCTGCCACTCATGCGCTAGGCGCTCATCGGTGATTGAGACAGTCATAACGCCGCTGAGATCGACATCCGCAGTGATCTCGCCACCCGCGTTGCCGGGGATGAAGAAGGCGCGCCCCAGGCGGAAGCGTGTGTCAAGAAAGCGCTGTGCGACCAGCACCGGCCAGGTACCTTGGCGAATGCGATCGAGCTCTTCCAATGTCAATCCGGCGCCCGTGACAACTCGCAGAATCGTTGGATCGTCCTCATCGACCAGATTGATCACCACGACGCGAAAGCCGATTGTCTCGACAATGCTGAACGCGATCTGCTCCAACACTTCGGTGATCGCCGGGTCGGTGCGCAGTGCCTGGCCAATATCGAGCACCTCTTTGAGCAGCCCGGCCCGCTGGAGCAGTAGCTCACGTTGGCGCACTTGCTCGTTGTAGCGCTGGGTGTTGCCGATCGCCAGCGCGGCCTGATCGGCCAGCGCGCGCACGAACTCCAGCGCGTCGTGCGTGAAGGCATGCGCGGTCTGGCTGTGCAAGTTGACGACGCCGACGACTTGCGCTTCGTAGTAGATTGGCACCGCCAGCGCCGCCGCCGCCGCCGGCCCGATCGCGGCCAGCCGATCTTCGGTGGCCAGGTCGTCGGCCAGCGCCGGCTCGCCGCTGGTCATCGCTAGCTCGGCCAGCGTGGTGCTACCGCTGATACTCTGCGCCAGCAGGCGTGTGTGATCGAGATCGCTGTAGCCGATGGCGGCGATCACCCGCACGCGCAGCTCAGCGTCATCTTCGCCAACCAAGGGTCGTGGCCCATCGTCGACCGAGAACGCCCGCATCGCCTCTTCGAACGCGAAGCCCTCGCGGAGCGCGATGTAGCCGTTGGTCGCCTGGGTCGCGCGCAGCGCTTCTTCGAGTGTGAAGCCGAGAATATGGCCGAGCGACAAATTCGAGGTCAGCTGCCGGCTGATCCGCTGCAAGGCAGTCAGCTGTTGGACACGGCTGCGTAGGTGCTCATCGGCCTGCTCGTAGCG
>WNFV01001695.1_pt1 | contig 29835 bp, 22 predicted proteins | sample 5400101 | NCBI WGS metagenome assembly WNFV01 (sample SAMN13153361, study PRJNA577476) | soil metagenome | isolation source: 115 cm soil or saprolite under grassland replicate 1 | place: USA:California | collected 2016-06-15
GGTCGATTGGTTCAACCACCGGCGCTTGCTCGAACCGATCGGGTACGTGCCGCCGGCCGAGTACGAAGCGCGCTACTATGAGCAGGCCGCGGTGGCATGACTCACGTTAACTGCCCTCCGAAGATCCCGGTACGGTTCATAGAAGTAAAGAGGCCGTTTTGTCTCGAGCCCGACGCACAGCAGACCGCCCGCGAGCAGAAAGCACAATGACAGACTTAAATCCGAATAGCCGACCTGGTCCCATTCATAGAGTCCGAATGCATGTACGCCGGCTGGCAGGCCTCCGCCTTGGACAACGATGAGTGGAACCGCTGCGAGCAAAGCGGTAAAGAACAATGCGTGTATCCGCGAGCTCATGATCCTGACGAAGCCGTTGAATGCCAGCAGGAGGCTGCAGAATTGCAGCGGATACAGAATCTTGGCCCAGCGATCGAGTACCCCGCCTGCGACCACATACAACCAGGTCACCGCGAACGGCATGTGGAGCGGGTAATCGCTGAAGGCGGGACCAGAAGGAAACTCCATTGAGAGTTGACGCCGCGAGAAGAAGATGCGCGCTTTCATGAACCAGAATTCCCACGCATCCCACCCAGCGATCGGAAATGAGAGCGCATAGAAGAGCGCGTAGGCAACCTGTACCGAAACGAGCAGTGCGAGGCCAATCTCAAATCCGCTCCAGGACCGCGACGAAGCCGCCGGCGCTCCGACGCCGAGAACCGCGGCCGCCCTGCGCCGGGCAGCAGGAACCGTGGCGACCACTGCGAGCACAGCGGCCCACGGCACGCCGATGCGCAGGACATGAAAAGGCCATCCCGCGAACGAGTAGAAAAGCATCTGAAGGGAAAGAACGCCCGTTCCCGTCACGAACGACAATGCCGCTGTTTCGGGCCACAGCAATTCTGAGGCAAGCGGTCGCAGCGACTCGACCCGCCGCACATTGGACAAAGCGCCGAGTCCGACCAATGCGACGACGCCTGCAAGGGTGACGACCACCAAGGCGACACCGATGCCAGCTATCCCCATCAACATGTCTGTCAGTGGCGCTTGAGGTACACGGCCTGATAGGTGCGGCCTCGAAGCATTTCGAACACTTTCTTCATCGAAGGAAGCGCATCGAGAGACGCCACCAAATCCGCGGGAACATTCCGGGGATCGAACAGCAGGATCGCGTCGACGTTCGAAATCGAGCGCACGTCCGCGGCTTGCTCGATCGTCACAAACCCCAGGCGGCGCGGCCACAGGTAGTACTTGACCTTTCCTTCGTAGTACGCGCCTTCAGCCTCAGTCGCGGGGTTGACGAACACCACGCGACTCTCGGGCGGAACGAGCTCCAGCGCAGTCTGGAGCACCAGATACACGGGTCCGTCCGCGTACGCTCTCCTGTCTTGGTCCTTTGTGTGGTACAGGCGCGCGGCTATTTGGCTCCCTTTCCACTCCGCATGGTAGAGAGGAATGGCGCACACCTGCCACGCCACGAAGGCCAGCAGATAAAGCCCCGATGGTGACAGCCTGCGCTGAACCACGCGTGCGTTATTCTTCCTGCGCGAGCGACAGGAACATCGTCGGGCTCGTGGACACCTGATACCCCATGTGCTCGTACAAGGGCCGGCCGTCCGGGCTCGCGGTCAGGCCGATCGAAGCGATACCCGCCTCGCGGCACCACGCGTGAATGACGTCCATGACCAGGCGCGCCAGCCCCCGGCGCCGATGCTGCGGCTCGGTGTAGACGTTGTAGACGAATGCGAGCCGATCGCCCATGTAACGCGGACCGGGCGGCCAGGGGAGAATCGTGATTCCGCCACCGCCGACGATTTGTCGCGCCTCGCGCCCGGCTTCAGCCGGACTCTCGGGCGCGGCGTCCACCACCCAGGCGCGATACACGTTCGCTGGCATCATCCCAATGAGCCACGCGCGAAACGCACGCTCGAGCAACACGGCGTCGAGCGGCACGCCCATGTCGGTGAACATCTGCACGCGATGCCGCACGAGCGCGTCGAGATCGTCCAGCGTGGCGGGCCGTACGGAGTACAACATTTGCGGTGAGTATAATCGCGAGCATGGCAGAAGCGCGTCGCGGGCCCGAGCCGCCCGACATCAGTGAAAAAGGCGGGATCAAGAACGGCGAACCGCAGCGGAGCGATCGACGGCTGTTCATGCAGTTTCTCGCGTTCGGCGGCTGCGAGAACAGCCGGCCGCTCGGTGACGCCGCGGCAGCCGCGGGTATCACCGGCGCGCTCTACGAGGACGTCAACGATCCGCGCGGCATCGGGCTGCTGACGCTCAGCGAGGATCCGTCGTTCTTCCTCGACCGGGTGCGGCCGATGCTGAACGGTCCGCACTTCCGGCCGCTCCTGCAGAAACCCGAATACACGATGCTCGGACGGACCTACTCGATCGGCTACGAGCCGGACCTCGAGGAAATCCTGCTGCACCGCCCGCGGCGAACGGTACTGAACCCCGACTGGAAGTGGGCGGTCTGGTACCCGCTGCGCCGCAGCGGCAGGTTCGCGCAGCTGCCCGCCGACGAGCAGCGCGTGATTCTCGCCGAGCACGGCACGATCGGCATGTCGTTCGGGGTGGCCGACTACGCGCACGATGTCCGCCTGGCGTGCCATGGGCTCGACAAAGACGACAACGATTTCGTCGTCGGGCTGCTTGGCAAAGAGCTGTATCCGCTGTCGGCGATCGTGCAGGCGATGCGGAGGACGCAGCAGACGTCGCTCTATCTGGAACGCCTGGGGCCGTTTTTCGTCGGGCGCGCGATCTGGCAGACGCCTGGGTAGTGTCGAACCCCGCGGGCGTCAGGGACGGAGGTGCCTGGGAGGGACGGAGGTGTCTACGAGGGACGGAGGTGTCTGCGAGGGACGGAGGTGTCTGCGAGGGACGGAGGTGTCTACGAGGGACGGAGGTGTCTGCGAGGGACGGAGGTGCCTGCGAGGGACGGAGGTCGCGCGTCGCCGATCGACGTGCAGGTCGTCAGCGCGCGGCGTGGTGAGGGGAGTGCGCCGCCTGCTCGATTAACGCCTCAATCTGGTCCGCTGGACGCGCGCCTGCCGATCGCGTCACTTCGCGCCCGCCGACGAATACGGCCATCGTCGGGATCGAGCGTATGCCGAACCGCTCACCGAGGTCCGACAGGTCGTCGGTGTTCACCTTCACCACGACGACGTGTCCGGCCCGGCGGGCGGCCACTTTCTGCAACTCCGGCGCGACCATCCGGCAGGGACCGCACCAAGGTGCCCAATAGTCGACGAGGACGGGGAGTGAGGACCCTGCGATCAGGCGATCGAAATCCGCCGAGGCGCGGACTTCGATGGGCGCGTCCGGCGCAGCGATCGGCTGTTTGCACTTGCCGCAGCGGACGGTGTCGGCAAGCCGCTCGTAGGCGAGCCGGTTTTTCTGTCCGCACGACGCGCACGAAACGACGATACCGCGTTCATCCAGCTGAGCCGATGCCATGGATCCATTGTACGATGCGCCTGCCATGCGAGGTGTCATCCGAGATGCGCCACTGTTCGATTGTGGGATACCGCTGGCCGGCGTCGGACGTTCGGCAAGACGCTCGCGTTCCAGCGACACCTTCCAAGTGATGTAAACGCGAAGGCTTCACCGAGGGCACCCGCTGGCATGCCGTTCGCGTAGCGGGACGACATGCTGTTCCACAACGTCCGCTATACGTTGCGTCTGCTGCGCAAGTCGCCGGGCTTCACGGCGGTCGCCGTCCTCACGCTCGCGCTGGGGATCGGCGCCAATACCGCGGTCTTCAGCGTCGTCGACGCAGTGATGCTGCGGCCGCTGCCGTACGCCGATCCGGGCCGTCTCGTGTCGCTCTGGGAGATCAACGAGCAGCGACAAGGAACGCGCAACAGCGTCGCGCCCGCGAACCTCGTGGACTACGTCCGCGCGAACCGGTCGTTCGACGGCCTCGCCGGTTTCGCGTCCAGCTCGATGAGCCTGACGAAAGCGGGCGCGCCCGAACAGCTGCTCGGCGAATCGGTGACGTGGAACCTGCTGGCCACGCTGGGTGCGTCGCCCGTCCTGGGGCGATCGTTCCTGCCGGTGGAGGATCGGCCCGGCCGCGAACACGTCGTTATTCTGACCGACGCTTTGTGGCGCGGCCGCTTCGCGGCGGATCCCTCGATTCTGGGCCGATCGATCGTGTTGAACGGCGAACCATACGACGTGATTGGCGTGATGCCGGCCGGCTTCCAGCCGCTCACGCAATTCAGGTCGACCGTGGCCGTTACGTTCTTCGTCCCGGCGGCGTATCCCGACGAGCTGCTCGCCAACCACGGCGATCATGAGATCAACGTCGTCGGCCGCCTCAAGCCGGGCATCTCGCTCGCGCAGGCCCAAGCCGACCTGACCGGCATTTCCATCGACCTGGAGCGCCGGTTTCCGCAGACGAATCGTTCGGCCCGCGCCGTGATCGCGCCGCTCGTCGCCGACATCGTGCGCGACGTTCGGACGTCGCTGCTCATGATGCTCGGCGCCGTCGGACTCGTGCTGCTCATCGCGTGCGTGAATCTGGCGAACCTGCTGATCGTGCGCGCGATCGGCCAGCGCCACGAATTGGCGATTCGCCTGGCGCTCGGCGCGAGTCGTGCCCAGATCGCGCTGGAGGTGATGACGCGCGGGCTCGTTCTCGGCGTGCTCGGTGGCGCAGCCGGGTTGCTGTGCGGCGTTTGGACGCGCGACGCGCTGGTGGCGATTGCGCCGGCGTCTATTCCGCGGCTCGATCACCTGGCGGTGAGCCCGCGCGTGCTGGGCGTGACGACACTGCTGTCGCTGGTGACGGGGCTGGTTGCGGGGCTGCTGCCCGCGCTCCATGCCTCGCGCCGCGAAACCGCCACGGCGCTCAAAGCGTCTGACCTCTCGTCGTCGGGCGCGCGATCGGTGATGCGCTGGCGCGGCGTCCTGATGGGCGGCGAAATCGCCGCCGCGCTCGTGCTCGCAGTCGGCGCGGGACTGCTCGTCCGGAGTCTTGCCCGGCTCACATCAGTGGATTTGGGCTTCGAGACCGATCGCGTGCTGACGCTGGCCGTGCGGCTGCCCGAGACGAAGTACGCGACGCCACAGCTGCGCGCCGCCTTCTTCGAGGCGCTCGAACGGCGCGTGCGGGAGATTCCCGGCGTCGAACACGTCGCGTTTGCGAACCAGTTTCCGATGCGCGGCGGGTGGGGGAGCAGCTTCCGGATGGCTGGGCCGTCGGGCGAAATCCGCGCGGACTCCGATTTTCAGGCGGTCAGTCCGGACTACTTCGCGACGCTCGGCATTCCGCTCGTTCGCGGCCGCCTCCTCACCGCCGAGGATCGCGATGGCACGCCGCACGTCGCCGTCGTCAGCCAGACATTCGTTCGCAAGTTTCTCGGCGACCGCGACCCGATTGGGCAGCAGTTTGCGCGAACCGGCCCGCGGACACCGACGTTGACGATTGTCGGGGTCGTCGGCGAGATCCGCCGCGACGGCAAGGCCGCGGAGCTCTGGCCGCAGGTGTATCTGCCGGCGGCGCAGACCGATGCGTACCCGGTGCGTCTGGCGTCGCTCGCCGTGCGCGCAACCGGCGATCCGTACGGCCTGGTGTCGGGTATTCAGCGCGCCGTGTGGTCGGTGGATCCCGATCAGCCCATCACGAACGTGCGCACGCTCGACGAGGTACTGGCGGCGTCGATGGCGCAGCGCCGATTCAACATGACCCTGCTCGCCGCGTTTGCCGCCCTTGCCCTGGGTCTCGCGCTCGTCGGCGTGTACGGCGTTGTCGCGTACGCAGTCGCGCAGCGGACGCGTGAGATTGGCATTCGCATCGCGCTCGGCGCCACGCGCGCCAATGTCGTCTCGCTCGTCGTGAAGAACGGGCTGCTCTGGGCCGGCGCGGGGATTATCGCCGGCCTCGCCGGCGCGTTCGCGGCGAGCCGGCTGATCGCCGGCCTGCTGTTCGGCGTCACCCCTGGCGACCCGGTCACGTTCGTGACGATTGCGATCGTGATGGCCGGCGTCGCCCTCAGCGCGAGCTACATTCCCGCAAGGCGCGCCGCGTCGGTGGATCCGATCGCGGCGCTGCGCACGGAGTAAGACTCCTCACCACGGGGGACACGGAAGACACGGAGAATCAATCTGTACATTTTTACCTCCGTGTCCCCTGTGTCCTCCGTGGTGGAGATCTCTTTTTGGCCGCCGTGGAGCCTTTCACGGCGGCCGGTGCCGCGATTCGATCCCCCAGCAACGCCACGCCAATCGCGTACGAATTGGCGCAGTTGTATTCGAGCAGCGCGTCGTAGTTCCGGTACACGAGAAACCGCCGCGTCGTGCCGGAGACGAGCGAGGCGTCGTGATCGACGGCGGGCAGCGGCTTGCCGTTCGGCAGCCTCACGCCGAGCTCCTGCCAGCGCTTCACCGGCAAGGCCACGGTCATGTCGCGCGTGGCCGAACACGTTCCGTTGCGTCGGCCGACGTCGTTCGTGATGCGCTTGGCGGCCTCCGGCGTGACCTTGACTTCGCGCCCCCACGTTCCATCGACGGACCAGCCATGCCCCTTCAGGTAGTTCGCAATCGAGGCGAACACGTCGCCTGGCGTCGACCAGATGTCCTTGCGTCCATCGCCGTCGAAGTCCTCGGCGAACTTCAAGTAGCTCGAGGGCATGAATTGCGCCTGTCCCATTGCGCCCGCCCAGGATCCCTTCAGATGCGGCAGATCGATGTCTCCACGGTTCAAGATCTCGAGCGCGTGAAAAAGCTCGCCGCGGAAGAACGTCGATCGCCGGGGATCCCACGCCAGCGTCGCGAGGGCGGCAATCGTCGGACGAATCCCGCTCAGCCGTCCGTACTCCGATTCGACGCCCCAAATGGAGACGATCATCCGCGGCGGTACGCCGTAGCGCTCGGCCACCTGTGCGAGCAGCTCACGGTACCGCGCCATCATCTCGCGGCCGGTCCTGATCCGTTTGGGCGAGAGCCGCCGCGTGAGATACGTCTCGAGCGATAGCACGGTTTCGGCCTGCGTGCGATCGCGTTCGAGCACAATCGGCAGCGGCTCCTCGATGTTCGACAGCGCCTGGTCGACGAGATCCGCGCGGATGCCGCGCGCGAGCGCTTCCGTGCGGACGCCCGCGAGGAATTCAGAAAAAGACGGACGTGCATCGGTCGTCGCTTGCTGCGCGTATGACGCGGGGGCCAGAAAGGTGGCGATCGCCAGTGCGGCGGCGACAGACGTTCGCGCGACGTCAGATCCGGCGATCACCGACACAGTTTACATGCGTTCAATGCGCGCCGGCGGGGGCCTCGGCGCGCCGCGGCCGCTTCATGAGCAGCACCAGCGGAATCAGCGCGAGGAAAAGAATCGCCATCAACTGAAAGATGCCGACGAACGCTACCATCGCGGCCTGGCGCTGCACGAGCCCGAATATGGCCGCGTACGCGCGGCTGGTGGCAGTGGCGGCGTCGGCGCCCGCAGCCATGAACGCCTGACGGGTTTGCTGGAACAGCGCCTGCGACGCCGGATCGTACGCCGTGACGTTCGCGCCAAGCATGGCGGTCGTCGCCTGTTGTTGTCGCGCGAGCATCGTCCCCATGACGGCGATGCCGATGCTGCCGCCGATGTTGCGCGTGAGGTTGAACAGGCTGGTCGCATTGCCCATCTTTTCGCGCGGAATCGCATCCATCGCCACAGTGGTCAGCGGCACGAACAGCAGCGACATGCCCAGGCCCTGGATGGCCTGGGGCCAGAAAATGTCCCAGTAACCGGCCTGCAGACTGAGCTGGGACAGCCACAGCAGCGTGACGCCACCGATGACGAGCCCGCCTGTCAGGAGCTTTCGCGGATCGAACCAGCCGGTCAGATAGCCGGTGATCTGCATCATGACGAATGCCCCGATGCCCCGCGGCGCCATGGCAATCCCGGCCTGCAGCGACGGGTACCCGAGCAGCGTCTGCAGCATGATCGGCAGCAACACCAGGCTGCCGTACAACACGAAGCCGACGACGGCCATCAGGAAGACGCCGACCGCGTAGCTTCTGACCTTGAACACCCGGAGATCGACGACTGGATCCTCGGTGGTCAGCTCGTGAACGATGAGCGCCGTCAACGTCACGGCGGCGATGACCGTGAGCATCGTGATCGTCCGAGACGCGAACCAGTCTTCCTCTTGTCCCTTGTCGAGCACGTACTGCAGCGCGCCGATGCCGACGGTGAGCATGCCGAGTCCCCAGTAATCGATCCTGCGGGACTCCCGCCGAATGTAGGAGGGGTCGAAGATGTACAGCTTCGTCATCACGATCGACGCGATGCCGACCGGAATGTTGATGTAGAAGACCCAGCGCCAGCTGTAGTTGTCGGTCAGCCAGCCGCCGAGCACCGGTCCGAGAATCGGCGCGACGACGATCCCCTGCCCCCAGAATCCCATCGCCTTCCCTCGTTCATGGGGCGGGAACGCTTCGAGCAGAACCGCCTGCGACAACGGCTGGAGCGCGCCGCCTGTCGCCCCCTGCAGGATGCGAAAGACGATCAACGACCAAAGGTTCGGCGCCAGACCACAGAGAAACGACGCGCTGGTGAAGCCGACGACGGAAATCATCAGGAGCCGCTTGCGGCCGAACACGCTCGCAAGCCAGCCGGTCATCGGCAGGATGATCGCGTTGGCGACCAGATACGAGGTCAGTACCCACGTGGCTTCGTCGATCGTCACCGAGAGGCTGCCGGCGATGTGGGGCAGCGACACATTGACGACGGTGGTATCGAGCACCTCCATGAAGGTGGCGAACATCACGCTGATCGCGATGAGCCAGGGGTTGATTTGGCGGGGTTCGCTCACAGAAGCTCTCCACCATTATCCTGAAGGTCTCCGTGGTAGTTATTTTGTGTAAACAGTCGGCGTCACCGACATCCCCGGCCTCAACCGGTGCTCCGGATCCTGCCCGGCGTCGAGCACGATCTTCACGGGGACACGCTGCACCACCTTGACGAAGTTGCCGGTCGCGTTTTCCGGCGGGAGGACGCTGAACCGGGCGCCCGTCGCGGCGGCAATGCTGTCGACTTTGCCGGTCAATTCGCGGCCGCCGTACGCGTCGACGTCGACGGTCGCGCGCTGGCCGGGACGCATGCCTCTCAATTGCGTCTCCTTGAAGTTCGCCGTGACCCAGACCTCGTCGTCCTGCACGATCGCCAGGAGCGGCTGACCGGGCTGCACGACCTGACCGACGCTGACGCTTTTCTTGGAGACGACGCCGCGGGCGGGCGCGGTCAGCGTTGCGTACTGCAGGTTCAGCTCCGCTTGCGCGAGGGTTGCCTTCGCCTGTTGGACGCGGGCCTCTGCGGACATGGCGCGCGCCTTCGTCGCGGCCACCTGCGATGGACCCGTTTGTGCCGTGCGCAGCTCGGCCTGCGCCTCCTGTTCGCCGGCGCGGGTCTGGCCCAGACGGCTTTCCGCGACACGGATGCCGGCGTCCGCTTCGGCCACCTGCGATCGCGCCGAGTCGACCGCTGCTTTCTGTGCCTCGGCAGCCGCGACCGCCGCCTCGAATTGCTGCTGCGAGATTTCGTCCTTCGCGAGGAGGCCTCGAAGCCGTTCGACATCGCGCGACGCCTTTGCCGCATTCGCTTCCACTTCGCGCACGCGCGCCTGCGCCGTGGCAAGGCGCGCCCGGGCCGCATCGAGCTCGCGCTCGGCCCCGGTGACGCTTCCGGCCGACTGCGCGATTCCGCTGCGCGCGGCCGTCACCTGACTCGCCGCGGTCGTCGACGTAATCGGCACACTGCTTTGCGCGGCAACCGCTGCCGCTTCCGCATCCGCAAGCTCCGCGCGCGCCTTGTCGACGGCAACCTGGTAGTCGCGCGGATCGAGCTCGACGAGCAGCGTGCCGGCGTCGACCAGCTGGTTGTCGGCGACGGCAACCTTGGCAATCGTGCCGCCGACCCGCGCCGCAATCGGTGTCACATGCGCGTCCACCTGCGCATCGTCGGTCGACTCGCGTCCCGCGGTCATCAGGAGCCAGATCACGACGCCGACGCTGGCGAGCACGAGCGCGCCGGCGCCGAGCCGGACGCGTGGATGCCGAATGAAGGAGACCGGCTGTTCGGCCATCAGCGCACACCTCCCAGAAGCTGACGAGCGGCCTCGTCGGCGATCCCGAGCGCGCGCACGAGGTTGCCCGTCGCGAGGTTCGAGGTGAATAGCGCCGAAATGTACTGATCGGCGGCGAGCGCCACCGCCTCCTGCGCCTGCACCACCTCGATATTCCCCGCGACGCCGGCGGCGAACCGATCGCGCGCCTGCGTGAGCTGGTCTGCGGCGAGCTCGCGCGCGCGCGTTGCCACCTGCAACAGTTCCTGGCCGGCCTGAAGATCCAGGAACGCGGTCCGCACGTCGTAGTAGATGCCGGCCTTGAGATCCTCCGCTTCCGCGCGCCGACTGCGCAGCTCGGCGTCGGCTTCCAGCACGCGTCCGCGCGTTTTGCCGCCCTGGAAGATCGGCACGTACAGCGCGCCGGTGATGTTGAAGCTCTCGTGGGCGCTCGACGGAGACAGTCCGATGTCGCCGTAGTCCGCGGTCACCCGGACCGACGGCAGCCCTTCGCCCGCCGCCGATCGGCGGTTGGCTTCCGCTGCGCGAATGCGCTCGAGCGCCGCGAGATAGTCGCCGCGGCTGTTGTACGCGCGCTCGAGGGCCTGGTCGATAGTCATGTCGGGAAACGTAACCGATCGCATGCCGTCCGCCAGCGTGAAGGCCTGGCCGATCGGCAGCCCAATGATGCGCGCCAGCTGCAGCTTCGCCTTCTCGAACTCGGCGTCGAGCGCCGTGACGCGCTGCTTCGCCGTTTCGAGCTGCACTTCCGCGCGCAGCACGTCGATGCCCGCGACCAGACCGTTCTGCTTGAGATTCACCGCCTGACGGTGCAACGCCTGCGCCGTGTCGAGTTGGGCGCGGGCGGCGGTGACGCGTGCCGCGGCAGCCAGCGAGAGCGAGTACGCATTGCCGGAGACCAGGATGACGACATCGCGCGCGTTCTTGATGTCGTGCCGCGCCGCCGCGACGCTGTGCGAGTCGGCCCGCGCCGTGTTGATGGCGTGGACGTCGAAGATCGACTGCGTCACGAACAGGCGTGCGTCGTAGACGTTGAATGGACCGACGATGCCTGGAAACCCCGCGGGCAGCGGAAAGCCGAATGCTTCGAGATTGACCTTTTCGCGCGTCGCCGAGAGACGGCCGGAGACGGTCGGCAACAGCTCGCTGAGAGACTGCCAGCGTGTCCCGCCCGCGTGTCCCGCGCGCTCCTCCGCGAGGAGAAGGCCGAGGTTGTGCTCGAGCGCGCGTTGGATCGCATCGACGATCGTCAGCGCGATCGGTTCGGCGGTTGCGGATCCGGACGGCACGCCGCGCTGAAAGGGACTGAGTGTCTGGGCGGAGACAGCCGCCGGCGGCCACGCGCCGGCCGACGCAAGCAGCAGCACCAGGATCAGCGAAGCGGATCTCACGACGGGTCCCTTTCTCGGCCGCGCGGGAAGGCTCGACCAGAAGGGCGGTGGCGGGCCGAATCCCTAGAGTACTACAGCGTCGGACCGTCCGAACGTGGCGGCCCGTCTCACAACTGCGCTGCTTCTGCAAAGGTGAGTCTTCAGACTCGATGCGCGGCCGTCCGCTCGTCATCTCGTCGGCGGTGTGGCTGTCGGCCGCGGTGCCAGGGGCGGCGCAGTCGACGCTGTCGGTCGACGCGATTCGAATCACGCGCGCAGCCGCCCCTGTCGTCGTCGACGGCGACCTGTCCAACGAGGCGTGGAAGGGCGCGGTGACATTCAGTACGACGCGGTCACGGATGCGGCACTGCTGGCGTACAAGATCAACTGCAGTCGGTGGTGTTCGTCGGCTACGGCGACGATCGTGAGCTGACGGACCGCACTCGCCTCGAGAAAGTCGATCCGCAGTTTTTCGTCAAGTGTTCCTACGCGTTCCAGCGTTAACTGTCAGCTCGGCTTTCAGCTCTCAACTCTCAACAATGCCGTTTTTTTGGCCGAAGCTGACAGCTGTCGGCTGAAACGCTGCTCGCGAGAGCGCAGGCGGATTGACAGGGTTTGCACAGTATGTATAAGTTAATGTATTCAAGGAGGCTCCGTTGAATCCCGATCGTAACGTCGCCGCGCTCGTTGCCGCGTTGTGTGCCCGTCGACCGCTGTATCGGGACAGGAGATACGCATGACCCACGAGGATTACCGACGGGCGCTCGACGCCGCGATCCGCGAGTACGAAGAGATCGGCACGAAACGCCAGGCGATCGACAAGCGCCTCGCCGAGCTGGCGCAGACCATCGGCACCCTCTCCAAGCTCCTCGGCCTGACGCCGACCGTGCCGCTCGGCCTGACGGACGCCGTCCGCCTCGTCGTGCGCGGCGCGGGCGTGCCGATGACGCCGATTGAAGTTCGCGACCGCCTGCACGCCATCGGTTTCGACGTGGCGAAGTACGTCAACGACCTGGCGGCGGTCCACACCATCCTGAAGCGGCTGAACGAGTCGGGGGAGCTGCGGTTCGTCGCGCGTGGGCCCGGCAAGCATCAGTACACCTGGAACCGTCCGACCACGCCGGTCGCGCTCGGACCGGACATTGTGGCGTTCATGCGCGACAACCGCCACGAGCACGCCGCGATGCACGCGACCGACGACGACGAGCCGCCCACGAAGGCGAGGAGGACCAGGAGGACGCGATGAGCGAGCTGGAGCTGCAACGCCGGTTTTTCGCAGAAGAGCTCGAAGCGATCTGCAGGCTGCGCTCGACGGCATTGGTCGACGCGTTTGCCTCCGTACCGCGCGAGCGCTTTCTTCCGCCGGGCCCATGGACGGTGCTCGCGGACGCCGATTTTTCAATGATGGTTGCCGCCGTCCCAGGAAAGGGCCCGGCAGCTGCGGCCGGCGGCGGTATGCGCACGCGCCTGACGCCCGACGCAGATCCGCGGCGCATCTATCACAACATCGGCGTCGCGATCGATCCGGCACGCCAGTTGTTCAACGGTCAGCCGGGCACGCTCGCGATCTGGCTCGACGCGCTGGACCTCGCGAAAGGCGGCCGTGTGCTCCACGTCGGCTGCGGACTCGGCTACTACACGGCCGTGATCGCCGAGTGTGTCGGACCAACCGGCCGTGTCGTCGCGTTCGACGTCGACGAGGCGCTGGCATCGAGCGCGCGAGCCAACCTGAGCGCGTTTCCGTGGGTCGAGGCTCGATTCGGCGATGCCTCACAGCCGATCGACGGATCGTTCGATGCCATCCTGATCAATGCGGGTGTGACCCATCCGCTGGACTGGTGGCTGGACGCGCTTGCGCCTGGCGGACGCATGATTCTCCCGCTCACCGCGACCATGCCGGCCCTGGGCAGCAACCTGGGGAAGGGGCTGATGATGATGGTGACGAAGCAGGACGGCGACGAGCTGGCCGCCCGTGTGTTCACCGTCGTCGCCGTGTACTCCGCGGTCGGTCTGCGCGACGAGAGCCTGAACGAACGTGTCGGCAAGGCATTGATGGGCGGTCCAACGCAGTGGCAAACCGTGAAGCATCTCCGCCGCGACGCGCACGAGCCGTCCGCGTCCTGCTGGCTGCACGGACCGACCTGCTGCTGGTCGACTGCATGAATGATCTTCTTCGTGTCTTCGTGCCTTCGTGGTTGCATTTGATCTCGCTATGATGACCAGATGCGCGCGCTGCTGGTCGAAGACGACGCCGCGATCGCCGAGTTCGTCGTCCGCGGCCTCCGCGAAGCCGGCTTCGCCGTAGACCACGCCGCCGACGGTGAGGCCGGGCTGACCTCGGCCCTCGAACGTCCCTACGACGTGGCCATCGTCGACCTGATGCTCCCGAAGCGGGACGGATTGTCGCTCATCGACGAACTGCGCCGGCGCGGCGTGACCACGCCGGTGCTGATCCTGAGCGCGCGCCGATCCGTCGACGATCGCGTGCGCGGCCTGCAGGCCGGCGGCGACGACTACCTGACCAAGCCGTTCGCCTTCGCCGAGCTGCTGGCGCGCGTGCAGGCGCTTGTTCGCCGCGCAACCCGGGCGCCGGAGCCGACCACGCTCACCGTCGACGATCTCACGCTCGATCTGCTGTCGCGCCGCGTCTCGCGTGGCGGCAAGCCGCTCGATCTCCGCCCGCGCGAGTTCGCCCTCCTCGAGTATCTGATGCGCAATCCCGGCCGCGTCGTGTCGAAAACGATGATCCTGTCGCACGTCTGGGATTACAACTTCGACCCGCAGACCAACGTCGTCGACGTGCTGGTGAGCCGGCTGCGCGAGAAGATCGATCGCCCGTTCGACAAAAAACTGCTGCATACCGTGCGTGGCGTCGGCTATGTCCTCCGACCCTAACGAAAAAGGGGTACGGCCTCTCTTCTTTGGACTACGGCTTGCGCTGTGGTACGCGACGCTTTTTGTCCTCGGTGCGATTGCGATTGTCTTCCTGACCTACTACCTGACCGCGGCATCGCTTGCGCAGCGCGATCGCCAGATCATCAACGCCAAGCTTGGCGATTACGCGGCGGCCTACCAGCGCGGCGGCGTTCGTGTGCTCGCCGCGACTGTTCGTGCCGAACAGGAGGTCGCGCCGGAGCGTCTCTTCGTGCGCGTGGTCGATCGGGGCGTCGAGGCGGTGGTGCTCAGCATGCCAGAGGGATGGGATCCGAAGAGTCTGGAAACAGCATCCGCGCGGCTCGACGATGGCACGCTCGTTCAGGTGGGGAAGAGCACTGAAGCGCGCGAAGCGCTGCTCGCCCGCTTTCGCGCCACGCTTGGCATTGTCACGCTCTCGATCGTCGTGGTTGCATTGACGGGCGGGTGGCTGGCGACGCAGTCGGCGCTCTCGCCGATTCGCCGCCTGACCCACGCGGTGCGCCGCATCATCCGCACGGGCCGGACCGATGCGCGCGTGCCGCTCGCCGGCACGCAGGATGCGCTGGACGAGCTGACGACGTTGTTCAACGCCATGCTCGACAAGATCGAAGGGCTCGTCGCCGCGATGCGCGGCTCGCTCGACAACGTATCTCACGACCTCCGCACGCCGCTGACGCGTTTGCGGGGAACGGCGGAGATGGCCCTGGCGGGACGGGCGGACGTGGAGCGGTACCGCGAGGCGCTTGCGGAGTGCGTCGAGGAAACCGACCGCGTGCTGGTGATGCTCAACACGCTGATGGACATCTCGGAAGCCGAGAGCGGCGCGATGCAGCTGCAGCGCGAGCCGGTGCACCTGTCGGAGATCGTCGGGCGCGCCGTGGATCTGTATCGTGATGTCGCCGATGCGAAGGGCGTGACGCTCCACGTCGCCGTCGTCGCGGACGAGGCCGTGGTCAGCGCGGATCGCACACGCCTCGAACAGGTCGCGGCCAACCTTCTCGACAACGCCGTCAAGTACACGCCCACCGGTGGACGCGTCGACATTGCCGTTCGGCGCGAGGGGTCGGCGGCCGTGCTCCGCGTGGCCGACACGGGCCCGGGTATTCCCCGCACCGAGCTTTCTCAAATCTGGGATCGGCTGTTTCGGGGCGACGCCAGCCGTGCCGAGCGCGGATTGGGCTTGGGCCTCAGCCTGGTCAAAGCCATCGTCGAGGCGCACGGCGGAACTGTCGCGGTCGAGAGCGAACCGGGCCGCGGGTCGACGTTTACGGTAAAGGTGCCTGCGGTGAGCTAGTAGAAAAGCGTCCTGGTCCACGGCCAGACCGCGGCCGTGAGGTAGACGATCGTCAGCGCGGCGATTGTCCGGTGCATCGAGCGGTAGTGCAGCGTCGCGCCGCAGGCGACGGCGAATATTTTTGCCCCAAAGACGGCGGTTCCCGCGCCGAAGGCGCCGACGTACCACGCGACGAGCGGATTGCCTTCGATCGACGTGCCGAAGATGGCGATTCCGAGATACGTGAAGACGCCGTCCGCCGCTTGCGCCAGGACGAACGCCAGAATGGCCGCGTCACCGAAGATCGATCGATTCCGCACGCTCTGACCATCGCAAAAGAGTCGCCAACTGGTCAGCTGAGCCATTCGTCGATGTACCCAGCCGAACCGACGCCGAAGTCCGGTCCGGCGCAGCCTTTTGTCAAACCTTTCACCGTTGTAATGCTCGTGTCACGGCCCGGTAAGACACCCCGCCGTCTAATCGAATAGGACACAGAGCGGAGTGCGGACGCCGGACGGAGCGGTACCCCCAACCCGGCAGCCGCAACCCGAATTTCCAAAGAGGCCACGTATGAAATACGTTCGATTCAACCTGACCCGGCGTGCGTCGCGGGCGGGCCTCGCGGTCGTCGTCGCCGCGATGCTCGTCACCGGGGCGGCCTGGCACGGCATGGCCGCGGGCGCCCAGCCGGGCGCTGCCTCGGCCGCCGCTGTCGTGACATCTCCCATTACCCACGCCATAGCGGGCGGCCGCGATTCGTACGCGGACATCGTCGACGTCGTGTCGCCCGGTGTCGTCACCGTGCACGCGGAAGGGCGCGCGCGCGTGTCGCCGACGCAGTTTCAGCCACCCGACGACGACTTCTTCGGCCAGTTCTTCGGGAACCGTGGCGGCCGGCCGCGAGCGCGGCCGCGTCAGAGCGCGCTCGGTTCCGGCGTGCTGGTCACGACCGACGGCTACATCCTTACGAACAACCACGTGGTCGAAGGCGCGGACAACATCAGCGTCGATCTGACCGACGGACGAACGCTGGCGGCGAAAGTCGTCGGCACGGATAAACCGACAGACCTCGCGGTGCTCAAGGTGAACGGGGCGAACCTCCATGCCGTGGCGCTCGGGAATTCCGACGCGGTCAAAGTGGGCGACGTCGTGCTCGCCATCGGCAACCCGCTCAACGTCGGGCAGACGGTGACCATGGGCATCATCAGCGCGAAGGGCCGGTCCACCGATGTCGGCGATGGCAGCTACGAAGACTTCCTGCAGACCGACGCGCCGATCAACCACGGCAACTCGGGCGGGGCGCTCGTGAACACGAAGGGCGAGCTCGTCGGCATCAATTCGCAGATTCTGTCGAATTCCGACGGCAACATCGGCATCGGCTTCGCCATTCCCGCGAACATGGCGAAGCGCGTGATGAACGATTTGCGCACGAAGGGGAAGGTGACGCGCTCGCAGCTCGGTGTGTCGGTACAGCGCGTGACGCCGGACATGGCCGCCAGTCTGGGCTTGAAGGAGGCGTCAGGCGCGATTGTGAGCGGCGTGACGGCTGGGAGTGCGGCGGAGCGCGCGGGCGTGAAGCGCGGAGACGTCATCACCGCGTTCAATGGCCAGCCGGTTCGCGACACCAACACGTTGCGGAACCGTGTTGCGGACGCAGGTCCGGGCACGACGGCCGATCTGGCAGTCGTCCGCGACGGTGCGGAGCGCCATCTGACCGTCAAGCTCGATGAAGCGAATGCGGAGAAGCTCGCTCGACGCGGCGGCGGCGACGGCGACGACCGCGGCGACAGCAAGACGGCGCTCGGCGTGTCCGTGGCGCCGCTGACGCCGGAGTTGGCGGACCGTCTTCACGCGCCGAAGAACGCACAAGGGCTCGTGGTGGAAAACGTTGATCCGGAGGGTCGGGCGGCAGGCGCAGGCATTCAGCCGGGCGACGTCATCCAGGAGGCGAATCGTCAGCCGCTGAAGACCGTGGACGATTTGCGGGCGGCTGCGCGGCGGTCGCCCGACAAGCCGCTGCTCCTGCTCATCAATCGGCAGGGGAACGACATCTTCGTCACGGTGAAGCCGGCGAATGGCTAACGGTAATGGCTGATGGCGAATGGCCATCAGCCATCTCATCATCGGCCGAGCAGTTCTCCAATCGGTCGCATCGGTTCAATGTGGTCGGCTGCTGCTTTGATGGCAACCACGATCGGGATCGCCAGCAGCAGCCCCCACACATCCCACATCCATCCCCAGAACAGCACCGACACGAACACGGCGACGGTGTTGAGCTCGCCGACGCAGCTCATCAACCAGGGCGAGATCAGGTTACCCTCGATGATGGCGATGATGCCGGCGGCCCCGCCTGCGATGCCCGTGAGCTCGAGCGAGTGAAACTCCAGGAACGCGGCCAGCGTGATGAGCATGCAGGCGAGCGTCGGTCCGATGAACGGCACCACGTTCAGTGCCCCTGCAATCGCTCCCCAGATCAACGCGTACCGAAGACCGATCGACCACAGCGCCGCAGCTGTCGCCGTGCCGACGATGCCGCAAATCAGGAGACGCGCGAGGAGATAGCGCTGAATCTGTTTGTCGATCGTGCGCATCACGTCGGCCGTGACGTTTCGTCCGGTCCATCGGAGTTCGGCAATTTTGATCAGCTTGCGCTTGAACAGGTCGCCGCTGACGAGCAACAGGAACGTGAACAGCGCAATGATGAACAGCCGCGCACCCATACCGGCCAGACCGATCCCGGCGTCGATCATGTAATCGCGGACGCTGAACCGCCGTTGTACCGGCAGGACCCGTGGCATGCCTGCCTCGGGTTGCGGCACCGATTCGTCGACAGCCGTCTGGAGGTGCTTGGCCGCCTGCTGCAGCCGGTCCAGCAGCGTGGGTCGATCGCCGTCCGCCGGCGCGGCCATTGATCGGACCGACGCGATCGTGTGCGGCAGGCCGCCAAGAAACGCACTGACCTGCCGCCGCGCGGGTTGCGTGATCCCGCCGAGCGCGATCGCCAGCACGACGTAGACCAACCCGACGGCAATCACTCGAGGGATTCGGAGCCGCGTCAGCGCGCCCACGAACGGCTCCAGCGCGAAGGCAAGCAGCACGCTCACCAGAACGGGCGCGAAGAACGCGGCGCCTTCGTGCAGAACAACAACGATGGACGCCGCCGCCAGCACTGTGACCGACAGGCTGCGCAGTTCGACGCGTGCCGCCGTCGATTCGATGCGGATCGCGTGCTCGTCCATCCGCGAGCGAGCGCTTCAATTCGTGTACCATGGTCGTCCGTATGGCGTTTGGCGGCGTCTTCTCGGTCCTTCCCACCCCTTTTGGTTCAGGCGGCGACATCGATCGCGAGAGTCTCGAACGGGTGATTGACCTGTTTATTGCCGATGGTGTGAACGGATTTACCGCGCTTGGCGTCACGAGCGAAGTGGGAAGGCTGACCGAGTCCGAGCGCGATCGGGTGCTCGAGATCGTGCTGGCGCAGGTGAACGGTCGCGTTCCGGTGGTTGCGGGCGCCACGGCTGATGGCGTGCGGACCTGCATCGAATTCACCCGGCGCGCGCGGGCAGCGGGAGCGGCGGCGGTGATGATCAGCCCGCCGCGGATGCCCAAGATCAACTCGGACGCCGTCGCCAGGCATTTCCAGGATGTGGCGGGCGCCGTCGACGTACCGATCATCGTACAGGACTACCCGCCGATTTCCGGCTACGCGATGGAGCCGGCGCTTCTCGCGCGGATTGCGCGCGACGTGCCCGCGGCTCGGACCATCAAGCTCGAGGATCCACCTACGCCCTTGAAGACGTCGCGCATCCTGGAGCAGACGCGGGGCCTGGGCGTAGCGATCTTCGGCGGGCTGGGCGGCGTGTTCCTGCTCGAAGAGCTGCTGGCCGGGGCGGCGGGGGCGATGACCGGATTCGCCTTTCCAGCGATCCTCGTCCAGATCGTGACCTGCTTCCGCGCGGGCCAGGTCGATGAAGCGGCGGACCTCTTCTACCGGAAGGTGCCGCTGATGCGGTTCGAGTTCCAGGAAGGGATCGGCATGGCGATCCGCAAGGAAGTCTTGCGGCGCCGAGGTGCGATTGCGGATGCTGCGATTCGGCCGCCTGGCGGGACGCTGGACGACACCACGCGCAGGGCGCTCGATCGGGTGATGCGGTGGGCAGGCGTTGCAACGGAGGAGAACACAGAGGTACGTGAGAACACAGAGAATTAAATAGCCACAGAGCCACAGAGTCACAGAGGGGCGCGCCGCAGGAGGATTCGGCGGGCCGGCCTGCGGAGCAGGCCGGTTGACGTGCCGAGAAAACCGGGCGCACGAATGAACAACAGCGACTCACGTTCATTCGTGCGCCGGGTTTCTCGACACGTGGCGCCGCTGCGCGGCGCCCGCCGAATTCTGAGCGCGCCTTTGCGGATCGCGGCGTGACGCCCTCTATCGGGTGAAACCTCCGTGCCTCGGTGACTCTGTGGCCAATTCCCTCCGTGTCCTCCGTGTCCTCCGTGGTGGAGAGCGTTCATCATGGATCTCGGACTGACAAACAAGATCGCCATGGTCGGCGGGGCGAGTAAGGGGCTCGGCTACGCCGTCGCCCGCGCGCTGGCGGCCGAAGGCGCCCTGGTATCGATCGCCTCGCGCGAAGGAGACGCCATTCGGCGCGCGGCCGACACGATCGCGCGCGAGACCGGCGGCAAGGTGTTCGCCGTACCGGCCGATCTCAGCAAGGCTGACGCGATTGCCGAATGGCACGCGGCCACGACCAGAGAATTCGGTGGTGTCGATCTGCTCTTCGCGAACACAGGCGGCCCCCCGGCCGGCACCGCGCTCGGCTTCGACGATGGCGCTTGGCAGACGGCGTTCGAGCTGCTGCTGATGAGCGTGGTCCGCGCCGTGCGGCTGGTGGTGCCGACGATGCGGACGCGCGGCGGCGGGGCGATCCTCGTCGGTACCTCGTCGACCGTGAAAGAGCCGGTGCCAAACCTGGCGCTGTCGAACGTCATGCGCTCCGGTGTGACATCGCTCGTGAAGACGCTGTCGCTGGAGCTCGCGCCCGACAAGATCCGCGTGAACACGTTGATTCCCGGCCGCATCGCGACGGACCGCCTGCGGCAGCTCGACGAGATCAACGCGAAGCGCGCGGGCGTCGCCCTCGAGGAGCAGCAGGCCCGCGGCGCGGCGACGATTCCGCTCGGCCGCTACGGCGCCCCGGACGATTTCGGACGCGTCGGCGCGTTCCTGCTGTCGGATGCCGCGTCGTACGTCACCGGCGCATCGGTGCAGGTCGACGGTGGGCTCATTAAGGGACTCTTGTAATTGCGGATTGCGGATTGCGGATTGCGGATGGCGGATGGCGGATGGCGGATGGCGAAATCTGAACTCCCGCCTTCGCTCGCGGGACTTGCCAGCGAGCTTCGGCGAGGCTCGCCGAAGCGCCTTCGGCGCGGAGGCGGCTGAACCCTGAACTCTGAAATGTCTCTCGCCCGAAACGTCCTCCTCGCCCTGTCGACCAACGCCTGGCTGCGCGATCACGCCACCAAGACGGCGTTCGTGCGCCGATCGGTCTCGACGTTCATGCCCGGCGAACGCCTCGAGGACGCGATGGCCGCGGCCGCCGCGCAGCAGACGCTGGGCATCGCGACCATTTTCACGAAGCTCGGCGAGAACCTGACGCGGGTCGAAGAAGCCGAAGAGGTGACACGGCACTATCTCGACACGCTCGATCGCGTGCAGGCCGCAGGCTTGAACGCGCAGATCTCGGTCAAACCGACACAGCTCGGTCTCGACCTCGACAAGGAGCTGTGCTTCCGCCACCTCCAGCGGCTCGTCGACCGCGCGGCCGAACGCGACAACTTCGTGTGGATCGACATGGAGAGCTCGCCGTACGTCGACTCGACGCTCGACCTCTTCCGCCGCACCCGTGAGCGATCGCCGCGCATTGGCGTCGCGCTGCAGGCCTATCTGTACCGCACTGAAAAGGACGTCGAATCGCTGCTGCCGCTAGGCGCGGCGATCCGACTCGTGAAAGGCGCGTACCTCGAGCCGCCCGCGATCGCGTTTCCGAAGAAGGGCGACGTGGACGAGAACTTCTACAAGCTCTCGTGCCGGCTCCTCAGCGACGAGGCGCAGCGTGCAGGCGGCCTGCTGCACGTCGCGACGCACGATTCGAGGCTCGTCGATCGGGTGAAGACGTTCGTGTGGCAGCGGAAAGTCCCCAAGTCCGCGTATGAGTTCGCGATGTTGTACGGCATCCAGCGGCCGCTGCAGCAGCGGCTCGTCCAATCCGGTGAACCGCTCCGGGTGCTCATCGCGTACGGCGAGTACTGGTTCGCCTGGTACATGCGCCGCCTGGCCGAACGGCCGGCGAATGTGTGGTTCGTCGCGAAGAATCTATTGAGATAGCTAATCTAATCCCTAACCCCAAATCCCTAACCCCTAGAAGGAGACTGCGTCGTGGGAGCGGTTGGCAGGCGCCATCACGATGGTCGTGAGAACGACATGACGACATCTGACGCGGAAACCGCCGAACACGCAGAAGACCGAAAGGCAGCGTGATCCGATGCGCTGGTTGAGGAGCTTTCGCCTGAGGGTGCGCGCGCTGATCCGGTCCGACGCCGTCGATGACGATCTCGCGGATGAAATGCGCGAGCACGTCGAGCACCTCGTCGAGGACAACCTGGCGCGTGGGATGTCGCCGCAGCAGGTGCGCGACGCGGCGCGGCGCGAGTTTGGACCCGTGACGCAGCTCGTAGAGGAGTCGCGCGACGCGCGCGGTGTCGCGTGGATTGCGAACGCGCTGCAGGACTTCAAATACGGCGTGCGGCTGATGCGTCGATCGCCGGGATTCGCGGCCGCCGCGATGCTGACGATTGCCCTGGGCATCGGCGCGACCACCGCGATGTTCAGCGTCGTCTACGGCGTGTTGCTGCGCCCGTTGCCGTACGGCGAGCCCGATCGCCTCGTCAACGTCTGGACGAGCGCACCAGGCCGCGGGCTGCCGCGTGCGTATGTCGGCATGGCGAACGTCTACGATTGGAAAGCGCGCAACCATGTCTTCGAGGACATCGCCGCGCTCCGCGCGGTTGCGAACTTCAACCTGACCGGCCAGGGCGCCGAGCCGGAGCGGCTGTTCGGATCGCGGATCTCCGCGAACCTGCTGCCGGTGCTGCGCGTTGCGCCGATGCTCGGCCGCGGGTTCACCGAAGACGAGGACGAGATCGGCCGCGAGCGCCTGGCGATCCTGAGCTACGGCTTGTGGCGCCGGCGCTTCGGCGCCGACCCCGCGATTGTCGGCCGGTCCATTTCCTTGAGCGGCGTGTCTCACACGGTTGTCGGCGTGATGGGGCCCGATTTTGCGTTCCCGACGCGCGAGTACCAGATCTGGACGCCGCTCACGTTCGACCCGAACGAGCTGATCAACCGTCAGAACTACTCGTACCTCGCCGTCGCGCGCCTGAAACCTGGCGCGACGCTCCAGCAGGCGAGCGCCGACATGCATGTCATCTCCGCGCAGCTCGAGCGCGAGCATCCGAAAGAGAACACCGGCATCGGCGCTATTGTCGCGCCGATGCACGACGACATGGTGGCCACAGTCCGTACGCCGCTGTACATCCTGCTCGCGGCGGTCCTGGCGATGCTGCTGATCGGTTGCGCGAACCTTGCCAACCTGCTGCTCGCGCGGGCCCTCGCCCGCCAGCGCGAGCTCGCCGTCCGGGCGGCGCTGGGTGCGGGACGAGCGCGGCTCGTGACCCAGTCGATTGCGGAGCTCGTGCCGATGCTTGTGGCGGGCGGCGCTTGCGGCCTCGTCGCTGCCGCGTGGGCCATCGATGCCGTCGGCCCGCTCTTGCCGACGGATCTGCCGCGCGCCGAAAACATCGGCCTGCACCTGCCGGTCCTCGCGTTTGCGGCGGCGATCCTCACGGCCATCACGGGACTGGCCGGCATGTGGCCGGCGCTCGAGGCCTCGCGCAGCGGGCTCGCCGCGGCCACAGCCGAACTGTCGCGGGGCGTTACCGGCGGCGCGCGCCGCGCGCGGACCCGCGATCTGCTGGTCGTCGGCCAGATCGCGGCAACGCTGTGGCTCGCCATCGGCGCCATCCTGCTGACGCGCAGCTTCTCGGAGCTGAAGCGCGTCAACCCCGGCTTCAATCCGGATCACGTCTACAGCGTCCATCTGGGGATTCCGCGGTCGAAGTATCGGACCGACCAGGCCGTCGCGGACTTCTGTCGCCGCGTCGTGGAGCGCGTGCAGGCGCTGCCCGGCGTCGTCGCGGCCGGCATGGTGAATCGGTTGCCGCTCGCCGGCGGCGCGCAGACGGCTGGCCTCGAGTTCGAGGGAATCGATCCCGGCCTGGTGACCCCTGGCGTGGGCGTACAAGCCGACATGCGGCCGGTGACGCCGGATTACTTCCGCACGCTGCAGATACCGATTCTCAGCGGGCGCGGCTTCACGGAATCGGACGAAGCGGACGCGCCGCCCGTCGGCATCATCGACGAGCGCCTGGCGAAGACGATCTTTCGCGGTGCCGATCCGATTGGCCGACGGTTCCGTCCGCCGATCGCGAATCAGCCCTGGCGCACCATTGTCGGCGTCGTGGGCCACATCCGGCACGATCGCCTCGACGAAGACGGCCGGCCGCAGGTGTACTGGAGCTACAAACAGTTCGCGCAGGATCGCGAAGCACTGGTCGTGCGGACCGCGAGCGATCCGGCGGCGCTGGCGCAGTCGGTCGCGGCCGCGATCCGATCGGTGGATCCCGAACAGCCGATCTACGACGCGCGCACGCTCGAGGCGGTCGTCGATCGCTCCCTCGCGCAGCGCTGGCTGCAGACGGCGCTGCTCGCCGCGTTTGCGGCGATCGCCCTGCTGCTCGCGAGCATCGGCGTCTACGGCGTCATCGCGTACGGGGTCGGCCAGCGCCACCGTGAGTTCGGCATCCGCCTGGCGCTCGGCGCACGCCGCGGCGAGATTGTCGCGCTCGTCGTGCGTCGCGGGCTGGTGCTCTTTGCGGGCGGCGCGGCGATTGGTCTCACCGCGGCTGCGGTCACGGGACGCGCCCTCGCCAGTCTGCTCTTCAGCGTCACCAGCTTCGATCTCCCCAGCTTCGGATTCGCGACGCTGCTGCTGTTTGCGGTAGCGCTTGCCGCCTGCGGCCTGCCCGCGCGCCGCGCCGCGCAGGTCGATCCCTCGCTTGCCCTGAGAGCGGAATAGCACAGTAGAATCTCAGGATTCTATGGAGATAAAACGCTTAGCTCTCGCCTTTGCTGTCGCCAGTGCCATTGCATTCGTCGGATTCACCGTTCCCAGCGCCCAACGCCGCGGCGGGCCGCCGGCCGACGGCCTGTCGTTTCGTTTCCTGGGCCCGACCGTTGGTAATCGCGTCGCATCCATCGCTGGCGTGGCTGGCGATCCGTATACCTACTACGCTGGCGCCGCGTCGGGCGGCGTGTGGAAGACCACCGATGCCGGGATCCGCTGGACGCCGATCTCGGACACGCTGCCCGTTGCCGCCATTGGCGCGCTCGCCGTCGCAGCGTCCGACGCGAACATCGTCTGGGCCGGCACGGGCGAGGCGTGGGCGATTCGCGACAGCGATGTGATCGGCGATGGCATCTACAAGTCGATGGACGCGGGCAGGACGTGGACGCACATGGGCCTCGACGAGACGGGCCGCATCGGCCGGATCCTCGTCCATCCAACGAACCCCGACCTGGTGTTCGCCTGCGCGCTGGGACGGCTGACCGGCCCGCAGCAGGAACGCGGCGTGTTCCGAACCACGGACGGCGGCCAGCATTGGGAGCGCGTCCTGTTCGTCGACGAGAACACCGGGTGTTCGGGCCTGTCGATGGATGCGAAGAATCCGCGGACGCTGTTCGCCGGGACCTGGCAGGTGGAGATGCACCCGTGGGCCGAGATTAGCGGTGGGCCCGGCAGCGGCCTCTACAAATCGACTGACAGTGGCGCGACATGGAGGCGTCTGGGGCCCGCTCTGAGCGAGCCGCGCGATGACAGGCGAGTCGATGGGCCCGCCCTGAGCGAGCCGCGCGATAACAGGCGAGTCGAAGGGCTTCCCCGCAGTCCGCTCGGCAAGATCGACGTCGCGGTGGCGCCGACCGACTCGAACCGCGTGTACGCGCTCGTTCAGACGAAGGATCAGGGCTCGGTCTGGCGCTCGGACGATGGCGGCGGCAGTTGGCGTGTCGTGAACTGGCAGCGCGCGTTGATTGGACGTGCGGGCTACTACATCCACATCGCCGTCTCGCCGGCGAACGAAGATGAAGTGCTGGTCTCGAACAGCTCGTTCTGGCAGTCCACCGACGGCGGCCGCACGTTCGAAGAACGCAACTGGGGCGGCGACAACCACGACATCTGGTGGGATCCGAAAGACGCCGATCGCTTCGTCATCACGCACGACGCGGGGCTGACGATCACGACCCAGCACGGCCGCAGCACGCAGCGCGTGTCCCTGCCGATCGGCCAGATGTACCACGTGGCCGTCGACAACCAGATTCCGTACTACGTCTACTCGAACATGCAGGACGACGGGACGATGCGCGGGTCGATGGTCGCGGCCGAAGGTGCGGGCGCCGGCTACAACGGATCGGGCAACGCCTGGGACCACGGCCTCGGCGGCTGCGAGTCGGGGCACACGATTCCCGACCCCGCCGATCCGAACATCGTCTGGTCGACCTGTTATGGGAACAAGGTGACGCGCTACGACCACCGGACGAAAACACCACGATCGGTGGCGCCGTCAATGATCACGCTGGATGCGCCGCCCACCGAGTCGAAGTACCGCTGCCACTGGACGGCGCCGCTCGCGATCGATCCGTTCGATCACAACAACGTCTACTACGGCTGCAACGTCATCTTTCATACGAACAACGGCGGGCAGAGCTGGAAGGTCATCAGTCCGGATCTGTCGACGCAGGATTCCAGCAAAGTCATGCCGTCCGGCGGCATCGTCGGCGACAACCTCGGGCAGTTCGCGCCGGAAGTGGTCTTCGCGATCGCTACCTCGGAGGTCGAGAAGGGATTGATCTGGGCCGGCACGAACGACGGCAAGGTCTGGTACACGAAGGACGGTGGCGCGAAATGGACCGACGTGTCGAAGAACGTTTCCGGTATGCCGGCGTGGGGCGTCGTGTCGAAGATCGAGCCGTCACACTTCAGCGGCGGCACGGCATACATCGCAGTCGACGCGCACCTCATGGACAGCCGCGAGCCCTACATCTTCAAGACCAGCGATTACGGTGCGACGTGGAAGCGCATGAACGGCGACCTCCCGAACAGGCATCCGCTCGCGTACGTGAAAGCCGTTGCAGAGAATCCGAACAAACAAGGGATGCTGTTCGCCGGCACCGGTCACGGGTTCTATTACTCGACCGATGACGGAGGACACTGGACGGAAGTGTCCGCGGGACTGCCGCGCGCACCGGTCAGCTGGGTCGTCGTGCAGAAACAGTTTCACGACGTGGTGGTGTCGACCTACGGCCGCGGCTTGTACGTGCTCGACGACATCACGCCGCTGGAGCAGGGCGGCCCGACGACGACCGACACCGCGCGACTGTTCACGCCGAGGCCGGCCTATCGCTGGACGCAGCGCGGGCGCGCGCTCGTCAATTACTCGCTGAAGGCGGCGCCGCGCGGCGCGGTTCACCTGCAGATTCTCGACGCCGAGGGAAAAACGGTGCGGGAGCTGCGGCCGAATGCGCGCGAGGGCTTGAATCGCGCCAGCTGGGACCTGCGCCACGACCCGCCGCGGCTGATCGCGATGCGCACGACGCCGCCCGAGAACCCGCACCTCTGGGAAGAGCCGCGCTTCCGCGGACAGGACACGCGGCCGGTCACGCATTGGGGTCTCGAACCGGCGCAAGTGGGGCCGATTGTCACCCCCGGCAAGTACACCGTGAAGCTGACGGTCGACGGGCAGTCCTACACCCAGCCGCTCGAGATTCTCAGGGATCCCAAGGTATCGACGACCGTCGCAGATCTCGATCTGTCGGTGCGGCTCCAGCTGCGACTGCGCGACAACATCAGCGCCGCGGCCGACATGGTCAATGCGATCGAAGTCATGCGCAGACAGCTCGAGGATGTTCAGAAAGCGTATAAGAACGATCGGACGAAAGAGGCGCTGCTCAAACAGGTGTTCGAAATGGACAGGAAACTGTTCGACGTCGAGGCGAAGCTGCTAGAGCCGGCGCAGATGACGAGCGACGACAAGTACTTCCAACAGGCCTACCGCGTGTACATGAACCTGATCTGGCTCAACGGCGAGATCGGCCCGGGCGCAGGCGACGTCGCGGGCGGCGCCGACTTCCCGCCGACGGATACCTCGATTGGCCTGCTCGAAACGATCGAACAGGATTTGAACGCGGCGAAGGCGGACTACAAGAAAGTGATGGAGCAGGACGTGCCGGCGTTCAACCGCTCGGTCGGCGGCGCAATCACGCCGTTGATCACAAAATGATCGGCCACGAAATCACGAAAAACACGTCTAGCGCTTGAGCGTGCGAAGCAACGCCTCAACCTGCTGAATCTCCTTGCTGTATTGCACCGGCGGCGCGGTCTGAACGAACTGCGTGAGATACCGCCGCGCGCCCTCGGTCTGCCCAACGCGCGCAAGCTGCACGCCCAGATCGTAGAGCGCGTCGACGTTCGACGGTTGAATCTCCACGGCGCGCGTCCAATGTTCGATCGCGCTCCGGCGATCGCCCATCCGCATGGCCACCAGTGCGAGACCGTTGTGTCCCTGCGACGAGCCGGGATTGGCCGCGACCGCCCGTTCGAAAGCGCGTTTGGCCTCGTCGAGGCGGCCGGCGTCCAGATGAACCGCACCGATGTTCTCCTGCGCGATCGCGTTGCCGGGATCGATCGCGAGGGCGCGCGTAAAGGTGGCCAGCGCGTCCGCCGGACGGCCCGTGCGGGCGTAGGCAAGGCCGAGGGCGCTCCACGCGTCGAATGTCTGCTCCGTCGTCGCCGCATCGGTGAGCAGCGCGATCGCCTCGGCCGCCCGCCCCGTCTCCATCAAGTACGAGCCGAGCTGCACCTGAGTGCCGGGCGATCGGCCACCCGCCCTCAAGGCAGCGCGCAACGCGTCGACGGCGGCCGGCGCGTCGCCGAGCCGCCAGTAGTCGAACGCGAGATGCCGCGACGCGGCTGTCATGTCGGGCCGGCGCGCGAGAACGTCGCGGTAGACGGCGGTCGCTTCCCGCAGCTGTCCCCCCTCGTCGAGCTTCGAGGCCTCGTGCATTTGGCGCTCGAGATCGACGAGCCGCTTGGGATCGTCCTGCTCGGTGTACCGCGCCTTGGGCACCACCGACGCCGACGTGTAGCCGAGCGATCGCAGCCGCGCCGCGGCAGCCGACGATTCACCGTTGGGTGCGCCTGGAAGAGGTGCGCGCAGCTCCTTGAGGCGGGTGGCGAGAGCCCGCGCGCGCTCCGCGGCGCCGGTCACGAGGTTCGTGGATTCCCGAGCGTCTCGCGCGAGGTCGTACAACTCCGGGAGCGGCACGTCGATGTATTTGTCGCGGCCCGCCAACAGCCCGGTCAGGGGCGCCCAGCCGTATTCCAGCGTCGACGACATCGCTTCGAAGTACGACGACGCCGACGCCGGGTCGTCGCGGCCGGCCGCCGTGCGCAACGAGTGGCCGGGCAGTTCCGCCGGCACGCGCACGCTCGACGCATCCAGGATCGTCGGCGCGATGTCGATGTGACGCGCGGGACTGGCGGCAACCTCTCCGGCGCGGACACCTCCGGACGCCTGTGCGTTTGTCCCCGCAGACAGGCCCATGTCAGCCATGATCAGCGGGACGCGCAGCGTCGTCTCGTACGCGAAGAGACCGTGGGTCATCTCTCCGTGCTCGCCGAGCCCCTCGCCATGATCGCCGGTGACGACGACGAGCGTCGATCGCGATCCGCGACGCACGAGATCGAGCAGCGGACCGATCGCCGCGTCGGCCGTGGCCACCTCCCCGTAGTAGGGCTGAGACGCGTACTCGCGATCGAATGGCGGAGAAGGCGCGTACGGCGCATGCGGCTCGTACAAATGGACCCACGCGAACCATCGGCCCTGCTGCGCCGCGATCCACGTCTGCGCGCGCGACACCACCGCTGGCGCGGGACGTTCGGGCAGGAGGAACTCGGCGCCGGCGCCGCTGTCGTCGAACCGGCCGTCGTAGACGTCGAAACCGGGCGTCAGGCCGAAG
>WNFV01002010.1_pt1 | contig 29808 bp, 25 predicted proteins | sample 5400101 | NCBI WGS metagenome assembly WNFV01 (sample SAMN13153361, study PRJNA577476) | soil metagenome | isolation source: 115 cm soil or saprolite under grassland replicate 1 | place: USA:California | collected 2016-06-15
AGCGCAAGCTCGGCGGCGGCCACGGCATCGGCCGGGACCGAGATCCCCGAGGAGACCGCGGGACCCTATCCCGGCGACGGCTCCAACGGCGTCAACGTCCTCACCGAGAGCGGCATCGTGCGCAGCGACATCACCAGGAGCTTCGGCTCGGCGTCCGGGGTCGCCCAGGGCGTGCCGCTGACCATCAACCTCAAGGTCCTCGACACCAGCAATGGTTCTGGCGGAATGCAGGGCGCCGCTGTCTATCTTTGGCACTGCAACATTGACGGGAAGTACTCGCTGTACTCCGAGGGAATCACCAGGGAGAACTACCTGCGTGGGGTCCAGGAGACCGGCAGCGATGGGTCGGTAACGTTCACCAGCATCTACCCAGCAGCCTACTCCGGACGCTGGCCGCACATTCACTTCGAGGTCTACCCGAGCCTGGAGGCGGCCACGACCGCCAGCGGCAAACTCCGGACGTCCCAGCTGGCACTTCCGGAGGCGGCGTGCAAGCTGGTCTATGCGACCGACGGCTACAGCCAGAGTCTGCAGAACATGGCGCAAACCTCGCTGGACACCGACAACGTCTTCAGCGATGGCTACTCGCTGCAGCTGGCCACGGTGACCGGAAACGTCCCCGACGGCATGACCGCCAGCCTCAACGTCCCGGTTTAGCGGGTCAGGCTCTCGACGTCCTGGGGCGTGGCGTTGGGACGCGCTGGGCTGGCCGTTGGAATAGCGCCCCGGAGGGGTTATGGGGCAGTAGGCGCTCGTTAGCGCGGTTTTCCACGTAGCTCATTGGGCGCAACCTTCGCGCCTGGAGTCAGGGGCGAAGGCTGGATCGCCACCTCAGTGACCTGGTGAAACCATCACACCGCCGTGGAGCGCCCGGACCATGACCTTGTGGCGATCGGCCTGTCAAATGACATCGGTGCGATTTGTTATCGTGTCGTGACGCTGCCTTGTCCCCGACCTGGCCGCCCTCGACCTGCCCGCCCTGGTGGACGCCGCCGGCTACCCCGGCACCAAGGTGGTCCCCCCAAGCGGCTGGATCTGCGCGCTGCTGGCGCTGAAGCTCACCGGCACCCGGCGGCGTGTCCCACGTCGACGACCTGCTTGGCGACCCGGCCGCCGGCCTGTTCGCCGGCCTTGCGGTCCTGCCGAAGAAGAGCGCGCTGACCAGCTACTCCTACCGGCTCGACCACGCCCAGCAACGCGCCTTGTTGGCCGCCCTGGACAAGCAGATGATCAGCGCCGGGCTCGCCACCAGCGACCAGGCGATCTTCGACCTGGACCTCCACGCGGTCATGCACTGGGGCCAGGACCCGGCGCTGGAACGCCACGACGTCCCCCGCCGCTCCCAGCGCACCCGCTCGGTGCTCACCTTCTTCGCCCAGGGCTGCGGCGCCCACAACCTCGTCGACGCCAACGCCGACCCTCGCCAAGGCCACCCAGGCCCGCGAGGTGCCGGCGTTCTGCGACCACTGGAAGGCCGCCTCCGGCGCCGACCCGCACCTGCTGGTCCTGGACTCCAAGGCCACCACCCAGCCGGTGCTCGGCGAGCTGGACCAGCGCGGGGTGAAGTTCTTGACGCTGCGCCCCCGCCCACCCTCCCTGGTGCGCCACATCGACAACCTGCCCGCCACCGCCTGGAAGACGGTCACCCTGGACCGGTCCGGCAAGCACACCAAGCCGAACGTGCACGAGATGACCGGGGTGAAGCTTACCAGCTACCCCGCGACCGCCCGCCAGCTGGTCGTCACCGGCCTGGGCCGCACCACCCCCACCGTCATCACCACCAACGACCACGACACGCCGGTCAAGCAACTGACCGGGCACTACGCGCGGCGCATGACCACCGGGCAGCGCCTCGCCGAGATCATCCGCGCGTTCTGCCTGGACGCCCTGTCCAGTGCCGTCAACCGCAACGTCGACCTGGACGTCGTGCTGTGCGTGCTTGCCCAGGCCCTCACCGCGGCCTTCCGCCTGCGCCTGCCCGGCAACTACGACACCGCCACCCCCGACACCCTGCAACGCCGCTTCCTCGACACCCCAGGCGAGATCACCAACGCCGGCGACACGATCACCGTCAAGACCAACCGGCGCGCCTACGCACCCGTCCTGCGCGGCGCCGACCTCCCCGCCGACACCACCGTCCCCTGGTGGGGCGGCCGCCGACTCCGCTTCGACTTCGCCTGACCCAAGGGTCGATACAGCTGCGCGGAAATCGGCGTTAGCAACCTCCCTGATGGGCCGGTCCGGACCGATGCTCACTCACTGCGCGGGGACGGCGAACCCGCTGGTGGCGGAGGCGGACGGGAATCGAACCCGCCAGGGCAGGGCCTCTACCCTCACCGGTTTTGAAGACCGGGGCAGCCACCAGGCTACGGACGCCTCCAAGCAGGGGATCGTAGCAGCACGACCGACCGGGCCCGCCGGATGGGAACCCCTACCGTCCTCGCCCAGCGACAGTATGACGGGCGCCCGAACCCGAGTTCCGTAATCGGCGGGCACACGCCGCTTCGCACAGGCTTGACCTGCAGGACACGCTAAGCAGGACACGCTAAGGGATCGCCGGCCAATAACTTGGTCGTTCCAGCGCCAGCATGCCGAGGTGAGCGCACTCGACATGGCCAGGTTATTCGGCAGCGAGCCCTGACGATCTCGGGTGCCCACAGCACCGCTGGTCCGCACTGTCCGTGCGCCTGACCTGGGGCGGCGTGAGCATGTCCGACTCATGCTATCGACTGCGGCGCTCGACGGCGCTCGATGCTTGTACGATTCGAGTGGTCTGTCCAGCGACCGTCGGAGGCGCCGGGTGATGGCGGGCATCGAGGTGCCAGGCTCTGCCGTCGTCGAGGTGCTGGACGCCCGCGGCGGGCAGGCCGTGGTGTATCGCGCACGGCAGCCCAGCGTCGCCGACCGGCACGCCGCGATCAAGGTCTACACCCGGTTGCTCGCCGACGACCGCGGTCGCCGACAGTTCGAGCGTGAGGTGGCGGTCGTGGCGCGGCTGTCCGGGCACCGCCATGTGGTCCAGCTCTACGACGCAGGCGTGCTCGCTGACCAAACAGGGCGTTCGCGAGTATCTCGCTGGGCCGATCGAGCGGTCTTCGCGGGCCGGGGCTATGACCCGGTCCCCTCGGCGGGCGGCGCCGGGTCGGCGGGCGGGCTATGACCCGGTCCCCTCGCCGGGCGGCGCCGGGGGTCGGCGGGCGGGCTATGACCCGGTCCCCTCGCCGGGCGGCGCCGGGTCGGCGGGCGGCGCCGGGTCGGTGGGCGGCTCGGCCGTGGAGGGCTTGGCCGCCTGCTTGCGCGCAGGCGTCTTCCTGGCCCCCCTGGTGCCGCCGGCACGGGCGCGGGTGCTGGTCTTGGCCGGCGCCGGTTCGGCCGGCGCATCCAGCGCGGGCCCGGCCGGACCGGCGCCGAGCGCGGCGGGGGCGCCATCGGGTGCGGCCGTGGCGGCCAGCCCCAGGCTCTCCCGGATCGCCTCGAGGCGGGCGGCACCCTCGACGTCCAGCGACGCCCGCTCGACCTCGAGCATGCGCGCCTCGACCGAGGTCGAGGTCAGCTCGGCCTGACCCAGCGCACGCGCGTAGCGGGCCTCGATCTTGTTGCGCACCTCGGAGAGGGTCGGCGTGTCGCCGGCCGGGGCCAGCTCGGTCATGCCGGCCATGGCCGCGTTCATGCGCTCCTGCATCTTGGCCTGGTCGAGCTGGGAGAGCAGCCGGGCCCGCTCGGCCAGCTTCTGCTGCAGCGCCATCGCGTTGCTCTCGACCGCGGCACGAGCCTGGGCGGACGCCTGGGCGGCCCGCTCGTGCAGGCCATGCATGTCGCGCATGGCCGCCTCGGAGCTGACCAGCTTGCTCGCGAAGGCGCGGGCCGAGTCCTCGTAGGAGGACGCCTTCTCCTCGTCGCCCGCCTTGCGTGCCTGGTCGGCCAGGAGCAGGGCCTGGCGGGCGTTGGCCTGGAGCTTCTCGGTCTCCTCGACCGACCGGGTGAGCTTGAGCTGCAGCTCCCGCTCGTTGCCGATGACCGCGGCGGCCTGCTGGGTGAGCAGCTGGTGCCGCAGCTTGGCTTCCTCGATGGCCTGCTCGATCTGGACCTTGGGATCTGCCGCCTCGTCGAGCTTGCCCCCGAGCGCCGCCACGATGTAGCGCCACGCCCGCTTGAGCAGCTTGCCCATCTACCTGACCTCCTCGGTCGCCTGCGGGTCATTCCTTGGAACGGTGGTAGGCGTTGAGCGCTTGCCTGGACACCTCTTCGGTCTCGGCCAGCCCCTGCCTGATGCCCTCGAGCTCGTCGGTGAGCTGGTCGACGGCGCCGGTGTCGCCGGTCGGGCCGGCCGCCGCCATGGCCGACAGCTCCACGACCCGGGCGACCAGGCTCTCGAGGCCCAGCGTGCCCGACTCGAGCCGGGCCAGGACGCCCCGCCTGGCGGTCGCCAGCCGGCCGTGCACCTGCTGCTGGGCCTGTACCGAGGCGAGCGAGCGGTCAACCTCGGCCGCGATCTCCTCCGATGCGTGGGCGCGGGCAGCGCCCAGCCGCTCGGCCTCGGCGGCCAGGAACCCGGCGTCGATCCGGCCCAGGGCCTGCCCGGCAGCGCCGGCCTGGCCAGCCAGGCGTTCCAGCGTCTCCACGGTGTCGTCCACCTGGGGCTGCATCATGGCGACCCGCTCCGCGAGCGGCCCGGCGGACATGGCCCCGGCCAGGTCGTCGAAGGTGGCCGCAGCGCGCCGGGCCCGCAGCAGCCACTGGCCCTCCGGGGTCCGGGCGTCGACCGGCAGCCCCCGCGCGGCCCGGGGCTCGTCACGGCGCCGCTCCAGGGCCGCGATGGCGGCCTTGGTCGCCCAGGCGGCCACCCCGATGCCGCCGGCCACCAGGACCGGGAGGTCGACCGCCCAGGCCGCCCCGGCGGCGGTCGCCGCGAGCAGCAGCCCCCAGGGCTCGGCCAGCTCTTGCTTCAGTCCCACGTCGTCTTGTCCGGCGGGCCGGCCCGTTGCGCCCCCGAACCCCCTTTCAGAAGTTCGAGACTACCGCAGTGAACACCTGGTCGATGCTGGTCGGGTCCGAGGAGTCGTAACCGGCGCCGCCCGACGTCTCGCCGATCTGCTTGAGGATGCCGACGTCGGCGTCGGCGCCGTAGGCGATGGTGAACATCCGCACCGAGCGGTCGCCCCGCTCGGTGCGAAGGCGGTCGAGCAGCCCGGGCAGGTCGAGACCGTTGTCCTCGTTCTTCCCGTCGGTCAGCAGGACAACGGCGTTGATGTTGCCGGGGTTCTGGCGCTCACGGACGTGCTGGAAGGCGGCCAGGCTGGTGTCGTAGAGGCCGGTGCCGCCCTCGGGCGGCAGGCCCTTGATCCGGTCGGCGAGCGCGGCGCGCCGCTGCCCACCGTCGACCTGCTCGTCCATCGGCCCGATCGGGATGAGCTCGCGGTAGTCGCGGATCCCGTCGAGCTCCCGGGAGAACATCCACAGGCCGACGCGGTCGTCCCCGGCGAACTGCGAGAGGGAGTTGACCGCGGCCCGCTTGGCCAGCTCGAGCTTGGAGGTGCCGGTGCCAGGGACCTCCTCGGCCATGGAGCCCGAGGTGTCGATGACCAGCAGCACGTTGGCCCGCTTGCGCAGCGTCGACCAGCTCTGCAGCAGCTTGTCGAGCACGGCGGGCGCCGGCGGCGACAGCAGCGTCGCCGGCTGGTTGCGCAGCAGGCCGTTGCCCTCGGTGACCAGCGGCCCAGGGGCGTTCTTGTGGTCGCGGAACGCGAACTGCTGGAACCGGGCCTGGGCGTCGCCACCCTGCAGGTAGGCGAGGAAGCCGGCCGCCGCCTTGCGCTTGGGCTCGTCGACCCAGGGGGCGGTGAGCACGACGTAGGGGTGGTCGGAGAGCAGCGTGCCCTCGGCCGGGTAGATGGCGACCAGCGGGATCTTGGGCTTGGCGTGCTTGCCCAGGGTGGCCGGGTTCCCGGTGGGGTTGCCCTGGTTGTAGTCCCAGACCGACTTCTCCTCCACGGTGACGGCCGAGATGTAGGTCAGCCCCGCGCCCTCGTCGTCGGCGCGCTGCAGGTTGGACAGGAAGGTCAGGGTCGTGTCGCCGTAGTGGACGACCGACTGCTCGACCCCGCGCACGAAGTCGCGCGCTGCCGGGCGGGCCAGGTCCTTCTCGCTGAGGTCGTTGGCGAGGTTGGTGGCGGCGAAGTAGGCGCCGATGGTGGCGTTGAGCCCGGAGGTCGAGAAGTTGGGGTTGGTCTTGCCGAGCCGGAACGGGCCCCACTCCGGGTGGCCGAACCTGCCCCAGCCCTGCCGGTCCCGTGCGAGGTCGAGCAGCCGCTTCCAGCCGATCTTCTCCTTGGGCCAGCCGAGCGCCTCGGCCATCGGGCGAGGCATGGCGATCACCAGGGGCGAGGCGGCGACCCTGGGCACGTCGGGCGGGACCAGCTTGGGCCGGTCGGCGCTGGTGGTGCGCTGCTGGAGCAGCGTGACCCAGCCCGACGAGGCCGGCGACCACACGTCGGGCCGGGGGCCGTCGACCGACTCGTTCCAGCCCCGGGCCAGCGCCGCCATGGCCGCCCCAGACGCCTTGGTGGTCACCTTGACCTGCACGCAGCGGCCGTCGACCAGCTCCCCCCGGGCTGCGTGGTCGGCCGCCATCTGCTTGACCAGCTCGGCCTTTTCCGACGACGCGGCCAGGGTCAGGGTCACCCCGTCGGCGCCGCACGCGGCGGGCTTCCCCCCGTTCCCCCCGCCGCCACCTCCGCCGGCCGGCGAGTCCCGCGTGAAGAGGAAGCGCAGGCCGGCGACGAGCACGACGGCGAGCACGATCGCGATCAGGTACGGGCGCGGGCTTCGCCGCTGCTGCTGGACCACCGATCCTCCTCGGACCAACGGGCTGAATCGAGCGGGCTCCGCTCATTCAACGCTATCTCGGGCGCCGGTCAAGTATCGGCAGGGCGGTCGATACGCTGCGGAGATGGGGAGCCCAGAAACCGCCAGCCGTGGGGCCGGCGTCGCGTGCGGGCCGGGTGCCATCTCAAGGATGCACCGTGGCCGGCGCCAGCGTGGGCCGCTCAAGCTGGTGGTGGTGGTGGTGGTGGTGCGGCTCAGCCCGCGGCGGCCGTGGCCCCGGGCTCCCATGCCCGCCAGCCGTCGTCGGTGGGAGCGAGCACCCCTGACCGCACCGCAGCCAGGCGGTCGAACAGCTCGTCGACCTCGCCAGGAGCCAGGGCCGGCCCGACGGCGCTGCTGAGGGCCAGCTTCGCCATCCGGCCCGCGAGATGCTCCAGGTGGACGGTGCTCATCTCGAGCCGGGCGAGGATGCCTGCCCGGACCGACTGGAGCTGGCCCTGCAGGTCCATGCGGGCCTCGACCGCGGCCAGCGAGTGCCCCAGCAGCTGCGCCACGGTCCCGGACGCCCAGGCGCGCTCGGCCTGGAGCCGCTCGGCCTCGGCGCCCAGGGCCTGCACGTCGGTGCGGTCCAGCGCGCGCCTTGCCGCGCTGGAGCGCACGGCCAGCCCCTCCAGCACGCCCAGCGTCTCGGTGATCTGCAGTCGCATCGCCAGTCGCATCGCCGCCGCCTGCTCCGCGAACGGCTCGGAGGTCATGCTGAGGGCGGCGTCGGAGAAGGCCGCAGCGGCCCAGCGGGCCCGCTCGAGCCACTGCGCTTCGATGGAGCCAGGGTCGATGGGGGAGGCCGGGGCCAGGGCCGGGCGCTGCCCTGGCGGGCCCGCCCGCCCGAGCGCGCCCACCGCGGCCCTGAGAAGCACGGTGGCGGCCCCCACGCACGCGGCCGCCGCACCCGGCAGGCCGGCCAGGAGGGCAGCGCCCGAGGCGGCCAGGCCGAGCCCGAGCGTGAGCGGGTCCAGCACCTCGTCGACGATCCCCGGGGGCGGGGACGAATCCTCCGCGGCGGTCCGGGCCCGCAGCCGGGCCCGGCTGGAGTGGTGCCGTCCGGGGGTGACCAGTGCCACCGGCCGGTCCACCATCCGCTCGCCCCAGCCCCAGACCTGCCCGCCGGCCGCCCGAACCGCCGAGAGGCAGCGGTCGAGCGCGGACCGCCAGGCCACCACGACGGGCATGCCGGCCACGGGGATGCGGGGCGGGAGCCCACCGGTCAGGTCGCCTTGGCGGCCGAGGACGGCCGCGGCCGTCCGGATGCCCCAGGTCGCGAGCCCGATGACGACGGCGGCGCCCGCCGGGACGGCGAGCAGCCAGGCGGCCAGCGCGGTCGCCGTGCCGAGCGAGAGGCCGAGCGGCTCGGACGCCTCTTCGGCGAGCCGGCTCCCAGGGCGCCGCCGGCCGCGACCCGGGAGCACGGGACCGGTCACCGGCGCATCACGCGACCGCCATGAGCAGGCGGGCCAGCACGATCAGCACAGCTGCGGTCACCGAGGCGATGGCGTACGAGCGCCCGTCGCGCCGCGACCTCTTGGAGGTATGGCGTCCTGCCAACTCACCCGTCCTTGTGGGACCGACATGGAACCGGATGGGCCTCGCGCGCTTCAGGTGAGCGCGGAGGCGAGCGGCGCGATTCTAGAGCACATGGTGGCATTCGGACGAACCGGCCATGATCCTGCGCCTCCGCTCAGCCCGGGAGCGGATCTCTGTGCTGAACACAGGGTTGTCACCTCGTGACCGGGCGTTCGGCCCGCGTGCTCCCAGGCGGTGCGGACCGGTCAGAAGTTCGAGATCGCGAGGATGAAGATGCGCTGGATCTCCTTGGGGTCCGCGGCGACGTACGAGGCGCCCTGGGTCGCCGCGGCGATCTTGCGCAGCACGCCCTGGTCGGCGTCGGCGCCGTAGGCGATCGTGATGATCCGCACCGGCCGGTCGCCTGTGGCCTGCAGCGCCGTGAGCAGGCTGGGCAGGCTGAGGCCGCCGTCCTTCTCGTTCTTGCCGTCGGTGAGCAGCACCACGGTGTTGATCCGGCCCGGGACCCAGTTGCGCTGGACGGCGCGGACGGCGGCCAGCGTGGTGTCGTACAGGCCGGTCCCGCCGTCAGCGACCATCCCCCTGAGGCCACCGGCCAGGGCGAGGCGCCGCGGCCGCTCCCCGACGAGGTCGCCCACCCGCCCGAGAGGCACGGCCACCCGCCAGTCGCGGGCGCCGCTCTTCCCGGCGTTGAACGTCCACAGGCCGACGTTGTCCTCGTCGGAGAAGAGCGGCAGGGCGCTGACAGCGGCCTTTCGGGCCAGGTCGAGCTTTGTCGCCTGGGTGCCCGGGACCTTCGCCCTCATCGAGCCGGAGACGTCCATCACCGCCAGCACGTTGCCCCGCTTGCGGACCTTCTCCCAGGTCCCCGCGATGATCCGGGTCACCTTGGGAGCCGGGAACGGCATGACCACCCGTGGCTGGTCGGCGATCAGCCCGTTGGCCCGGGTGGCGACCGGGCCGGCGGTGCCCTCGAAGGTGCGGAACCCGGCTGCCGTGAAGCGGGCCTGGGCCGGGCCGCTGCGCAGGTAGCCGAGGAAGTCGTCGGCAGCCCTGCGCTTGGCGTCGGTCACCCAGGGGGCGCGCAGCACGAGCCAGGGGTGGTCGGACTCGAGCGTCCCTTCCTTGGGGTAGACCGCCGCAAGGGGGACCTTGGGCTTGGGGTGCTTGCCGAGCGACTCCGGATTGCCGTCCGGGTTGCCCTGGTTGTAGTCGAAGACCGCCTTCTCCTCGGCCGGTAGGGCCGACAGGTAGCGCAGGGCCACGTTCTGGTCGTCGGCCTGCTGCAGGCCGGCCAGGAACGCCTCGGTGGTCTCGGCGTAGGGGCCGGGCGCCCGCTCCACCGCGAGGAAGGTGCCGGCGATCCTCTGGTCGGTGACCGCTTGGACGGACGGCGCCCCGCCGCCCGCGAGCACGGCGAAGGTGGCGATGCCCGCATGCAGGCCGGCGGTGGACACGGTCGGGTTGGTCTTGCCGAACAGGATCGGCCCCCAGTCGGGATGACCGAACTGAGCCCAGCCGGCCGGGTTGCGCAGCGCCTTCAGCATGTCGCTCCAGCCCGAGGGGACGACCGGCCAGCCGAGCGCCTCCGCCATGGGGCGGGGCATCGCGAGCACCAGCGGCGACGTGACCACCTTGGGCCGCTCGGCCGGGACCAGCCCGGGCTGCGCGCTCTCGAGGAGGTTGGCCCAGGCCGAGGAGGTGGGCAGCCACACGTCCGGCGCCGGGCCGGCGGTCTGCGTGCCCTGGGCGAGGCCGCTCGCCGTCACCGCCGGGTCGCGCGTGGTGACGTTGGGCTCCACGCAGCGGTTGCCGACCTTGTGGCGGTCCTTGGCGTAGGCTTCGGCGAGCTGTCGCAGCAGCGGGGCGGTGTCGGGCCCGGTGACGACCTCGAGCGCGAGGCTGCCACGGCAGCCGCCGAGCAGGGCTGCGAAGCTGTCCCGGGCGACCACGACCGTGCCCGCGAGGGCGAGCACGAGCACACTGACCAGGGCGACCACGAGCGGACGCCCGCGACGGTGCGCGGTGGCGCTGCGCACGTGACGTCCGCTCACGGCGTCCTCTCTGCCCGCCCTCTGCGTGCCTCGAGGTCGTTCTGCTCGTTCGCGATTCCATCGGCCGGCTGGGCGCGTGAAGGAGGCGCGCCCGAGGCGCGAGCGGCATCGATGACGATAGGGCGGCCAGAACGGATTGGCAAAATTTTGCAGGCGTCGTGACGTTGCTTGATGTGTAAATTACGCCCGCCGGGCGCGATGACAGGGTTGTCTTTTGCGGGTGCCTCAGAACGTGGTGATCGCCTTGATGAAGATCCGCTGGATCTCTCGAGGATCAGCCGATTCGTGCCAGGAGCCCTTCGTGGCCTGGGCGATCTGCCGCAAGGCGGCGAAGTCGGCGTCCGGCCCGTAGCCGATGGTGATGACCCGCACCGGCCTGCGCGGGTCGCCCGCTCGCAGCCGGTCGAGCAGGGCGGGCAGGTCGAGGCCGCCCTGCTTCTCGTTGCGCCCGTCGGTCAGGAGCACCACCGCGTTGATCCGGCCGGCCTCCCAGTGGCGCCGCACCTCCTCGACGGCGGCCAGGGTCGTGTCATACAGGCCGGTGCGGCCGGCCGGCCGCATCGTCTGGATCGCGGCGGCCACCGCCTGCCGCCTGGGCACCCGGCCGACCGGGTCGCCCACCCGGCCCAGTGGTACCAGCGCGCGCCAGTCCCGGGCGCCGTCCTGCCGTGACGAGAACTGCCACAGGCCGAGCCGGTCGTCGTCGGCGAACAGCGACAGCGCGACCGTGGCCTGCTTGACCAGGTCCAGCTTGGTGGACGCGGTCCCGGGCACGAGCGCCTGCATCGACCCGGAGACGTCGATGGCCGCCAGCACGTTGCCCCGCTTGCGGACCTTCTCCCAACTCGCCGTGACGAGCTTGACGACCTGTGGGGCGGGGACTGGCAGCACCCGAGGCTGGCCGGGCCCGAGCCCGTTGGCCGGGATGGCGAGCGGCCCGGCCGCGCCCTGGAAGGTACGGTACCCGGCCGCCAGTAGGCGTGCCTGGATCGGGTCGCTGCGGAGGTAACGCAGGAAGTCGGCGGCGGCCGCGCGCTCCTCGGCGGTGACCCACGGCGCCCGGAGCAAAAGGAACGGGTGATCCGACTCGAGCGTCCCTTCCTTGGGGTAGATGGCGACCAGGGGGACCCTGGGCTTGCGGTGCCGCCCGAGCGTCTCCGGGTTGCCGCTCGGGTTGCCCTGGTTGTAGTCGATGACCGCCTTCTCCTCCACCGGCAGGACCGAGAGGTAGCCCAGGGCCTCGCCCCGGTCGTCGGCCCGCTGCAGCGCGGCCAGCAACGACGTGGCCGCCGGGGCGGACCGCCCGGGCGCCCGCTCGATCGCCAGGACCGTGGCCGCGACCCGCTGGCCGCTCGCCGGGCCGGGCCCGACCCGGCCGCCGTCGCCGGCAAGGGCGAGCACCGTGGCGATGCTCGCGTGCATCCCGACGGTCGAGCGTGCCGGGTCGGGCTTGCCGACCAGCACCGGTCCCCAGCGCGGGCGGTCGAACGCGCCCCAGCCGGCCGGGTCGCGGACCGCCCGCAGCAGGTCGGCCCATCCCACCGGTCGGGCCGGCCAGCCGAGCCGCTCCGCCATGGGACGGGGCATGGCGAGCACCAGCGGTGAGGTGGCCACCTTGGGCCGCTCCACGGGCAGCAGCCCGTTCCGGCGGGCGTCGAGGAGACCGGCCCAGGCCGACGAGGCGGGCAGCCAGACGTCCGGGGGTGGGCCTGCCACCCCCTGCCAGCCCTTGGCCAGCGCGTCCACGGCCGCGGCGGGCTCCATCGAGGTGACGACCGGGTCGACGCAGCGCCCGCCCGTCCCGGGCCCGCCGTTGGCGTAGTCACCGGCGAGCTCGCCGAGGAGCGCTACCATGCCCGGGTCGGTGGCGACCCGGAGCGCCACCCGGGCTCCACACCGTGGCCCGCCCAGGCGCGGAAGGGGGCCGTGCTCGCCGAGCCAGGGCCTGGCCGCGACGGCGACGACGATGAGCAGCACGGCCAGCGAGGCGCCGAGATACGGCAGCCGGCGGCGCAGTGTGCTCTTGCGAAGGTGGCGTCCTCCCACCAGGTTCCCTTCTGCCGTGGCGCCCGCGGCAACCCACCTGCCGGCTGCCCTCCCAGCGACTACGACCGTTAAGAGCAGTGTGCCCGACCATGCGCCATCGGCGCACAGGACGAGCCGGGCCAGCCCGTCACCAGCCTGCCCGAGGCCCGGCGCAGGCGGATCGAGAACACGCATGCCAAGGGCAGTGGAGGTCGGAGAAGGTGGTGAGCATGCTGGTGCCTCTGGGCTGGTCGGGACGGCGTAGCGACCCGTACGCCACGACGTACCCGCAAATCGGGGGCGGGGTAGCTGGGCGGACGTCAAGCCGGCATGGCACGCTGACGATATCGCCAGTGGGCACCGCCTCCGATCGAAGGGCCGGAGGACCAGCTCACTGAACGGGACCGCTGCGCTGGTCGAAGGGCCGGCGCAAGGTCCCGAGCGACCGCCCCGCGCGGCGCTTGCCGCCGTCGCGGGGCAGGATTGGCGGGATCGCCGAACCGCCCCGGTATCGAGGGACGCCGGCCGTTCGGCGTGCCTGCCGGGGCGGCCGCCCGCCCGCGGCTTCCCTTGGTTGCGATCGGGTCTCGTCCGGTTCGAGATCGTTGCACCACGACCGCATGTCGGCGAGGCTACGCGCGATGCTCCTCTCCCTCCGTCGGCTCGCCGCGCTCCTCGCCATCATCCTCGCGGTGGCCGGGTTGTCGGCGGGGCCGGCCGCCACCGCCCAGCCCCAGCGTGCGCCCACCGTCGCCGCCCGCGCCGCGGTGCTCGTCGACGCCGGCACCGGCGCCGTGCTGTGGCAGCGGAACGCGCACACCCCGATGCTGGCCGCCTCGACCACCAAGATCCTGACTGCGCTGGTCGCCGAGGCGGCCTACCCGCCAGCCCAGCTGTTCACCGTGCCCCTCGCGGCCGAGCAGGTCGACGGCACCCGCTTCGGCTACAAGATCGGCATGCGCATCCGCAGGCACGACCTGCTCGCCACGCTCCTGATGGTCTCGGCCAACGACGCGGCCGAGACGCTCGCGGCCGCGTACCCGCGCGGTGGCCGGGCAGGGTTCCTGCACGCCATGCAGGCCATGGCCGAATCGCTCGGCTGCACCGACTCGACCTGGCGCAGTCCGTCCGGGCTGGAAGTCCCTGGCCACCGGGCCAGTGCAGCCGACCTCGCCATCGCCGGCCGGCAGCTCCTGACCGAGCCGGAGCTGGCCCAGCTGGTCCGGGCGCGGACGGCCAGGTACCGCTGGCCCGACGGGCGCGTGCAGGTCATCACCAACCACAACCACTTCGTCGCCGACGGCCGCGAACCAGGCGCCATCGGGGTGAAGACCGGCTACACGGACGCGGCAGGGCGCACCATCGTCGCGGCCGAGCGGCATGCGGGCCGTACCCTGATCGCAGTCGCCCTGGGCATGCCGGACCGCAGGGCCGAGCAGGACGACGTGCGGTCGATGTTCACCTACGGGTTCGCGGCCCAGCCCCGGCCCGGTGCCGAGATCCTGGGCGCTGCCGCGGCCGCCCGCCGGGAGGCGTCCTCGGCCCCGCCGACCTCCTCCGCCGACCAGCCCGCCAGGGACGGGCTCACGCCAGGTGCCCCGGCCGCCGTGGCCCACACCGGTCCGGCGTCCCGGCTACTGGCCGAACCCGCCGCGGCCGCGGTCGGCGGCGGCATGTTCGTGCTCGTCCTCGGGATCCTGACGGTCATCGTCCTGCGGCCCCGGCGCGGGCGCCCGGCCGCCGTTCCAGCCAAAGGCCGTTCGCGGGTGGCCGGCCGTGCGACCGGTGATGCGCAGGCCCCCTGCCGCTTGAACGGTGACACGGAGGCCCCCGGGCGTGTCAGGAGCGGCCGTGTCCCCGTGGCGGGTCGGTACGAAGACCGAGAGCCCTGAGCTCCAGGGCGGCCAGTGCCTCGTGGTCGCCGGCCGCCAGGTCGGCGGCCGGGTCGTCGCTCACCCGCCGGAGCTCCCGCAGCGACCGGTTGGTCACCGCCCGCAGGGCGAACAGCCCCAGGTCGGACGCTCCGACGCGGAACTGGGAGGCCGCGCTCGCCTCGGTGACCCAGCGCCACCGCCTTGGCGCCCACCAGAGCAGGACCAGCGCCACGGGCAGGACGGCGACCACGACACCGAGCAGGAGCGCGAGGTCGTTGACCGCCTCCTGCTGGGTCTGGCCGGCCCGGGCCAGCGTCTGCCCCACGTCGCCCAACCGGCCGAACGGCCCTCGCAGGTCGTCGCCGACCACCGGGATCCGCCCGACCTGCTCCTGGATCGACCCGACGCTGCCGGCCAGGTCGTTACCGGCACCCTCGAGGGTGCGGCCAGGACCGGCGAGCTTGTCCAGCAGCCGCTTGAGCGTGACCCCGGCCAGGACCCACACGGCCACCCAGGCCACCACGAGCAGGTCGGTCAGCATCTGGCGGGCACGCAGCGACGCCGTCTCCGCGTACAGCCTCACCGCGCCGAGCAGCCCCGTCCGCCCCGCCGGGTCACCGGTCCCTCCGGATCCACCCAACCATGGCACAGGCGCTCTTGGGGGGCCATGGGGGGAGCGTGTACATGCATCGGACACGCCCCTCTAGTGGCTATGCCGGCGGAACACGACCACAGCGTTGTGGCCGCCGAAGCCGAACCCGTTGGACATCGCCACCTCGACGTCGGCCTTGCGCGACTGGTTGGGGACGTAGTCGAGATCGCAGTCGGGGTCGGGGTCGGTCTGGTTGATGGTCGGCGGCAGGATGCCGTCGCGGAGGGCGAGCACCGTGGCGATGCCCTCGACCGACCCGGCGGCACCGAAAAGGTGCCCGATCATCGACTTGGTCGACGAGACCGCGACCCGCTGCGCGTGGTCGCCGAAGGCGAGCTTGATCGCCTTGGTCTCTGACACGTCCCCGGCACCGGTGGAGGTGCCGTGCGCGTTGACGTAGCCGACCGCCTCGGGCTCGACGCCGGCCGAGGCGAGCGCGCGCCGCATGGCCAGGGCAGCTCCGCTGCCGTCCTCGGACGGGGCGGTGATGTGGAACGCGTCGGCCGACTGCCCGAAGCCGATCATCTCCGCATGGATCGTGGCACCACGCCGCAGCGCCGCCTCCCGCTCCTCGAGGATCAGCGCACCGGCTCCCTCACCCATGACGAAGCCGTTGCGGAGCGCGTCGAACGGGCGGCTGGCCTGCTGCGGGCGGTCGTTGTACTTGGTTGACAGCGCGGTCATCTGGGCGAACGCCACCAGCGCGATGTCCACGAAGGCCGACTCGCTGCCGCCCGCCACCATCGCGTCCGCCTCTCCCGAGCGTACGCACTGGAAGGCGAGCCCGAGCGCGTGGTTGGAGGCCGCGCACGCGGTCGTGGTGCAGAAGTTCGGGCCGCGCAGGCCGAACGACATCGCGATCTGGCCGGCGGCCGCATTTGGCATGAGCTGGGGGACGGTGAATGGGGACACCCGGTTCGGGCCCTTGGTGTGCATCACCTTGTCGCTCGCGAGGAGCGAGCCGATACCGCCGATGCCGGTCGCGAACACGACCCCGGTCATGTCGGCGTCCAAGTTGCCCTCGGCACCCGCGTCGCGCCAGGCCTCGCGGGCCGCGGTCAGCGCGAACTGGGTCGAGCGGTCGAGCCGGCGTGCCTCCTTGGGGCCGAGGGCGACGCTCGGGTCGAAGGCGCCGCACTCGGCGGCCACCTTCGACGGCAGCGGCTCGGGGTCGACCAGGGTGAGCGGCCCGACTCCGGACCGACCGGCGGTGATCGCCTCCCAGTACGCGTCGACCCCGACGCCGACCGGGGTGACGGCGCCGAGCCCGGTGATGACGACGCGACGCACGGCTCAGCTCGCTGCGGCGTTCTGCTTCGCGATGACGAGGTCGGCCGCCTCGCCCACCGTCTTGACGCCCGCAATCTCGTCGTCGGGGATATCGATCCCGAACTTCTCCTCGAGGGCGAGGACGACCTCGACCAGGTCCAGCGAGTCGGCGTCCAGGTCCTCCTTGAAGCGCGCGTCCGCCGTCACCTTGCCGGCGTCCACCCCCAATTCGGAAGAGAGGACGTCCTTCATCGTTTCGACGACTTCCTCCCGCGACTGCGCCATGCTCGTTCTCCTTCGATCTCGGGTGCCGGCACGGCGCCGGCGCCTCTCCCCTGTTCGGACGTGGCCCGGGTCAGCCCATCACGCTCCCATGGCCATGCCACCGTCCACGGCAAGGACCTGGCCGGTGATGTAGGAGGCGTCCTCGCTGGCCAGGAACCGCACGGCGGCAGCGATGTCCTCCGGGGTGCCGAGCCGTCCGCACGGGATGGCCGACAGCGTTGCCTGCTTCGCCTCCTCGCTCATGGCATCGGTCAGCTTGGACGGGACATAACCGGGGGCGACCACGTTGACGGTGATGCCTCGCTGGGCGACCTCGCGGGCCACGCTCATGGTGAAGCCGATGAGCCCCGCCTTCGAGGCGGCGTAGTTCGCCTGCCCCGGGTTGCCAAGCAGGCCGACGACGCTCGAGATCGACACCACTCTGCCCCAGCGGCGACGAAGCATCCCACGAATCGCCTCGCGCGTGCAGCGGAACGCGGCCACCAGGTTGAGCTCCAAGACGTCGGTGAAGTCCTGGTCCCGCATGCGCAACAACAGGCCGTCCCTGGTGATGCCGGCGTTGTTGACCAGGACGTCCACGCCGGCAACACCCGCCGCCGAGAGCAGCTGCCCGGCCGCGGCCGGGTCGGCCAGGTCCGCCCGGGCGAGCACGGCCTCGGCGCCGGCCGCCTTCACCAGCCCGGCGGTCTCCTGCGCCCCCTGCTCGTCGGAGCCGTAGGCGACCACCACCCGGGCCCCCTCCCCGGCCAGGGCCACCGCGCAGGCCCGCCCGATCGCGCCCGACGCGCCGGTGACCAGCGCGGTCCGGCCCTCGAGACCCCGGCCCGAGGTGGCGCCAGCCTCGACCCTCCCGGGCGGGCCCTCGCCCTCATCCGGCGGCCTGGTGGTCAACCCATGACCTCCGCGGGGGTGGCGCCAGGGAGCGGGGGCAGCACGTCGAGACCGTCCCACAGCGTCCCGTCCCGCAGGCCGTGGACGATCGGCAGCGCCGACTCGGTCGGCTCCTCGGGGCTCGGCGCCGGCGGGGTGTCCAGGGTCCAGTCGAGCACCAGCGACCCCCAGGCCAGCCCCGCGCCGAACGCGGTCAGCAGCAGGCGCTGGCCGGGCCGGACCTGGCCCTGCTCCCACGCCTCGGCCAGCGCGATCGGGATCGAGGCGGCCGAGGTGTTGCCGTACTTGGCGATGTTCATCACCACGTCGGACATGGGCACCTTCAGGCGCCGCGCGGTCGCCTCGATGATCCGCTGGTTCGCCTGGTGGGGGATGACCAGGTCGATGTCGCCCGGCTCGAGGCCGGAGCCCTTGATGGCCTCCTGGCTCGACGCCGCCATCGCGGTGACCGCGCCCTTGAACACCTCGCGGCCCTCCATGACGATGTAGTGCCGCCGCTCCGCGACCGTCCTGGCCGTGGCCGGGAACCGGGACCCGCCCGCGGGTGTCATCAACAGCCTCGAGCGGGCCCCGTCGGAGCCGAGCGAGAAGCCCCTGATGCCGTGCGCACCCTGACGCAGCACGGCCGCGCCAGCCCCGTCACCGAACAGGATGCAGGTCCCGCGGTCGTTGTAGTCGCAGATGCGGCTGAGCGTCTCGGCTCCGACGACCAGCGCGGTGCCGACCGCGCCCGATGCCACGAACTGCGACGCCGTGGCCAGCCCGTAGACGAACCCGGCGCAGCCGGCGATCACGTCCATGGCGGCGCCCCGCCGCATGCCGAGCTCGAGCTGGAGGATGCAGGCGGCCGACGGGAGGGGGTAGTCGGGCGAGGCGGTCGCCACGATCAGCAGGTCGATGTCGTCCGGGCCGAGCCCGGCCGATGCGAGCGCCCGCTCGCCCGCGAGCGTGCCGAGGGTGCTGGTGGACTCGCCTCTGCCCGCGATCCTGCGTTCCTTGATCCCGGTGCGCTCGGTGACCCACTGGTCGTTGGTCTCGACCAGCTGCTCGAGGTCCGCGTTGGTCAGGACGTAGCGGGGGACGGCGGTCCCCAGCCCCACGATCTCGGCGGGCACGACAACTCCTTTCGCCGGCATGGGCGGTCGGGGTGACCTGGAAATGTACTCGATCCTCGGGGAGCTAGAAGGGCCGGAGGCTGAGCAGGATCTGCCCGGGGGTCACCAGCTCGCCCTCCCACGCCAGGTGAGCCATGAGCTTCCCGCGGAACGGGCTCCGGACCGGGATGCTGGCTGCGCCGTTGCGGACCTCGCCGATCAGGTCGCCCGGCTCCACGTAGGGGCCCTCATCGGTGAACCGGGTCGGCACCACCGGGTAGAAGCGGCCGTGGCCGGGGGAGACCGCGAAGCGCTCCGGCAACACCACGACCTCGCCCTGGTCGGTGTCGGAGGCAGGCTCCCGGTCAGGCTCCCCGCGCAGCGCGTCGGCGACCGCGGCCACCCCGGCCGCATCGCCCGCACCGAGCACCCGGACGCCTTCGACCGAGCGCTTGACCAGCCCTGACAGCACGGTCCCCGGACCGACCTCCACGAACGTGTCCACGCCCAGGGAGGCGAGCCGGCGCACCGACTCGGTCCAGCGGACCCGCCCGGTGAGCTGGCGCGCGAGCAGCCCGCGGAGCTCCTGCGCGCTCGTGGTGGGCTCGGCGGTGGCGTTGGCGACCACCGGGACGGACGTGTCGCGCAGGGGCGCGGCGGCCAGGAACGGGCGGAACACCTCGGCTGCAGGCGCCATCAGCGGCGAATGGAAGGCGCCACCCACGTTCAGCGGCACGATCCGCTTGGCGCCCAGCTCCTTGGCGGCCGGAGGCAGCCGCTCGAGCGCTGGCCACTCGCCAGACACGACCACGTTCCCCGGCGCGTTGTCGTTGGCGACGGCCAGCACCTGGTCCTCGGCAGCCTTGGCCACCGCCATCTCCACGCCTTCGGCCGACAGCCCGAGCACCGAGCTCATCGAGCCGGGCCGCTCGTCGGCCGCCCGCTGCATCGCCTCGGCCCGGCGGGCGACCAGCGCGAGCCCGGCCTCGAACGACAGCGACCCGCCCGCCACCAGGGCCGAGAACTCCCCCAGGGAGTGACCGGCGACGTAGGAGGGCTGCACCCCCGCTGCCTCGAGCGCCTGCAACGCGGCCACGGAGACCGCGAAGATGGACGGCTGGGCGATGTAGGTCTGGCGCAGCTCGTCCGCGGACGCGGTGCGCAGGGTCTCGGCCAGGTCCCACCCGAGCACGGCGCTGGCCCAGCCGTACAGGTCTGTCGCGCTCGTGGCCGAGCCGGCCCAGTCGAGGCCCATCCCCGGGGCTTGACTGCCCTGGCCTGGAAACACGAATGCAACGCTCATTGGCTGACTGCCACCTCGTTGGCTGCTGGCCCGCGACGCTGACACCGACGCCGGCGTCAGCGTCGCGGGCCAAGATGAAGGAAGGTCTGGTGTGGGGAGCTTCCTTGTCTAGACTGCCCGCTGGTGCGCAAGGTTACACGCAGAGGCGGCCATCCCCGCATCAGGCCGTTCGCCCGACGTCACCGACCCGTGGCAACCGGCAACGCGCTGGTCATCGATGCCGGACGGCGGCGCCATCGGCACCGGGCCGGCCACAGGCCCAGCGTGCCACCGGAGTTATGCACATTCTTGCCCGCGGCCCTCCTCACGGGTCGTCCCACTGCCCATCCTGACCCGGCCGGCCGGAGCCGGCGCACCCGCCCCGGACCGCCGCGGGCAGGTCCCAGGATGCCGCGCAGTTGGGAGGAACCCATGGCCCTGGTCCCAGGCAGCGACAGCCTGCCTCTGGTCGTGATCGCCCATGACGACCCCGGCACGGCCGAGGCGCTCCGACATGCCGTCGACACGGCCGCCGGCTGGCGCGTCGCGGTGGCCGGGCCAGGCCGTGCCGGAATCGGCGCGGCCCTGGCCACCGGACCGGCGGTCGCCCTGGTGGGCTGCGGCGTGCTCGGCGACCTCCCGACCGGGCCCCACGTGCCCGTTCTGGCGGTCGGGGACGACACGCGCCCTGCCGACCTGCGGGCGGCCCTCACGGCCGGCGCCCACGGCCTGATCACCTGGCCGGACGACGTCGCCGACCTGGCCGCCGAGCTCGCCCGGGTGTCGGCCACGGCGCGGCCACGGACGGTGGAGGAGTCACCCAGCCTGGTCGTCGCCGCCCGCGGGGTGCAGGGAGGGGCCGGGACCACCACCTTGGCCACCCATCTCGCCGGCGCCTGGGCCCGCTGGGGGCCCGCGCCGGTCCTGCTGGCCGATCTCGCCGGCGGCCTCGGGTTCCGCCTCGACCTGGTCGCCGGCGCGTGGACCTGGTCGGCGCTGGCGACGGCGGCGGCCGGCCTGGACGGCATCTCCCTGGCCGACACCCTGGCCGAGCCGTGGCCCGGTCTGGCCGTCCTGCCGCTGCCGAACCTGGCCGACGGTGAGCCAGAGCCGACCCCCGAGCCGTGGATCGTCCAGTCGGTGCTCGAGGCCGCACGCTCGGTGTACCGGGTGGTTGTCGTGGACCTGCCGCCAGCGGGCGGCCCGTCCGTGGACGCCGCGCTCGGGCAGGCCGACGTGCTGCTCGCGGTCAGCCGTCCGGAGTCCAGCGGGGTCCGGGGACTCCAGGCCGCGCTCCACGCCTGGGCCGCCGCGCACGACCCGGAGGCGGCGGGTGCGGTGCTGACGGGGGTCCGGGCGCGGGCGCCCGTGGCCGTCCGGGAGGTGCGCGGCGCCCTGGGTGAGCGGCTTTGGGCGCTCATTCCGGCCGCTCCCGCCGAGCTGGCTGCCGCGGCCGAGGACGGCGTGCTGCTCCTCGACCGTCCTGAGCTTTCCGCCGTGCAGGCGATGCTGAGCCTCGCCAACCGGGTGGTGCCGTTCCCAGCCGCGGCGGTGGCCCGGTGAGCGCGACCCCTGCCGATCCAGCCGGCCGGGCGGACGCCCTGCCCTCCAGCCCGATCGGACCTGCCGGCACAGCCCCAGCCGAGCCGGCCGCAGGCGACGTGCGCGCTGGTGCTGGCCATGTCCGGTTCTCCCGGACAGCCGGTGCCACGGTCGCGCCAGGCAGGGAGGACCGGCAGCTCCCGCCGGAGCGGCCGGTCAGGGTGGCCGGCCGCGCACCGGCCGACACCTTGGGCGCGTCACAGCCCGCCCCGATCGGCCCTGGCCTCCCGGGAGGGTCCGCCGCCGGCCTGGTCGAGCATGTCCAGCGCCGCCTCAGCCTCGATGGCCAGGGCTCCGGCGGCCCTGGCCTCCCGGGAGGGTCCGCCGCCGGCCTGGTCGAGCATGTCCAGCGCCGCCTCAGCCTCGATGGCCAGGGCTCCGGCGGCCCTGGGGGTCTGCGGGCGGCAGTCGCGGCAGCGCTCCGCGACGAGGGCATCCTGCTTCCTGCTCCGAGCTTTGCCGCCACCGTGCGCGCGGTCGCCGACGAGCTGACCGGGCTCGGCCCGCTCGCCCCGCTACTGGGGGATCCGGCCGTCACCGATGTGCTGGTGAACGGTCCCTTCGACGTATGGGTGGACCGCGACGACCGGATGGAGCGCACCTCGGTCTGTTTCGCCTCCCAGCAGGCGCTGACCGCGCTCATCCAGCGGGTTGTGACCCCCCTGGGGCTGCGGGTGGACGAGGCGCGGCCCTGGGTTGATGCTCGACTGCCCGGTGGTGAGCGGTTCCATGCGGTACTACCGCCGCTGGCCCCGGACGGACCGGTGGTGGCCATCCGCACGTTCTCCCGCCGCCACCTGAGCCTTGGTGACCTCATCGAGCGGGGGACGCTCGACCACGAGACCGGTCGCCTGCTCGAGGCCATGGTGGCGGCTGGCGTGCCGATCGTCGTGTCGGGAGCTACCGGCACCGGCAAGACCACGCTCTTGAACGTGCTTGCCACCGCCATCCCCGCCGGTGAGCGCGTCGTCACCGTCGAGGACGCCGCCGAGCTTCGGCTCCCTGGCCCGCACGTGGTCCGGCTCGAGGCGCGATCGCCCAACGTCGAAGGCAGGGGAGGCGTGCCGTTGCAGGAGCTGGTGCGCAACGCCCTGCGGATGCGGCCGGACCGGATCGTCGTCGGCGAAGTCCGTGGTCCTGAGGTGATGGACATGCTCCAGGCCGCCAACACTGGCCACCGCGGCCTGTTGACGACGTTGCATGCGGGCGGGCCGCAGGAGGTGCCGGCCCGGCTCGAGGCGATGGCGCTGACCGCGCCGGGAGCGGTGCTCGAGGTGGTGCGCCAGCTCATCGCAGGCGGCATCGGGGCCGTGGTCCACCTCGAGCGGAGCCCGGCCGGCCGGCGCGTAGCGGCCGTGGCCGACCTGGCCGCGGGCATCCTCGGGCAGCCGGCCGCTCGTCCCGTCCGGGTGGCCGGCCCCAGTGGCGGTCTGTGCGCTACCGGGCACGTGCCCCGCTGGGCGCATCGCCTCGACGCCTCGGTGCTGGGCGCCTTCGAGCCCCCGGCGGGCGGCGGCCACGTGCATGTCCTTCGCCCGGGTTGGCGATGGTCATGAGCCTCCTGCTCCTGATCGTGGCGGTCGGGCTCGCCGTCCTGGCGGTCGCATCCGAGCCGCACCCGGGCGCCGACCTGGTCTTGCGACGACGGGCTGGCGCTCCGCAGGCCGGTACGCCAAGGCGCTGGTCCAGGACCCTGCTCCCCAGTGCCGTCGAGCGGCGCAGGCGGGCCATGGAGGCCGCGGTTCCCGAGGCGCTCGACATTCTCAGGGCCATGGTCGCAGCCGGTGCCTCCCCGTACCGGGCGTTGCGGGCGGCCTGCGAGGTCGCTCCGGAGCCACTCGCTGCCAGCCTGACGGGCGCCGCTCGTGCGGCCTCGCTTGGTGCCGGTGCCGGGCGGGCGCTCGCCGAGGTCGGACGGCGGGAACGGCTCGCCGACCTGGCTGTCGCGGGGGAGGCGCTCGACCTGGCGGAGACGACCGGGGCGCCACCGGCGCCCGTGCTCGCGGGGGTCACCGCGGCGGCGGCCGAACGGGTCCGAGCCGGCCAGGCGCGGCTGGCGGCGACCGCGCAGGCTCGGCTGTCGGCGCGCGTCGTGGCGGGCATGGCGCCTTGCTTCCTTCTCGTGCTCGCGGTCACGTCGCCGGCGGACGCCGCGTTCCTGGTACGTGAGCCGCTTGGTTGGGCAACCGTGGCTGCCGCCGTCATCTTCGAGCTGGTCGGGACGTGGTGGGTGCGGTCCATCCTTCGGGGCAGGCCGTGAGCGCCGCGCTGGTCGCGATGGCCGGTGCCGTGGCGCTCGCCGCCTGGGCACTGGCGCGCCCGGCGGGTCCGCGCAGTCGGCAGCATCACGCCCGTCTGGCCGATGCCGTCGCACCGTCCCGGCAGGCATCGCGTGCCCGGCCGGCAACCGGACTCGTCGCCCTGTTCGCCATCGTCGGCGTCACGGTGACCGCAGGCGGGCCGCGGGCCGGCGTCGTCGTTGCGTCGGTCGCCGCGCTCACGCTGGCGGCTTCCCGCGGGCGGCGCCGGCGTGACCAGGCGCGGCTCCGTGCCGCTCGCGCCGAGGCCGCACCGGCAGTGATCGACCTGCTGGGCGCGTGCATGCTGGCCGGGCTGAACCCCCATCTGGCGCTGCGGCGGGTCGCCGAGCGCAGTCCCCAGGTGCTGCGCCCCGAGCTCGACCGAGTGGTGGGCGACCTCGACCTCGGAAGGACTCCGGGTGCCGCACTCCGTGCAGCTGCCGAACGGAGCGGGCTCGACGAGCTTCGGGCGGCCGCCGGTGCGCTCGAGGCGGCCGAGCGCTGGGGGATGCCACCGGCCGAGGCGCTGGCCGCCCGCGCGGAGGCGTTGCGCAGCCGGAGCCGTCTGCGTGCCGAGGCCGAGGCCGGCCGCGCCGCCGTCAGGCTCGCATTTCCCCTCGTCTTCTGCTTCCTGCCCGCGTTCGTCCTGACGACTACCAAGCTATGCCTACTGTGACAGGTTCAGACTTTTATGTATCCACATGCTGCGTGGCTTCGGGCATAAGTACCTCTGCCGCATCCCAGATTTTTTGGAATTCCTTGTAGAAGTGGTTGTACCACTCGCCATCTCGTACTCTCGTGAGCCGGAATGTTGGTCGCATGAAGTGCGATCCGCGGAAGGTAGTCAGCCGCATCTCCATCTGACCCGACGGGAGATCTGGGTCATAGGCGTAGAGAGTGTAGGGCGCTAGATAGTTCACCAAACGAATCTCTAGTTGGCCAGCGGGCTGGCCAGCGGCGAGTCTAACCAACCGGGATAGATTACCTTCAAAATCCTGGCTGAGCTGCTCCTCAGTTTCGCCCTGTCCTCGGAAGACGGCCATGGCAATGCCGGTGCTTCTTGGCTTGAGCAAGAGGATCTTGACCCGCAGGCGATCTCGCACCGGGAGATCGTCTCTCATAGATTCTGCGAAGATGCTCGTTAGTGGCGGTATGTGCGCTGAAAGGGTGGCCCCCATCAACCACACCTCACGCGATGATCTGACTAAGTCCCTGATCTCATCAAGTTTATCCTCTTTGGAGAAGAATCGAGCAGCCAGCGCATCGGGATCTCTAATTCTATCAATTGCAGCGCTGAGTCGACCCGTCTCGAATCTACCTCTTAGTAGGGCAAAGCCCACAACGCTGAGAACGGCAAGTATGGTGGCCGAGACTACGGTTGAGGATACCTTGCCGAAGATATCGAGGATTGCAACCCCTAATGCGACGATGCCGATGACGTATGCATCGACGTTCTTCAAAGCATGGGTTGCTGCGCTTTTCAGACGCATAGGCGTTCTCCGGGCTGCAAAGGTCACGCCTCAGTGGATAGGGAGGGCCATCGGATAGTGATAACGACGGAGTCCTCCTCAGCCTGCCAGGAGTGGTCGATGCCGGGTCCCCAGGTGGCATAGTCCCCTACTTGCTGGAGCACGAACGTTCCGACTGAGAGGTCGATCCGGAACCGGCCCTTGACCAACAGGAGGACAGTAGTGCGCTGTTCATCGGTGTGCCAGTCGTCGCGTCCCTCGCCGGCTGGATGAATACCCCATTTGACTTCGACGGCCTCGGACGCCCGCACGCCGTCTGAACTGTCGAGGAAGTGGCCGATCAACCAGCCGCGGTTCTTCTTCCCATCGGCGGTCGCGTTGCCGACGTGCCAGTTGTCCGCCATCAGACCTCCACTTCAAGCGCTGGTAGGGCAAGCCGCGACACGGTATCGAGTTCAGCGAGCCGGCGCAGCCCTTCCAGGAAGGCGAAGAGACCCTCGTTACTCCACTGTGGGTCGGCGATCAGGGTTTGCAGGCCGACCGTATCGCGGGAAGAGTAGCGCCGGATTCTCTCCATCTCCCAGTTGGCCTCGACTTGGCCGCCGTAGCGTGCCCACCACTCCTCATCGTCGATCATGATGAGGCAGGGGAACTCGTAGTTGCCCGTGACCATGTTGATCCCAAAGCCGAGACACTCAACGCGGTAAGCATCGGTGCAGCGCCGGTCGACCAGCCATCGCATCGGCTCGGAGAGGTGATCAGTATGGAACGGATCGGCCCGCCGGGATGAGCCATCAAGCAGGCACTCAAGGTCTTCTCGGCCGAGTAGTTCTTCTTCAAGTTCACGCTCAAGCGAAGCTGAGAGAGGGACTTCCTCTCCGGCCTCGACAGTTGGCGCATGGAAAGACTTGGGAACTACAGCGATCTTGCCGGTGACGTTGACGACGCGGGCAGAGCGTTCCTGGATCAGCAGTACGAAGTCTGGCTCGCGTTGCCCGTGGCGTGCACTGTTACGGGCTACGGCGAGGAGGGCTACCGGCCCGCCGACGCACAGACGCCGGTTCAAGGTCAACGCTGAGGTCATCGTGGGAAGATAGGCGTCCCTTAGCGGGAGCTTGGTAACAGCGTTTGTTAAGTTCGGAACTGCGAATGGTTGACGGGTGGCAACGAGCGCGTCCATTAGTTCGGTTTCGAGCAGGTCCATGGTCAGAGCGTAATCGGCGAAATGTGCCACGCTCACGACGGCTTCCAAGTGATGCCGCGCTATGGCGATGTCTAGTAGCTGGTACAGAGGGTTATTGACCAATACGGTGTCGGAGACTTCCACACTCGCCAGACGAAGCAGCGCAGCCTCAAGGGTAGTTTCCACGAGCGGACTGACAGGCGCGCCAACGACGGGATCGCTGTTGAGCCGGAATCGTTCTTGGTCACTCCCAAGCTGCACAGCCATACCCAGCCAGCCCCGTTTCGTCGTGATAGTCAGAGTGAGCGGAGTCCCGCCGACACGTGCTTTGTAGAACTTGGCACCGGTGTTACCCGTGGAAACGTCACCGTAGTAGGCGACGAGCGCCTTTGCGATCTGCTCCCTCGTGATACGACTTCGCTCGTGCGCCTGCGCAAAGCGAGTAGCGGGAGCTTGAGCATCAAGCCATTCGGCGCGTGCCGATACCGCCTCATACACGCCCTGGAAACTGAGGTTTGAATGCTTGGCAATCCAGGCTACAAACTCAATGGCCTTGAGCTTGCGGGCTGAAGAGGATGGTGTTATGACCCCTGCCGGTCTAGTTTGGTTGATCTCGAAACCGTCATCGAGCGCACTACCCAATGCCTTGGCGAGCCGCTCACGGTTGTAATCGTCGGGCTTATGCTCGCCGTTCTCCCACGCTCGAACCATCCGGATCAGGCTCTCCCGTCCGGGCGGCTCCTTGCCCTCCCTCTTGATGACCTGCTCTAGTTCATAGGCGAGCCGAGGTCGGGACCAGCGGTGCCTGGAGCGGGCACGTCGGATCGCAACCGCGTACGCCGAGAGTTCTCGATTCATCATGCCCGACCTCACGACGAGTGGAGGGGATACCAGGGGACACGTCCGTGTCCATCGTGTCCTCTTCCTCCGGGAAAGCGTAGACGGTTTCCTTGACGCGCAACAGCATCGAGGCGCCGCACAGAAGCAGCGCCCTGGCTCGCAGGAGCGCGCATGCAGAGGTCAGCCGGACGACGCGGCCTGCTCGTGCTGGCGGAGGAGCTGCCGGTACATGGTGATGAGCAGCTCCTGGCCGTGCGCCCCGAGGCGCGCGTCACGGCGAATCGCCTCGATCACGTCCAGGCTGGTCTTGTCATCCCCGCTGATGATCGGCAGGTAGCCCAGCAGCCGCGACAGCGCGCCGGGCTCCAGCTCCAAGGCGCGCTCCAGGTCGGGTACCTTCGCCGGGACGGGCAGCGAGCGGCCATTCTCCCACTGCGCAGCCGCCGACTTGCTGACCCCCGCGGCCGCGCCGAGTGCGCTCAACGACAGGCGCCGTCGGGTGCGGGTCTCCTTGAGGACCCGGCGGAACTGCTCCTTCTGCGCGTCGTTCGCCACGCCTGCTCTCTCTCCGTTTCATTGACGGTACTCGGGAGTATCGCCTACGGGACAGCCGGACCGGCGACGCTGCTCGACAGGCCGTGCGCTTCTCTGGACGAGTCGTATTCAATGCTTTACGATCGGTTCGTCCTGCTGCACCGTCCGGAGTCTCGTCATGGCTGAGCCTCGCGTCCCGCGCGCCGCCGCGCCGCCGTCGGACCGGCACGCCGTCTCCCCTCGGCGTCAACGCGCGGCGGGGGAGGCGCCCCGTCTGCACCAGCCCCGCCGGCCCACCGGGCCAGCGGGGGACCTCGCAGCGGTCGCGCGCGAGGCAGCGGTGCGGACCCGACGGGCTCAGGGCCTTCCCGACCAGATCACCGACCCGGCCGCACTCGACGAGGTTGCGCGGCTCGTGCTCGCGCCCCGGCGGCGGCCGGTAGGGGAGACGGCCCGGCCGCCGTAGCCGTCGCCGCCAGCCGTCGTGAGGCGGTCCCGGGCGGACGCCGGCAAGCAGACCGCCCGGGGCCATGCACCCGAAAGGACTCCCCTCCCTGATGCGCGATGAGCGTACCAACCCACGCGTCCCCCCCCGCCCCCGGCGGTCGCACAAGCGCTGCCCGGCCTGCGGGCAGGCCAAGCCCCTGGCCGCCTTCTACACCACCCGCAGTGGCGGCCCGTCGGGCTACTGCAAGTGCTGCCAGCGCGCCGTGGCGCGGCTGTCGGCCCGCCGCCGCGCCGCCGCCGTGCGGCTGCTCGCCGCCGCCCACCCCGCCGAGTGGGCCGCCGCCCGCGCGCTCGTGCGCGGCCAGCGCCACCCGAGCACCGGGGGAGGTGGCCGGCCGTGACCCGCCTGCTGTGCTTGCCGTGGGCGTGGCGGGGGTGCCCGAGCGGCCCGCCACCAACCCCGTGGCGGCCCCCTCGGGCGAAGCGTCGCCCCCTTGCCGATCCCCTCGGCAACCCCCTCGCGTACCCCCTCGCTGATCCCCTCGCCGCAGGGCGGGAGCCCTGGTTGTCCGGCTCTTCAAGGAATGCCCTGGTCAGGGGGGCCAACCCGGGGAGTCGCGCGCAAAAACCGCGCGCGACTCCCCGGGTTGGACTGTGGTCACAGGCAAGCGGTGCACGCCCTGGCGGCCTGGGCGCGCCGGGCCGTCCCTCCACCAACACCGTGGAGGGCCGTCCCGTCGCAGGCCGCCCGGCCGTGGTCTCGGCGTCCCTTCGGGCCGCGCGCGCCAGCGCGCATCCAGACACCCGGATCGTCCCGCGGTGGTCGGCTGCTGCCCGGCGGGCCGCCACCAACCCCGTGGCGGCCCGCCTGCCCGCTGGGGTGGTGGCCCATGGCTGAGCTGCCCACCACCCGCGCGCCGCGCACCCAGCGTGACCCCGGCCGGCCCGCCCGGGCGCCGGGCCGGACCCGCCGCTGGGACGCCGGGCCGGTCCTGACGGTCCGCGACGTGCTGGCGTTGCGCTGGCTGGGCGAGCAGTACGCCGCCACCAGCGACACCCTCGGCGTCCTGCTCGGGCGCCTCTCACCGGCCACGCCGGAGCAGCCGGGCCAGGTCGCCGGCCGGACCGTGCGGCACCACCTTGACCGCTGGGTCCGCGCCGGCCTGGCCACCCGCACCCGCCGCCTCGGCCGCACCTGGGTCACCCCGACCCGGCGGGGCCTGGACCTGGTGGAGCTGGGCTACCCGACCTGGGCGCTGCCCGCGACCCAGCTCGCCCACGTCCACGCCGTCGGCCTGGTCCGCCTCGCGCGTGAGCCCGACCCGTGCGCGGGCGGCTGGGTCAGCGAGCGGGCGCTGTCCCGCGAGCGCGGCAAGGCGAGCTGGCACCTGGCCGACGGCGCCCTCCCCGCCCCGGTCCCGCCCGGCTGGGCGGCGCAGGGGATCACCGACGCCTTCGAGCGCGTCGAGGTCGAGCTGACCCCCAAACCCCGCCGCCGCCTGGCCGCCGCGCTGCGCACCCAGGCCCCCCGCACCGCGGCGCTCACCTACTACGCCCCACCCGGCCACCTGGACCGGCTCACCCGCGAGCTGGCCGGGCTG
>WNFV01002163.1_pt1 | contig 29800 bp, 28 predicted proteins | sample 5400101 | NCBI WGS metagenome assembly WNFV01 (sample SAMN13153361, study PRJNA577476) | soil metagenome | isolation source: 115 cm soil or saprolite under grassland replicate 1 | place: USA:California | collected 2016-06-15
CCGGCCCCGCCCAGGGCGGTCACGCGGTCGCGTTCACCGTCTCGGACTCCGGATCGGGGGTCCCGGCCGACCTCCTCCCCCACATCTTCGATCGCTTCGTGAAGGCGGCCGACTCTGGCGGCGCCGGCCTGGGCCTGGCCATCGCGAAGAGTCTCGTCGAAGCCCATGGGGGCGAGATCACTGCGGAAAGCCGATCCGGACACGGCACCACGATCCGCTTCGTCCTACCCCGTTCTTGAGGCGGCGCTCCTAGCCACCGATCACTCCAGATCACGGGCGACACGCTCGAGCCAGGGCGCCTGAATCTGGGACAGGATGGACCATATCTCGTTGAGTTGCTCTCGAGTGAGACGTCGCTTCCAGCTCTCCGGCTGCTCGGCAGCTACCCTGGTGACGACGTAGCCCGTTCCCGGCCTATCAGACTCCATCAGCACGCGTTCAGCCTCACCTCCCCAAGTCAGGTCGAGACGCGCGAAGAGACTTCGGAAGCCGCTCACTGGCTCAGTGCACAGGGACTCATGGGAGACCACCCACCAGTCCTTGTGGTTCTCGACTGCCGCATGGAGAACAGACGTGAAGAGGGCGACTTCCCACGTCACCGCGGCCAGCGGCGAACGGTCGGCGGGAAGACGTGGAAGCGCCCACTGCGCGGCGAATCGCTCTTGAATCTTCGGGTGCGTGTCGAGATAGTGGCCTCCCCAGCCGAAGTCCAACCAGCTCGCGATGACGTTCAAGGGGTGGCGTAGTACCACGAGTACCCGCGGCTCGAACCGGGACGCCAGCCACTCGAGCGCGAGCGGAGCGTGGACCGTCTTTACCATCACCGGATACCCCCCTTCTCGCTTCGACGGGGGTGTGGCCAGCGAGGCAAACACTCGCAGCCAGGGCGCCACTCGAGTGTTCGCATGGTCGCACATGGCCCGCCACAGGTCTTGCTTGGTCTTCTCCCACGTCTCCAGTCGCTTCGCCACGGCGAGGAGAGGACCGTTCTGCCGGAATCCGGCAAACGCTCTTTCCCAGAGCACTTCGTATTCTTGCGGAGCCGACTCTCCAGCGGCCAGAATCGGAAATCGCCCAAGCGAGAGCTTGGCCTTCAGGCCGAAGGGATCCGGCCAGTCGTTGTCCGGTTCGCTGATCCAGGCGACGCCTGGGGCGAAGCTGAGGATCTTCGCGACCCACGTCGTCCCCATCCGGGGGGCGCCCGCCACGAGCAACGGGGCCGATCGCCTCGAGTGCTCTTCCACTTGGGAGATCACGCCATGGGCTGAAAGGGCTACTTCGGTGGCAGCTCTCGCGCCCAGGTGAGCGAACGATCCACCCACTGCCGGACTCGCTTGGGCTGGTCGAGCCATGCGGCCGGGAAGACCACGTACTCGCGCATGGCTCGGCCCGGCATCGGCTCGAACGGACCGCCGCCCGCCTTGACCACGGAATCACGATCCGCGTCCTCGAGCCTCACGAAGAGGTCGGATCCGAAGAGCCCCATGAACATGTTCCCGTTCACGAACGCCGCTAGGTTCCCGAACATGGGCCTCACCCGAACGTCGGGGCCCTCCGGCACCACGGAATGGAAGAAGGCCTTCGACGCCTCGTCGGGCCTGGGCATCTTCGGCATCGCCGATTTCTCCTGAGGACTCACGGAGTAGCCGCCTCTTCGCATCGGACGCGGGCAGCCGACGATTCTACCCGAGTGGTCGCTCACCGGTCGGTTTGCGCCCTGGCTCGGCCCGTGCATCTAATCGGTGGAGCGATCTGAGTCGACAGGGCGGCTGCCCACTACCTTGTCAAAGGGGGAAGGGGATGAAGTCCAGACCCGTTTCCTTTCTGTCCGCAGTGACGCTCCTGGGCTTGCTCGGCGTGAGTGGCATGGCTGCCCGAGCTCTCGCCTCCAGGCACGCAGCCCCATCCTCTGTAGCAGCCGTTCATCCAGTGGCCGCCGTCGGCCAGGGAGACCTGGGCCAGATCGGCTGCGCGGGCCGGAGTGGGCCCCTTCAGTACGTCATCTACGTCCAGTTCGACAACACCCACCTGCTGCGCGATCTGGGCAGCGTCCCCTCAGACCTCGAGCAGATGCCGCACCTCCTGAACTTTCTGCGGAAAAACGGGACCGTTTCCTCGAACGACCACACAGTGCTCATCTCTCACACGGCAGGGGGGATCCTCAGCTCGCTCACCGGCGTCTACCCGGATCGGCACGGCCAGGCGGTCAGCAACAGCTTCCGCTACTACAAGCCGGACGGCAAGACGGGCCTCGGTGTCTCCTTCGCCTATTGGACGGACGGCATCTTCGACCCGGCGAATCCCACGCCACCGGATACCTCCTACAACATGCTCACGAAAGAGGGGCGGAACGCCCCCGGTCCGTGGGTGCCGTTCACCCGGGCGGGCTGCGACTTCGGAGCGGTCGGCGCGGCCAATACCGTGCTGGAGAACATCGGGCCAGACGTTCCCAAAGTGTTCGGCCCGGACTCTCCCGAGGCCCAAGAAGCCAAGGACGACCCATTCAGAGCGATAGCCGACTTCGTCGGGATCACCGTTCACTGCGCCCAGGGCTCTGCGGCGTGCGCTGCGTCGAACAGGGCGGTGCCCGACCTGCTGCCGGCCGAGCCCGGTGGCTACCTGGGATTCGACGCGCTGTACGGCACGAAGTACGTCGACCCGATCATCAGCCCCGACGGACCACTCCGGACCTCGACGGCAACGTGATCACCGACCCGGTCGGCAACGAGGGCTTCCCCGGCTTCGACGGGATGTCCGCGACGCGGTCGCTCTCCTTCGTGGCGGCGATGCAGGAGCACGGGATCCCGGTCACGTTTGCGTACATCTCCGACGCTCACGACCTGCATCCCCCGGACCCGAAGAACGACGGCTACGGCCACATCGCCCAGGGTCCGGGAGAGATCGGGTACGTGCAGCAGCTCGCGGATTACGACCGAGCCTTCGCCAAGTTCTTCGATCGCCTGGAGAGCGACGGGATCACGCCCGCCAACACGCTGTTCGTCTTCACCGAAGAGGAGGGGGACCACTTCGCCGGGGGCACGCCGGCCAACCCAGGCTGCGACGGGGTGAACACGCCGTGCGAGTTTGCCCACGTCATCTGCGACCACGACTGCCCGTCGAACGACGTCGGGGAGATCAACGTCAACCTCCGGGGGCTGCTGGCGACACAGCGTTCGAACACGACGCCCTTCGACCTCCACTCGGACATGGCCCCGGCCTTCTACCTGATCGGAAACCCCGAACGAGGTGACCCCCTCACCCGGACCTTCGAGCGGGACGTCGCGGCGCTCTCTGCGGCGAATCCCTACACGGGGGATCCCGAGCCGGTCAGCGACAAGATGATCGACCGGGTGGGGATGTCGCTTCTCCACATGGTCACCGCTGATCCCTTGCGGACGCCGACGTTCGTGTCCTTCCTGGATCCCGATTACTTCGGGTTCGGCGGGGCTCCGGACTGCAACTCACCGTGCGTCCAGGTCCAGCCACTCTTCGCCTGGAACCATGGCGGGATCGCGCCCGAGATCGCCACCACGTGGGTCGGGTTCGCCGGTCCGGGTGTGCGACGCCTCGGCGACAACGGCGCGATATGGATGGTCGGCAAGGTCGGCATGGCCGGGATCGACGTCTCGACGAGAGCCCTGGAGGGAGACGACGCCACCTACGAGCAGCTCGAGGACGCGCTCGCCGACCCGACCGCCGATCGCGACGCCATCGCGGCTCAGATGCGTGACATGCTGGAGGCAGCGGCGTTCGCCGGGCAGCCGATCGACGAGCAGCAGGCCAAGAAGCTGATCAAGGAGGGCGAGAAGCTCATCGAGCGCGCCGAGAAGCTCGCCGGGGGCTAGCTCCTTTTACGGCTTCCTGATCGGCGAAACCCAATATTCCGTGTCCGGCATGGGCGGCGTGGTGAACCTCGCGTTGACGAGGTACAGGGCGCCCGCTTCGACCGTGGTCGGGATGTCGGAGACGATGTCACCGGTCAGAGGGATAGCCTCCGCGACGGAGCGAACGACTATATTCCCTTGACCAAATCTAGGTGCGAGGGGTGACCAGATGCCGAATGGATCCTTCTTCGTGACACGCCCCCGCCTATGACCGTGGCCGACGCGCTCGATAGGGGCAGGGAGTCCTTCCAGGGGCAGGCGTGGGGGGATGCGTTCGCCCAGCTGTCGGCCGCCGACAAGGAGTCTTCGCTCGAGCCGGCAGACCTCGAGCGCCTTGCAGTGGCTGCTCACCTGATCGGCAGGCACGAAGCCACGACCGAGATTTTGGCGAGGGCGCACCAGGAGTACATGCGCTCGGGCAATGTCCCGCGAGCCGTCCGGGCCGCGTTCTGGCTCGGCATGACGCTACTCGACAAAGGGGAGATGGCCCGAGGCGGCGGCTGGCTCGCCCGGGGTCGGCGGCTTCTCGACGCAACGCAGGAGGACTGCGTGGAGCAAGGGTACGTGCTCGCTCCCGTCGCGCTTCAAAGCTTGATTCAAGGTGATGCTGCCACTGCCTACCCGATCTTCGAACAGGCTGGCAAGATTGCCGACCGGTTCGGCGATCCGGACCTGATGACTTTGACTCGGCTCGGCCGGGGCCAGAGCTTGATCCTGATGGGGGAAACCGTCGAGGGGGTGGCCTGGCTCGATGACGCCATGGTGGCCGTCACTGCGGGCGAGGTCTCCCCGATCGTCGCCGGGATCGTCTATTGCGCGGTGATCGAAGCCTGCCAGGACATGTTCGATCTGCGCCGGGCGCACGAATGGACGGCCGCGCTCAGCAGCTGGTGCGAGGCTCAGCCCGACCTCGTCCCCTTTCGCGGTCAGTGCCTGGTGCATCGAGCTCAGATCATGCAGCTGCACGGTGCCTGGCCGGATGCCGCGAGCGAGGCGCAACGGGCGTGCGATCGGCTTTCTGGCCAACCGGCGGTGGGTCTGGCCTTCTATCAGCAAGCCGACCTCTATCGGCTGCGCGGAGAGTTCGTGGAGGCAGAAAACGGCTATCGCCAAGCGAGCGAGTGGGGTCGGAGCCCGCAACCCGGCAAGGCCCTGCTGCGGCTGGCTCGGGGTCAGGTCGACGCCGCCCTTGCCGCGATCCGACTCACCCTAGACGAGGCCCAGGACCGCGTGAGCCGGGCCAGGCTACTTCCCGCCTACGTCGAGGTCATGCTCGCCGCACGCGACGTGGAAGCGGCGCGCGCCGCAGCCGACGAGCTGTCCAAGATCGCTGCCGACTTCGATGCACCCTTTCTGCGTGCTCTTTCCGCCCATGCGACGGGGGCGGTGCTGCTTGCCGATGGCAATGCGCGTGCCGCGCTCGACGCGCTCCGACACGCCTGGAGGGTCTGGCAGGAGATCGAAGCCCCGTACGAGGCGGCCCGCGCCCGGGCTCTCATCGGACTCGCCTGTCGCGAGCTCGGGGACGAGGACACCGGTGCGATGGAGCTGGACGCGGCGCGACGGGTATTCGAGCAGTTGGGCGCCGAACCGGACCTCGCCCGGATCGAGGATCTCTCCCGCAGGCCGGCGCCAAAGGCCTCGTCAGGCGGCCTTACCGCGAGGGAGGTGGAGGTCCTGCGGCTGGTGGCAGCAGGCAAGACCAACCGGGCGATCGCCGACAAGCTCGTCATCAGCGAGAAGACCGTGGCTCGACACATGAGCAACATCTTCACCAAGCTGGGACTCTCGTCCCGATCCGCGGCCACGGCGTACGCCTACGAGCACGACCTCGTGTAGGCGCCTACACAGAATTACCCACGTCGCCCAGGCGAACCGATTTGGATAGTTCACCCGATGCGCCGCCCCGCGGCTCGCGCCTACCGTTCTCGCCTTGAGGCAGTCAGCGGAGGAGAACGGAGGAGAACGATGAACGGCAACGGCACAGAGCGGTTCGAGACCGTGATCATCGGTGGGGGGCAGGCCGGCCTGGCAGTGGGGTACCACCTGGCGAAGCGTGGCCGGCCGTTCGTGATCCTGGACGCGAACGAGCGGGTCGGCGATGCCTGGCGAAAGCGCTGGGACTCGCTCCGATTGTTCACCCCCGCCAAATACAACGGGCTGCCGGGCATGCCCTTCCCTGCGCCCACCGTTTCCTTCCCCACGAAGGACGAGATGGCCGAGTACCTGGCGGCCTACGCGGCGCTGTTCGACCTCCCCATTCGAACCGGCGTCAGCGTGGATGGGCTCTTCCGAGACGGGGACCGTTACGTCGTGGCATCCGGCAACCTCCGGTTCGCGGCGGACAACGTGGTAGTGGCCACGGGCGCCTGCCAGAACCCGAAGATCCCCGTCTTCGCCTCCGAGCTCGATCCGGGCATCGTGCAGCTGCATTCCAGCGTGTACCGGAATCCTTCCCAGCTGCAGGAGGGCGGCGTTCTGATCGTGGGCATCGGGAACTCGGGGGCCGAGATCGCCCATGAGGTCTCGCGCACGCACCGTACCTGGCTGTCCGGCAAGCCGACCGCCCAGATCCCCTTTCGTCACGGGCCGGCCGCTGCTCGGTTCGCTCTCCCCCTCGTTCGGTTCGTTGGCCACCACGTGCTGACCTTGAAGACGCCGATCGGCCGCAAGATTCAGCCGAAGTTCGTGAGCCACGCGGTCCCGCTCATCCGGGTCAAGCTGAAGGACCTTGCCGCCGACGGCGTCGAGCAGGTGCCCCGAACGGTTGGGGTGAAGGACGGTCGTCCAGAGCTCGCGGACGGACACGTTCTCGACGTGTCGAACGTGATCTGGTGCACGGGCTTCAGGGGCGCGTTCGGATGGATCGATCTCCCGATCTTCGGTGAGGATGGCCGGCTTCGGCAGGAGCGCGGCCTGGTGCCGGGGGCGCCCGGGATCTGCTTCGTCGGGCTGGAATTCCAATACGCGGCCTCGTCAGACGTGCTGGTCGGAGTGGGCAGGGATGCCGAATACGTTGCCAAGCACATCTCCAAGCGCCAGGCCAACGCCGAGCCCACGGCGGATGTCCTGGGAACGACCGCCACTGGAAGGAGATAGCCATGAGCGGGCAGCAAGACCTGCAGCAGCGCCGGGATTTCACCGACGACGAGGCTCGAGAGCGGTTGCTGGCCGGGATTCCCCTCACGGAGCGACGGCTTCAGCTGATGGGAGCTTCCACCACATGGCTGGAGGGCGGTGACGGTCCGCCGATGGTGCTTCTTCATGGGGGGATCGAGACCGGTGGGGTGTACTGGGCACCGGTGATATCCCGCCTTGCGGAGAGCTATCGCCTTGTCGTCCCCGATGTCCCCGGCCTGGGGGAGTCCGAGCCGGTCGCCCAGCTGGACGCAGCAGTGTTCGCCGAATGGCTCGCCGCGCTGCTCCGGGTGGCGTGCGAGGAGAAGCCGACGCTCATCGCGCACTCCCTGGACGGCAGCCTGGCCGCGCACTTCGCAACGCAGCACGGCGATCTGCTTCGGGGCTTGGTGCTCTATGGTGCACCCGGGATCGGGCACTACCGCATGCCTCTGGGACTCCTGGTGACGGCGATCCGGTTCGAGCTCAAACCCTCCGAGCGAAACAATGCCCGGTTCGCGGACTGGGCATTCCTCGATCCCGCCCAAACCCGCCGGCAGGACCCGCAGTGGTATGACGCCTTCATGGCCTACGGGTTGTCGCGGGGAAGGGTCCCTCACGTCAAGCGCACGATGCGCCAGCTCATCAAGGCCGGTACGAAGAAGATCGCCGATGCAGAGCTTCAACGCGTGGCAATCCCTACGGCTTTGATCTGGGGCAGGCACGACCGGATGGCTCCGCTCCGCATCGCCGAGCTGGCGAGTGCGAAGTTGGGGTGGCCGCTGCATGTGGTCGAGGACACCGGCCACGTCCCCCATATCGAGCAGCCCGAAGCGTTCTTGGGCGCGTTGGAAGCCGCTGTCGGAGCCTGATGATCGAGAGTCCTGGCCACCTCGTTCAAGTGCAGACTCGGATAGGACCGGCTGCCACGGCTATCGGCCGGTCATGCACCCCACTGCCTGACCGGGCCATCGCTTCGCCTACAGTCGGGTCAGGGGCGATTGGCGAAGCGATCGGTAGCTGCAACCAGGGCCTCGGTCATACCGGGGTCGCCTGAGGAATGCCCTGCCTCGTCTACGACGATCAGTTCGCTGCGCGGCCACGCCCGCGCAAGTTCCCACGCGGTCTCCAAGGGGCTGCTCAGGTCGAGTCGGCCGTGGACGAGTACGCCGGGGGTACTGGCCAGGCGCCCGGCCTCCCTCAGCAGGACCCCGTCCTCGAGCCAGGCGTCATGGCGCCAGTAATGGGTGACGAGGCGCGCGAAGGCCATCCGGAACATCGGGTCGTCGTAGCGGGGATCATGCCGGTGGTCTGGGCGCACCCTAACGTGAGCGTCCTCCCAGTCGCACCAGTCGCTGGCCGCCTTAGCACGGACGGCAGGATCGGGCTCGTGCAACAGTCGGCTGTACGCACCGACGAGGTCGCCCTCGCGGTCGGCCTCGGGCACGCCGTCGCGGAAGCGTGCCCATTGTTCGGGGAACAGCCGACCGACCCCCCGCGTGATCCACTCGATCTCCCGGCGTCGCCCAGCGGTGATTCCGGCCAGGACGATCTCCGAGACCCGGTTGGGGTGGCGTTCGGCGTAGGCCAAGCCCAGGGTCGAGCCCCAGGACCATCCGAACACCAGCCAGCGCTCGATGCCAAGTTGACGCCTCAGCAGTTCGATGTCCGCGAGGAGGTGAGGCGTCGTGTTCGTCGTGAGGTCGACGGTCGGGTCGCTGGCGTGTGGCATGCTCCGGCCGCATCCGCGCTGGTCGAACAACACGATTCGGTACGCGCCGGGGTCGAAGTATCGACGCATACCCGGGGTACATCCGGAGCCTGGGCCGCCGTGAAGGATGACGGCGGGCTTGCCGTCCGGGCTTCCGCAGACCTCCCAGTACACGAGATGTCCATCTCCAACGTCGAGCATGCCCTGTTCATATGGCTCGATCTGCGGATATAGCTCGACCCTCTCCTCGCTCTCCGCTCTCACCCGCAATGTCCCTTGATCCAAACTCACCCTCGTAGCTCAGTGGATGAAGCGACGGTTTCCTAAACGGGGTTCGGACCGTGCCGGCAGCATGGACCCTTCGATGTTACGACAGGGGGCTCTGATCGCACCCTTCGCTGCGCATGTAGTCACGTCGGACGATCTCGCTCAGAGTGGTGAGCGAGACTGAGGAAACCGCTGGCGCGTAACAGAGGCGTCGAATGACATGTCGGCAGTGTCCATGAGCAAACCGGCCAGAGCGAATCGGGCCATCGTCGGGTTGAACCGCTTCATGGGGACGGACATGACCCGCATCATCGGCACCGGTACGTGACTCACCCTTGCCCGCCGCCCAATTACGATGGCCGCTGGAGCGCTACGGACGGTTCGTCGCAGAAGGAATGATCGCAGCGCTTCTCCCCTCAACCGCTTGACCGCGACGGGGCCCCTGGTTCACCGCCGACGCGCTGAGCAGCGACTTCGCTGGCCCCCTGGTCTGCCTGACCCTCGGTACACTGGTGCTCCGGGCTCGGACCCCTCGGCCTCGCCTGGGCCCTCGTAGCTCAGTGGATAGAGCAACGGTTTCCTAAACCGTGTGTCGCAGGTTCGATTCCTGCCGGGGGCACTGACAAAAGGGGTGACGTTTGCGGGCGCTCGGGTGGGGTCAGCAGATCCGGGTGCAGCACCACGCGGATCCCGAGAGCCTTGCGCTGGGGGTCGAAGCGCGCATCGAAATGGAGCGCCTCCAGCAGCTCTCCTCCCTTAGCAACTCAGCGCTCACCTGCAGGCGGTCGAGCAAGGTTGTCGCCGTGTCCGGATCCGGCTGCCCGGTCACGGCCCGTTCAGCCGCTTCGAGTTCGCGCTGCGTCCTCGCCTTCATGGCCGCAAGCTCACGGAGCCGGGCCCGGATCTCCCCAGCAGCCTCGCTTCCCGGTTCCTCGATCTCCAGGTTCGCCATCTGCCGACGAATTCGGAGCGAGAGCTCATCGACGAGCCGCCGAAGTCGCTCGATCTCATCGCCTCGCTCCTCAGCCTCCGGGTCGCTCGCTTCGAGCGCCCGGCGTAGCAGCTCCCGACGCTGCGGACCGAACACGTGGGTCTGGAGGAACTCGACGACCTTGCTCACCGCCACGTCCTCCCGCAGATACACGGTTCGCGGGTGATCCTGGAGCCGCAGATCGGCGGGTCGGCGGTACTCCTCGCACACGTAGTAGATGGACCGTCGGCGGTGGCCGCCGTGCATGCGCAGCCCGCAGACCTCTTCGACCCGAGATAAGACCTCTTCGACCCGAGATAGGAAGGCCTGCTGCACGGGCTCCACTCCGTCGGCTTCCACCAAGGGCGGCGCCGCCAACTCGATGATCAGAGGCGATGCGGGTCCCCGGCGGCGATCCAAGTCGTCGTGATTAGACGCCCAGCGGCGTCATTGGCCGCAGTACTACACCGATGACTGCTTGCGGACGCGGAAGCGAAGGATGGTGACGGCTCCCGACCGCGTGCTGGTGACCGGCTCCAGGTCTATCCTCCCGAGGCCCGGGGACGAGAAGCGGATGCCGTCGCCGAGCAGCACCGGCAGTACATACACCAGGATCTCGTCGACGAGCCCCCGCCGCAGGCACTGCCCGGCCACGTCGGCGCCGAGGATCTCCAGGTTCTTGCCGCCCGCGGCGCTGCGCGCCGTGGCGACCGCCTCTCCGATGTCACCGGTGAGGAACGTGACCGCCGGGTTCGGCGGCTCCGGCGGCTCGTGGGTCAGGACGAACACGGGTCCGGAGAACGGGTAGGTTTCGCCGCTCGATGCTGACCCTCGCTCCTTGCTGGCGTTCATCCTCTTGCCTACCTCGTAGGTCCGCCGCCCGACGAGCATGGCGCCGGTGGCCGCCGCGACCTCCTGGAACTCGTCCGGCGCCACGAAGTCGAAGACCCAGTCCATCGCGTCGCCGGGACCGGCGATGAAGCCGTCAACCGACATCGACCTGTTCACGACCACCTTGCCGATTCCGGTGCTCGTATCGCTCATCCTGTTCCTCCGAAGAACCTTAGGACGTTCCCCGTGATCCGTTCCGGCGCCTTTTGGGCCCGTCGATCCACAGCCACAGCCGCGAGCACCGAAGACACTAGCCCGGGCTACCACGCTGGTCGCGCCAGCCGTCGCAACCCACCGGCTGCCCGCCCAGGCTCCCAGACCCAAGGCCACAACCAGTGCTAGCACGCCTAGCGAACTGGAGCGGTTTCTGAGAGCCGTCGTGTCTTGAGACGGATCGATTGAATGGCGGGGCTAGGCGCCGATCGACGATCGAACGAGTAAGAGCGCAGGAGCCTATTCGAACCCCAACATCTGGTGGCATGACGACGAGCGATCGGACATCGGATCATGCCGCCTACGAGGCAATATGTCGGCGAATTCGTCAAGGTGCGTGTGCACCCAACTGGACAGAAGTCAAAAAAATGTCTGCAGGTAGAAGGCCTGCCGTCGCCTTAAGTCAGCGTCACGCCAAGATCCGGCGAGACGGTTACCACTGCCGCCGAACCCCGTGAGTTCGATTCCCGATCGCGGAGGCGAAGGTTACAGCGTACGAACACCGAGGTGCCGGGGCCGGGGCTCTGGGTGAGCACGCATTCCTGGGGTCGGGTGGCGTGAGCCGCGCGGACCGGCCGATCCTCTAGGCCGAGTATCGTCGCCACGTGGCAGAACAGACACCGGGTTGCCTGGACCGCGTTCGCACCGCCGAACTGATCGGAGCGCTGTCGCTGGCCACCGACCTCGGCATCGGTGTGCCGCTCGAGTACGGGTTGCTCAGCACGCTCATCGCGATGCGACTTGGAGAGCGTCTCGGGATCGATTCCGAGACGGCATCACAGACGTACTTCGGGTGCCTCCTGTTTTACGTCGGCTGCACGGCGAGTGCCGAGATCGAAGCACGGATCTTCGGGGAAGACCATGCCCTGACGACCTACGGCGTACCGAGCAGGTTTGGGTCGCGGCCAGAGATGATCGCGGGCTTGCTCCGAGCGGTGGCCCCCCCAGGGAGCGGTCCGCTAGACCGGGCCCGGCTGCTCGGGCGTGGCGTACCGAAGCTGGCGAAGAGGTTCGCCGAACAGGTCGCAGCGCTCTGTGAGGTGGCGCAGATGCTCACCGATCGCCTCGGCCTTCCGCCGGCTGTCGGAGCGCTGTTCGCCCACAGCGCCGAGCGTTGGGACGGCCATGGCCAACCGGGGCATGCGAGAGGCGATGAGATTCCACTCCCGATGCGGATCGTTCATGTCGCCCGCGACGCGGCGTTCCAGCGGATGCTTGGCGGAAATGAGTTCGCCGCCCGCATCGTCCGATCGCGGGCGGGGCGAGCGTTCGATCCCAACATCGCCAAGCAGCTTGCGGATGGGGCAGCCGAGATCATGACCGTCCAGGAGGACACGTCTGCCTGGGATCAAGTGCTTGGTTACGAGCCTCCGCCGCGGCTGACCCTCGAGGGCGAGGCGATCGATCGGGCGCTCGCGGCGATGGGCGACTTCGCCGACCTCGCCTCCCCGTACCTGGTTGGTCACTCACGAGGAGTTGCCGAGCTGGCATCTTCGGCAGCCAAGACGTGGGGTGCCAAGGACGCCGAGCATCTGGCGATCCGACGCGCCGCGCTCGTGCACGACATAGGGCGGGTCGCCGTCCCGGTGCGGATCTGGCAGAAGCCCGGGCCTCTGACGCCGGACGACTGGGAGAAGGTGAGGTTGCACGCGTATCACACCGAGCGCATCCTTGCCTCCTCGCCGTTCCTGGCCGCGCTCTTGCCTCTCGCTTCGTTCCATCACGAACGGCTCGACGGGTCCGGATACCACCGCGGAACCACCGCAGGGATGCTTCCGAGGGCCGCTCGGCTGCTCGCGGCCGCCGACGCGTATCACGCGATGACCGAGGCGCGGCCCCACCGGCCGGCGCTCCCGGTGCAACGGGCTGCTGAGGAGCTCATCGGCGAAGGTCGCTCCGGGCGACTGGACTCCGACGCGGTGGCCGCAGTTCTCGAGGCATCGGGGCAACCGCCTCCGCGGATCCCGCCCTCGACCGGTCTCACCCCGCGAGAGACCGAAGTCGTCGGCTTGCTGGCGCGCGGCCTCCAGACCAAGCAGATCGCCCGTGCGCTCGGGATCTCCGTCAAGACGGCCGATCGCCACATCCAGAACGCCTACGCGAAGATCGGCTTGTCGACGCGCGCCGCGGCCACGCTGTTCGCCATGGAGCATGGCCTCGTCGTCTGGGGAGAACTCCCGATGCCCCACTCGACCGCACGACCCTAACGTCCACGCTGTGGGAAATCGCTTCAGTGAGAAAGCCATGCGTGAGCGCTTCGAGACCATCGTTGTCGGCGGGGGCCAGGCCGGCCTCTCGGTCGGGTACCACCTGGCGAAGCGTGGGCTCCCGTTCGTGATCCTCGACGCCAACGACCGGATCGGCGATGCCTGGCGGAACCGATGGGACTCCCTCCGTCTGTTCACACCCGGCCGCTACAGCGCCCTTCCCGGGATGCCATTGCCAGGGACGCCCCATGCGTTCCCGACGAAGGACGAGGTCGCCGACTACCTCGAGGCGTACGCCGCGCGGTTCGAGCTCCCGGTGCGGTCCGGCGTCAGGGTGGACAGGTTGACTCGAAACGGGGACCCGTTCGAGGTATCGGCGGGAGACCGGCGCTTCGAGGCGGACAATGTCGTGGTGGCCATGGCCACCCACCAGGTGCCGTCGGTGCCACCATTCGCGCGTGAGCTGGACCCCGGCGTCGTCCAGCTGCACGCGGCCGATTACAGGAGCCCCTCTCAACTGCGCGAGGACGGCACCCTCGTCGTGGGTGTGGGCAACTCGGGGGCTGAGATCGCGGTCGAACTGGCCGGATCACGACGCACGTGGCTTGCCGGGAGGGAGACGGGTCATGTTCCGGTCAACATCGATGGCCTCGTGGCACGGTACGTCTTCCAGCCCCTGCTGTTCGGGTTGATCGGTCACTACATCCTGACGGTGAACACTCCCGTCGGCCGCAGGCTCCGGCCGAGGCTCGTCGCCCGGGGAGCCCCGCTGGTCCGGATCAGGCCCAAGGATCTCGCCGCTGCCAGGGTCGAGCGCGTCCCCCGCGTGGTCGGCGTCCGGGACGGCCTCCCCATGCTGGAGGATGAGCGAGTTCTTGACGTCGGCAACGTCATCTGGTGCACGGGGTTCCGACCCGACTTCTCGTGGATCGATCTCCCCGTCTTCGAGGACGATAGGAGAGAGCCGATCCATCGTCGCGGGATCGTCGACAACGAGCCAGGCTTGTATTTCGTCGGCCTGTTCTTCCTCTACGCGATGTCGTCGGGATTCTTCCGCGGCGTCGGGAGGGATGCGGGGTACGTGGTCAAGGCCATCGCCGCCCGGAAGGACTGAGACCTGCGCGGCGTGGCAGGCACGACCCTGTTCGTGGTCTCCCGGCACGCGGTCGACGATCTGCCCTCCTTCGACAGCCGCGATCCGCTGCCCTGCGCATACGAAAGCTAGTAGCGGTTCGGGGGCTTCTACACTGTTCCCTTCGCTCTCGCGTTTCCGCTGGTCACGGCGTGGCGGAGGCGGACGAGAATCGAACCCGCTCAGCGAGGCTAACCGCTGCAGCGGTTTTGAAGTTCGGGGCTGGTCGTGTTGCCGGGTGTTATCTGGCGTGCTCGATCGAGGAGGCGGTGGCGACGGAGTACTCGGCCGATGAGATGCCCGTCTATCGACGGTGGAAGCCGTCCTCAGCCGACACCACCGGAGGTTGAAGTGGACGGGCCACAGCCGCCACCTGCGGCCTGTCGGGCTCCAGAATCGGTGTGGGTTGCCAAAGACCTCGACATGGTCATGCCGCAGCCCTGTGGTACTCGTGGATGAGTTGTTCATGACCGGGCGGGTCGCCCTGGGCGGGGAAAATGGGGCGACGTCGGGCTGACGTCGTGGCGGACTGGTGCTGCGCGCCCGTGCATAGTTGGCGCGACGACCTATCCCGCCCGCGAAGCCCCGTGCGGTCCGGTACCAGTCCGTCTCCGTCTCCGTGATCCGGCGAAGGCTGTCCGCGCAGACCCGGAGCCACCGGCCGATCATGATGGGCCGCAACCCGGTCGAGAGCTGGAGCTCGATGACCGGCACGACCGCAAGCTCGTCCTCACGGACATGGTCCTCCGGCTGCGGCTCCGCGAAGCCGACCGCCTCGCGGACCACCTTCAGAAGGTCCATAGGGATGCCGGTTCTGTCGCTCAGCTCCTGGAACGTGGTGCCGCTGAGCTCCGCGAACCGGTCGAACGCGCTCGCATCCAGGAATGAGAACGAGATCGTCCCGTCACGGACGGCGGCGGCCATTCCATCGAGCGGGACCCCGGCCGCCTCCAGACTGTGCACCCAACGCGCCCTGCGTACATCACCCTGGGAGAAGGCACCCTCTGTGCCGGGTTTCAGGATCGCCTGTTCGACCAACCGGTCGACGTACCCGACGTCGACGCCGGCCTTCCCGGCCACCTCCTGGCGCGAGTATCCGTCCACGCAGACCGATCGTAGCCCTCTCGGCCGCTCAAGCGCTTCGGAGTCACAGCACGGTCGAGCGGTCAGCGCGCGACGAGGACGAGCTGCGTAGGGTCATCGCCCCCGGGCGTGAACGGTCACCGTCAGTTGCTCACCAATCCGTGCCCCCGGGGGGGCTTGGACCAGACCTGCGACGCACGATGCGGCTCCGACAGCGGCTATCGCTGTCCTTCAAGGGTTCGATCCGCCCAGGCTTGGGCAAGGCCAGCAACGTTGCGGCTCCATCACGATTCCATCAAGCCTGATGGGACAGGGTCTGATGGCCTGAAAAGAGGATGTTGCAAAAACCTGGCTGAAGTCATCGAAGACACTCCCAGTCGCCAGGCCACCTCGATGACCCTCCAGCCGTCCTGCACCACTGCGGGCACCGCCTGTGCCGCTGTTCCCATGACGCTGAGCTCCACCAGCACGGCCCACCTCCTGTTCGACCCTTGGCTCGAGACAAGGAGACTGGAGGTGTCAAGCATTAGTCCAGCTCGACGAACCAGACGTTTCTCACACCAGAGCGGCCCCGACCGATGATCGTGCCCGGTTGCCCTTTGGGCCCAGAGATGTTTACGAGCACGCGCTGGCCAGGAGAGAACTTCTTGGTGGACATGGCCGCCTCAGTTCCCGCATTGAGAGGCTCAGGATGGCCCTCGATTTGCCGGGATGTGTGCCCCCATCCTAGGGTCCGTCCGTCCGTCCGTCAGGAAGGGAGGACGCCGTGCTCAAGGACTTCAAGCAGTTCCTGCTGAGAGGAAACATCGTCGATCTCGCGGTCGCGGTGGTGATCGGCCTCGCGTTCACGGCTGTAGTGAACGCTCTCGTGGAGGATCTCCTCACCCCGCTGATCGCCGCCGTCTTCGGCAAGCACGATTTCGGAGCTCTGATCTTTACGGTGAACAACAGCCGATTCCTCTACGGCGCGTTCTTGAACGCACTGATCGCGTTCGTGGCCATCGCCGCCGCGGTCTTCTTCTTTGTGGTCAAGCCCGTGAACGCGCTGATGGCGAGGAGGGAGGCCAAAGAGGGACCTGCCGCTCCGGCCACCCGGAAGTGTCCGGAGTGCCTGAGCGACATCCCCGTGGAAGCCATGCGCTGCGCGTTCTGCGGAGAGCGCGTCCCGGTCGCGTCCGATTAGGCCGAACCGGCAATCGAACCTTCAGCCTAGCCGATCCCGCCGGGACTTCGTCCACGGAATGCGAACCAGCAGCTCAAAGCCCATATCACCCGTGTGGACTCTGTCGGCGCCGGGGCCCCAGGCACTCGACCACGCGTTCGATTCCAGGATTGTGGGCGCGTGCGCATGCGAAGCTCTCTATGAGCTCCGATCCTGCGCGCTCACCTCCACTGCCCGCCTAGCGCGCGGATGAAGGAACCGACCCGACGGCAACGGCATGCACGCCCTTAGTGGGCATCGTCGGCACTGCGACGCCCGTCGCTTGACGCCCCCCTACAACGTGCGGTCCTAGCTTCGCGAGAGCGGCGGTTCGGCTGCGGACTCCGAGCTTCGCGTAGATGTTCTCGAGGTGCTTGCGGACCGTTGCCAGTGTCACCCAGAGTACCCCCGCGGTCTCAGTATTCGACATGCCGGCCGCGACGCATCGGATCACATCCCATTCGCGTGGTGTCAGCGCAACGCTGGGCTCTTCCCTGAGCAGTAGGACTGAACGATTTCCAGGTTCGGCGTCGACGACGAGCCGGCTCCGTCCATGGATCTGCGTATAGGACCCCTTTCCTGCCGATCCTTCTCGAAGCCACCTGTCGAGCTCTGTCGGGAGGCGTCCGCTCTGCTCGCCGAAATAGGACTCGAGTAGCCGCCGCGCGGGCCGCGAGGCAAACTCGATCCGGCCGCGTTCGAGCAGGACGACGGCAGGCCTCCCTTCCTCGGCGCCGGCGTCCAGGGCCACCAGTGCCGCAGTCAGGCGTCGGCGCACGGCTGCGTGCCGGTAGGCCGCAGACAGGTGTGGGCGGAGGATCTCGAGCACGAGGCGGTCGCTCTCCGTGAAATCTCGACGCTGGCTCTCGAACCCGAAGTTCAGCGTGTATGTATACGATGGCCAAAGGGCGATGCCGATGAAGTCGACGATTGGATAGGTGAAGCATTCGGGAAAGACCTCTTGTCGAACCCGCTGGCGCCGGGAGTAGAAGTCCGAGAGTTTCCGCACCCCGAAATCGCCTGTTCGCCGACGGTAGACGTTGAGTGGATGCCGAGCAATGAGGCTCCACACATCTTCCGTGATCGGCTGAGGGCCGTCCTTCAGGTCCTCGGAGTACCAGTTTATCCGTGCGATCAGATGCCGCTGGACGACATCACGTTCGTTCAAGAAGACTCGCTCACAAGGAACGAGCTCCGCTAGCTGGCCGAGGAGCTCGGTCGTGAACGGCTCAGGGCCGTCGATCGCGTGCGCTTCCGCGACAACCGCGAACACGGCCTCCAGGTCTGAGGCCCGTAGTCGCGTCACTGCAGCCGGAAGATACGAAGAAAGGCGAATGGACACAATCCCCCCGGGCGGCCGATCCTGGTCCTGCCTTCGAGAATTGGGGGACCCCCATGCGATCGAAACGATCCCCGGTGGTTTGCGGTCGCTGCGGGGCTGTTCACGCTGCAGTGCGCACCACTACCCCGTGGTGCTTGCCGGCCTACTCACGAAAGCCGGCGAACTTGGCTTGGAACCAACACGACAGGCCCGAGCTCGGCGAGGGGCAGAGAGAGGAGGAACATGACACGTAGGGGCTTTGCCTGGCTTGCGGCGCTCGCCACAGCAGTCGTCGCGCTCGCCGCAGTAGTCGTCGCGCCCGCCGCGCCCGCGGCGGTACAGGCCAACGAGGTCACGAACTGGAACCGGATCGCGGCGAACACGCTCGTCGCGTTCCCCCCGGCGGCGAGTGGAGCACCGCCGGCCCTTCAGATCAACATGGCGATGACCCAGGGCGCCGTCTACGACGCGGTCAACGCGATCGAGCCGAGGCATCGGCCGTATCTCCTCGGTGCGCGTTTCGACTCGATGGCCTCGAGGGACGCGGCTGCCGCGACCGCGGCGTATCGCGTCCTGTCCAGCATCGTCTCGACGGTGCCCGAGAACATCCCGTTCCCGAATAGGGCGAGCTTGTTGCTGGCGCTCGACACGGAATACGCGAACTCGCTCGCGCTCATACCCGATTCCCCGTTCAAGACCGAGGGAATCGCGGCGGGGAACGCCGCGGCCGAGGCGATGATCGCCGCACGGCAGGGCGACGGACGCTTCGGGCCGTCACCGTGGGTGCCGAACGATGACCCCGGGCACTGGCAGCCGCTGATGAACCCGGATGGAACGCCGATGCTCGACCCGACCCCGTGGGTCGGTGGGGTGCGGCCGTTCCTGATGCAGAGCTCCTCGCAGTTCCGCACCGACGGCCCGCAGGCGCTCAGCAGTGCCGCGTGGGCGGAGGACTTCAACGAGGTCAAGGCGCTCGGCTCGGTGAACAGTGCGACCCGCACGCCCGAGCAGACGCACATCGCGATCTTCTGGCAGAGCGCCGGGGGGCCGACCCTGCTGTGGAATGCTGTTGCCCGAAACCTCATCGAGGACCCGGACCGCGGAGTCGACGTCGCAGACAGCGCTCTCCTGTTCGGGATGCTGAACCTGGCCGGCGCGGACGCGGCGATAAACTGCTGGAACGACAAGTACTACTGGGACTTCTGGCGGCCGTGGCAGGCCATCCACGAGGCGGAAAGGGACGGCAACCCTGCGACCGAGCCTGACCCGTCCTGGACGGCGCTCATCATCGCGCCGTACCCCGAACATCCGTCCGGGCACCTCTGTCTCGACGGCGCGCACCTCCGCGTGCTGCAGATGTTCTTCGGCACGGACAAGATCCGGTTCGGCGTGACGAGCAGTCGCTTCCCTGGTGAGACGCGCTACTTCGACCGGTTCTCGGAGCCTCTCAAGGAGATCATCGACGCCCGGATCTGGGCGGGACTGCACTACCGCACCGCCGATGTGCAGGCGCAGATCCTCGGCAGGAAGGTTGTCCACTACATGGCGAAGCACTATTTCCAGCCGCTCGACTGACGCAGGGTCCTCTCACTGTCTTCGACGCCCGGACCGGGAAGGAGATCAAGCGGATCCGCTTGGGATGCTGTTGGCAGATGCGGTTGACGGCTGACGCCGATACGTGGTGGGCGGAGGCGCTGAGGGCGTCCAGGTTGTGGACGCCAGATCCTGGAAGGGGGTCCGGGTCCTGAAGGGCGACCAGGGGATCATCAAGGACGTGGAGATCAGTCCGGAGGGGACGGTGATTGCCTCTGCAGGACAAGACGGCTTCGTCGGGACGTGGGACCTGGCCTCCGAGGCGCCCCTGCACGCGTTCTCCCTAGGTGAGGGTCCCGCCCAGGACGTCGAGTTCCTCGACGATCGCCATCTCCTGGTCAGGGGCCGGTCCGGGCCGATGCTCGTGTACACGCTGGACACCGACCAACTGCTCGAGATCGCCCGTGGCCGCGTGACCCGTGGCTTCAGCGAAACGGAATGCCAGACCTACCACATCAATCCCTGCCGCGACTTCGCGGCGATTCAGCGGCATTTGAGAGAAGAGCGAATCGTTCCCCACGCGGCACGAAGGAGCACAGCTGCCACCCATCGGGCTGGCGCATCTGACCTGTGGTGATCTCGCGACTCGAAGGCGCGCTGCTCCGTCCGACTACCTCCAGGGTGGGCCTCATCCGAGCGCTTTGCGTTCTCGTTTTGATGCGCCAGCAGGCGGAAAGAGCGGCGGGCGCCGGTTCGACAACGACATGTCGTGGTCTTCATGTTGCGACATGTGCTCCGTAGGCTCTTAGTCTCACTGCTGCTCCTGCTGGTGCTGAGCTTCATAACGTACGTCGTTCTAGTGAACCTGGCCGATCCGCTGCGTTCCCGAGAGAGTGGCCTCAATCCACTGGAAGCGGGACGACTGAGGCAGGTTCTGGGGCTGGACAGACAGATCTTCCTCGGCTACTCCTCCTGGGCCTTCCACTTCCTTCGAGGGAACTGGGGAGTCTCCTTCCGCAACACGCCGGTCGCGCCTGATATTCGCGACGCCCTCGCGAACAGCCTCGTCCTGGGTGGCTCGGCCCTCCTCGTGTCGTTCCTCGCAGGGAGCACGTTCGGGCTGCTTTCCGCAGTGCGCCAGCATTCGCGGCTCGATCGGGTCGTCACCACTGCGACCCTGCTTGGGTTGTCAGTTCCCGGATTCTTGCTGGCTCTCCTCCTGCAATTGTTCTTCGCGATCACCCTGCCCCGATGGCTCCACCTCGGTGGGCCGGTTTTCCCTGTTACGGGACTGATGACCCCTGGGGTGCAAGGCTTCCATCCGTTGGACCGACTGTGGCACCTGGCCTTGCCAGTCGCCGTTCTCTCGTCATACTTCACGGCCGCCTTCATGCGGTTTACACGGACGAGTGCGCTGGAGGTCCTTCAGGCAGATTACATTCGAACGGCCCAGGCCAAGGGTCTCCATCCATTGCGCCTGCTCCTATGGCATGCCATGCCCAATGCCCTGATCCCGGTGGCCACTCAGCTGGCTCTGGACATCGGCGCGATAGCAAGTGGATTCATCGTCATCGAGCGCGTCTTCGAGTGGCCCGGCATGGGGACGTTCTTCATCGTGGCCCTTGACAGGCGCGACTGGCCGCAGATCCTACCTTGGCTCACCGTGACGGCCGCCTTCATCATTGCCTTCAACCTCCTCGCCGACATCGTTTACGTCGCGCTCGATCCAAGGATCCGGTACCGCTGACAGTGGTGGCCCCCATGAGGAATGTTCGTGGAGACAGACAACCGAGGGGAGACGGAGCCCCGGAGTTGGGTGCCCCTCCGTCTATGAGCGGTCCCCGCCCGGAAAGCCCGGGCGAACATGAGCCACTTGGGGTGGCCCAGCTCACAACGAAACAGCTCGCTTGGCGACGCTTCAAGCGTCATCGGCTGGCGGTGGCCAGCGCCGTCGCGCTCGTGCTCTTGACCCTAGCCTGCATCATCCTTCCCTTCACCACCCGCTACACGTATGGCGGACTGGACTTCGGCCACGAGTTTGAGGGACCCGGGTCACGGCACTGGCTGGGGACTGACGTGCTAGGGCGGGACACATTCACGCGTGTGTTCTACGCTGGCCGAATCTCGCTCGCGGTGGCTCTGGCGGCCACGGTCTCGGCGGGCATCCTGGGCACGATCATCGGGGCCCTGGCGGGGTTCTTCGGCGGAGTCGCGGACGCGGCGCTGATGCGGACGGCCGATCTATTCCTGGCCGTTCCATACCTGGTCGTCCTGCTCATCGTGTCCACCGTCTTCGATGCCGGGCTGGCCGGCGTTGTGATCACACTCATACTGTTCCTCTGGATGCCGACGGCGAGGGTCGTCCGGGGTGTCTTCTTGTCCTTGCGAGAGAAGGAGTTCGTTGAGGCGGCTCGCGCGGCAGGAGCATCGAACCTCCGGATCATGTTCTCCCACATGCTCCCGAACGCCATGGGGCCGGTCATCGTGAGCGTCACCCTGCTCATTGCCACGGCCATCCTCGCGGAGTCTGCACTTTCCTTCCTGGGGTTCGGGATCCAGCCCCCCACACCGACCTGGGGGAACATGGTTGCGGACGCCCGATACTCGTTCTTCGACGTGGCGTGGCCGATGGTCATGCCGGGGCTCGCAATTGCTTTCACCGTGCTTTTCGTGAATCTCCTCGGAGACGGCCTCCGGGATGCGCTCGATCCCCATCAACGGCTGATACAACCGGCGTGGTGGGCTTGAAGCTATTCGAAGGACTGCAGCAACGTAACAGACGAATCGATGGCGCGAGCTCGGTAAGGTGCGGGATGCCTGGCTCAGGTTCTCGCGAGTCTACTGTCACTCCGTCGAAGGCCATGGCGGGAGGACGACTGAAGCTCGGTACAGCTCAAACTTCAGCCAACCACGGCCGCAACCCGTGGGGTACGGAAACCTGATCACGGCGCTGACGTGCATGGGTGGCTGAGCGCGTTTGGGCTGCCAGAATCCCGCGCCTCATGCTGCTCTCGTTCCTTCATGTAGCGCTCCAGCGCGTGCTGGCACTCCTTGCTCGGCGGAGGGCGAAAGAAGCCGACAAGGACCTGGAGATCCTGATCCTCACCCCACGAGGTCCGCGGGCCCAGTCGCCGCATCCGCCATCCCCCGCGGTCGGGGATCCGGCCGAGCTTCTTGACGTCGATGTGCAGCAGCTCCCCGGGGCGATCCTTCTCGTAGCGAAGGGAGCCCCGGTGGGACGGTCGGAGTGGTCGAGCCGGTGCATGCCGTGGCGGCGCAGGACCCCGTAGATGGTGGACTGGGGCATCCCAGGACCGAGGCCAAGTGGTGGCCTCGCCTCAGCTCCGTTCGGGCTTTCAAGACCTTGCCGATCGTCCTCGCCGGCAGAGCATGAGGGCAACGATTGGGCCGGGAGGTCCGATCCGCCAGGCCTGCAGTTCCCTCCTGCCGGTACCGGCGGACCCACTTGTGGGCGGTGGCCCTGGACACCCCGCTGCTGTCGCGGCATCGGCCACGCTCCATCCCAGTTCTTGGACACGCTGGACGATGAGGAACATTCCGAACTGTGTGAGCCTGGCCCTACCATGGGCACTGTTGCATTGGGCGCAGGGCCGTCCATCAGGGGAGACTCCCGCAATGAGATCACACGCCGACGCCCACGCCCACCCGGCGCCGAGTTCGGCCTTCGCCGGGTACCGTTTCCCACCCGAAAGTCATCACGCTGGCGGTCCGCTGGTACCCTTCCTCTCGCCACGGCGGAACACACAGGCCCCAAGGAGGCTCTTCGCCCAGGCGATCAGCCGGACTCGGGTCTCACCCACCGAAGTCATCACCGACCGGTACCGGGTCTACCCTCGCGTCCTCGATGAGCTGCTCCCGGCGGCCTTCCACCGCACGGAGGCCCATGCGAACAATCCGCTCGAGACCGACCACGGGCGTCTCATAGCGCCTCCGACCGATGCGAGGGCTAAAGCGTGACCGAACTGCAAGGGTGATCGTCGGCGGGCACGCCTTCGTCCAGAACCTCCGCCGGGGCTTCTACGACCTCGGGACCGATGTCCGACCGACGGCTCGTCTCGCCGACGCGTTCGTCGAACTGGCCCTCGTGATCTGATAAGCGCCGGGACGGATAGGTCCACGGCGCCCGGGCTTTAGCCAACGCAACAGTGCCCGCACAGGAGCCTAGAGGCCTGGCAGGCGATTGCGGACGCGCCTTCGAATCTCCCGAAATAGTTCCGAGCCCAATACCCCCAACAAAGGGACGTTGAACCCTTGGCAGGAGGCTGTGCAAAGCGGCATGATGCGGTCGGCCGGTGGACGAGACTGTCTGCCTCCGCTGTGAGTGGACGGGCAAGGCCGAGAGGTCGAACTGCCCACGATGCGGCGTGCCGCTCTTCCGGCCTGCGTCCGAATTCCAGCAACCTGCCGCGACGAGTCTGGGATCGCTCCGCAGGCCAGAACCGACCGAGGCCGTTGCCACCGAGCTGAACCGTCCCACAGAGGGCAGACCCGGGAAACCCGGCGTGAGGCCTGCTGAGACAGACCCCTCCTTGCCGCGTCCGGCTGACGACTCCTGCGTACCGAGGGGCCGCCTGTGGCGCACGTCTGGCGCCTTGGCCGGAGCCGCTCTCTTCCTGGTCGGCGTGTGGCTCCGCTCTGATGCGCTGCAGCCGATCCCGACGCCCTCCCGCTCCCCCCGAGCGAGCGGGAGGCTCGTATACGCAGCCGATCTCGGCCCGAGGTTGCAGCGCCTGTGGATGCTTAACCTCGCCAGCGGGAACCTGACGCGGGGACCACGGATCCCGAAGGCGTCCGAGCTCCTAGCCGGTTGGGGCGAGAGCTGGATCGCGTTCACCTCCGAGGACCCCGACGGGACCCGGGTGGCCTACATCCTTCAGGGCGTTGGGCCGAAGGACCGCCCGCACCGGATCGCGGCGGGCGACGTCGTCACGTGGGACCCGACCGGCGTCAAGGTCGTGGCTGCTCGAAGGGGATCCGGCATGGGCGTTTGCGGTCAAGCCGTTGCAGTGACCGTGGTGGGGGCCGGCCCTTGGGGAAGGGACCGGGTCTTTCCGCTGCAGACCTTGTGCCGCAACGTTCTCTCCATCGGACCGGCCGGAGCGTTGATCTACTACACCCAAGCGTCCGGAGGCCGGGCGAACGTGTTCCTCGTCGGCTTCAGCGCGAGCCGCTGGGCTCTGCGGGGATACACGCTCCTTTCGGCATCTCCATCCGGAAGCCTGCTCCTCACGGGCAAGGAGAAGGGCGGCCCCACTGAGCTCTACCGCCCCGGGATGGGACCCCCGACACCGGTTGGAGACGGCGGGAGGCAGCTCCGCGTCGGCCGGGTGCTGGCCTGGTCGCCGGAAGGGACCAAAGCTCTCGTGGCTGGCGAGCTCGGCGAGCGTCGCGGCCCGTTGCTCATCCAAGCGGCACCCGACGGCGGCGTGCCCCGACTTCTCGCCCTGATCGACGGCGAGGCTGCGGGGGGCGCCTTCGACGCGAGCGATACCGCCTACCTGGTCGTTGGCGGCCGGCTCTTCGTGGTAAGAGCGAGCCAACCGGTGCCCGTGCCGCTCCCCATTGGCGCGCCGCGCCCGGCCGGGCCCATCGCATGGCTCCCCTGAGGTCAGCTCAAGGCATTGCCTGGGGAAGCCAAGGAAGTACATGAGCCTGGAGGCTTCCCGCGAGGCAGCCGAGCACGTCCACCTTGGGTTATGAGGAGGATTACTTGGCCCAGGACCACTTCTCCGACGAAGTCGGCCGGACCATGGTGTTCGAGGGTAGTCGGTTCCTGGAACGGGCCAACGAAACTCGACGACACGCCGTCTAGGTGAGCAGACTCCGGAGCTCATCCATGGTGAACGCCCGAAGCGTCTCCGTTACTGCGTTCCCGCTCTCGGCGACGACCATCAAAATCTTAGCCGCCGTCTCGTCATCAGGCTGAACAGGCGCTGGGTATCAGCGGGCTTCGCCTGGCCAGCCAGCCACGTATCACTATTCAACGGGGTCGACGATCGTCGCGCCGCCCGACACGACGAGGTCAGGGTACTCGAGCAGCTTGAACTGCTCGAGGGGGTTGCCTCGGACTCCGATGAGATCGGCGGGAGCACCCTCGACCAGCCGCCCGAGCGGCGCCAGCCCCACATGCTCCCCCGCTCGCGCCGTCGCGGCCGACAACACCTCCAGCGGCGTGAGCGCCCCATGGGCGGCGTGGAGCATGAGCTGCAGCTCCTGGGCGTCGATTCCCCAGGGGACATCGGTATGGCCCAGATCGGTGCCGTACAGCAGCCGTATCCCTGCCTGGACCAGCTGGCTGGCGTTGTCGGCGACACCCGTGCAGTGCGACTGCGTGTCCAGCGCGCTTACCACCCGTACGCCCGCAGCCGCCGCGCGCGCGACCAGGTCGGGCGAGATCGCATCACATGGGACGTGGGCCCACTCGTCGACGCCGGCGTCCAGCGCAAGCCTGGCTCCCTCGGGCCCGCTGAGATGGACCGACACGATGCGGCCGTGCGCGTGGGCCTCCTCGACGATCGCCCGGACCACCTCGAGCGAGGGGATCGGCCACGGCGGCGGGGAGCCGAGCTGGTGCCCGGTCCATGGTGCGCCCGGCGAGCCGCCCGGCTCCAGGGCGATCTTGATCAGCGCGGCACCGCCGGCGACGAGCTGGCCGACGGCCGTGCGGGCTGTCTGGACATCGGGCACCTCCACTCCGGCGCCGGGGCCGAACACCGGGATCGGATAGCCACCGGGTGCGGTGAGGATCGGCCCCGCGCCGAGCACTCGCAGCCGCCCGTCGCCACCGGAGGGTGGCACGAGCGCACCGCCGGTGTCCCGGATCGTCGTGATGCCGTGCCGCAGGATCGTTTCCGGCGGGACCTGCCCAAGCAGCGGATGGCCATGCAGGTCGATGAAGCCGGGGAGCACCGTGCCGGCAAAGCGGACGAGCTGGCCTGGGCCGAAGAGGCGGTCGGCCGGTGCCACGGCCGCGATCCGATCACCCCGGACCGCGACCGCGTGGTGCTCGAGCACTCGCGTGCCGTCGAACACCCGATCCGCGGCGATGACGTACCGGTCGCCGAATCGCCGCCGTGCGGGCTCGCCCGCGGGCCGATCGTGCAGCTCGGATGTGGTCATGATGGCTCGTCCTTTCGTTGGGGACTGGTTTCTGCGAGAACGGTACGAGCCGAGGCTGCTGGAGGCGTCACCCGAAAGTGTTCATACGAGGTGGAATCTTCCGCGGTCGGCCCTGGTACGAAAGTGCCGACTAACCGGCTGCCAGGCTGGACTGCGTCATGCGCTTGGTCGGGCGAAAAGGATGCAGACGGCGTTCGGCGGTCGTGTAGGGGTGGTGACCATACACGCGACCGCCCCGCCGCCTCTTCGCTCCGGACTGGGATGTCTTCGGAGGGGAGCCGCCGCAGCACCAGGACCGCGCCCGCCGCCAGGATCGCGGCGCCCGCGAGCATGGCCAGGCCGAATCCATCCATGAACGCAGTGTTCGCCGCCCGGCGCAGGGTCTCTCCGGCTGGCCCCCCCATCCCCCCCGCCACCTGCAGCCCGGCACCCACCGATCGCTTCGCCGAGGCGGCCACACTTGGGCTGAAGGTTGAGAGCGCTCCGGCGATCCGGGACCCGTACAGCCCGTTGGCGAGCGCCCCCAGGATCCCAACGCCGAGAGCCGCGCCCACCTGGCGGCCCGAATCGTTGAGCGCTGACCCCAGACCAGCGTTGGCCCCCGGCACCGCGGCCATGACCGCATCGGTGGAGGGAACGAACGCGGCGCCGACGCCGAGCCCAATGAGGAGCAGTGCGGCTCCCATCAGCCAGTAGGAAGTCCCCGGCTGCACCCGAGACAGGGCAGCGAAGAGCACCGCAGCTCCGCCCAGTGCTGCGGCCACGGTCCGGCCGGTGCCGAGCCTGGGGACCAGTCGCTGAGTGATCGGGCCGGCGATCCCGAACCCGATCGCGATCGGCAGGAACCGCAGCCCGGCCTGAAGCGGCGTGTATCCCTGGACGAACTGGAGGTATTGCGTGAGCTCGAACGCCAGCCCCCCGATAGCCAGGCCGGCCAGGGTGACGGCGCCCGTGCCCCACTCGAGGCGGGGGTTTCGGAACAGGCGGAGGTCGAGCATCGGCTCGTCGACCCGCGACTCGTGCAGCAAGAAGGCGGCTCCGGTTACCAGCGCAGCCCCGAGCGAGCCGATCACCGGCAAGCTCGTCCAACCGCGGGTGGGGGCGTCGATGATCCCGTAGACGAGCGAGGTCAGGGCCGCGACCGAGAGCGCCAGCCCTGGCAGGTCCGGGCGGGGCGGGGCGGGGTGTCGGCTCTCCGGCACCAGGACCAACCCGGCCGCCAGCGCAGCGACCGCGATCGGGACGTTCAGCAAGAACACCGAGCCCCACCAGAACTGCCCGAGGAGCCACCCACCGACGATGGGGCCGATTGGGATGCCGAGGCCCGCGATCGCTGTCCAGATCCCGATGGCCTTCACCCGCTCCTCCCTGGGAAAGACGTCGATCAGGATGGAGAGCGTCGAGGGCATGATCAGCGCTCCCCCCACGCCCATCAGGGCGCGGGCCACGATCAGCTGCGAAGTCGAGGCCGCGTAAGCCCCGTAGACACTGGATGCGGCGAACACGAGAAGCCCGAGTTGCAGGAACCGCTTCCTGCCGAAGCGGTCGCCGAGCGCGCCCATCGTGAGCAGGAGCCCGGCGAAGACCACGATGTAGGCATCGACGATCCACTGGAGAGCGGAGGCGGAAGCGCCGAGCTCCCGCTGAAGCGTCGGGATCGCGATGTTGATGATCGTGTCGTCGATGCCGATGATCAGCAGGCTCACCGAGAGCACCACCAGGGTCCACCACCGGCGCCTGTACGTGTCGTCTCGCATTGCTTCCTCCTCGTTGTCCGCGTCCCTGCGGGCTTTGCGTGCGTGCTCGTCTCCCCAGCTCATGGCGTCCTCTCCCCGAGGGTGTTCCGGGTCGCGTGTACGTTAGGGGCCATATATCCTTTACCGCATATCATGTTCGACAATCTGCTATGCTCGGGGCCGGACGTCAACAACCAATGGGCCCGCTTCCGTTCGGAACCGAACGCGACTCGGACGATTGTGCGGGAACTGGAGGGACTGATGAGCTCGGCAACGACGGATCGCCGGGTGCGGCGAACGCGTGAGCTTCTCCGGAGCGCCCTGTTCTCGCTGATCGTGGAGCGGGGATACGAACGCATCACGGTCCAGGACATCCTCGACAAGGCCGACGTCGGACGATCGACGTTCTACGCCCACTACCGGGACAAAGACGATCTCCTCCGCAGCGGGTTCGAGGACCTTCGTTCGGCCCTAGCGACAGAGACGGCGGGAGATGGGAACGCGGCCCACGGAAAGGCCGAGTTCCTCCAGCCTGTGCTCGCCGTCTTCCAGCACGTCGAGGCGCACCGGCATCTGTGGAAGCCGCTGGCGGGAAAGGGCGGAGCGTATCTGGTGATCCGCATCCTTCGCGAGAACGTCTCGGACCTCGTTCGAGAGCACTTCCGGTCTCAGCTTCCAGGATGGAAGGAGGACCAGACCCAGCTCGAGGCCGCCGTGCAGTTCGTCGTCAGCGCCCTCATCGGCGTGATCACGTGGTGGCTCGACAACGACGTCCCGTACTCGGCGGAGGATATCTACTTGATGTTCAGGCGATTGACGACCCAAGGCGTGAAACGGTTCCTCGCCGCCTGAGCAGTTGGGGGACCGCTCCTCTGATCGAGCAGGCCAATGATCGGTCAGTGGAGTGGTCTCCGAAGCTACCAAGTCGGGCGGGACCTAGGATGGCCCGATGTGAGCCCTGCCGAGTCTTCGGCGGACAATGGTCATCGGTCCTGGCTCGATTGCTGCAAACGCGTCGCAAACGTCCAGGACAACATCAGATGTCACCCGGGCGCCACCCGACAGCACGAAGAGGCCCGCTGACCTGGACTGGATGGCACCCGGCAGCACCAGCTAACAGAGGGCAACAGGACTCGTCTGGCAACAGGACTCGTCCGCGAACTTCAAAACCAGGGATCGCGTGCAAACGCGATGGCGGGTTCGATTCCCTCCGCCTCCGCGATCGGGAATCGAGGCCAGCGGGCTAAGTTAAGTCGCGGCATGTGGGCCCCCACCGAGGTTCCGGCGGCATCACGTCGGGACTCGGCACGACTCAAACCAGCGAATACGTGGCCTCCACCTGGACAATTGCGCCTGGCGGATGTCTCCCCTTTCGTTCGGTTCGCCCCGGGGGC
>WNFV01001706.1_pt1 | contig 29763 bp, 30 predicted proteins | sample 5400101 | NCBI WGS metagenome assembly WNFV01 (sample SAMN13153361, study PRJNA577476) | soil metagenome | isolation source: 115 cm soil or saprolite under grassland replicate 1 | place: USA:California | collected 2016-06-15
GAACTGCTCGGGGTTCTACGGCGACCGGCTGTCGGCCGCCCGCGAGATGGTGGAGGGCGGGCCGATCGACGTGCTCACCGGCGACTACCTGGCCGAGCTGACCATGGCGATCCTCGGGAAGGCACGCTTGGCCGACCCCTCGGTGGGCTACGCCACCACCTTCCTGGCGCAGTGGGAGCAGATCGCCGGCACGGTCGCCGACCGCGGGATCAAGGTCGTGGTCAACGCCGGCGGCCTCAACCCGGCCGGGCTGGCCGGCGCGGTCCGCACCGTGGCAGCGCGGCTCGGGCTGGGCCTCCGGGTCGCCCACGTCGAAGGCGACGACCTGCTCGGCCAGCTCCCCGAGCTGCTGGCCGCCGGCCATGACCTCGCCCACGCTGACGACGGCCGGCCGCTGACCGGGATCCCGGCGCCGCCAGTCACCGCCAACGCCTACCTCGGCGCGTGGGGCATCGTCGAGGCCCTCGAGAACGGGGCAGACGTCGTCGTCTGCCCGCGGGTCACCGACGCCGCGCTCACCATCGGCCCGGCCGCCTGGCGCCACGGCTGGTCGAGGGACGCCTGGGACGCCCTGGCCGGCGCACTCGTCGCAGGGCACGTCCTGGAGTGCGGCGCGCAGGCAACCGGTGGGAACTACGCCTTCTTCCGGGAGGTGCCCCACCTGGTCGCCCCCGGCTTCCCGATCGCAGAGGTCGCCGCCGACGGCAGCGCGGTCATCACCAAGCACGACGGGCACGGCGGGCTGGTCAGCGTCGGCACCGTCACCGCGCAGCTGCTCTACGAGGTCGCCGGTCCCAGGTACGCGTCGCCGGACGTGGTCGCGCGGCTCGACACCGTCCGCCTTGAGCCGGACGGTGTCGACCGGGTGCGCGTCTCCGGGGTGCGAGGCGAGCCGCCCCCGCCGACCACCAAGGTCGCCATCAACTACCCGGGCGGCTTCCGCAACACGGTCGGGTTCCTGCTCACCGGCCTCGACCTGGAGGAGAAGGCCGCGCTGGTCGAGCGGGCGCTCTGGCCCCGGGTCGGCGGCCGGCGCTCGTTCGCCCGCAGCGACGTCCGGCTGCTCCGAGCCGGCCCGCTCGACCCGGCGACCGGTGGCGCAGCCGCTGAGCTGCGCGTCACGGTCGTGGACCCCGACCCGGCCAAGGTCGGCCGGCGCTTCTCGGGTGCCTGCGTGGAGCTCGGCCTTTCCTCCTACCCTGGCTTCACGCTCACCGCGCCACCCGGCCGGGAGACCGCGTTCGCGGTGTACTGGCCCGCGCTCGTCCCGAGCGAGCTGGTCCCGCACCGGGTCGTGCTCGCCGACGGGAGCGCCGTGCCCATTCCGCCCGCGCCGGGCGCCGCCGAGCTGGACCTTGCCGACCCGCTCGCCCCGGCCCGCCCGCCAGCCTCCGCCCTGCCCGGCGGCCCGACCAGGCGGCTGCCGCTGGGCACCGTGGTCGGAGCGCGCTCGGGCGACAAGGGCGGCAACGCCAACCTCGGGGTGTGGGCGCGCAGCTGGCAGGGGTACGCCTGGCTCGAGCGGTTCCTCGACGCGGAGCGACTCCGGAAGCTCCTGCCCGAGACGGCTGGGCTCGACGTGCGCCGCTACGAGCTGCCGAACCTGCTCGCCCTCAACTTCGTGGTGACCGGCCTGCTCGGCGAGGGCGTCGGCGCCTCGACCCGGCCCGACCCGCAGGCCAAGGGGCTCGGCGAGCAGCTTCGCGCCTGCCCGGTCGATGTCCCCGTCGCCCTCGTCGGCGCTGACGCTCCGCGCCCCGCGGCCGCCTCGCCGCCACCGCCTGGCTGAGGCCCCGCCGCGCCGGCACTGGCCACGCGGCTACGTGCCGGAGCCCAGCCGGGCCGGCACCCCTCCGGGGCTACCAGCCACGCCAGTAGCGGCGGCCGTCGACCCGCACGATCTGGCCGAACGGCTCGGGGAAATGCGCGGTGGAGACCGTCATGCCCTCCGCCTCGATGCGGTCGAGCAGCGCCTGCCTGGTCCGGTCGGCCTGCCCCCGGTCCATGTCGGCCCGCGTGCACCATGCCGTCTCGGTCACCTGGGCCGGATGGTTGGCCACGTCGCCCCAGAGGATCGCCCGCTCCCCGCCGGACGAGACCAGCACGCTCTGCGAGCCCGGGGTGTGCCCGGGAGTGTGCAGCAGCTTGACCTCGCCGGTCAGCGGGTGGTCCCCCGAGGTGAGGTCGAGCACGCCCAGCGTCTCCAGCGGTCGCACGGTGTGCTCGAACGCGTCGCGGTCGTCGTCGTCGCCCCCGTCCGCGAACGCCTCCCAGTCCGCCTGCTGTACGACGTAGCGGGCACGGGGAAACACCGGCCGTGGCCGGTCATCCTCCCAGACCACGTTCCACCCGACATGGTCGAGGTGCAGGTGGGTGACGACCACGGTGTCGATGTCACCGGGGCCAGCTCCTGCCTCACGGAGCTCGTCAAGCAGCCGGCCCGAGGTCCCGATCCACTGGGCGCCCGGTGCCGACGCCGGTCCCACGCCGGTGTCCACCAGCACGGTCCGCTCACCGGACCGCAGCAGGTAGCAGTGGTCGTGGAGGCGCCAGGCATCCCTCCCGGCGAACACCCCCGGGTAGCGGTCCCGGTATGGCTCCCAGGCGGCGCGGTCCACGCCAGGGAAGACCTCGCCGATGGGCGCCGGGAAGTCGCCCACCACGTCGCACAACGCGGTCACCTGCACGCCCCCGACACCGATCGAACCGTGCGGCATGCCGACCTCCTCCTCCTCCTCCTCCTCCTCCTCGTCGAGCGGATCGACACCGGGCTCGGCGGGTGGACCCGCGGTTCACCAGGAAGCGCGCCCTTACCTCCTCGCGGTCGAGTGCCGCCGCTTCGTTCACCCTGGCCACCAGCGCGTCGTCGACTGCCACCTCGACCACCTTCCCCCGAGGCCGACACCTGCGGGTTAAGGCCGAGCAGCTGCGCGCCAACTACGGCCCGTAGCGTGCGACGGGCCGATCGTCACCGTCCGGGCGGTCACGGCCCGTGCCGCCCGGACCGGCGACGCCCGTGGCGACCAACGGTTCGTCACGCCCGGGCCGCCGCGCACCAGACGTGACGGGTTGGACCGTCACCGCCACGAGACCAACCGATCGTAACAGCAACCCGAGCACAAGCAGACCAAGCGGAACGATCCGTCCGCCACATGCACAAGACGTTCCGTTCGGCATGGTTGCGTCGCCAGCGGCCCTGGCCGCCCGCGACCATGCTGGCCTGATGGGGCCGGTGCGCGGACGGTGGCCGGTCCGCGACCGAGCATCACAGTTACCAGGCCGCTGTGGCTGTCAAGCCAGCAGTAGGGTTGTCTTGGGAGCCTCTCATCGGGAGAGCTCCTGACGGGTGTGCTGGAGGCCGTTTCGGCTGGCCGAGGACCGCCACGTGTGGGCGACCGCGCTCTACGACGAGGTAGTCGTGCTTGGCTATCAGGGCAGCTACCCGAGCTTCACCCGCGCGCTGCGGACCCGGCAGCTCCGTCCCCGCTGCGAGGCCTGCGCTGGGACCGGGAGCGTCCGGCGCGCGGTGAGGAGCGGGAAGGGCCCGTCGATGGTCGATGACCTCCTCCACCCCGACGACCGGCCCGACCCGGCCGCGCGGTTCCGCACCGACCTGGCCGGCTACCTCCGCGGCCTGCCCGGCCCGGAGCTGGCCGACCTGCTCGCCGGCCTGCCCGACCCGGTCACCGTCGACCTGATCGCCGCGCTGGCCGCCCGCGGCCCCGCGTATGCCAGGCTGCCCGACACCTGGCCTGGTCATCCTGACGCCGAGTTCATGCGGCGGCGGTCGCTCCGCGAGGTGGTCGCCGACCGGCGTGCTGCCCGCGCCGCCCGCCGGGCCGGCCCGCCACCCGGCACCACCCTGGCCGAGTAGTCTGACCTTGGAGTCAGCAGTTTCCTCGTTTGGGCGGGCGGCGAAGAACAAGCTAACGGCGGTGGCCACGAAGGGTGCGGCCAGCACCGAGCCCGACGGCCCGATGCTCTCGGGGGGTGTGCGCGGGAGGTCAGGGACCTCGACCGCGATATGGCTTGGGATACCCAGCGTCGCCGGGTATGCTGATCACGCGTAGGAGGGGTCCTCACTCCCGATGCGTCAGGGGCACCGGGGGCGTTCGCCCGCCCCCGGTCCCATCCTTCGGGGTCACAACGTCTCACGCCCTGCGTGGATCTCAGACGGCCGAAGCGAGGTACCTCCTTGGAGTCATGCCGCGTGGGTAGTACCCGGGATGCTAAAGAGGTTCCCCCAGAACAACTTGACCAACTCGATCCTCGAACGACCAGGTTGTCGTGCGGGGGCCCCTAACTAACCGGTACGTTTCCTACTGTCTTGGCTGCACTTGGCTCCCTGGCGGGATTTCAACTGGCCGGATCGTTGGCCTCCCCTCTGCGTCCAGCACAGGCTGACCCTGCTCGTCCACGAGTACGTCTAGCGGGCGACCGTCGGTCGTCAGCACCGGGTTGCCGTCCCGGTCGACCAGATACTGCCGAAGCGCGGCCCCCCGGCCGACCGGCCGGCCTTCGGCATCAACGAAGACCCCGGAGCCCCACGGCTTCCGCCGGCGAGGGTCCTGGCCATCGGGGGTCGGCGCCAGCTCAAGCCCGGCCGTTGGGTCCGGCTCGGGCGCTGGCGTAGCAAGCGGCGGCGGCTCAGGCACTGCCACCCCCTCGGTGAGGTCGACCACCCGCTGGCGCACCGCTTGCGGAACGATCCCGCGCTGCGCCAGCCAACCGGTGGCAAAGCTCCCATCCCACCGGCTGGTCAACGCCAACAGCACATGCTCGCTTGCGACCTCGGCGTCGGCGAGCACGGCCGCTTCCACGCTGGCACGCTCCAACAGCCAGCTGCGCAGCCGGCGACCAGCTGGTCCCCCGCTGATCGGCCTCGTGTGGGTCACCCATGCTCGCGACGAACGCCTCTCGCAGCGGCTGCGCGGTGACGCCAAAGGACGCAAGCACCGCCGGGGCTGCCCCGGGACAGTCGGGGTACAGCAGCGCCAGCAGCAGATGGTCCTGCCCTACCCAGCCATGGTGCAGCGCCCTCGCCTCCGCAGCGGCCAGCGAGGCCACCCGCTCGACCTGCGGTGGCCAACCGCCGACCGATGGGACCTCCAGGCCGGTGTGCCGTGGGCCGCGGTCCGGGTGCGCGGCGGCCCATGCCTCGATCGCCGCCCTCGGCCAGACGCGGCCACCGGCCGTGGACTCGGCGGGCGGGAAGTCTGGGACGGACGCGGCCAGCTCCAAGACCCGGCCGCGGGTGACCCCGAGGATGCCAGCAGCTTCCGCCGCCGTGGCGGACCGCTGATCGGTCGGGAAGGTCATTGCGCCACCCTCCTTGGGGGATCTTGCGGTCGAACCATGATCAGGCTAAGGGCTCGCCGCCGAATAACCTGGCCATGTCGAGTGCGCTCACCTCGGCATGCTGGCGCTGGAACGACCAAGTTATTGGCCGGCGATCCCTAACCGTTGGCGCGGGTGGTAGAAGCCGTCGCATCCCAGGTTGAAGGTCGGGGAGTGGCGGAGCAGGGTGTTCGGGGGAGGCGTGGAGACGATGAGGCTTCTCTAGAGCTGCGTCCATGGAGTCGAGATGCCAATTTCATTCCATACTATCTATCTGTACTGATGGCTAGTAAGCGTACGCTCACGCAGAATCTTGACAAGAGGTTCTTCTAGGGTTTCGCCATGTTTATCCGTATAGCGCTCATTGTCCCTGCCTGGTTGAAGAGAGACATTGCGGCGGTACGAGTTATTTGTAGTTCTCGCTGACCTCGCGGAGTAAGTACCCGGGAGCGTAACGTCTCCTCGACACGACCCTTCACCCGCGCCGGGTCGTCGTAGGCCATCGCCCGGCGCTCTAAATGCTTCCGCGGAGTAGCTGCGCCAGCCTAGGAGCCAGTTCCGCGCCTGGTAGGCGGGCGAGAAGGGCCTTGACCACGCAGCACGAACTCCCGGGAAGCATTTAGCTCGGCCCGGTCGGCTTCGACCTCCTCACCGAGCGCACGCACCGAGTGTTGCAGCCGCTCTCGGGTGTCGGGTCAACCGCACGCGGCGGCGCGATGCCTGAGCGCCAGCAGTGCCGATCGACCACATCGGGCGGCCCCGCCTGGGGCAGGTTGCGCATGAGGCGACGGTCAGCCGCCCACTCGTGTCAAGTGGGCCGACTGTAGTAGCCCCGCGGGCAAACAGATGCCGGCGACGGACGCAGATCGCCGACCGTGGCAGCGATTCCTGCAACCGCGGACCAGATTGAACGAGACGACACGGCGCAAACCGCGCCTACCGACCAGATTCAGTGAGACGCAGCGCGAGACATGTCGTCTGCTTGATCTGTGGCTATCCAAGTCGGCTGGCGCGTGGCCGTTGGTACGACAAGGAACCGGAGCCGGCATGGAACTACGCCTTGGACCAGGTCGTGCGGAACCTTCTCGAGAAGCACGGCGACATACCGCTACTCGCCGCGACCCGCTTGGCAAGTGAGAAGCGCTCATTCCTCTGGGCACCGGAACTGTTGATCGAGCCGCGCGATGGCAACACCGCGGAACTGGACCTGTGCGTGATCCTCGACGGCGAGGTCGTGATCGGCGAGGCCAAATCCAACAGCCGGCTCAAAGCCGGCGGGAAGGGTACCTCCAAGGCGGCGAAGGACCTGGTCCGAGTGGCGCAGCTGCTCAGCGCCGACCAGATCGTGCTCGCGACCGCAACGCCTGCGTGGGCTCGTGGCGTGGTGGCAGCAGTCGAGCAGGCAATCGCCACCGAGTGGCGGATCGGCCCAAGGCCCAGGGTGGTCGAGGAGACCAGCGTCAGTACCACGAGAACTACACCTGTGTGATTAGGTGACTGCCGGCAACAACTATCGTCGGCGGCATTGCCCGATCGGAAGGCGTGAGGGCATCGAGCGTCCAGGCCGACGTTGCCGCGCCAGCCGCCACCCCGTGGTCAGATCTTGGGGCCGAGTGCCTCGACGACCTTGGCAGCGTGGCCGTCGGCCTTGACGTTGTACCAAGCTCGCTCGATGCGGCCGTCAGCGCCGATCAGAAACGTTGAGCGGAGCACACCGATGGTCGTCTGGCCGTACCTGGTCTTCTCGCCCCAGGCGTTGTAGGACTCCATGACCTGGTGGTCGGCGTCGGTGAGCAGGGGGAAGCGCAGGCCGTACTTGTTGCGGAAGCGCTGGTGGCTCGCGCCGGAGTCGGGGGAGATGCCGACCACGGGCACGTCGGCGGCCTGGAAGGCGGCCAGGTTGTCGTTGAACTGGCAGGCCTCCTTGGTACACCCGGGCGTGTCGTCGGCTGGGTAGAAGTAGACGAGCACCTTGCGGCCCTTGAAGTCGACCAGGGAGACGGTGACGCCGTCCTGGTCGGGCAGGCTGAACGGTGGGGCCTCGGCGCCGGCTTCGAGCTTGGCCATGACGCATCCTCGCTTGCGGTGGCAACGATCGGAAGCACGACTGTAGTGGTCGGCACCGGGGACCGCACACGGGACGGCGCGGCAGCGCCGGGGCTATCGGTCCGCCCCCGGTCCCGGACCGCGATCAGGCCGGCGGGTCGCTCAAGGGCCGCCGGCCCGCGAAGCCGTCCTCCGGCCAGTGCCACCAGGCGACCTCCGGCTCGCCGGCCACCCAGCACAGCCAGTAGGCGCGCCCGGTCGGCGAGACAGCCGGGAAGTCGACCAGCCCGCTGTCGAGGTCGCGGAGGACGATATCCTCGCGGGCCAGCTCGCCCATTGCCGCGGCCAGCTCGGCGCGGACGTCGCTGGCGGGCGCATGGCCGTTCCCGCGCACCTGCCCGCCGGCGGCGCCGGCTCGCTCGCGCGCCACCTCGGCCAGGGCGCGGACGCGCTCGACGGCCGCGCGCACCCTGGGCAGTGCCGCGTTAGCCTCGGCCGGGGTCCAGACCCGCATGGCTGAACGCTACCGCCCGGTCCCTCCTGGCGCCAGCGTTCAGGGCAGGCCGGCCCGCCCGTGGTCCAGGTCAACGGCAACCTCCCGGTGACCCTGCCGGTGGTGGTGAGGTAGCAGAACTGCTCGGTCGCGAGCGGCGCCGGGTCGTCCAAGATGGCCCCTTCCTCGGTAGGTTCCGGCTGAGCTTGTCCACCGCGCGTCTGGCAAGGACCACGTGTGTTGGCAGAACAGAATGATTCGTTCCGGTGATATGCTTGGCCCATGAGCGAGACGACGTCGGTGCCCCTGGGCGGCCGGCGGGCGCAGGCGGCCCGTAACGACCAGCTGATTTTGGACGCCGCCCGCGCGGTGTTCGTCGCCGACCCCGGTGCGCCGATCTCCGCGGTGGCCGAGCATGCCGGCGTGGGCATCAGTGCCCTGTACCGCCGCTATGCCAGCAAGGAGGAGCTCCTGCGGCAGCTCTGCGGCGACGGCCTGCGCCGCCACCTCGCCGAGGCCGAGGCCGCGCTGGCCGACGACGGTGACCCCTGGACCGCCTTTTCCGGCTTCATGCGCCGCATCGTCGACGCCGACACCCACTCGCTGACGCTGCGCCTGGCCGGGACCTTCACCCCCACCGAGGAGCTGTACCGCGACGCCGCCAAGGCGCAGGAGCTCAACGTGCGGCTCTTCGAGCGCACCAAGGCGGCCGGCGCCCTCCGCCCTGACGTCGAGGTCGACGACCTCGCCCTGATCTTCGAGCAACTGGCGGCCATCAGGATCGGCGACCAGCAGCGCACCAGCCAGCTCCGCCACCGGTACCTGGCACTGCTGCTGGACGCCTTGCACACCCCCTCGGCGGCCCCGCTGCCCGGCCCGGCGCCGAGGTGGGCAGAGATCACCCAGCGCTGGGAGACCTAGTGGCGACCCCGACAAGGGCTGCCCGGTCGGCGCCGGGCTCCCATGGCCCTCACGCTGCGGCGACATCCGCTGTGGCGAGGTGTCGACCGGGCAGGCCTTCCTTGGGGAGCCGCTAGCTCCCCGCACGGGCGTGGCGCCTCCGGTCGACTATGCTCGTCGGACCGGAGCCATCCTCGGCTCCGTGGCGGGCATCCGTTGGACGGCCGGAAGGGGGCGCGCGTGCGCGAGGTGTGCGTGTTCGACGTGAACGAGACGCTGCTCGACCTCGGGGCGATGGACCCCCACTTCGAGCGGATCTTCGGCGATCCCCAGGTCCGGCGGCTCTGGTTCGGGCAGTTCCTGCAGTCGGCCCTCGTCTCGACGGTGACCGGCGTCTACACCGACTTCGGCCGCGTCGGCATGGCCGCCCTCGACATGACCGCCGAGCGGGCCGGGGTGCGCCTCACCGACGACGACCGCGACGCGGTGCGCGAGCAGATGACCCGCCTGCCGCCGCACCCGGAGGTCGCGGGCGCCCTGGCACGGCTGCGGGACGCCGGCGTCCGGCTCGCCTCCCTGACCAACTCGACCCTGCGGGTGGCCGAGGCGCAGCTTGGCAACGCCGCCATCATCGACCTGTTCGAGCAGGTGCTCTCGGCCGACACCGTGCGGCGGCTGAAGCCGGCGCCCGAGCCCTACCGCATGGCGGCCGAGCGGCTCGGCGTCGGGGTCGGCGAGGTCCGGCTGGTCGCCGCCCACTCCTGGGACGTGGCCGGCGCGTTGCGCGCGGGCTGCGCCGCGGCCTTCGTGGCCCGGCCCGGCGCCGTGCTCGACCCGCTGGTGGAGCGTCCCGACATCGTGGGCGGCGACCTGGACGAGGTCGCCGGCCAGGTGCTCGCGCGGGCCTGACGCAGCTTTGGAGAAGGGGAGCCTGCCCATGGCCGAGGAGCCTGAATGGCGCAGCCCGGCCCTGCTCGAGGTCGGCCGCGGGGTCGTCGACCGTGACGCCATCGACTACAACGGGCACATGAACGTGGTCCACTACCGGGCCGCGTTCGACTTGGCCACCGACCAACTGTTCGCGCACCTCGGGTTCGCACCCGACACCTACAACGTCCACGCCAACGCGACCCTGATGGTGCTCGAGGAGCACACCCGCTACCACGCCGAGGCGGCCGAGGGCGACACCTACCGGATCCTCGCCCACCTTGTCGGGCACTCCGCCAAGAAGCTGCACTACCTTTTCTACATGGAGAACCTCTCCCGGGGGACGCTGGCCGCCACCCACGAGGAGATCGCGCTCCACGTCGACCTAGGCCTGCGCCAGTCGAGCCCGCTCCCGCCCGAGGGCCTGGCTGCGGTCGAGGAGCTCGAGGCGGCCCAGGCCGGCCAGGGCCGCCCCGCCGACCTGGGCCGGGTCATCGCGCCGTAGCACACCGGTCGGTCCCGCTCAGGGCCGGCCGGGACGGCCCTGGCCGGCCGGCGTCAGGGCGGAGGGCGCCGGCCGGCGTCAGGGCGGGCAGGCCGGCGTCAGGGCGGGCAGGCCGGCGTCAGGGCGGGCAGGCCGGCGTCAGGGCGGGTCGGCGCGGCGGAGCTCGGCGGCCAGGTGGTGCACGAGGGGCTGGCCGACCGCGGCCATCGCCAAGGTGTAGGCGAGCACGCCGTCGCGCAGCTCGAACACCCGGTGCAGCGCGGTGACCTCCTTGGCGCTGGCCGTACGGGCCATGGCCGTGCTGGCCAGCTCCACCCGCCCTCCGCCGGCGGCGGGTTCCAGGCGGCCCTCCAGCACCTCGACGATCCCGGTGGGGTGGGCGAGGACGACCTCCACCGTCCCGTCAGGCGCCAGCCGCCAGTAGCCGGTCTCCGCGTGCAGCGGCCGGCCGTCGTCCGCCGCCCAGGTCCGCTGGGCGTAGGCGAGGAACGGCTTGCCAACGTGCCAGAAGCGGACCTCCTCGCGGTACCGGAACGGCTCGATGGTCGGGTACTCGCCCGCCCCCTCGCCCCGCCAGGTGCCGAGCAGCCCTGCCAGCTGCTCCATACCGGGATGCAGGGGAGGGTCGGTCGCTGCAGCGGCGGTCATGTCGCGCTCCTCGCGTCGATGCTCGGCCTGGTCATGGTACGACCACGACCTTGCCCCAGGTACGGCGCTCGGCGATGGCCCGCAGGCCGCCAGGGCCTCTCCTCGAACCCCCCCAGGTCCCGGGGTTGTCGCAAGGGAGGATATCGGCCCGGCCTCGCGCGCTTCAGGCGAGGGTTCCCCCGGCCACAGCGCGCCCGGGCCCGGAGGCGCGCTGCGGCCGTCAGCAGACCAGCCCGTCCAGCCTGACCGCGGTGATCGGGTCCTGTGGGGGCGTGGTCGAGGACAGGTTCGGGGTCGACGACGACGCGCGGCCGAAGTTCTGGGTGGCCCAGGCCTTGCCGCCCGAGCAGACCACGCCGATCCCGATGGAGTCGAAGCCCGGCTGGAGGATGTTGTGGCGGTGCCCGTCGGACTTCATCCAGCCGGTGTGGAGCTGGAAGGCGTCGTTCTGGTACCCCTCGACCCAGGCGATGTTCTCGCCGAGGGCGGAGAACCGGGAGATGCCGGGCTGGCTCCTGGCCGCGGCCAGGTCCCGGTGGGTGAACGTGCCTGTGCTGGCCATGCGGCCGGACCAGTTGGCCGCCAGCCTGGCCAGGTCGGTGCTCCAGGCCAGCGCGGGCAGGTCGCGCGCGGCCCGCTCGGCGTTGACGCGGGCGAACAGGTCTCTGGCGATCCTCTCGGCAGTGGAGGACGCGCGGGTGGGCCCGGTCGCCCCTGCGGCTGTGCTCGGCGGCGACGTGCTGGTGGCCGGGGTCGAGGGGGTGCGGGCTGGCGCGGGGGTGCTCGGGGCGACCGGCGTGCGCGTGACCGCCCCGGTCTGCTGCTTGACCGGCACCTTGGCGAACATGGTGGTGATCCACACGCACGAGCCGCTGGCCATGCCCAGGCCGACCGCGTTGAGGTTCGGCGCCAGCACCTTGGCCCGCTTCTCGGGCGAGCTCATCATCCGGGCGAACGCCTGGTCGGTCGAGGCGGCACAGTCGACGTGCTCGGAGAGCGAGATGTCGGTCAGGGTGCCCGCGCCCGGGTTGGGATCGGCCCAGAGACGATGCTGGCCGGCCATGTCGGCGGAGTGGGCGGTGGCCATGGCGTTGAGCCGGCGGCTCAGCATCATCGGGGCCAGCCCGTGACGTGCCCGCTCCTGGTTGATGAGGGTCGCGAGCCGGGCCGAGTCGCCGCTGCGCAGCGGCGGCGCCACCAGCCGCGATTCGGACGAGGAGCGGGGGAAGATCCTGCCAGGGCCGGCCGTGCCCAACAGCACCAGGCTGAGGGCGACGGGGATGACGATCGCCGCGGTTACCGTGCTGTTCCGGACCCATTCGGGCCGGCTCGACGACGGCCGGGCCCACCTGGGGAGGAGCTGCGTGGTCCCAGCGTTCCGTCCGTGGCCGCCTCCGGCCCGGCCAGGCCGAGTCCGGGTGGGCGGCTGGCCCCAGGGGCCGCCGCTGCGGCTGGCGGTGGTTCGCGCGTGTCGCACCGTTGCCCAACCTCTCGTTGCCGGACCGGAAATGAGGTGCTCGCGGATGCCCGCCAGGCGGCGAGCACCGGCGACTGGGCGGGACGTCGGGGTCACCGCCAAGGACGGCCAGCATCACGGTAGTCGCAGGCGAGGACCGGGTACGGGACCAAGGGCTCAGCTCGTGCTGCGCGCCGCTCTGGGGGGAGTTCGGGGGCGGGCGGCGCGATGTAGGTTGCCAAGCCCACCGCCTGGTGTCAAACCGCCCATGCCGGGCGGCACGGTGAATTCGGTGGACGCTCGCGGACGCCGGCTGCCACCATGCCGCCGTGGAAGACGACGCATCGCCTGGCGGCGCGGGGGAGGAGGCGGCGGACACGGGGGGCGCCGGGCGCCCGGGCCGGCACCGCCGCCGGCCGCTGCTGCGGATGGCCACCGTGGACCTCGGCCCGCTGCGGCGGATGGCCACCGTGGACCTCGGCCCGCTGCGGCGGATGGCCACCGTGGACCTCGGCCCGCTGCGGCGGCACCGGGACTTCCGGCTGCTGTTCGCCGGCCAGGCGGTGTCCTTCGCGGGCACCATGATCACCTACGTCGCCATCCCCTACCAGGTCTTCCAGCTCACCCGCTCCTCGCTGATGGTCGGCCTGCTCGGGGCGGTCGAGCTGGCCCCGCTGTTGGCCACCGCCCTGCTCGGCGGCGCGCTGGCCGACGCCCGCGACCGCCGCCGGATGGTGCAGCTCACCGAGCTCGGCCTGGCCGTGTGCTCCGGCGTGCTGGTGGTCAACGCAATGGCCGCGCGGCCGCAGGTGTGGGTGCTCTTCGTGGTCGCCGCGCTCGCGGCCGCCCTGAACGGGCTGCAGCGGCCCTCGCTCGACGCGCTGCTGCCAAGAATCGTCGAGCGGGACGAGATCCCGGCCGCCGCGGCCCTCAGCGCCATGCGTGGACAGTTCGGGATGGTGGGCGGCCCCGCCCTCGGCGGCCTGCTGATCGCCCACTTCGGGCTGGCCGCCACCTACGGCCTCGACGTGGTCAGCTTCATGGTGTCGCTGGTGGCGCTCAGCCTTATGCGCGCGGTGCCGCCCCCGGCCGGCGCCGAGCGCCCGAGCCTGCGCGGCGTGCGGGAGGGGCTCCGCTACGCGCGCAGGCGCCAGGAGCTGCTCGGCTCCTACGTCGTGGACATCGTCGCCATGCTGTTCGGCATGCCGACCGCACTGTTCCCGGCGATCGCGGCCCGCTACGGCGGTGCCGGCGCACTCGGGCTGCTCTACGCCGCCCCCGCGGTCGGCGCCTTCCTGGCCAACGCGACCAGCGGCTGGACCGGCCACGTGCACCGGCACGGCCGCGCCATCCTGCTCGCGGCCGCCTGCTGGGGCGCTGCCATCGTCGGGTTCGGCGTTGCCGGTCCGCTCTGGCTCGCCCTCGGGCTGCTCGCCCTGGCCGGCGCGGCCGACATGGTGAGCGGCATCTTCCGCTCCACGATCTGGAACCAGACCATCCCCGACCACCTGCGGGGCCGGCTGGCAGGCATCGAGCTGCTTGGCTACTCGAGCGGGCCGCTGCTCGGCAACGTCGAGTCCGGCGCGGTCGCCGCGCTGTTCGGCGTGCGCGTCTCGGTGGTCTCGGGGGGCCTGCTCAGCATGCTCGGGGTGGGCGTCGTGGCCGTGGCGCTGCCCGCGTTCCGCGCCTACGACGCACGGCGCTGGGCGTCCGAGCGCGGCATCCCGAGATGTCCGACCAGCGATTCCAGGCCGCAGCGGTAGCCGGTTGCGGCCTGGAGCGCCGGGAGCGCCCGGGGTGGGAGCCGGGCGCTCCCGGTCGTTCTCAGCAGCGGGCGCCGGTGTGGCGGCTGACCACCCGCTGCCCGAGGACGGGGCCGAGCCGCACGGCGGCGGCCCAGTTGCCGAGCCATGCCCACACCGTCGGCTGTGGGGGGTTCCTGGGAGTGGTGCTGGGCTCGAGGCCGTCGAGGATGGTCTGGGTCGTCGTCATCAGCGGGCCTCCTTGCGGCGCAGCGCCTGCCTGGCAGCCTTGCGCCGGCGGCGGCCACGGGAGGCAAGCCGCGCCGCCGCTGCCTCTGCCTGCCGGTCGGCGATGAGCTCGCGGACCATGAACTCTTGGAATATCACGTTCACGCCGTCCTCCCCTCTGCTGTCTGTCACCGTCCAACACAGTATACCAGTTACGTCACTGTCGAACAATGTTTGATGGTGACGAGTTGGTCATCTTTCTGTGACTCGTCACGAGCTTCTGCCAAGCGCGGGTGACGAGTGCCGTCCTTGGACCACACTACGCCGGGGGTGTGACATCCTGGCGGTCACCACGACCGACGAGACCGGGGGGCTCAGGATCGTGCCGACGCACCGTCGTCTCCGGCTGCACCACAGCTATGTGGCCGCGCTCGCTGCCCTTGCCCTGGTCTCGCTGCTCGTGGCCAGGCCGGCACCGGAAGAGGGCGCGGGCCCGGGGCTGGCGCGGGCTGCGGGCCCGGGGTCGGTCGCGGGCTGCGGGTCCGGGTCGGTGCGGTCTCGGGGTGCGGCGCCGGCGGCGGCGCCCGGCCGTCCGGGTGGGTCGTCCTGGCCTTGCTGAATCCGGGCTGCACTGCTGCAATGGGCGCATGACCGGCCCTGAGCAGCTGCCTCGCCCGCGGTTCCGCGTGACGCTGATCGGCGTCAGCCTGCACCGCGTGAACGACGAGCTCTGTCTCCGGGCCTGCGGTCGCTCGTAGCGGCGCTGCCGCTCACGCCCTCCGCAGGTCGGTCCCTCCCGCGCCATCTGGCACGCCGCTCCCGCTTCCTCCGCGCCGTCGCACCGAACCTCAGGAGGTTCCTCCATGGCCGTCCGGGACGAGTTCCTCGAAGCCAACCAGCAGTTCGCCGAGCAGTTCGGCCACGGCCATCTGCCGATGCCACCGGCCCGGCATGTCGCCGTGGTCACCTGCATGGACGCCCGGCTTCACCCGGCCAAGTTCCTCGGGCTCGACCTCGGCGACGCCCACGTCATCCGCAACGCCGGGGGTCGTGCCTCCGACGATGCGATCCGCTCGCTGATCATCTCCTCGCGGCTGCTCGGCACGACCGAGTTCGTCGTCATCCACCACACCGACTGCGGCATGCTGACGTTCACCAACGAGGACCTGCGGGGCAAGCTCGCCGCGGAGACCGGCGCGGACGCGTCCGAGGTCGACTTCCTGCCCTTCCCCGACCTCGAGGAGAGCGTCTGCGAGGACGTGCGGCGGATCAAGGCGTCGCCGTTCGTCGACCAGGGCATCCCGGTCTCGGGCTATGTCTACGACGTGCGGACCGGTCGGCTGGAGGCGGTCGCGGGCGCGACGGCCTGACCCGCCGCCTCGCGCTGGGCGGCGACGGACGCCCAGCAGCGGGCGACACGACATCCGGCGGCGGTGGCGGGCTGGCTCGCCGTCCTCGCCACCGCCGTCGACGGCCGCGAGCCCGCAGCGAGCAGCCGGCCGCAGCTCGGTGCCGCAGCCACTCGCGTTTTGGCGAACGTCACAGAATGGCGACGGTCGACGTTCGATTTGACTGCGATGTGCCCGTGCCGTACGGTTCGGCCCGAGCAGACCCCCAGCTCCATCCGGATGCCCAGCCCCCACTGGGCCATCCAGCCCGGCAGGGCCTGACCCCCGTCAGGTGCTGCCGCCGCTGTTGTCCCCCAACCCCCATACGCACCTCCAGCAGGATCGGGGTAGCTATCGATGCCGGACCGGTCCGGTGCATCGGGACGGTCCATGACGGCACCACGCCCCCCACGTGCGCGCCGTCGCGCTCATCGGCGAAGGCCAGGCATCGGCGCGCCTCCGGCTGCTCCTCCATGCCTCCACAGAGGTTCCCATGACGCGCGTGCTCGATCACACCACGACCAACCAGGCTCCCTGCGGCTGCTGCCAGGCCGCGGCCGCCCGGTCTGGCCCGAACAGCCGGCCCGAGGCAACGATCGGGAAAGGGTGAGCAACCGAGTGAGCCAGATGAAGGCGAACCCGAACGGCCAGTGGCACGCGGAGCCGGCGACCTTCGACGACGGTGCCGACGACTCGGCCTATGCCAGAGCCCTCTACGGCAGCGGAGAACACGGAGTCCACGCCGGTCCAGGGACCGGCCTTGGCCACGCCGACCCGTACGGCAGCGGAGTCCACGCCGGTCCAGGGACCGGCCTTGGCCACGCCGACCCGTACGCCGACCGGGCCTACGCGCAGGCGCTCTACCGGGGCGCCACCGACATCGACCCGGACATCACCGACCCCAACCTCACCGACTCGGCCTATGCGCGCGCGCTGCACGCCCAGCCGGTGCACCCCTACGACGAGCCTGGCACCGACCTCGCCCTGCCCGGGTCGGGCTACGGTGGCGTCCAGTACGGCGACGCGCCTGCCGCGAGCCAGGGGGACGCCGACCTCGCCTACCTCCGGTCGCTGTACACCACCCCGCCGAGCGCCGACCCGGTCTACGGCGAGCGGGTCTACGCCGACCCGGACTCGACCGGCCCCTTCTACGACGACCGCGACGGCGTCGACCTGGCCTACCTGAATCACGACCAGTCCGGTCCCGGCCTTGCGCCCCGTCTCGACGACTACCGGTCCGGTCCCGGCCTTGCGCCCCGTCTCGACGACTACCGGTCCGGTCCCGGCCTTGCGCCCCGTCTCGACGACTACCAGGACGCCGACGCCTACCAGTACGACGACGACGACGGCGGCGGCGGCGGCTACGACGCCGGCGAGTCGGACTTCTTCGAGGAGCCCGAGGAACCGGCCGTCGACCCGCGCTCGCTGCCCGTGCGCCGCCTGCGCCGGCTGGACTCGAGCCGGGCCGCCAGCCGGCGGGGCACCTCGCTCGTCAACGGCGTGACGATGACCCTCGCGGCCGGCATCGGCGCGGCCACGATTGTCGCGGTCATGGCTGCGCTGACCGGCCACGGCCTGACCACCAGGCAGGTCTTCTTCATGACCCACAGCGCCTGCGGGATCATCATCGTCCACGCCTTCGGCGGCGGCCTCACCACGCTGGTCATGACCAAGGAGACCCGGCTCAAGGAGCTGGTCCGAAAGTGGAGCGTGGCGGTCATGGCCGTGGTCGCCTGGATCACCGTGCTGGTCGGGACCTGGCTCGGCTATGCCGGCTACCGGGCCCAGCCGCGGCCCGGGACCCTGAACCTCAACGCCTACCCGCAGCAGTTCCTCCTGGCTCACAAGGAGCTGGCCTTCTGGGACACCTTCGCCATGGAGTGGAAGGTGAACTCGGGCTGGATCACCCCCTTCCTGGCCACCGCCGTCGCGTTCGTGGTGCTGCGCTACCACCGTCTCCTGCTGAACGACCTCCGCCTGCGCAAGATGCTCACCAACCTGTTCGTCATCGCGTTCGCGGCGGCGCTGCTCGGCTCGATGCTCGGCGCCGTCATCAACGTCGTCGCCCCGAACGACTTCATGCACAGGCCCTGGCAGCCATGAGCGCAGGCAACTGCGATCCATGGGACGGCGGACACGGGGACGGCGGACACGCGCACGTGGGCGTCGGTGGAGGTCATGACGCGATGAACGAGCTCACCCGCAAGCGATTCGAGGCGACCGCCCTGCCCTACCTGAGCGTCGTCTACGACTACGCCTACCGGCTGACCAGCGACTCGACCGAGGCTCAGGACATCACCCAGGAGACCTTCCTGCGGTCGTTCCGGTCCTTCGACTCCTTCGAGCCCGGCACCAACTGCCGCGCCTGGCTGCTCCGCATCGCCTACAACGTCTCGTGCAACGACTACCGGCGCCGCCTGCGCATGCCAAGGGTGGACCCGGTCGACAACGAGACGGACCTGGTGGCCGACCTGGCCAGCGAGGCGCCCGGTCCCGAGGAGCAGGTCCTGCGCCTGCTCGACCGCGAAGCCTTGCACCGGGCGCTGGCGCAGCTCCCCGAGCCGTTCAGGGACGCGGTGACCCTGGTGGAGATCCACGGTCTCTCCTGCGCGGAGGCCGGCGAGGTCATGGGCACGCCCAGGGGGACCGTCCTGTCCCGCCTGTACCGGGCCCGCGGGCGTCTCCGCCAGCTCCTCGTGCTGCAGGCGCAGGCGGTCGAGGCGGACGAGCGGGCTAAGGCGTCGTGAGCTTGGCCCACCATGGGGCGTTCCGGACGAATTTGACCATCGAACTTGAACTGGCTATAGTCGAGGGACGCCACCCCCATGGCGGGCAACATCCTGGCAGTCCATTTCCCCCGATGGTCTGTGCAGGCTCCTCCTGGTCCGTGAGAAGGCCGGTCCGTGCTCTCTCCACTGGTCCCCGCGCGCTTTTGAAAGGGCTCCGAGGTGGTGAAGAAGCTCCTGCTGGCCACGCTGCTGGTGGCCTCAGCGATCATGGTGGTCGCCGCCCTTGTCCCGGCCAGCTACGACGACGGCGCCTACATCCAGAACCCCGCAGGCGCGGGTGGTGCCGCCACCGCGCAGCCCCCGGTCCGGCAGGCGAGCCCCACCTCGCAACCGCGGCAGAACGCCGCCATCGTGCGGACCGCTCCCACCTACCCGCCGAGCGGGCAGGGCCAGGGCGGCTCCGGCGGGAGCGGCACCGACGCCAGCGCGTCGGGCGGCACCGCCGAGGACGGCTGGACGACGCTCTCGGCCGCGGTGACCGGTGACGCCGAGGTGCCTGGTCCAGGCGCTCCCGGCGCCACCGGCCAGGTGGCCGTCCGCATCAAGGGCAACCGCATCTGCTTCCAGGAGAGCTGGAGCAGCATCAAGGCGATCGCCTCGCACATCCATCGAGGTGCCCGAGGGCTCGCCGGCCCGATCGTGGTGCCGTTCTTCAAGTCCACGACGCCCCTTGCCGGGGACTCGGCCACCGGCTGCGTCACCGTCGACCCGACCCTGGCCAGGGAGCTCGGCCAGCGCCCGGGCTCGTTCTACGTGAACGTCCACACCGTGGAGCTCCCGGCGGGCGCGATCCGGGGCCAGCTCGCCCTGGCCGCCGGCGCCGGAGGCGGGAGCCTGCCCCAGACCGGTGTGCAGACGCGGATCGCCCTCCTGGTCGGCCTGGTGGCCACCGGGTGCGGCTTCCTCCTGGTGACCTTGGTCCGCCGCCGGCCGGCCGTGGCCGCCCGGCACGCCCGCGGCTCGGTGCGCCGGTGACGGGGTGGACCCGCCGGGAGCGCCACGGTCTGGTGGTGCGGTGCCGCGGTCGATTTCCAGGACGTTCCTTCGGGCGGCGGATGAGTAATTGTGCTTGCGAAAGCTGAGGAGCCGGTTCGGCCATCCTTCAGGTCGACGCGGGGAACGAATTCGCCCATAGTATTGCCGCAGGAATCCCCCAGCCCGTTCCTGCCTCCCGCCACGACCAATCGCACTGCCCGGCCTGCCGCCGTCCGGCAGTCGACCTCCGGCCTCCGTGGCCAGGCCGCCCGCCATGCCGACCGACGAGGAACCGGGAACCGGACGTGACCAGATGAACACGCACCCGAGGGAGACAGGGCCTGACTTCCCCGACCCCAGGCCCGGCCGCCGCCCGGAGCCGTTCGGCGTCTCGTACACCCTCGACGAGGACGCGCTGTCCGAGCGCTGGGAGGCTCACTCTGGCCCGGCAGAGGCCCCGGACGACCTCTGGCCGCCGGCCGCCGGATGGCGGGCCGAGCCAGCGCCGGCTCCCGGTCGCGGCCCGGCGCTGCCCGGCCGTGGGGGACTGGGTCCCGCTGCCAACGGCCACGACCCGGATCCTGGCTGGCAGCCCCCGCGGCGGCCCCCGTCCCGGTCCACCCAGCCCGAACGCCGCCTCACGGCAGAGCAGCCCCCGTTCCCACCGCCCAGGCCGGCTGATGGGCGTTCCGGTCGCGGTCGAGCGTCGGCGACAGGCGGCTGGCCGGTCCCGCCGGCGTCCTGGGACGGCGCCCGGCCGGCCCGGGGAGCGTCCGGGCCTGGGCGGGTCCCCTCCGCGCCCGCTCCGTCTCCCGACCGCCGGGCGGCGAGCGGGTCCAGGCCGGCCCCGGTGGGCCGGGCGACCACCGGAGCCGGTCCCTCTCCCGACCGCCGGGCGGCGACCGGGCCGAGGCCGGTCCCGGTCCAGTGGACGGAAGGGAGCGAGCCGGCGGCCCGGGAGCAGTTCTCCTCCAGGGTCGCTCGGAACGGCCGCCGGCCGGCACCCGAGCCAGCCCCGGCCCGGGCCACTCGCGGAGGCCCGGAGAGCCGGCCGGGACGGCATGCCGCGTCACCGGCGCGGCGGGGAGCCGCGGCGAGGCCGACCGGGCCGGGGCTGGCCCGCGGCCGGGGCGGCCAGGCGACCGCCGGGCGCGCGCGGATCCGGGGGCTCGTGTTCCGGCACCGGCCCCAGAGCCACGCCAGCGCGCTCACCGGTGGCCTGCTCCTCGGGCTGGCCTGGTGGGTCGTTGTGCCGCTCACGTTCTGGCCGCTGCTGATGGGTGGGCAGGTGGCCTGGTCCACGGCTGGCGTGGGGGACCGGCTCCCCAGCCTCCTCGGCGCCCTGCTGCTCAGCTCGATGGCTGGACTGCTGTTCCACGAGGCGGCCACCAGGCACCTGGCCGGCGTGACCGGCACCAGGCCCGGCGGCCGCTCACCGGTGACGCCGGTCCGGGTCGTCATCCTCGGCGGGGGCTTCGGTGGGGTAGGCACGGCACGCCAGCTCGAGCGGCTCCTCCCACGGGTCCCGAGCCTGGAGGTGACCGTGGTCAGCCAGAGCAACGCGCTGCTGTTCACCCCGATGCTGGCCGAGGTCGCCTCCAGCTCGCTCGAGCCCAACCACATCAGCGTGCCGGTGCGGGCGGCGTGCCCGAGGACCCGCTTCCGGCTCGCCGAGGTCGAGAGCGTCGACACCGAGCGCCAGCTGGTGCACCTGCGCGTGGTGCACCAGCGCGCGAGCGGTGCCCAGATGGCCGAGGCGCTACCCTACGACCATCTGGTGATCGCCCTGGGCGCCGTACCGAACTACCTGAACCTGCCCGGCGTGCAGGCCAACTCGCTGCCGCTCAAGACGATCGGGGACGCCACCCGGCTCCGCAACCACGTGATCGCCCGGCTCGAGCAGGCCGATGTCGAGGCCGACCCGAGGGAGCGCCGGCGGCAGCTCACCTTCGTGGTCGCCGGTGGGGGGTTCGCCGGGGTCGAGATGATGGCGGGCCTGTGCGACCTGGTCCACGGCGTGCGGCGCTACTTCCCGAGGGTCACCGCCGAGGACCCCCTCTTCGTGCTGGTGCACGGACGCGACCGGATCCTCCCCGAGACCGGCCCCGAGCTGGGCGAGTACGCCCAGCGCAAGCTCCAGGGACGCGGGGTGCACTTCCTGCTCGACACCAGGGTCGTGAGTGCCGGCGCCGAGGCGATCGGCCTCAGCGACGGCAGCCACCTGCCGACCCGCACCCTGGTATGGGCCGCCGGCAACCGGCCGACGCCGCTGCTCGCCCAGCTCCCCTTCGAGCGCAGCCTGGCCGGCGCGGTGCTGGTGGACAGCACCCTCCAGGTGCTCGGCACCACCAACGTCTGGGCGGTGGGGGACTGCGCCCACGTCCCCGACCGCAACAACCACGGCAGGCCCTGCCCGCCAACCGCCCAGCACGCCCTCCGGCAGGGCAAGGCGGCGGCGAAGAGCATCGTGAGCGTGCTGGAGGGCAGGCGGCCGCGGCCGTTCGCCTTCAGGACGATCGGGTTCCTGGTCACGCTGGGCCACGGCACGGCAGCGGCCGACATCCGCGGCCGGCGGTTCTCCGGGCTGCTGGCCTGGCTCATGTGGCGCGGCATCTACCTCAGCAAGCTCCCCGGCCCCGAGAAGCGGCTGCGGGTGCTGCTGGACTGGACCGTGGAGCTGTTCTTCCCGCGTGACATCTCGCTGACCATGAACGACCCGGCACCCCGCACCCGCACCTCCCGGTCCCGGAGCGGCAGCCCGAACCGGGTGGCCTGACCCTCGCGCCGTTGAGCGACGACGATAGCGAGTAGCCTCAGCAGGCTTAAGCATCTACAACCGGCAAGAACCTCTACCGAGCATGTCGTGCCGATGTCGCTAGGAGAGTCCGGCGATACGGCCAGCGAAACTCGCCGCCCGGTTGGCATTGTCGCAGCTCATGGGCTGTGCTCCTGCTGACCGACGCGGATCGGCGCGTAGCGTAGGGGCTCCGGGCCAACCTTCGGGCAGCCCGGAGCCTCGGGGTGGGTAGTGCTTCGGGGTAGGGCCGCCTACGCGGCCAGCGGCACCGCTCGGGCCTTGGCGAGCGCCACTGTCAGCCGGGCGAGGATCGCAAGGTCGGCGTGGAGCTGGACCCGCTCAATCCCCCGAAGCCGCAGGGGCAGCAAGCCCCACTCGTGCTTGAGCCGGCCGTTCTCCCGCCCGACCGCGCCGCGCTGCCGGTAGAGGATCTTCCACCGGGGCGTCCCGCGCGGGATGAGGGTGTGCAGCCGCTGGGCGGTGACCCACCTGCTGGCCGGGGAGCACTCGCCGGTCGGGCAGCGCCACTTGGCCGCCTGCCGCCTGGCGTCGGACCCTGCGAAGGTCCACTCGCCATGCTCGCACGTCGGCGGCTTGTGCGTGCCGGCCTTGACGGCGGGGGTCTGGCGCAGCGGGATGACCGGGTGGCAGTCGCGCCCCTCGAACCCACATAGACCGGGGTGTGGTCATAGCCCATGTCCATCACGGCGACCTCGGGCCGGAACCCTCGCGCCGTCACCGATTCCAGCAGCGGGATGGAGAAGGGGGCCTCCTGCGCCTTGGCGGTCTCCACCCGCCACGCCAGCGGCAGCCCGGTCGCGGCGCAGACAAGCTGGTGCAGCTTGTAGCCGTAGAACGAACGGCCGAGCGGGTGGAGACCGCCGAGCGGTGCCCCCAGGTGGCGTCAGGGTCGGAGAACGTCTTGCGCTCCGGGCCGCCCTTGGAGAGGTACCGCTGCCCGTTGCCGTAGGCCGGCATGTCGGAGGCGTCGATGGCGATGTGGGCGCCCAGCTCGGGGAGCTGGGCGTGCAGCGCGGCGGTCACGCGGTCAAGGCAGGTGTCCAGCAGCGGCTTGAACTTCCGGAGTTTCGCGGTGAAGCGGTAGCAGGCATGCACGCTCGGCACGCTGGCAGCGTCGGGGCAGCCGATAGCGGTACGGAGGGTGGTGTGCTCGCGGACCAGACTGACGGTGCGCGTCCAGGTCGGCAGGGTGTACAGCGACTTCGCCAGCGCCATGCCGACCATCGTGCGGATCGGGTAGCCGGGCCGCCCGGTCCAGCGCGTCGCCGCAAGCTCGCTCACGAGTTGGTCGATCTCGGGGCTGTCCAGCATCGCCGCAACCTGTACGGCGTCAGAACGGGGTGGTACCGTCTGTCCGACCACGGAGGCCTTGTCTCCTGGTCCAGACCCCCGGAGGTTGCACCCTCGCGGGGGTCACTCAATGTATCTACCAAGAGAATTATAGGTCGGGGGTGTGACAGTGCCCGGCCTGATTTAGGCCAGAGCGTCAAGCACTTCTGGACAGCCTTGGGTTCAAGGCGTCCAAGCCAGCGATGCTGGTCTGCCCCTAGAATCAGAGCATGATGAGGTGAGAAGCCGTAGTCAAGCGGATAACGTGCTCGGAGCGACGGATGCTCAACTCTTCTTCTTGGGGGGTTGGGTAGGCGGAGCAGGAGGCTGTCGGCTTTCCTTCTTCGGCGCGCTTGCGGCCCGCTTGGTCGCCTCCGCAAACCGCTTGTATGTCCCTGTATTACTCTCTTGGGGTATTGGCTTCGGCTTTGCCACCCTCATCACCTCCGATACTCCTAAGTCGCTCCGCCAAAGTTTTGTAGAATCCGTCTTTCAGACCGATGCACAGCACCACGATCTTGGGGTGATCCTGGTCGCTCTCATCCAACTTGTACGCAAGCCGGTACTTCTCGTTCCAGAAGTGATAGGACCAGGCACCCGCCAGTTCCCTTTCCAGTTCCTCTCCACTGCGCGGGTTCGTGAGAAGGGTTGGCAGGACCTTGCTCCTGACGTGCTGCCTGACGCCACGCTGGTGACGTTTGAGGTAGGTGAGATCCTCCTCGTCGAGAGGAGTCGTCTCGATGGACCACTCAGGTGGCACGGAGGTAGGTCGATATCAGCCGTCCTCCGCATCGGACTCTGCCCAATACTCCTCAATGGGCCGCGTCTGCCCACGCCGAGCCTGCTCAAGCGAACCAAGGATCCGCTTGCGCCAGACCGGGTCTTGCAGAATGGCATCAGTGGTCGAGCCGGGGGGAAGGTCTATCGAGCGGAGGTCGCGCTTATAGATAGCGCTCGCCAGCTCAACAACGTCCCCCTCGTACCGTGCATCGGGACCACCCTTGCTCGAAGTAGTGTATCGGATGGCCCTCCACCCTGTAGGCTGAGTGCTCTCAGTGATCTTGACTGCGACTCCCATTGCTGATCACTCCTTGGTGAAGCCCTCAAACCCAGGTGCGGTAATCTCTCCCACCTGCGTCTCGTAGCTCTGTATCACCCTGGCCAAAAGAGGCAGCATGGATTTCGCGTGGCCTAAGCTCATGGCCACCCGGGCGACGATCTCGTAGTCGGGAGACCCCTTAGCCGTCTGCTCGGGGGTCTTGAACCCAAAGTCCATGACGAGGTCGTACGGCCCGACGGTCATGTTGACCACATTCGCGTACACCACGGTTGGCGGCTCCGTCGCCATGGTCCTCCCTCAAAATTACACCCATGTAGTTCAAACGTCTCACACCGTCGCCATGTTCCCACAGGTGTGGACGGCATGCGAGGGTGCCCCACCTTGATTGGGTGGAACTGCGCCTTCGCCCGTGGCAGCATGCAGAAGCCGACCCGGGGTTGGGGCTCTACCCGGCCGGACCCGGCTCGGGACCACCGGGGTGCTCGCGGCGCCGGAGCCACACCTGGACCTCGGACCACTTGTAGCGCGCGACGCCGCCGGCCCACAGCACGGGCGGGCCGGTGCTCTCGTTGCGCCACTTCCGCACCGTGCGCTCGTTGACTCGGAGCGCTCGGGCCAGCTCCGACGTGGTGAGCAAGTCGTCGTCCTGGTAGGGCATCGCGCCCTGATGTTGCCGGGGATTGCCGCATTGAGCCACGCGGATTCGCGTAGTTTCCCCTGCTCAACAGCGCAAGATGGCGAAAGAGCCTAGAAGCGCATAGTATCCCCGGTTACCACGAAAGCGCCCCGGGGCATGGCCGACACCCCGGGAGGTGCCGACATGCCAGAGCCTACCCGACCACCCGACCCGGCCGAGCTGCACGCGGTCGCCGCCGCTGCGGAGCGGGCCGCCACGGGTCTGGCCCGCGTGGTCGGCCGCGCCGCCGGTGCCGGCATCGTGGTCGACGACGAGATCGCCGTCGCCGTCGCCACGGTCACGTCCTGGGCGAGCTGGGTCGCCAAGCGGGCCGCCGCCGCCGAGCACCCGTGTTTGTGATTCGCCTACTGTGATGGGGTAAGCCGGGCCTGATCGTGGGGTACAGCACTGGCGTCCCTACCAGCGCACATAGGCTCACCAGGGACAATGAGTTTCGCTAGTCCTGTCCTTCGCACATGTTGACTGGTAGGTCAGGTCGGCGAGGGCTGTGATGCTCGCGGGGAATGTCTTTACCCGTTGACGGGTTGGTCGGGATGTATGCCGTCGCGTCCTGCTTCCCGATCCAGGTCCGCTCGCAAGGCCACGCTGCCCGTCGCTCGCCTCCGCCCGCGCTCCGTCTACGTCCCGCCCAGCCGGGAGAAGGCACTGGGCGCCTTGCCGGTGGTGGCCGACTTCTGCCGCCGGCTGGACCTGCAAGCCATCGTCGACCGGGCCTGCCCGGTCCGCGAGGTCGCCCAGGCCACCGGGGCGATGACCGCGCTGCGGAAGCTCGCCGGCCGGCGCCGGTCCCTGTTGGTCGGGGATTCCAAGCTGGTCTCCTACGCCAACCTGCGCGCCATGGGCCAGGCGGGCGTTGCGTTCATCGCCCCAGCGTCCAAGACCTACGTCGACGCCGACGTGCCCGCCACGCAGGACGCGGCGGCGGCCACCCCGGTCGACTACACGGCCAGCCGCGACCAAGACAGGCCCCCTGACCAGCGAGGCCGCTACCGGGTCACCGAGGACACCATGACCCTTCACGGCAAGCGCACCCGTGACCCGGCCTTGCCGGTCCGCCGGGTGTTCGTGTGGCCGGGCGCCCGTGCCGACGCGGCCCGCGCCAATCGGGCCCGCAAGCTGGACCGGGCCCGCGACGACCTGGAACGACTGGCCCGCGGGCTCGGCGGCCGCCACTACCCCGACCCGGACGCGGTCACCGCCCGGGTGGGTGCCATCGCCGCCAGCCGGCGGGTCAAGGACTACCTGCGCGCCCAGGTCGGCACCAACCAGGCTGGCAAGCCGACCCTGGCCTGGTCGTCCGGCCAGGCCGCCCTGGACGCCGAAGCGGCCAGCGACGGCTGGTACGCGCTGCTGACCAACCTCACCCCCGCCCAAGCCGACGCGGCCGAGGTGCTGCGCCGCTTCAAGGGCCAAGAGGTCGTCGAGCGCCGCTACAGCGCGTTCAAAGGGCCGCTGGCGGTCGCCCCCTTGTTCTTTAGAGAAGGTCTGAATCGCCGATCTCCAGCGAGAGGAGCGCCTTGGCTCGCCGTTAGCCGTGGTCCGGCCTGTCGGCGGGTCGTCTCCGGCTACACTGCCGCCCGTTGTTTGGTATCCGCGAGGATCGATGGGCATGCGGCTTCTGGTGCTGGGTGGGACATGGTTCCTCGGGCGTGCGCTCGTCGAGGAGGCGGTGCGAGGGGGCGGTGAGGTCACCACCTTCAACCGTGGCAGGTCCGGTGACGACGTCCCCGGCGTCGAGGTGGTCCGCGGCGACCGTACCGAGCAAGCCAGCCTTGAACGCCTGGCCGACCGGCGGACGTGGGATGCGGTGATCGACACGAGCGGTCAGGTGCCTCGCATCGTCGGCCAGTCCGCCCAGGTGCTGGCCGGCCATGTCGGCCGGTACGCATTCCTGTCGACGGTGTCGGTGTACCGGGGCTGGCCGGTCGAGCCGCTGAGCGAGGACTCGGCCGTGCTGGACTGTCCGTCGGACGCCGGGCCGGGCTTCGGGGAGGATGACCCGCGGGGGTATCCGACGCGGTACGGCTTCCAGAAGGCTGGCTGCGAGCGTGCTGTGCGTGAGGTCTTCGACGGACGCGCGCTGGTGCTTCGGCCCGGTGTCATCCTCGGGCCGTACGAGTACATCGGGCGGCTGCCCTGGTGGCTTCGGCGGATCGCCCGAGGCGGCCGGGTGCTCGCGCCGGGCACGCCCGAGCGCCCGATTCAGCCGATCGACGTGCGGGATGTGGCGGGCTTTGTCCTGAGCGCGCTGGAGGCGGGCAGCACCGGCACGTTCAATGTCGCCGCGCCCAAGGGGCACGCCACCTACGGCTGGCTGCTGGCGGACTGTGTCGAGCTGACCGGCTCGAACGCGCAGCTGGTGTGGGTCGATGACCAGTTCCTGCTGGAGCGCGGCGTTCGGCAGTGGACGGAGCTGCCGCTGTGGCGCACCTACGCCGGCACCTGGAGCGTGGCTGCCGACCGTGCTGCGGCTGCGGGCCTGCGGTGTCGTCCGCTGACCGACACCGTGCGCGACACCTGGGCCTGGCTGCGTGACGGCGCCGATGCCGTCTTCCATGAGCGGCAACGCGAACTCGGCATCACCGTTGAGAAGGAAGCCCGGCTCCTTTCGGCCTGGGACTCGGCCCGCTGACCGCCACCCCCACCTCGGTGCCGCCTGCGAGACGAGGGCTCAGAGTACGGGGCAGGCAAACGGGCCGGCGAGCGCCTACGAGGGAGCAAGGCTGGGTGGGCCGCTGGGAAGCATCCGGCTCACCGCGTCGTCGGTGAAGGCTTCGATCTGCTCCCTGAGCTGCCTGGCCTCACGAGAGCGACGGAAGGGACTCCGCACGACCATAGGGTGGGACCCGGCGGTGGCCAGGGCGGTCCACACCGCCCAGGTCTTCGGGCGGTCCGACCCGCAGGACGGCCAGGCTGCCGTGACAGGGCTGCCCGGGGTTCCCGCGGCACGCTGGGAGCTGGCCTTGGGCGCCCACGGCGCCGCCCAACTCCTGTCGGCGCTGTGGGTGGAGGCGAGCGCCCACGGCCTGCCCGTCCCCGCCGAGGTCACCGCCGCCATCCGCGCCCTGTCGGTGTGGTCTAAAGACCTGGAAGGACCGCGAGGGTAGCCAGCCGGGGGCTGGCGGGCTGCACGCGCGTTCGACTCAGTCAGGGTCTGGGCGTCAAGATCCTGGCCTTCATCGAGGACTACACCACCGAGGGCGGTGCTAGTGCCGCATCAGGCAACGTTTGCCCGGTTGACGATCTCCCGCAGCCGCTGGTCATGAGCGTGTCGGTTTCGCCAGGCGATGTAGCGGCCGATCATGCTCGCCTGTTCGCCATGGCTGGCGTGGTCGGTGCCGTCCAGGGTGAAGTAGCGCAACGCGGCGAAGTGCCCCTCGATGCGGTTGAGGTAGCTGGCGTTGGTCGGGGTGGAGGCCAGCTCGACGTTGTTGCCGGCCGCCCAGGCACCCACCGGGGTGTCCCGCTTGGTGCTCAGGTGGGCGCTGGCGTTACCCAGCACGATCGCCAGGCGGACCCCGGGCGGGTACAGCGAGCGCACGTAGCGCAGGAACGTGAGGAGTTCGCCGCGGCGCTTGCGCGCCTTGACGTGGCCGTGGAGCTTGTCACGTGACAGGTCGTAGGCGGCCAGCAGGTGGCGCACCCCGTGCGGCCGCTTGAAGGTCGCCCGCCGCCGCCGGCGCGGGAGCGGCCCGCCCCTGCCGCGGCGGGTCCACTGCCGGCCCGGGTGGGGCTTGAGGTTCTGCGGCCCGAACTCATCCAGGCAGATGACCACCTCAGGTTCGCCGTCGCCGTCGCCGACGTCCTCGGTGCCGTCCATGAGGCCGTACAGGTGCAGGATGCGGTTCTTCTTGGCCTCGTCGTCGGGGTCGCGCGACTGCTTCCAGGGCTTCAGGCGTTGAAACGACACGCCCGCCTCGTCCAGCAGCTCTCGCAGGCCCTCGTGGCTGATGTCCTCGACCACCCCCTCGGCGACCAGGAAGTCGGCCAGCTTGCTCAGGCTCCAAGTTGAGAACGGCAGCCCGTGGTCTTGGGGACGGCTGAGCGCCAGCTTCTTGGTCTGCTGGCGCTCAGCCAGCGTGAACGTCGGCGGTCGCCCGCCGCGGTAGCGCGGGTACAGCGCGTCGAACCCGTCGGCGTTGAAGTTGTGGATCACGTCGCGGACCCGGTCCTCGCTGGTGAACGTCGCCTCGGCGATCCGCGGCGCGGGCATGCCCTGGGCTGCCAGCAGGATCATCTGGGCCCGCCGCCAGGTCAGCCTGAGCCGCGGCGCACGATGCGGAGCAGCCGGTTGCCCTCATGGTCAGAGATCGGCCGCAGCCCCACTCGCTTGGCCACCGCGCGCTCCTCGCTCCATCGACATCGTCGCCGAGGAGAGCCTGTGACCTTCGGCGCTTCATCGCGCGGTGTCCTGGGTGCGTGTTG
>WNFV01001708.1_pt1 | contig 29756 bp, 28 predicted proteins | sample 5400101 | NCBI WGS metagenome assembly WNFV01 (sample SAMN13153361, study PRJNA577476) | soil metagenome | isolation source: 115 cm soil or saprolite under grassland replicate 1 | place: USA:California | collected 2016-06-15
CTTCGTCGGCCCGCGACCACTGCTGATGGAGTATCTTCCCCTTTATTCCGCCGAACAAGCCCACCGCCACGATGTAGTTCCTGGCCTCACGGGCTGGGCACAGGTAAATGGGCGCAATGCATTGACATGGGATGACAAGTTCAAGCTCGATTTATGGTATGTGGATCACTGGTCGTTCTGGCTGGACATAAAGATTCTATTTATGACCTTGTGGAAAGTCTTTAAGCGCGAGGGGATTTCGCAGCCGGGACAAGCGACGATGGACAGGTTTAGAGGGAATGATGAACGAGCAAAATGAGCAAAGCATCTTGGATTGGATAAAAGATTATCTTAACTTGAGTGGATTAAGATCATTGTTTTCGCGCCGCTTTAAAAATGAAGTGCCTGCCTCCGTAGACACTGCTTCCCTCCCAGAAGAAGTCCGGCCCAAAGCACAGGAGCAATTCACACCCTCCCTAGATGAGTCAAATGTTATAGTGGTAACCGAAGTCGATAGCGCCCCTACTCCCACAAATGAGTTGAACCCGACCAAAATTGCTCATGTGGTTATTACAGCAGACATTCCAGAAGGTTTGACCCTTAACATCACTATACAGGCAAATGCTGAAGCAAAAACGAGCATCTCCTCAAGAATCATCCCCGCGACCCCAGCAAACAGGGACAGGTCGATTGCCTTACCCAACTGGAAACTACCGCAAATTCGCAATACTCTATCCCTCTATTTTGAAAAATTGGGTGTGCTAACCAAGCAGCAGTGGCAATGGATATTAGCGGCTGGCGCGCTGCTGGTATATCTATTTGGAGTGTCTTTCAAATTAGATAGTTTCCCAATATATTTTTTTGGTGATGAAGCATATCAGGTTCTATATGCTGAAACTCTTATCAAAAACCATTTGCTGGCTGCAAACAGCCAAGGCATTCCTGTTTACATTGAAACGAGTGCTTATCGCTGGATGCCTCTAATAACCACCTACGTCCACGCGTTGACACTGACCCTTTTTGGCAAATCAATTTTCGTAACGCGGATGACTTCAGCGCTTGTGGGACTGGCGGGCATCATTGCCACCTCCATCGCCCTTAAGATCATCTTTAAGAAACAGCTCTGGTGGTCAGCGATATTGGTCGCCTTTGCCATGCCTGCCTGGATGCTGCACGGACGTACCGCGTTTGAAACTGTGATGGCTACCGGATTTTATGGGCTGTTCATCCTATTTTATCTCCTTTACAGGAATAAATCGCCTCGCTATATATTCCCCGCGTTGTTCTTTGGAGCAGTTTCCTTCTACGCCTATTCCAATTCGCAAGCTATTACGGGCGTTACCGCCCTCTTTCTACTAGTGTCTGATTATCGATACCACTGGGAAAATCGCCGGATACTACTTGCTGGGTTTGCATTTGCAATAATTCTGGCTATCCCTCTTATCATATTTACTGTCAAGGAACCCAACGCAAATGCTGAACAATTACGCGTTGTCAACTCTTATCTTTATCAAAATATTCCGATCTCACCAAAAATAGGCCTTTATTTTCAAAAATATCTCTATGGCCTTAGCCCTCAATATTGGTTTTTTCCCAATACACATGATCTGATCCGCCATCGCATGGAGGGCATGGGTCTGATTGCTATCTGGATGCTGCCACTTTTTGCCTTTGGCTTATGGGTCACATTCACAAAAATCCGCAACTCGGCCTATCGGACCATCCTGCTAGCTGCCCTGGCAGTGCCAACGGGTGCCGCGACACTGGATATCGCCATCACGCGCGTCCTACCTTTTATCATACCGGCAACTATATTAATCGTCCTTGGTATCGAATGGGTATGGGATAAAGCACAAAAGAAAATTCCGGAGTGGGTGCCATCCGCAGTAACATTTATCGTACTTTCGCTCGCCGTGTTCATTATGCTGAATAATGCGTTGAACCGCGGTCCCTTCTGGACGAATAATTACGGTTTATTCGGACTCCAATATGGAGCAAAGCAGATATTTGTTGATACGATTCCCACATATCTGAAGGCTAGCCCCAAAAATCATATCTATGTATCCTCAATTTGGGCCAACGGGAGCGATAACTTTATCCGTTTCTTCCTTAGCCCAGAAGATCAAAAGCGGGTGAGCATGATAGGGATGGAAAATTTCATCCAAGCGAAATCGCCAATCGGTCCGAATGATTACTTTATTCTCACCCAACCTGATATGGACCAGATAGAGCAGAGCAGGTGGTTTAAGGAAATCAAAGCTGATCAGACTATCCCGTACCCTGATGGTACACCGGGCTTCTATGTTGTCAATCTTGAATATGTTGAAAATATTGACGAGGTAATCGCAGCTGAAAAACGAAAACTTACAGAACCCATCGAGGCCGATGTACAAGTTGAAGGTGAAAATATAAAAATGTTTTATTCCCCTATAGATATGGGACAGCCAAAAGACATTTTTGATGATGACTTTTTTACTCTGATGCGTGGAGCCGCGGCCAATCCTTATATCCTCGATTTCAACTTTTCAAATCCACGCCATTTGACCGGCATCTTCGGCCAGTTCGCCCGAATGGATTATCTCATCACGGTGGATTTATACGCTCCAAATAGTGACACTCCTGTTCACTATGAATTTAAAGACGACAAAATTACCACCGATGTAGAACTGGAAATGACATTTGATAACGCGCCTGAACAGGTAAAACGCGTCCATATTGAAATCGAACAAATGCACCCCGGGCAAACAGTTCATATTCATATCCGGAAAATCAAGTTTCTCTCATGAATTCAGATGTGAATGCAACAATAAAATCACCAGCAATTGCTGGCGGAATTGTTTCAACTCAAATTCAGTTTTTCCTTCAACCATTTTTTACGATCCCTCGTCGCTGCTTCATTCAATCCATGCCCTGACTTATACCATTTCATTTCTTTCGGCTCTTTCGCTGCGGCAAAGAAATCTTCAGCACGTTCCTTAGGAACATGGAAATCATCCGTAGCGAATTGGAAAAATACACTTGCAGGCGATAAATTCGAGATATGGGTAATGGGGTCAATCTCAGTCATTTGCTGGATAAAAGCTTCACGAGCCTCTCCTTCCAGTTTTGGAAAATATAAATACCAATCCGAGAAGCGCGGCGTGGATGCCATGATCACGTAATGCGAGGGCCGCTGATCCAGGCTTCCAGCCAATACACCGTACATCCCACCAAAGTCATGACCGACAAGTGCAAATCGCTTCGAGTCAATACCGGGTTGTTCAAGCAAAAGGTCAATGAAGCGACGTAAATTGATTACTTCTTGAATGGAATTCTGTATGTCATCGGCTTGTGTGCGCTTATAGAAGAAATCCATATCCGACCAAAGTGTTTCCACTAACAAACAGACCGCGCCACCGCGTGCCATTTCCTGAGCCTCTTCAATGAATTGTGTACGATTTGAGTCGGGCGATTTTGACTCAAACCAGTGGACGTACAAAATAGCTGCGTATGATCCTTCGGGCTCTGGGCGATAGATGTCGGCCACACGGCGATAACCGAATGGCGTCTGTATCACTGCAAATTGGTTTTCGATTCCCTCCTGAACTTCTTTTCCAATTACGCGGACATCTCCGGATTCAAGATTTCGGTAAGCACGTATTTCTTCCAACATAATGCTCTCCTAGAATGACATAGAACTTGGATGATTATACAGATTATCTCCTGCTTGACATCCCTCTTTAGAAGTGTATAATCCAGCAAACATAAGACATACGCGAAGATAAGTAATCACGTAACTGTTCAGAGAGTCGTCGGTCAGTGTAAGGCGATCAGCCAAATGATGAAATCCCCTTCGCCTGCCCTGAGTTTATCGAAGGGTTCGTTGTTCTCGGAGGGGCAAGCAGCGCGGAATTCAGTCCGCAATTGCCGTAAGAGAACCGGGATGCACCCGTTATAGTGCTAGCCGAGAGACCCCCTCCCGGCCTCCCCCATTTTGGGGAGGTGCTCCGCGAAGTGCCCGAAAGGGTAAAGGAGCGGTGGGGGTAAAGCAGGTGGCACCACGAGACGCCCCCTCGTCCTGCAAATGGACCGGGGCGTATTCTATTTCTTGAACCTTGCGAAGGTTTTGCCTGCACTGGCGCACATGAACCAGTGAACCTTCACAAGGTTGCACTGGAGGTGCAACCATGCTCGATCTTAATCTTATTCGCGAACAGCCGGATCTTATCCGTACAGCACTTAAAAATCGCCAAATGGATCCATCCCCGGTGGATGCTATTCTGGAGTTGGATGAAAAACGCCGCGCGTTGCTTGTCGAAGTGGAAACACTGAAGGCCAAGCGCAACACGGTTTCCAAGGAAATCGGCAAAATGAAAGATGCCACCCAGCGCGAACAGAAAATTGCTAAAATGCGCGAAGTAGGCGATAAGATCGCTGCGCTTGATAAAGAGGTGGCAGAGGTCGAAGCTGAACTGAATTCAATAACGGCGACCATCCCAAACGTCCCGGATGAACGGACACCAATCGGTGCAAGTGAAGAAGAAAATGTCGTCATCAAAACGGTTGGCGAACTTCCCGAATTTGACTTCGAACCGCGTCCACACTGGGACCTAGGGCCTGCACTCGGTATCATTGACTTTGAGCGCGGGACGAAGATCACCGGCTCGCGATTCTATGTGTTGAGCGGCGCCGGCGCGCGACTGCAACGGGCACTCATTGCTTGGATGCTCGACCTTCACATTCGCCAGGGTTATACAGAAAAGTATCTGCCTTTCATGGTGAGAACTGCCACGGTGTTTGGCGCCGGTCAACTGCCCAAGTTTGCTGATAATCTCTATAAGGATCATGAGGAAGATTTTTACTTCGTGCCGACTGCCGAAGTCCCTTTGACCGGTCTGCACATGGACGAGATCCTCGATGAGGCGCAATTGCCTTTGCTGTACACGGGTTATACACCTTGCTTCCGCCGCGAAAAGATGAGCGCTGGGCGTGACGTGCGCGGCATCAAGCGCGGACACCAGTTCGATAAAGTCGAAATGTATATGTATACAAAGCCCGAAGAATCCGATACTCTACTCGAAAAGATGCGCGAAGATGCAGAGGCTACATGCAAGGAACTGGGCTTCACTTACAGAGTTAAGCAACTCTGTACAGGCGATATTGGCTTTGGTTCGGCGATTACCTATGATATTGAAGTTTGGGCACCCGGTTGTAACGAGTGGCTGGAAGTTTCATCGGTATCCAATGTGCGCGACTTTCAAGCGCGCCGGGCGAATATTAAATATCGTCCAGCAGACGCTGGCAAGGCAAAGTTCGTGCATACCTTGAATGGCTCAGGCCTTGGCCTGCCGCGAACTTTAATTGGAGTGATGGAAACATACCAGCAGGCTGATGGCTCGATCCGTGTGCCTGAAGTGCTAATACCGTGGATGGGCGGTATTGATGTGATTAAACCATAGAAAAATTGTAGACTTCGGAAGGTTTCTATAAGAAACTTTCCGAAGTCTCAGAGGAACTATGCCCCCCTCAGACTTCAACCTTTTGCTGCAAGCTCTGGTCGAATCATTTACACTCTTTGTTTTGATTGTGGGATTATTCGGTCTGTTGATCCCGGTCTTCCCCGGTCTGACGGTCATGTGGGCAGCCACTTTGGTATATGCTCTCGTGGAGGCAGCAAACAACAAAATGGGTTGGATTGATTGGGCACTTTTTGTGCTGATTACATTAATGATGATTGGCGGCAATATCGTGGACAATATCATCATTGCCCAACATGTACGCGAAAAGCAGGTTCCATGGAGTTCCATTGTATTTAGTTTCGTGGCAGGTTTAGTCACTAGCCTATTCTTGACGCCTCTAGTTGGTATCGTAGCATCCCCATTAGGGCTATATTTCGCCGAACTCTATCGTCTGCGGAACAGCAAAATTGCCTTTGGGAATACCATGGCGTGGATGAGAGGCTGGGGTTGGTCAGTAGCGGCGCGATTTGGAATAGGACTGATGATGCTGGTTTTCTGGATTTTATGGGCGTGGCTGTAAAATCAAATTTATTTCTTTGACTCTTGCACAGCCTTTAGAATCATCTGCTTGAACTTCTCCCCGGCCGCATCCTTTCCAAGACCGATGAACGAAGATGAATTCTCGATAGTATCTGTAAACTTACCTGTCACTTCCACACCGTTATCGGGGATGCGCGCATAAAACGGACTCTTCTCGTAATCTATCACAACCATATCTTTCAGGCGGGCTGAACGCGCGAACGCGGCATCACTATCCGGCTTGGTTACCTGCACCAACCAGCGCGGCGTGAGCACCACAGCCATCCGCGTAAGTCTTGGACCAGGGCCTGCGAAAAGTCCCTTTTTGATTTTTTCTGAAGTAACTTCAATACAAATTGATGTGTCGTTCAAAATTGGGCCAAGATTATATTTATCCAGATGTGTATTGACTGCTGAAATCACCTCCTCTCCCAGATCCTCTAGATTACATTCGCGTGAGGAACGTTTGTAGTCACCCATTGAGTCTCCTAAAGAGAAATAGATTTAGCTAGCAAGGCCGTTAGTAGCTTGGCCGAATTTTTCAAATCTTCATCATCCACCATTTCAGATGATGAATTTTTATAGCGCACTGGAATTGATAGACCACCCACAATGACTCCGGCACGCGCAAGCTGGATTGCACGGGCATCAGTGCTATCTATCACTGAAACCTCGCGCTGAAATGGAATGTGCGCCTTCTCAGCCACCTTTACCATCCAGTCCACAACACGCGGGTCTGCCAACATCAAGGCATCGCGGATTTTGATACAAGGGCCGGCACCCAACCTCATTTCGACTTTGTTTGCCCCAGGCGTATCGCCCACAGGCGTTACATCAACTGTAAGGCCAATATCTGGATCGATGCCAAAGGTTGCGGTCGTTGCACCGCGTACGTCCATCTTTTCCTGGGTAGTAAAAACAAAATAGACATCATGCAGAATAGGCTTGCCCTGAGCTTGATGAAGAATCAACGAACGCATGGTCTCGATTAATACCGCTACACCTGAACGGTTATCCATGGATTTGGCGACCAACCGTCTTCCCATTTCTATGAATGGATGGTCAAACACCGCGATATCTCCCACTTTAACTGGACAGTCCTTCGGACTGGTTGCACCTACATCAATGAACATTTTGTTGAATGAATCGGCTCGATCAAGATTTTCAAACCCGACCACGCCAGTGATCCCGTTTAAGAATTTGACTCGCGCTCCAAGCGTACACCGCCCAAATGTTTCGCCAACTGTTGTGAAGCGCACAAAGCCATTCTTATCGATATGACTGGCGACCAGACTAGCCTCATCCATGTGTCCGGCGAGCATGATTCTTGTGGAGGTCTTCACCATTCCAGACGGTTTCACTCGGGCAATGACATTTCCTAATGCATCCACCCGGACCTCATCCACAAGAGGCTTGATTTCTTTCATGACCACAGAGCGCACTGCATTTTCATGACCCGAAGGGCCAAGGGTTTCTGTGAGCGTTTTTAATAGTTTCTTCATGAAGTCCCTCAGGAGTCCAACGTCTTCAGACGTTGGGAATTCCGACGTAATGTCATTGCGAGACGGTGCTTTTCCGCCGAAGCAATCTCCGATTAAGTGTTAATTGTTTCTTCTTTGAGATTTATAGATTAAGCAGAAAATTGCACACCGAACGCAGGCAGGGCAACGAGGTTAAAACTTCACTTCCTCACCTATGCTATAACTCTTACTTTTGCCTTTAGAAAACACATGTACTCGTGACTTTCCCATTACCGTCCAGACGCCGCCGAGTTTGCCGACGAGCGCAGTATCCTCATCAATACCGAGCATAACTTCACCCGTCTTTAACCGGTTACGAAGTGTAAATACAACTGACTTCCAAATAGCTGGGATTGCGTCAAAATGTGGCACAATGAACGTAGCTGGCACGATCCCAAATGCAGGCATAGTCGCCATTCCAATGGTACGCATGTCTGGAATGCGCTCACCCATGATCATCGCGCCTGCGGAACACCCCGCGTAGACCGCTCCGCGCGCCCACGCTTTTTGCGCCGCACTCCATGCACAGCTGCCATCGAGGGTTTGGAATAAATATCCCGGGTCACCACCGGAAAAGTAAATCAAATCTGCATTCTCCAGCACAGTCTCCCACCGAGGATCGTTTGCTGAGACCTTGTCAATAACGGGAACAGCTTGAACGTCCGCATTGAGGCGCACGAAATGGTCAACCCCCATTTTAGACCAACGAGTCACACTTTCGTTGCCTTCTCGTCCCGCAGCAGTCGCTAAGCATGCGACGCGCGGATTGCTCCCATTCGCATTGCTATTTGACAAGAGATACTTATCAACATCATCCATGACAGGTAAATATTCACCAGAACCAAGTAAAGCAATTAATCCATTCATATGTTTACCTCTATAATAATCTACTTAATAACGAACCCATATAGTTGTTTAACGAATTCTAATAATGTTACGTGTCAGTCTTTTGAGCCCGGCCTGCAATAAATTTATAGTATTTTTCCAATCACTTACGCGCGAAATGCTGATTGGCGAATGGGTGTAGCGATGCGGCACAGAAACTGAAACGACAGGCACGCCTGTGCGCGTTTTTTGGATTGCGCTTGCATCCGTGCTGCCACCACCAGGTTGTCGAAATTGAAAGGGAATTTTTTCTTCGATTGCAGTCTCCTCAAGAAAGCTTACGAGACGTGGATCATTGACCGTAGAAGAGTTAACAATATAAATCGCGGGGCCGAGACCTAGCTTGGTATTGTAGAGATGGTTTTCTTTGCCATCAAAAGCGGGTAAATCACGCGCCGGAGTTGAATCAATGGCAATGGCAAGTTCAGGTTCAAAGTAATGAGCCGCAACTTGTGCGCCACGCAATCCAATTTCCTCTTGAACTGAGAAAGAGGCGCACAAGTCAACGTTTGCTGGTGCATTCTTTATTAATTCAATCAGGATGGCAACACCAATACGATCATCAATAGACTTTGATAGGATCGAAGGTCCGACGCGTTTAAACTTCGTTGCAAACGTGGCGTAATCTCCGACCTTCGCCCTTCCATTCAAACCAAGGTCAATGCGCAGCGAGTCAAAGCTAATTTTATTTCCAAAATCATTCGAAGCAAGATGAATCGGTCTCGCTCCAATTACGCCAGGCACGTGATCTTTTCCGACAATCACCTGCTTACCGATAAGATATCTATCGTCCACTCCACCAATCTTTTCAAATCGATAAATACCTTGTCCTTCATCACTTACAATCATAAAACCAACTTCATCCATATGGTCATCGAGTAGAATGCGCAAAGGTTTTCTTCCCGTTCCGCACTTCGTAACCAATACACTCCCAAGCGCGTCCACTTTGACTTCATCGGCATATGTCTTTACTTCTTCAAGCACGATCTTGCGAACTTCGCCCTCGTCGCCTGACACTGCCATCGCGTTGCAAAGTTTTTCAAGGAGATTGAATTGCTTAGCATCGATTGGTAACATCAATTAGTCCCAAACTACATGTTCGATAAAATCTTCTTCCAACGAAATGACAAACTCAGCCAACAACCTGCCTACCTGTTGAATATCTTTCAACGAAACGATTTCAACAGGTGTGTGCATATTTCGCAATGGAATACTCACCACCATGGTTGGCACACCTTCGGAAGTCACTTGCATAGCATCGGCATCGGTCAATGAATAAACGGGCATCGGCTCGATTGTACAAGGTATTCCAGCCTTCTGAGCAACATCTTTGAATCGCTTGTTCAAAAAGGGATGGATGTTCGGGCCAACTCCAAGTGTTGGACCTTTACCAATTGCAAACGTGTTCCATCCACTCGTATCAGGACCTTTGCCATAGGTCACATCGACGGCAATCGCAATGGACGGCCGCAATTGAAATGCAGATGTTTGTGCTCCAGCGTAAGTGATTTCTTCCTGAACAGTCGCTACTGCCCACACATCCCAAACATGTGACCGTGACTGAAGTTCCTCAAGGCAGAGAGTCAGCGCGGCAATAGATGCACGATTATCAAGTGAATGCCCACTTACGGTTTCGCCGGAAAGTTCAACTGCTTCAGTATTGAAAGAGACGAGATCACCCACCTGCACTTTCTTGGAAATTTCGCGCGCCGTAAAACCTGTATCAACAAGCAGGTATTTAATTGCTACTGTACCCTTATCTTCACCGTCCGGCAGGAGATTTGCCGGAGGAAGGACAACGACCCCAGGTAAACTCTCTCCACTCCTTGAAGCATGGACAATCACTGGCGTGCCCGGCAAAACGCGCGGGTCTATATGGCCAATCTCGGTAATACATAGAAAGCCATCCACCATGCTCGAGACCATCATTCCAATCGTATCCATGTGAGTGGCGATGAGGACCGATGATCGCGGTAAGCTACCAATCCCGTTTTTGAGACCATGCAAGGAACCCAAGCGGCTGATGCTGATTTCGTCTACGAGCAACTTCCATCGTTCTTCTATGATACGGGCGACCGGAGCTTCGTATCCAGATAAACCTGAAACGGAAATAAGGGATTTGAGAAAAGGAAGAACGTCTGACATAAAAACATGGATGCGCCGGAAAGCGCATCCTTTACAATAATTACGGAAAAACCGTTGGTGTAGACGTAGGCGGTGTACCGGTTACCGTAACCGTTGGACTATTAGTCGGTGTGAAGGTCGATGTAAATGTAGGAGTAAACGTCGGTGTAAATGTGAAGGTTGGAGATGGGGTAAATGTCGGTGTAAAAGTTGGGGAGCTAGTAGAAGTAAAGGTAGGAGTCGGTGTATTTGTATTCGGCTGGAATGGAGTGAACGTGGGACTTGGCGTGGACGTAATAGAAGGCGTCAGAGTGATGGTGCCAGTCACAAAGAACGGCGTCAGGCTGAGGGTCGGAGTGGCGGTAATTGTCACCGTTACTGAAGGAGTTACTGGTCCAGGAGCAAGCATCAAAGCGATTGCACCCAGGCAGTAACATGGAATTGTCGCGAGAATAATAGCAATAAGAGCAAGACGTCGGCGAGCAATTGGAGTATCGACTTCCATCATATCGGTTCGATTATAATCCATCATCTACAGGATAGCTTCGTTATGATTCCACTTAATCTACGCATTGCAGGTTTTTTATCTTATCGCGACCCGGTTGAACTTGATTTCGGTACATTTGATCTGGCATGCATCTCCGGCCATAATGGCGCAGGGAAGTCATCCTTACTCGACTCAATTACTTGGGTATTATTTGGTGAGGCACGTGGCAAGAGCGCAGAGGTAATCAATCTGCACCCTGATGTAAAAGCTGCTGAAGTATCACTATTGTATGAATATGAAGGTAATGTCTATCGCGTGCAACGCACATTGCCACGTAATAAGAGTACGGTACTCGAATTTCAAATTCGAAACAGTGAGGGTTGGAGGACATTGAGCGAATCAACAACACGTGAAACACAAGCACGCATTCAACAAACGCTCAGACTCGATTATGAAACGTTTGTGAATGCATCCTTCTTTCTGCAAGGAAAAGCTGACCAGTTCACACAACAAAACGCCAGCAAGCGCAAAGATGTGCTCAGTTCCATACTCGGACTCGAAACGTGGGAGGCGTACAAAGAGCGAACCGCTGCGCGACGTAAAATGCTCGAAACCGATTTGAGTTCAATTGAGGGACGTGTGGAGGAAATCGACGCAGAGTTGGCCGAAGAGAATGTACGCAAAGCACGTCTGAAAGAACTAGAGTCCAGCTTGAAGCAACTTACATCTACTCGTACTGCACAAGAAGCCATTCTTGAAAATATCAAGCAGACTGCAGCCGTACTAAACGAACAACGCAAACTGGTTGAGACGTTATCCAAATCTTTAGAAAATTCGCGTGCAGCTCTCACGGGAATGCAGGAATGGCGGGCTGATCGAGAAGCAGAACTTGCTGCTTACATGGAACTCATTAACCGTCAAGAAGACATTGAAGCTGATTACAGAGCATGGCAAAAAGCCCGTACTGAAGTGCGAAAAATGGATAGCGCTGCCTCGCAATTCCATAACTATGATGACAAGCGCCAGCCATTGCTACGTGAGATTGAAGCCGAGAAGGCACGGCTGGAGCAGGAACTCGCTGGCCTAGAAGAACAGGAAAAAGTAATCAGTGATCAGTCCTCAGTAAGAGAAGAGCTGGAAAAAAAGATTGAAAATGCCAAAAATTTACTTGCTGAAACAGAAGCAAATTTGCAGGAGCGTGGCGATTTAGAAAAGAAAATGCTTTCATCAAGGGAAAAACTGGCAGAACTTAAAACCGAAAACGAACGCTTGCGGATCGAAATGGATGAACTTAAGTCTCGGATTGACAAATTACAAGTAGCCGAAGGTGCGACCTGTCCTTTGTGCGGTCAGGAATTGAGCGAAGCGCACCGCAAATCCACGTTGAAGGAATTACAGGATGAAGGCAAGACGAAAGGCGATTGCTACCGTACCAACACGGCAGAGATAAAGAAACTGATTGAAGAGATTTCCTCTGACGAAGCGAAGATTAAGAAGATGGCCAAACTTGATGCGGACCGGCTCACCCATTCCAATATGGTCAGCCAATTGACAGAGAGATTCGGTTTATTGAAGAAACAATCCATTGAATGGGAAAAGACCAGTGCAAAGCGTCTCAGGGAAGTGAAAAAATTACTTGAGAACGGTAAGTACGCAAGTGAGTCGCAAAGAGAGCTGGCAAAACTTGATAAGGAACTCGCCAAGCTTGGTTACAACACGTCTGCACACGATGAGGCCCGCCAGACTGAGATTAAATTACGCAGCGCCGAGGAAGAGCATCACGAACTAAAGACAGCACTTGCGGTCAGCAAGCAATTTGAAGGTGAAATATCGAGTCTTAATGTGCAAATTGAAAATATACAATTTGAAACCGTAAGCCAACAAAGAGATTACGATAAAGCCTTGTCTATGCTGTCCCAAGCTGAGTCACAGGCTCCCAGCCTTGATGAAGCCGAACGTGAACTGTTTCGTTTACGCGAGCAGGAAAATCTTGTCCGTGACGAGGTCGGCATGGCACGCCAACGCGTAGATGTATTATCTACGCTCCGCGCACGCAAAGTGGAATATCAGGCTCAACGACAAGATATACAAAAGCAAATCGCACATCACAAAACGCTTGAGCGCGCATTTGGGAAAGATGGAGTCCCTGCATTGCTGATCGAGCAAGCCCTGCCTCAAATCGAATCGCGAGCCAATGATCTGCTCGACCGTTTGAGTAATGGACAAATGTCCATCCGGTTTGTCACGCAGGCGGAATATAAAGACAAAAAGCGCGACGATTTAAAAGAAACTCTCGACATACAAATCAGTGACTCGGCTGGCTCGCGTAATTATGAAATGTATTCTGGTGGTGAAGCATTCCGAGTCAATTTTGCAATCCGACTGGCACTTTCTGAAGTCCTCGCGCAAAGAAAAGGAGCACGCCTGCAAACACTCGTCATTGACGAAGGATTTGGTTCTCAAGATATAGAAGGAAGACAGAGATTGATTGAGGCAATCAATCTTGTAAAACATGATTTCGCTAAAATACTCGTGATCACACATCTCGATGAACTTAAAGATGCATTCCCTGCACGCATTGAAGTGGAAAAAACCGAACGAGGAAGTACACTAAGGGTTACATAATGATGAAATCACATGACAATTTATTTCTGGATTTCCACAGTCTTCTTTGTAATTGGCCTGTTCATCATCTATTGGCTTCATACTCAGTATCATCTGGATATTATTGTTGAGCCAACTCCTCCGCCTTCGCCCGCTCCTTTAATCTCAATTTGCATACCCGCGCGCAACGAGGAACGAAATATCGGGAGATGTGTACAAGCAGCACTCGCGCAGGATTATCCAAACTTTGAAATCATTGTTTTGGATGACCGCTCGACCGACGCGACAGCGGAGATCCTTCGCCAACTTGCGGCTCAGAATGACAAACTCAGGGTCCTTCACGGTTCCGACCTACCTACAGGCTGGGCCGGAAAGCCTCACGCATTGCACCAGGCTGCAAAATCCGCGCGCGGCGAATGGCTGTGTTTCGTCGACGCGGACACGTTTCTCGCGCCTCAGGCAATCTCTTCTTGCTACGCCAAAGCGATAGAAACCCAAGCAGATTTATTCACCATCATGACCCGGCAGATTATGGGCACATTTTGGGAGAAAGTCGTGATGCCTCTCGTCATGACTGCTCTGTCTGTCGGTTTCTCTCCACGCAAGGTCAATGATCCCAAACGGCGCGATGCGATCGCAAATGGGCAATTCATTATGATCAAGCGCACTATTTACGACGCAATTGGCGGGCATGAAAGCGTCAAAGACCAAATCGTGGAAGATAAGGCCATATCAGAGAAGGTCAAATGGGGCGGGTATCGACTTGTTGTGGCCAACGGGATGCAGTTTGCACAGACGCGCATGTACACGTCGCTTCCCTCCATGTGGGAAGGGTGGACAAAGAATATTTATCTGGGCCTGCGTGATCATCCATCTCTCATCCTCTTGGGCACATTTGGTGCAATGCTGTCATTGATCGCCGCGTTATTCATGCCCCTCTGGCCTGTACTCGGGTTACTATGGTTTCTCAACGGTGGCGGTTGGATGGCAATTGGCGTCATCATAAAGTCATTGATCGTCTGGGGAGCTCTGCTTTTTGCGCGTGGAATGACGGCACGTGGAATGGGTATCTCTGTGTGGTATGCGTTCACTACACCGCTCGGAGCAGGGGTCTTTGCAGCGATGATGTTGACTTCAGCCTGGAAAGTCTTATCGGGTAAGGGGGTGACCTGGAAGGGGCGAACCTATTCACCATAGCTAATCGCAAAAAATTATAAGTTAATGCTCTGAATTCCCACGTAAAGAATTGAGTTGTTCCGCTGCGATAGGAGGGTGCAAAGAAGCAAAAAATATCTAGAAACTAATAATAAACCTCAATATGTCTGATTTATGATCAAAATAGATTAGTCCAGTTATCTTAATATTCACCTTTTGAATGTGACAAAAGTTACAATCTGTAATAAAATATTATTGCTTATTAAGGATTAATTAATCTTTCATGGTGAGGAAAGATATGCCCAAAATCCCACTCTTTGTTGCGATCGCAGCGGCGGTTATTGCGCTTGGTTATTTTGGGTTCATAACTAATGCGACCGCGTATGCTGGTTCAGCCCCTGCGACATGTAACAACTGTCACGTAATGGACTCGCAATACGAAAACTGGTATCACGGCGCACACCAAAATTGGGCGAAATGTACAGATTGTCACCTACCCCACGATAATTTTGCAGCCTACTATTTAGAAAAGGGCAGACAAGGTATGAAGGACACCTTTGCCTTCACAACCGGAAACATTCCGGTTGCCATACGCGCCAGTGACAAGACCAAAAAGATCATCCAAGCAAACTGCATTCGCTGCCACGAAGAGACAGTCGAGGATATTATGATGGGCACTCAGCCATTTGACCGATATTGCTGGGATTGCCATCGCAATGTCGCACACGGCTCACGTGGCATTTCAATTGTCCCTTATCAAGACTCAATTCTCTATCCATCCAAATGAGGAGAATGCATCCATGAAACGCTATACCACTGTTATTTTGGTCGGCATTATTTTAGTGCTGGCCGCTGCCCTGGTAGGTGTGTTGACCTTTATGAAGAACCAGCCACCGCAAGAACGTGCCACGCAACCGCTGGTTGAAATTGCCCCGATGGAACCTGATTCTTCGAAATGGGGAATTAACTTCCCAAACCAGTGGGCAACGCTGCAAAAAACCGAAACTAATGTAGTTGACACTACCTACGCTGGTTCATCAAAATTCTCCTGGCTGGAACGTGACCCGCGCCAAAAGATATTATTCGCAGGTTATCCTTTCAGCAAAGACTATAACGATGACCGCGGCCACATGAACTCTCTTACTGATGTGCGCGCTACCAAACGCCTTAATCTCGATCCCAACGATCCCAAACATACTCCTGGCACCTGCTATTCCTGCAAATCGTCTGATAACCCCGGCCTTTGGGCTGAACTGGGCATGGAAGCATACGACAAGATGTTGTTCGCTGAAGTGGGCCAAAAGATAGAAAATCCTATTGGTTGCGCCAACTGTCATGAAGCCAGGACGATGCGACTCATTGTCACCAACCCCGCGCTCGAAGAGGCCTTAAAAGCGCAGGGAATAGATTGGAAGACATTCACCCGCCAGGAAATGCGCACAGTTGTTTGTGCCAACTGTCATGTTGAATACTATTTCAAGGGGGATGGGAAATATCTCACCTTCCCATGGGCCAAAGGCACAAACATCGATAGCATCCTTACTTATTATGAGGAATCCGGTTTCAAGGATTGGGAATATCCCGATGCCAAAACCCCTATGCTCAAGGCCCAGCATCCTGAATATGAATTCTTTACAGCAGGCTCGACACATTACAAAGCTGGAGTCTCCTGCGCTGATTGCCATATGCCTTACGTACGCGATGGCGCGGCGAAGTATTCCACGCATGATGTTCATAGTCCATTGCTCAATCCTGAACTTGCCTGCGGACAATGTCACAGTGATACAGAATACGTCGTGAGTCGTGTGAATACCATCCAGAAACAGGTCGCGGACACCAAGGTCAACGCGGAAGACGCGATTCTTGATGCTATCAATGCCATCAAGACGGCAACGGCCAACCCAAAGGCAGATGTTACACTGCTCGACCAGGCGCGTGCTTTGCATCGCAAAGCGCAATTCATGTGGGATTTTGTCTCTGCTGAAAACAGCACAGGCTTCCATAACCCAGAATACGCGCTTAAGATTTTGGCTGAATCCACCAACTTTGCACGCCAGGCACAAATGATTGCAGCCCAATCTGTGGGTGATATGTCATTGCTTAAGACTGGTACCTACTATTCAAATGAATAACCTATCATAAGGTTAGCGCAAGCACTAATAGACTCTTATGGTCTAAGTATAAAGAGGATGCGGTCCATTAGGACAGTATCCTCTTTTTGGGAACATTGCAAATGCCAGAAGCGTTAACCACCTATAGGAGAAACCATGAAAAAGATAATTTTATTAATACTTGCGCTTATCCTGGCTGCCTGCTCACCTGGTACAAAAAATGAATATGATGCCAATCTCGAAAAGTGGCAAAATACAAACATTAACCATTATCGTTACTCGCTATCTCTTATCTGTTTTTGCCCTGGCACAGATAAAATGCCCCTTACTGTCGAAGTGCAAAATGATGAAGTCTTTTCGATGACTTATGCAGACGGAACCTCTGTTCTCGCAAACGATCCTCAGTTCGAATTCTATTCCCAATACGCGACCATTAACCGCCTCTTCACCGAACTCAAAGCTGATCTCGATGGAAGAGCAGCCGAAGTCACCGTGACATACGACTCCACCTACGGCTTTCCAACAAAGGTCAATATAGATAGGATCAAAAATGCGATTGATGATGAGCTAGCTCTTACGGTATCTGATTTCCAGGAGTTGGAATAAGACAAAACAAAAAGCAACCAGGTCTGGTTGCTTTTTGTTACTACTGCCAGTTATTATATCTCACCCAGCAACACCTTATCAGGACCTCGATCAACCTCCCATGGGTAGACAATGTATGCGTCTGTTATGGCTGCATAGTAATCCGGGCGAAGCGTGCCAAAGAGACTGCGGTATGGATTGAAATGAAGCACGCAGGTTTCAGGAAAACCTCCCGCCGCCGAAACGCGACGTTTCACAGCGGTAATCGTCCGGCCTGAGCCCCATACGTCATCCACAATGAGTGTAGGCCGACCACGCAATTTATCTTCAGCGGGAAACTGAATGAACTCTGGCCAAGCTATCAAACTGGACTTTGCACTAGCTGTCTGCGCGGGAAAGTCCACTGCAGCGGTAAGAATATGGGTTATATCCATTGCATCAGCAAGCAGGCCGCCAGGGATGATCCCACCACGTGTAATCATCACCATCGCGGTAAATTCGCGCTTAAACTGCGGCAAGAGGTGATCAATGAGGCGATCCACCTCCTGCCAAGTAATCATTTCACGTCGTGGTTCTACCGGCATATGAATCTCTTTTCTATAAAAACCTGACATGTTTCAGCGTCCTTTCCCTTCATCACATTCACGCAGGTATCTCGATGATTGGTCAACTCTTGGACAGACATTTCACATCTTAGCTCAATTTAACCTAAAACAGCTGCCAATGGTGCCGGTGCAGGAATATTGACAGGTATGCCCTGTTCCTGCCCAACTTTGGCCTTCTCAACATCGCGCGCCCAAATATATAGGCATGTATGATATGCAGTGGACGTATACAAACTAATAATATTTGCTACCATGAAAAAGACTGAGCCAGCAATAAAAGCTAAGCCTATGCCAATGATTAAGCCAATGGTCTGAAATCCTAAGATTGCCGTGCTCACATAAAAAATACCAAGCCCCAACACAACACCGATAAAACCGAGAATAAAACCAATCAGACCAGTCACCAAGCGGACGCCGACTGTGCTAATGCCAATCAGCAGCAAGTTTTCCTTTGTAATCTTCCAGACACGGGTCAGACCCTCTTTAAGGTTCAAATCGTCAATCACCATTGCAGGTAGGACGAGATAGGATGCTTCCGTCCATAGGGTTTCAAAAACGCCGGCTGCTGAGCTCACGAGACCAGCGGCAAGGCCAAGACCGCCGCGTCTTTGTCTACTTCTGTCTGCCATTCTCTTGATCAGATTGACAGCCGTAGACGCGACTGCAAGCGTGAGAATATCGAAGAAATCGCGGCGTACAATCCCCCATGCCTTATCCATGTGACCATCGCCTTCGGAGATATAACCGAAGATTAGATACACCGTCATCGCAGAGAAAACATAGCTCACCACAAATTGGACGAAGACGAGAATTGCACCAAACACTATATACACCACGTTGCCAAGCCGTGAACCACCGAAAATCACGGCCGCCAGGATAATTGGAATGATACCAATCACCGAAACAACCATTCCAACAATCAATGCATAAATGGATGGCTTGAGAAGATCCTTATCTTTAAATGCCATGCCCCAGGCCTCTTGCAGAAATGACCAGCCGCGTGAAAAACTTTGCATAACGCACACTCCTCTGGGATTTTGTGAATTTATTATAGCAAACTTATGGGGTCTACTTCAACCCGCCAGCCATCCAATTTTAGTCCATGTAACAAATCCTCTGGCCTTGGCCCGCGCAGGACAATCTGCCAACGATATAGACCGCCCTGCTTCTCGAAGAAACACGGCACAGGCCCAATTATTGTTGTCTGCTTATTATTGCCAGCGGCTAACAGGCTCTCAAACCGTTTTGCCAGGCTTCTGGCTTCCGTCGCTGCAACTTCTCCTTCGCGATGACGAAACTCGAGCCTCACCAAGCGTACAAACGGTGGATAGCCCAATCGTCTGCGTTGTTCCAGCTCATCGATATAGAACCCGGCAAAATCATGGCGCGCGGCAAACTGAATAACTCGATTCTCTGAATCGAATGTTTGTAATACTACCTTTCCGCCAAGCTCGCTTCGACCTGCCCTCCCTGAGACTTGTGTAAGCACCTGGAATACTCTTTCGCTCGCGAACGGATCGGGCAAATACAGACCAACATCGGCCAGTACAATGCCCACAAGAGTTACTAATGGCAGGTCGAGGCCTTTTGCCAGCATTTGGGTACCTACCAAAACATCCGCGCGATGCGAGGCGAAGTGAGTCAAAATAATCTCATGTGCATCCTTTTGACGCGTCGTCTCCCAATCCCAGCGCAATGTCCGCGCTGTCGGAAAAATTGTATTTATTTCTGCTTCCACTTTCTCGCTGCCGAGCCCATACTCGCGAATGCTGATCTTCCCGCACGAGGGACAAGTTTCAGGCTTGCCACGCGAATATCCACAACGATGGCAGAGCAAGAACTCCTTCTCTTCCACATGAAAAGTCAGCGGCGTGTCGCAATTCGGGCACCTTAATACATACCCGCAATTGCGGCAAAAAATATATGTTGCTGTGCCACGGCGATTTAAGAAAAGAATTGCTTGCTCCCCGCGTCCCAATGTTTTTTCCAAAGCCTCCATCAACTCTCTGCTAAAAATACTTCGATTCCCCGCCTTGAGTTCTTCTCTCATATCGACGATCGAGACAGGTGGCAGACCTGAAGCAGATTCCGTCAAACTAACTTTTGTCGCACGCTTTGGCAGCTCCAAGCGGACACTTTCTCCCACTTGGGCTTGGTACCGTTGTATGATAGAGGGAGTCGCGCTCCCAAGAATACATACCGCCCCTGCGATGCGTGCATACATTTGAGCTGCAGTCACCGCGTGATAAAACGGCGGCTCCGCTTGATAATACGAACTATCATGGCATTCATCCGCGACGATCAAACCGACATTTAGAAACGGCGTGAACAATGCGCTGCGCGGACCGATTACAACTTTAAGTAAGCCCATCCGTGCACGTCGCCAAGTATCGTACCGTTCTCCATCGGACAATTTTGAATGCACCAAACCGACCTGCCCCGGAAATCTTGCTAAAAAGCGCCGCACCGTTTGTGCAGTTAAGGCAATTTCCGGAACGAGAATTATTGCCTGCCTTCCACGTTTTATTGTCTCCTCGACTGCACGCAAATACATCTCGGTCTTGCCAGAAGCGGTAACACCATGCAAAAGAAATGGCTTTACAGCTTTTCCACTTGCCAATTCTCGAAGGCCTATATCAATCGCTCCCCATGCTCTGCTCTGTTCTTCCGTTAATTCAATTACTTTACTCTCGAGTTCTTTATGATCGACTCTTTCCAAAGGGTCTCGCCAAATCTCCGTCTCGCGCAAGGCAACCAGCTCGCGCTCCTCTAACTCTTGCAAGTCTGCAAGATTGCACCCACTTTCGGCATACACCCAAGAAACATTGACTGCATCCTTTACACGCATCAAAAATCGTAATGCAGCTTGTCTTCTCTTCAATGTGGATTCGGTCTTACCCAAATCATTCATCGTCGCTTCGGCTATATCGGGCGCGACAGCTAATTGCGCTGTGCGGATGAACTTAGGCCTCACCCTTGCTACAGGCAAAACAGACTGTGCTTGAAGAATCCCACGTCTGACTAGAAATCTTGCGCTCCCGCGCCAATCCACAGGTCCAAAGTGACGGTCAATCTGCCGGCCGCGCAATGGGCCACGTTCTTGAAGTAAATTTACCAAGCGAGAAGCAACTATAGACTTTTCGCTATTTGATTCCCAATTGCCATTTCCCGATTCCCGAATCTCATATAACGTATCTCCCTGTTGACTGATTCCAGGCGGCAACATCAATCCAACAATCGCGGCTAACGGTGAAAGTGTAGTCTCAGCCAGCTCTTCTGCAAGCCCAATTTGGGCAGTCGTGAGAACAGGCTGAGGGTCAAGTGTCTCAATAACAGACTTCGTTTCTTGAACAGAAGGGGTATCTATAAAATGAACAATTACTCCCTGTACGGTTTGCTTGCCAAAAGGCACAGTGACTAACTGTCCCACGCTCACGCGCGTGGCTAGCTCCACAGGCACGGAATAATCAAAAACGCCCGTTACAGACGGGACGTTTACAGCAATTTGGGCAAAGAGAGGCATGAGATTAAGATAATACGTAATACGTAATCCGTAAAGAGTTTACTGATTACGTTTTAGAATTACTCCCGCTCCATAACCAACCACGGATGAATAATCGCCTGTTACATCACCAGAGGTAGCATGATGCAGAATCTTGACATTGTTCGCGCCTAGTTCACGCGCAGCCCACAGGACTGCAGCAACGGCCGCGTGCCCGCAGGCAAATCCTTTTCCAGTTCTTTCGGCAGCAAATATTCCCTCAGGTGAGAATGATTCAATTTCGTGCAACATAGCGCGGTCATAAGATAAGGCGGTTTGCTGGTCGTAAAAGTGTGATAAATCCGTGCTGGCTACAAGGATTGATTTTTTTTCATGTAACACTTTCGCAAGTGCCTTGCCCAAGCCTTCTGAAACGAAAGCATCCTGTGCACGCACCATCACAGGCAGCAACTTCCATTCGCCAGAAAGCGCACGTTGTAGAAACGGCAGTTCGATTTCGAGAGAATGTTCAGGGTCATATGCGATGGCTGACAAACCAAAATTGAGTTCGGATTTCAAGATCACGTCGAGCTCGGTCAGGGCGTCGCGATCTACAAGGACAGGGCCAAGGGGTGTGACATATGCCTGATGGGACGTAGTGATTAACGGTTGAATGTACTGGTGGTGCATCGGCGAAATAATGGCGACCAGGTCAAAGGTCCGGCCGCGAAGCGCCGCGAAGGCATAGCCTGCGACCGCACCGGAATAACGATGTCCCGCGTGAGGCGCGATGACCCCAATTATGTCTCCATCCAAAACAGGGTTTTTTGCCTGGTCGAGGAAATTATCCACACTGCGCGCCAAGGATTCAGGATTCCCCTCATACCATTGCCCAGCAATCGAAGATGGACGAAGATCTAACGTATTCATCAAAATTATTGTAGCATAAAAAGAGATGAGGAACCTTTAGTCTCTTTTGAGGGATCGTAACACTAGGGGACACGATAACTTTGAAGGATGGCATTAACAGTATCCAGGTACTGCTCTTCTGCTGAATCCAGCCAATATACGGTGAACATCAGGAAAGTGCTACGGTCATTGCCACGGATCTCAAAGAATGAAACGCCGGAATAACCACCGCCGCGTGAGGCCCAGGTGAGGCGCTCCGAGCCATCCTGCATGATGGCATCGTCAGTAACCTTGATATCGCCTTCTTTTCCGGTAGTGCTGTAAAAAGTATTTAACAAATAGAGAGCGAACTGGCCATTTTGCGTCCCTGAAAAGGGTTTACCATAGTCGTATACGATATTTTCAACTTTGGCAGCCTCATCGGGTGAAAGCAAAATATCCACATAGTAATTATCACCAGTTGTCTGGCTGTAATTCCAATCAGCGGGCACGTCGATCTGATATAGATTATTCTCATCACTAAATGTTTTTAAACCTAATGAATCATTATTTTGAGTGGGTTGAATTGGTTGAGCTGTTGGTGTAGGCGTTGCAATTGCACCAGCACTCATACAAGCCAAACTTACAATTAGGATTAATAATACAAATACAAAAAGATAACTCTTTTGATTCATATATATCCTCTCGTTATTAAAGTTAATTTTAGCGATTATATTTGTATTTTCCCAGTTCAAAAACCCTAAGAGGAGTTTCAAAAGAATTCGAAATTCAAATCGAGCGACTTAAAATAATTTGTGTAGCACGAAATGCAAGCGGTGGAAACTGTTCACGAGCAAACCATTCAGCAGCATCTGCGTCATCTGCAGGGTTAAGAGTTCCATCCACAACTTCTGCAAGGTAAACGATGATAAAGTCCGCGCCTCGCTCGTGCTCCCTGCTCGGGACGACGTCCAGCACCCGCGTCACACGGACGATCAAGCCCGTTTCCTCTAAACATTCACGTACGGCCGCCTCAGCTGGATCCTCGCCTGCATCAACAAACCCCGCGGGAAGAGTCCACAGTCCGCGAAAAGGTTCATTTGCACGGCGCACGAGCAAAATACGGCCATCTTGTTCAACAAGGACAGCAGCAGCTACCTTCGGATCAGCAAAATGAATCCACCCGCACTGTGGACAAACTGGACGAACTTTTCCATAACAAATTTCGTTCGTCACCGATGTACCACAACGCGGGCAGAAATTTATATCACCTGAACGAGACAAGGTTTATCCGACGGGATTTATCGCCATTTGCTTAGCGCGGATTGACGCAGAACCAAAGCGATGACTGCGCTCAAAAGAATGATAACTACCAGCCCAATCTGCCAGCCAAGTGGGATAAGCGCTTCATTTCCAGCCCGAGGTTGGCTTGGTACTGACTTAAATCCTTCTGGATTAGGCACGGTAGGCACAGGTGCTTCTCCTGTCCGGGAAGTATCTTGAGTGCCAGGAGGTGTTGCAGTGGGCGCAACCAATGCTTGAAAAGAAGGTTCAGCAGCCGGTGCTGGAGCTTCCGTTGCAGCGGGAGCCTCTGTCGCAGCAGGAGCTTCTAAAGCAGGCGCTTCTGTTGGGGCTTCATAAATTTCAGGCGCGCCTCCTCCGCCCATTCCAAGAGGTGCTGCGGTAGAAGCCAGGTATGCAAATCCATTGACAGCAAAGGTACATAAGAGAAGCAGAGTCGCCAAAACGGTTGCAAAACGAAATGTAGAGTAGGTGCGCGGCAAGGGCGGCTTGAGTCCGACCATTTTGCGTGTCAATGTAAAGTTACGCGGTGCTTTGCGCGCTGGGAGCTTACGGAGCAAATTGCGGGACTCGCGTAAACCATTCATAATTTCACGCAGGTCCGGGTCAGAAGTAAGGCGAGCTTCAAGTCGATTGGCTTCAGATGGATTTAATTTCCCATCCAGATATGCAGAGAGAAGTTCTACGTCGCGAAAATTCATGTAATGTTCTCACCTTGGAGACGAAACGCAGCAGGTAAAAGTTCCCAGAAGCCTTGTAAACATTCTCGCAGGCGCAGTCGTGCTCGAGCGAGACGACTCTTAATAGTGCCAAGTGGTACATGTACCGCGGTTGCCACTTCTACATAATCAAGCCCTTGTATATCTGCCATGACAACCACTGTTCGAAATTCGGTAGGCAATGCATTTAAGCAATGTTGGATGGCATGCTCAAGTTCATCAGCCTCAGATTTTTGTTCGGGGGTCATGTTGGTATCAGCCAGCCAGCGCGGTGAATCCATTTCCTCGCCATCATCAGTTTCTGGTTCAAGCGCTGTGGTAGGACGACGCTTCTGCCGACGTAATTCATCGTAACAGGCATTGGTAACAGTGCGTAAGATCCAGGCTTTGAAGGAGCCACCGCGAAAAGTTGAAATGCTGCGGAATGCAGAAATGAAAGCTTCCTGCGAAGCATCTGCGGCGAGCTCATCATCACCTAAAATCCGGAGTGCAGTGTTGAAGACGATATCCTGATAGTGAAGGATAAGTGTGTTGAATGAGTCTAGATCGCCACGTTGAGCAGAAGTAATAAGCGATGATTCGTCCATAAGCCGTATTGTAACATGTAACAAAATTATGCCCCTTTCGTTCTTAATAACAAAGGAGATGTACTATGAACCTCTTAGTATGGATTGTCAGTGGCATCATCGCGGGCTGGCTGGCAGGAATGATGGTCCGTGGGAGTGGTTTTGGCCTGCTTGGCGATTTTATCGTCGGTCTGATCGGCGGTTTAGTCGGCGGTTTCCTAGCAGGTGCCTTAGGTGTGCAAGCGACTAGTTGGCTTGCACAAGTCCTGGTTGCGGCCCTGGGAGGTGCACTTTTTGTCTGGGTACTCCACCTCATCCATCCAGGAACAATCGCTACCTGAGGTTGTCCCTAGTTCTCCAATCAGACCAGCTTAGAATCAATACGACACTGCCATCCAGAAGAATGGTAGTGTCGTACTATTTTAAGAAACTAAATTTCGAAATATTCTATTTTTATCTTGTTCGAGTAAAAAACCAACTATACAGCGCCCGCCAAATCAGTAATCCCAGCGCAGACGTAACACCAAGAATTATAGTAAAGAGTGGCAAAGCTGCACTGTTCAATAGAGCTGCGCGCAGGATAGTAGCCATCGGCGCAGCGAGGATCATCGCGAGTGCAGGCCGCCAGAATAAGCGCCGATTTTGGATAACTTGTTCGTCGAATAGTCCCAGCCACGGAGCGATGAGGAACCAACTGACAAGAAGTGGAAAGAAAGTTGTGCCCATTCGAGGGAGGAATGCGAGGCCTGTCTCGCCATGGGAAGCAAAGCCAACGACAGTGATAATGGCAATGGCAATAATATCACCGAGAATCAGAATAGATTTATTCATAAAAAGATTGTCAATGGACTCCAACGTCTCCCAGCCTTAGACAAGAGATCCGAAGTCTCCCGACTTCGAACTCCTTAATACTCTTCGTTTCTCAACGCAGGGAACAGTAATACTTCGCGGATGGAGTGCTTATCCGTCAATAACATGGTCAGGCGATCCACGCCCATACCGAAGCCGCCGTTGGGTGGCATGCCATAACGCATGGCACGCAGATAATCCTCATCCATTGGGTGCTTTTCTTCATCGTCGGCCTCATAGTCACGGCCCATTTCGATGAAGCGTAGCTCCTGATCGAGAGGGTCGTTCAACTCAGTGAATGCGTTACAGAGCTCAAAGCCGGCCACATAGGTCTCAAACCTTTCCACAGTGAGCGGATCCCCAGGCAAGGACTTCGCGAGTGGTGAAATATCGCGTGGGTAGTTATAAAGGAATGTTGGCTGGATAAGCGTCGGTTCGAGATACTCACTCAACAGGAAGTCAATCAATTTCCCACGAGTGCTCTTTGGATCGGGCAGCTTTCCTTTGGCCACGATTGCCTTCAAAAGCGACGCGGCAGTGGGATGTTCGGCAATGTCAATACCGCTAGTTTCTCTGATACCTGCGCGCAATTCTAGACGTCTCCACGAAGGCGTAAAGTCAAGCTCGTAACCGCCATATTTCACTTTTGTTGAGCCAGTGACTGTTTGTGCGACATATGAAACCATTTGCTCGGTCAATTCCATTACTTTTAGATAGTCTGCGTACGCCCAATAAAATTCTAGCTGCGTAAATTCAGGATTATGCTTGAAGGAGACGCCTTCGTTACGAAAGTCTCTGCCCATCTCGTAAACTTTTTCAAGGTTGCCAACGAGCAACCGCTTTAGATATAACTCGAAAGATATACGCAAATACATATCTTGTTCGAGTTCATTATGATGGGTCACAAACGGACGAGCCGCTGCGCCACCATACAACGGTTGCAGGATAGGGGTTTCTACTTCGAGAAAACCTTTGCCATCCAGAAAATCACGCAATGCCTTGACCACAGCGGCGCGCTTTCGAAAAGTCTCGCGAACTTCTGGATTTACAGCTAAATCTGCGTAACGTTGTCGTTCACGCAGTTCTTGGTCTTCCAAGGCGGCAAAGCGAACGACAGTACCGTCCGGTTGAGTCACATCCTTATCGGCGGGGAGAGGGCTGATCGATTTGGCAAGCAGTTTGAAGTCGCGGACATGAAGCGTGACTTCGCCCGTTTTAGTGCGAAACATCACCCCAGAAGCCTGGATGAAATCGCCAATATCGAACATCCTGTTGAAGAAGTCTACACGCGCCTGGGTCAGCTCGTTGACACGAAAAAATAACTGTATTTTGCCCGTACCGTCTTCAATATGTGCAAAAGAAATCTTCCCCATCGGACGTGTTGCGCGAATGCGACCTGCAAGCGTGACACTCACCTCTTGCGCATCTTTTTCAGCGAATTCAAACGCTGCAATCGCCTCCGCGCTGGTATGAGTGCGTTCGGCACGGGTTGGATACGGCTCTACACCTTCAGCGCGTAGTTCTTCAATTTTCTGTAAGCGGATTTTTTCGAGCGAGTTGTATTCAGCCATAATTCCTCTCACCTCAACCCCACCCCAGCCCTCACCCAACCTTGCGATAAACTCAGGGCAGGTTGGGGAGGGTGCCGAAGGCGGTAGGGGGCAAAAATAAACCCCGCGCTCCTGCACAGGCGCGCGGGGTTTTCAATTGCGCTCCTGATTTAATTGACTTTGATGATTTTAACGTTGTATGTACCACCAGGTGTTTTCACTTTCACGATGTCGCCCGATTTGTGATTCAAGATGGCCTTGCCGATCGGCGACTCATTTGAGATTTTACCCTCGCGCGGATTTGCTTCCGCCGCGCCGACAATGGTGAAGGTTTCGGCTTCGAAATTCCCTTCTTTTAGGGTCACTTTCGAGCCGACTTGAATCGTGTCGCTCTTTTTGCCCTTGCCATTATCCTCGATGACGCGCGCCGTGGCAAGCAACATTTCAAGTTCTTGAATGCGTCCCTCTACAAACGCCTGTTCGTTCTTGGCAGCTTCGTATTCGGCATTCTCGATGAGTTCGCCACCCTCCATAGCTTCATGCAGGCGCGCGGCTACTTCCTGGCGTTTTGCTGTGCGAAGGTAGTCGAGTTCCTCTTGAAGTTTTTGAAAACCCTCTTTAGTCAGGAAATTGGTTGGCATTTTTTTATCGTCCTGCAGAAATAGAGTTTGCATCTCTAAAAAGAGATGCAATTTAAGAAAAAAGCCCGGTGAAGTTCCCAATAGGCGGCCTTAATATATCACGATTTCAAATCAATTTCAAGTACCTTTTATAATTGTCTAATCATAATTCCAGAGAGGGATTCCGCCCTGCTTCTCATAATAGTGACGAATTGCCTCAAGTAAACTCTCAGGACTATCTAACAATGTACTTAACTGTGAGCTATACGCATTAACCGCTTCTAGCCAGGACCTCAGACCTGTTTCCGTGACTAAATATACATTTTCCTTCATCCCAGCCGTATTTGGACTTAAAGACTCCGGATACTTGATTAAATAAGGGATATCCGCATAATAAAGCAACGGATGATGAAGCATTTCCATGGCCTGGCGCACCAGAATGTGGTCTACATGAGAACCAAGCGCGAGCGGGCAGACTAGAACATCATCCTGCATGATGCGAGGGTTAACAGTTTCCGCGATCTGGCTGGGGATGTCAGCGTCATGTTCATGTGGAGGGACAAAAACGTCCGAGTATAACCATTCCCCGTCTCTACCGCGCCTGTACAGACAGTCCAAAAAGTCAAAATGGACGGTCTTCGCGCCAACGATCTCTGCAGCTTTCGCATCCTCCGCGCGGCGAACACGGACGGTTTCTTGCGCGGAGGAGGTACCCCACAGATAGTGCATGGTCTGGGCAAATATGGATAATTCTGTACCTTGGGGAAAGCCGCACATGATGGTCCAAATTTTAACGGGAGTACCGGCTTTGGTTTGTTCATAAATTAAACCCCCCGCAGATAGGATAGCGTCATCGAGATGAGGAGAGATATAGATCCAGCGCATTCGCCATTTTTACCATAGAATTACAATTGATTTTGGATGCAAGGTCATGTAAACTAAGTACATCGGTATCGGAGGAACCATGGACGAAAGACGGAAAGCGCCACGTAAATCCCTGATGGCCTATTCACAGGTCTTTGACCTGTACGGTGGGCAGCTACTTGGTTATCTTGGTGATTTAAATGTTCTCGGAGCAATGGTGATAGGCGATAAGGCTCTTCCTAAGAACACGACCATCACTCTCGCGATTGAATTACCAGAACTTGAATATGTAAGAGCTACGCGCGTGATAATCGCTGCCCGTGCGGTCTGGTCTGACTTGGACATTAGTCCAGATTATTTCAACATTGGGCTGGAATTTTTAGAAATGAAGCCTGAGCAAAGGGGTATCATCGAAGCGATGATGAATCAGTATGAATTTCAGCGAAATATACCAACATACCAGATTAAACCTTCAACACACCACAGGTAAAGAATGAACGGGTTATCCAGCCTCTGAGAATAAGTAATCTCAGAGGTTTTTATTTTTTAGAAAAAAGCGTTAAACTTCGACCATGCCAAAATCAAAGATGCTCTTTTTTGTAGCTCCCTACCAAACGGAAATCCGCGAGATGGATTTGCCGGCGCTAAAAGAAAATGAAGTGCTGGTGGAAACTATCGTTTCTGCTATCAGTGCAGGGACCGAGATGCTGGTCTATCGTGGAGAATTCCCGCGCGAGGAAGTCGATGCAAATGACATGTTGAGCAGTAATCTGCAATATCCACTGGCATATGGGTATGCGTGTGTCGGAAAAATAAGGGAAATAGGTAGACAGGTAGACAAGTCA
>WNFV01005290.1_pt1 | contig 29708 bp, 31 predicted proteins | sample 5400101 | NCBI WGS metagenome assembly WNFV01 (sample SAMN13153361, study PRJNA577476) | soil metagenome | isolation source: 115 cm soil or saprolite under grassland replicate 1 | place: USA:California | collected 2016-06-15
GGGAGGAATTTGAGGCGGTGCTGCAAGCCATTCATTCCACGGGAGCACTTGAATACGTCAGGAACAAAGCCAAGGACGAGGCGCGGTCGGCGCGCGAGGCTATTGCCGCGTTGCCGAGTTCAGATTACCGGGATTCTTTGTTAGAATTGTCGGCCTTCGCGGTCGAGCGCGACTACTAGTCTTCCCGAAGCGCTCTTCCTTCTGCGCCGGTTCCTGTCCGACTCGGGGTGTAGCTCAGCCTGGTAGAGTACTGCGTTCGGGACGCAGGAGTCGCTGGTTCGAATCCAGTCACCCCGACCAATTTCCCGCCCAAGCCGTCCGTCACGCGGCGCCGGTATAATGCCAGACTGAAAAAAGACCCGCCTGTCCGACGCCGCGAGTTGGAGCTGTCAAGCCGCTCAACCCGCGAATCTCGCCCCGGCGGCATCCCAGGAGGCCATCGTTTGAGCAAGCTCCTCCTTCTGATCGTCGCCATAATCGTCGCCTACTTCGTCGTGAAGGGCTTGACGCGCAAGCGGCGCGAGCGCGCCGCACCCCCGCCGCCGGGCGAGACTATGGTTCCCTGCGCGCGCTGCGGCGTCAATCTTCCGCGCAGCGAAGCACTGGAGGCGGCGGGCGGCTTCTTCTGCAGCGAAGAGCACCGCCGGCTCGGCGCCGGCTGAGAAGGGTCATGGCGGGGTCCGCGGTGCTCGGCTCGTCGTGGCCCCCGCAGCAGGGGGCCGTGGCGGACTCGTTCTGGGTCTCGCTCAAGTACTTCAACTTCTATCGCATCGCGGTCGCCGCGATGTTCCTTCTTGCGGCGCTTGTCTACGGCGACGACCTCGGTCTCGGCAGCCACGATCTCAAGGCGTTCGTCTATACCTGTGCGGTCTATCTGGCGCTCGCGGTGGCATTTCACCTCGCGCTGCGAAAACTGCCGGGGTCCTTCAACCTTCAATTGACGCTGCACATCGTCTCCGATATCGCGGCGGTGGTCGTGCTGATGTACGCCTCGAGCGGCATTCGCAGCGGCCTCGGCGTGATGCTGCTCATTTCCCTCGCGGGCGCGGCGCTGGTCAGCCGGGGCACGCTGATGCTCTTTTATGCCGCGCTGGCGTCGATCGCCGTGCTCCTCGAGCAGACCTACTGGGTGCTCGTGCAGGACTCGAGCACCGCGAACTATCTCCAGCCGGGGCTGCTGTCGATCGGTTTCTTCGTCACCGCGCTCATCACCAATCAGCTCGCGCGGCGCCTGATCCTGAACGAGCGCCTCGCGCGGCAGCGCGGCGCCGACCTCGCCGACCAGCTGCGGATCAACCGATTGATCAGCCGCGATGTTCAGGACGGGGTGCTCGTCGTCGATGCCAACGGCCTGGTGTACCAGCACAATCCGCGGGCGGCGGATCTGGTCGGGCGCTTCCCGCCCGAATTGAGTCAGATCGAGGAATACTCGGAGGAGCTCGCGCAAGGGCTTGCCGCCTGGCGAGCCGGCGAGGGTGCGAGCAGCGTGAATATGCGTTTTGCCGAGAGCGGCCGTCTGGTCCGCGCGCGCTTCCTGGCGGCGGGCGTGGCAGGTGGCAGCTTCAGCCTGGTGTTCCTCGAGGACTTGTCCAAGCTCCAGGAACAGGCTCAGCAACTTAAGCTCGCGGCGCTCGGAAGGCTCACGGCCAACATCGCCCACGAAATCCGCAATCCCCTGTCGGCGATTACCCACGCGGGCGACCTGCTGCACGAAGAGCAGCGCGGGCCGCAGAGGGAACGCATGGTGCAGATCATCCGGGATAACGCGCGGCGCCTCGAGCGCATGGTGCACGACGTGCTGGAGCTCTCGCGACGCGACCGCGTCCAGCCGGAAACGATCCGGGTGCGGCCGTACCTGTTTACGTTTATCGACGAGTTCGCCCAGAACGAAACCATCCCGAGCGGGAGCTTCTCCATCGACGCCGCCGAGAACGTCGTCGTGGAGTTCGACCGCGCGCATCTCAACCAGGTTCTCTGGAACCTGCTGCGCAACGCCTGGCGACACTGTCGCAAGCAGGCCGGGAGCGTGCGTTTGGCGGCTTGGCGTCGGGTAAATCGAGTAGAATTGCACGTCATCGACGACGGCGAAGGCGTGGCGAAAGATCTGCAGGCGCAGCTGTTTGAGCCGTTTTTCACCACGCTCGCGAACGGCACCGGACTCGGCCTCTACATCGCGCGCGAGCTGTGCGTCGTCAACGGCGCGAGCCTCGATTATCTGGACCGTTACCAGGGCGCGGACTTCAGGATCCTATGGCAGGCACCGTAGCGAACCGGCGCGCGGAACGGCGGGCGCACCCCGTCCAGGGTGCCGTGCTGGTCGTCGACGACGAGGCGGACATCCGCGAGCTCCTCGAACTGTCCCTCGTCCGCATGGGCCTGGCGGTCGAATGCGCCGGGTCCGTGGCGGCCGCCAAGCAACTGCTGCAGTCCGGGCGGTACGATCTCTGTTTGACCGACATGCGGCTGCCCGACGGCGACGGAGTGGAGTTGGTGCGTTTCATCGGCGCGCAATTCGCAGACCTTCCCGTCGCCGTGATCACGGCGTTCGGCAGCACCGAGAACGCCGTCGCAGCTCTCAAGGCCGGTGCCTTCGATTATCTGACCAAGCCCCTGTCCCTCGATCAGCTCCGGGCGCTGGTCAAATCGGCGCTCGCCTTGCCGCAAAAACCCGCGGCCGCCAAAGCCGGGGAGCACGAGCTTCTCGGATCGAGCCCGGGGATCGAACAGGTGCGCCTGATGATCGAGAAGCTCGCGCGCAGTCAGGCCCCGGTCTACATCACCGGCGAGTCCGGAAGCGGCAAGGAACTCGCTGCTCGTCTCATCCATAGCAAGGGGGCGCGGCGCGACAAGGCCTTCGTGCCGGTCAATTGCGGCGCCATTCCCGAAAACCTGATGGAGAGCGAGTTCTTCGGTTACAAGAAAGGCGCATTCACGGGCGCCGAGAGCGACCGCGACGGGTTTTTCCAGGCCGCGAACGCCGGCACTTTGTTCCTCGACGAAGTCGCCGACCTGCCGCTCGCGATGCAGGTCAAGCTGCTCAGGGCGATCCAGGAAAAACACGTGCGCAAAGTCGGCGCGACCTCGGAGGACTCCGTCGACGTGCGCATCATCTGCGCCACGCACCAGAATCTGGCCGCCGGCGTCGAATCCGGCAAATTTCGCCGGGACCTGTATTACCGCCTGGCGGTCATCGAGCTGAGGATGCCGCCCCTGCGGGAGTGCCGCGAGGACATTCCCGTGCTCTCCGAAGCGATTCTGCGGCGGCTCTCCGGTCCCGACCGCAAGCGCTCCGTGCGACTTTCGGAGGGGGCGAAGAAGGTCCTTGCGGGCTACGATTTTCCCGGCAACGCCCGCGAACTGGAGAACACCCTGGAGCGCGCCGTCGCGCTCGCCGCGAGCGACGAAATCCGGCCCGAAGACCTTCAGCTCGTCCCCGCGACATTGGCCAGCGCCGAACCGGTGGGAACAAGCGCCAGATGGCCGCTGCAGGAATACCTGGACCGTGTCGAAAAGGAAGTCATCCTCGAGGCCCTTGAGAAAACCCGCTTCAATCGCACCGCGGCGGCCAAGCTCCTGGGCATCACTTTCCGGGCGTTGCGCTACCGCATGGAACGGCTGGGGATTCGGTGAGTGGGTCTCGGGTTTCTTGACGCGGACGGTGTGCTCGCCGGGGCGGTTCAGGTGCCTTCGCCCAATTTCGACGAGCGCCCGGAGCACTCGCCGGTCACGCTGCTGGTCGTGCACAACATCAGCCTGCCGCCGGGCGAGTTCGGCGGCGATGCCGTCGTCCGGCTGTTCACCAACTCCCTCGATCCCGCCGCCCACCCTTACTACGAGACCCTGCGCGACCTCAACGTGTCGGCGCATTTTCTGATCCGGCGCGATGGCGAGCTGATCCAGTTCGTTCCTTGCGCGAAGCGCGCCTGGCACGCCGGCCCGTCGAGCTGGCAGGGGCGCGAGCGCTGCAACGATTTTGCCGTGGGAGTCGAGCTCGAGGGCTGCGACGACCAGGCCTACGCCGATCAGCAGTACCTGCGCCTCGCGGAGCTCGCTGCGGCGCTGCGCAGGCGCTATCCGATCGTCGACATCGTCGGGCACGCCGACATCGCTCCGGGCCGCAAGACCGATCCGGGACCCGCGTTCGATTGGGGGCATTTCCGGGCGTTGCTGGCGCGGTTTCAATAGTTTTAAGCTCTGTTTTCGTAGCGCTTTGGCCGTTACCCATTCTTTCCGTTTTGCTACAAGCTTCGAGGCAGCTTGAGCAAACTGCGCTTGCGTCTTGACAATCCACTAGAATTAGTTGCAAACTCTTGCTGAAGTACTATATATTGTGTCCGAGGATTCCCGGACTCGGATTGCGGCCCCCAACCTATCGGGCAGCTCACAAGAAAAGCGTTGAGGAGACAGCACATGCAGATTGCCGCTGACGCGAGGACTTCCCAGTCGGTTCCGGGCACGAAAAGCCTCCCCGACGTCAGCCCTTCCATCCCGCAGCCCGAGCTTTCGCAGCACAGGGTCATTCGGCGCAATGGCGTCGTAGTGGGTTTTGAGCCCGGCAAGATCTCGGTGGCCATGACAAAGGCGTTTCTGGCCGTCGAAGGCGGGCAAGGGGCGGCCTCGGCGCGGGTTCGGGAGCTCGTTGCGGGCCTGACTGAAGTCGTGGTCGGAGCGCTGGTGCGGCGCCAGCCGACCGGAGGCACCTTTCATATCGAAGATATCCAGGACCAAGTCGAGCTCGCCTTGATGCGCTCGGGTGCGCACGAAGTGGCGCGCGCCTACGTGCTGTACCGCGAAAAGCGCGCCGAAGTGCGCGCTCAGGAATCGGCGCAGAAAAAAGCCGCTCCCCAGCTCGAGCTGCACGTCGTCGAGGACGGCGTGCGACGCCCGCTCGACCCGGCTCGCTTGCGCGAATTGATCACGTCGGCCTGCGAGGCCCTGGGCGAGGCGGTCGATCCCAAGCTGATCCTCGCCGAAACCCTGAAGAATCTCTACGACGGCGTGCCCGCCGAAGAGGTGCGCAAGTCCGCGGTGCTTTCGGCGCGCGCCCTGATCGAAAAGGACCCTGCTTACAGCTACGTCACCGCGCGCTTGCTTCTTCACACCATCCGGCGCGAGGTTTTGGGGCAGGAAGCGTCCCAGGCGGAGATGAAGAAACACTACGCCGAGTACTTTCCGCAGTTCGTGAAACGCGGCATCCAGGCGGAGCTCCTGGACGAGCGGCTCGCGAATTTCGACCTGAAGAAACTCGGCTCGGCGCTGGACGCGTCGCGCGACCTCAAGTTCGGGTACCTCGGCCTGCAGACGCTGTACGACCGCTATTTCCTGCACGTGCACGGCACGCGCATCGAGCTGCCGCAGGCGTTTTTCATGCGGGTCGCGATGGGTCTGGCGCTGAACGAGATCGACCGCGAGGCGCGCGCGATCGAGTTCTACAACGTGCTGTCCTCGTTCGACTTCATGAGCTCGACGCCGACATTGTTCAATTCGGGAACCGCGCGCTCCCAGCTCTCGTCGTGCTATCTGACGACGGTTTCGGATGATCTGGACGGCATCTACGAGGCGATCAAGGAAAACGCGCTGCTCGCCAAGTACGCGGGGGGCCTCGGCAACGACTGGACGCCGGTACGGGCCCTGGGCTCCCATATCAAGGGAACCAACGGCAAGTCGCAGGGAGTCGTGCCCTTCCTCAAGGTCGTCAACGACACCGCCGTGGCCGTCAACCAGGGCGGCAAGCGAAAGGGCGCGGTGTGTTCCTACCTGGAAACCTGGCACCTCGACATCGAGGAATTCCTCGAGCTTCGCAAGAACACCGGCGACGACCGCCGCCGCACGCACGACATGAACACCGCCAACTGGATTCCGGACCTGTTCATGAAGCGGGTGATGGAGAACGGCGACTGGACGCTGTTCAGTCCCTCGGACGCGCCCGACCTGCACGACAGACACGGACGCGCGTTCGAGAAGGCGTATCTGAGATACGAGGAAAAAGTCGCCAAGGGCGAGTTGAAGCTGTACAAGAAGCTGCCCGCCTCGCAGCTGTGGCGCAGGATGCTGTCGATGCTGTTCGAAACCGGGCACCCGTGGATCACTTTCAAGGATCCCTGCAATCTGCGCTCGCCGCAGCAGCATGCGGGCGTCGTGCACAGCTCCAATCTGTGCACCGAGATCACGCTCAACACCAACGACAAGGAAATCGCGGTGTGCAACCTGGGGTCGCTCAACATGGTTGCGCACATGAAATACATCGACGGGATCCTCAAGCTCGACCATGACAAGCTGAAGAAGACCATCGCGACGGCGATGCGCATGCTCGACAACGTCATCGACATCAATTATTACGCCGTGAGGAAGGCGCGGGACTCCAACGTGAAGCACCGGCCCGTCGGCTTGGGGATCATGGGCTTCCAGGATTGCCTGCACATGCTGCGCATTCCCTACGGATCGCAGGAAGCCGTCGAGTTCGCCGACCGGTCGATGGAAGCGATCGCCTATTTCGCCTATTGGGCCTCCACCGGGCTCGCCGAGGAGCGCGGGCGCTACGCCTCCTTCAAGGGGTCGCTATGGGACCGCGGCATCATGCCGCAGGACTCGTTGAACCTGCTGCGCGAGGAACGCGGCGGCCACGTCGAGATCGACATGGCCGAGTCGATGGAGTGGAAGGCGCTGCGCGAGCGCATCAAGCGTCACGGCATGCGCAATTCGAACTGCCTGGCGATCGCCCCGACGGCAACCATCGCCAACATCATCGGGGTCTCGGCGTCGATCGAGCCGACCTTCCAGAACCTGTTCGTCAAGTCGAACCTCTCGGGCGAGTTCACGGTGGTAAACGAATATCTCGTCGCCGATCTGAAGAAGCTGGGGCTGTGGGACGAGGTGATGGTGGCCGATCTGAAATATTTCGACGGCAATCTTGCCCGCATCGACCGCGTCCCGCCGGAATTGCGCCTGCTTTACGCCACCGCCTTCGAGATCGATCCCGTGTGGACGGTCGAGGCGGGCGCGCGGCGGCAGAAATGGATCGACCAGTCCCAGTCCCTCAATATCTATATCGGCCGGGCTTCGGGCAAGAAGCTCGACGAAACCTACAAACTCGCCTGGCTGCGCGGCCTCAAGACCACCTACTACCTGCGCTCGATGGGCGCGACCCACGCCGAGAAGTCCACGGTCGAGACCGGTCAGTTGAACGCCGTTCCCGCGGAGGCGGGCACGCCGCTCGCCGCCGGCGCCGACCCCTCGGGCGAGGTCGAGCTCAGGTTATGCAAGGTCGACGATCCGGAATGCGAGGCCTGCCAATGAGCGCGGGCAGATACCAGGACACGGAGGGAAAGCATGCTTTCTTTTGATGACATCGGGGCCGAGGCGATCCCGGGCCTCAACCTGCAATCGGTAGCGGGGTTTGTGCCGCCCGCCCCCGCTGCGGCTCCGGAGGAACGCTATTCTGCCGGCAACAGCCACCGGCGCGTGCGCGTGGAGGACAAGCGCATCATCAATGCCCGGGCCGACGTGAATCAGCTCGTGCCGTTCAAGTACAAGTGGGCCTGGGAGAAATACCTCGCCGGTTGCGCCAACCACTGGATGCCGCAGGAAATCAACATGAGCCGCGACATCGCCCTGTGGAAGGACCCTAACGGTCTGACCGAGGACGAGCGCCGCGTCGTCAAGCGCAACCTGGGTTTTTTCGTCACCGCAGATTCGCTCGCCGCCAACAACATCGTGCTGGGCACCTACCGCCACATCACCGCGCCGGAATGCCGCCAATACCTGCTGCGCCAGGCGTTCGAGGAGGCGATCCACACCCACGCCTACCAGTACATCGTCGAGAGCCTGCGGCTCGACGAGGGCGAGGTGTTCAACGCCTATCACGAGATCTCGAGCATCCGGGAAAAAGACGAGTTCCTCATCCCCTTCATCGATATCCTCACCGATCCCTCGTTCAAGACCGGGACCCCCGAGGCCGATCAGAAGCTCCTGCGGAGCCTGATCGTGTTCGCCTGCCTGATGGAGGGATTGTTCTTCTACGTCGGCTTCACCCAGATCCTGTCGCTCGGCCGGCAGAACAAGATGACCGGCGCCGCCGAGCAGTATCAGTACATCCTGCGCGACGAGTCGATGCACTGCAATTTCGGCATCGACCTCATCAACCAGATCAAGATGGAGAACCCGCACCTCTGGACCCCGGAGTTCCGGGAGGAAGTGCAGTCTCTCATCAAGAAAGCGGTCGAGCTCGAGTACCGCTACGCCGAGGACACGATGCCGCGCGGCGTCCTGGGACTCAACGCCCCGATGTTCAAGGAGTATCTGCGCTACATCGCCAACCGCCGCTGCCAGCAGATCGGGGTCGACGTCCTATACCCGGGGGCAAACAATCCTTTCCCGTGGATGAGCGAAATGACCGATCTCAAGAAGGAACGCAATTTCTTCGAGACCCGGGTCATCGAATACCAAACGGGAGGTACGCTCAGTTGGGACTAAGCCCCTTCCACTTCGACTGCGTCTTCAGACGGGAGCAAGCGTGCATCGGGTAACCGAGTGCAAGGCCTCACCGGACTACAGGCTCTGGCTGAAGTTCGCCGACGGCCTGGAAGGGTGCGTGTTTCTCGGGGATCTCCTCGAAGTGGGCGCTTTCAGCGCCTGGCGGGACGTGGAGCAGTTCTGCCGCGTCGCCGTGGACCGCGAAGCGGCGACGGTCGTATGGAACGGCGGGATCCGGCTCGACCCCGACATCCTGTATCAGGATCTGCTGTCGAGCGGCAAAGGAATTCAATTCTTCGGGGCTCTCCCCGGAGGTTGAATAGCCCGCGCCTCCACGGGCGGGCTCGGTACGTTGTATCATTAACTCTTGATGGAGGCAGTCATGGCAAAGAAGAGAAAAGGCAAGAAAGCAGCGAAGAAAAAGAAAAAGAGGAGAGCAGCAAAGGCGAAGAAGAAGTCGTTGAAGAAACCCGCGAAGAAAAAGTCCGCCCGAAGAAAGGCAAAGCCAAAGAAGAAAGCGGCCAGGAAAGCTGCGGCGAAGCCGGCAGCGCCGACGGTGGGAACGGCGGCTCCAACGCCGTCCACGGCGGCAACGCCAGGGGCGAGAACCGCCCTGAACCCCGCAGCCGCTTGGCCCTTTCCGACGGGTTCCAGGCCTTAAGTGGGTTTGCTGCGGTCAGTCCGGGGCCTTGCGCCTCGGGCTGAGCCGCAGGCATTCGGTAACAGACGATCCTATCGACGGAACTCGGGGCGAAGCATAGGGAGGGACAGCCATGAGCGCTACCGTATTGAGGCAAGAATTGCTGGACCAATTTCGAAGACTGGTGGCGATACTCCATCACGGCCTGGCTTTTGTTGGACTGGCCGCCATGGTGATCATCCTGGTTCGCGGGAAGGCCTTGTTTTTCGATGAGAGCCCCGGGCCCGCCGCGGCGACCGGGTCGATCCGCTACGACGGGACGGTCTCGGTGCTCGAGAGGGTAGACAGTGCCGACAGCGAGAAATACCGGGCGCTTATCAACTATGTTTCCCGCAGGTACCGGATCGCGCCCGACGTCATCGAGCGGTTTGTGGGTGCCGCCCATGACGCAGGCCGGCAAGTGGGTCTTGATCCCCTCCTGATCCTGGCGGTGATGGCGGTCGAGTCGCGCTTCAATCCGGTCGCCGAAAGCCTGGTGGGCGCGAAGGGTCTGATGCAGGTGGTCCCCAGGCACCATCTGGACAAGCTGCTGGAACACGGGGGCGAAGAAGCGGTGCTCGATCCGATGATCAATATCCCGGTGGGAGCGCGCATCCTCAAGGAATACATCCGCCGCACCGGCAGCGTCGAAGCGGGCTTGCAGTTCTATAACGGGGCGCTGGCGGATCCCTCGATCCGGTACGCCCAGAAAGTCATCGCCGAGCGGGAGCGGCTGCAGCAGGCCGTGCGCCGGCTCGACCGCCCGGGCGCGCGCAGCTCCGTCTGACCGCGCCCGCGAGCACGGCCGCCGGCTGCTTCAGAATCAGCCCGGTTTCGACGCGAGAGCCCCGCGCGAGCCTTGGAGCATCCGTGCGATGCTCCCGACCCCTTCCTCGAGGTCCTCCCGCGAGCGTGTGTAGGCAAAGCGCACGTGCCCCTCGGGGCGGTTCGAGCCGAAATCGAGCCCCGGGGTAATCGCGACTCCGGCTTCCTCGAGCACCCGCAGCGCGAACTCCGCGCTGTCCGCGGAGAAGCTCTCGCATCCGGCGTAAATGTAGAAGGCCCCCTGCGGCATGACGGGGATGCGAAATCCCAGCTCGCGCAGCGCCGGCACCATGTAATCGCGGCGGCGCTGGAATTCCCTGCGGCGCTCCTCGAGCACGCCGAGCGTGTCCGCCCGGAACGCGGCGAGCGCCGCGTATTGCGCGGGCGCCGAAGGGCAGATGAAGGCATTCTGGGCGAGCTTCTCGATCTCGCGCACGTGGGTTTCCGGCGCGACGATCCAACCCAGCCTCCAGCCCGTCATGTTGAAGTACTTGGAGAAGCTGTTGACGACGAACACGTCGTCGGCGAGCCCGAGCACGGTGGACGCCTCGCCGTCGTAGACCAGTCCCTGGTAGATCTCATCGACCACCACGAACCCGCCCGCCCGGCGCACCGATTCGATGATCGCGCGGAGCTGCTCGCGCGGGATCGTGGTGCCGGTCGGGTTGGAGGGCGAGGCGATGAGCACCCCGCGCGTTGCCCGGCTCCAGTTTGCCCGAACGTCGGCGTCGGTCGGCTGGTAGTGGCGGCCCTCGTCGACGGGAATTGTGCGGGGGCGGCCTTCGAACAGGCGCACGAAGTGCCGGTTGCAGGGATAGCACGGATCGGGCAGCAGCACCTCGTCGCCCGGGTCGACGAGCGCCCCCAGGACAAGCAGGAACGCGCCCGATGCCCCGGCGGTGACCACGATCCGCGAAGGGGGAACGGCCACGCCGAGCCGCTCCCGGTAATAATCGGAAATGGCCTGACGCAACTGGGGAATGCCGATCGAAGCCGTGTAGCCCAGGCGGCGCTTGCGAATCGCTTCGATCGCCGCTTCCGCGACCGCGGGCGGCGCCGGAAAGTCCGGCTGGCCGATCTCCATGTGAATGATCCGGCGCCCCTTCGCCTCCAGTTCGTGGGCGCGGTCCTGCACGTCCATCACATGGAAGGGCTCGATGTCGGCCATGCGGGCCGCCAGGATCAAATTCGCGTCACGCTTCATGGGGAATCGCCCTCGCCAATACCCGTATTTTTCAGCACAGGCACATTATGCCGCGTCGCGCGGAGAGTCGAATAGGATGCGCGAGACGCCGGGCGCCGCGGCGCGGCGGAATTCGGCTATCATGGGATCACGCAATAAAGAAATTCAAGTCCGGATTTCCCCATGGAAGACACCCTGCGCAGGAGCGCCCTGGAATATCACCGCCGGCCACCGCCGGGAAAGATCTCGGTCACCCCCACCAAAGGCCTGGTGAACCAGCGCGATCTCGCGCTTGCCTACACCCCCGGGGTGGCGGCGGCCTGCGCGGAAATCGCGCGCGACCCGGCCGAGGCGCGCAACATGACCTCGCGCGGAAACCTTATCGGCGTTGTGACCAACGGGACCGCCGTGCTGGGACTGGGAGCGATCGGGCCGCTCGCGGCGAAGCCCGTGATGGAAGGCAAGGCGGTGCTCTTCAAGAAATTCGCGGGCATCGATTGCTTCGACATCGAGGTGAACGAGCGCGATCCGGAGAAGCTCGTCGAGATCATCGCGGCCCTGGAGCCCACGTTCGGCGGCATCAACCTCGAGGACATCAAGGCCCCGGAATGCTTCCACATCGAAAGGAAGCTGCGCGAGCGCATGAAGATCCCGGTGTTTCACGACGACCAGCACGGCACCGCCATCATCGTCGGCGCCGCAGTGCTGAACGGGCTGCGGGTGGTGGGCAAGGAACTGGCGGGAGTGAAGCTTGTCTGCTCGGGCGCGGGCGCGGCGGCGCTCGCCTGCCTCGATCTGCTGGTCAGCTTGGGACTGAAAGCCGACAACGTCTGGGTCTCGGACATCAAGGGTGTGGTGTACGCGGGCCGCAAGGAAGAAATGGATCCGAACAAGGCCCGCTATGCGCGCAAGACATCGGCGCGCACGCTCTCCGAAATCATTCCGGGCGCAGACGTCTTCCTCGGCCTCTCGGCCGGGGGTGTTCTCAAGGCGGAGATGGTCGCGAAAATGGCCGACAAGCCGCTGATCCTCGCGCTCGCCAACCCGGAGCCGGAGATCCTGCCCGATGTCGCGAAGAGCGTGCGTCCCGACGCGGTGACGGCGACGGGGCGTTCGGATTACCCGAACCAGGTCAATAACGTCCTGTGCTTTCCGTTCATTTTTCGCGGCGCGCTCGACGTCGGCGCGACCGCGATCAACGAACCGATGAAGCTCGCCGCGGTGCGCGCCATCGCGGATCTTGCCATGGCGGAGCAGTCGGATGTCGTGGCGGCCGCCTACGGCGAGCAGAACCTCAAATTCGGGCCCGAGTACCTGATCCCGAAACCCTTCGATCCGCGCCTCATCGCCAAAATCGCCCCGGCGGTGGCCAGGGCGGCCATGGACTCCGGAGTCGCCACGCGCCCGATCGCCGACTTCGACGCCTACCGCAACCAGCTCCTGCAGTTCGTCTATCACTCCGGCCTCATCATGAAGCCGATCTTCACTGCAGCGAAGGAAGGCCCGCGGCGTCGAATCGTATTTGCCGAAGGCGAGGACGAGCGCATTCTGCGCGCCGCGCAGGTCGTGGTGGACGAGGGCCTCGCCAAACTGATCCTGGTGGGCAGACCCGCCGTCGTCGAGAGGCGCATCGAGCGCTACGGGCTGCGCATCCGCACCGGGACGGATTTCGAGCTCGTCAATCCCGAGTCCGATCCGCGCTACCGCGAATACTGGACCGAGTACCACCGCCTCACGGACCGCCGCGGAGTATCCCGGCAGTACGCGCAGATCGAGATGCGCCGCCGCCACACGCTGATCGGCGCCATGATGATCCACCGCGGCGAGGCCGAAGGAATGATCTGCGGCACCTTTGGCACGTATGCCTCGCACCTGCAGTACGTCGACCAGGTCATCGGCCGGCGGCCCGGAGCGAAGCATTTCTACGCGATGAACGTGCTGATGCTGCCCAGGCGCACGGTCTTCATCTGCGATACCTATGTCCACCTCGACCCCACTGCCGAGGAGCTCGCGGAAATGACGGCGCTCGCCGCCGAGGCGGTCCGTCGCTTCGGCGTGGTCCCCAAGGCGGCGCTGCTCTCGCATTCGAGCTTCGGCTCGAGCGATGCGCCTTCCGCCCAGAAAATGCGGCGGGCCCTGGAGCTCACCCTTTCGCTCGCACCGGAACTGGAGATCGAAGGCGAGATGCACGGCGATGCGGCGCTCAACGCCGAGCTGCGGCTTGCGGGATTCCCGCGTTCGCGGCTGAAGGAGGAAGCGAACCTTCTGATCATGCCGACGCTGGACGCCGCCAACATCGCCTTCAACCTGCTGAAAACCGCCGCAGGCGACGGCATCACGATCGGGCCGATCCTGCTCGGCGCGGCGCGCCCGGTTCACATCCTCACTTCTTCGGCCACGGTGAGGCGCATCGTCAACATGACCGCGCTGACCGTGGTGGACGCGAACGCCTCCCATGGGGAGACGCGGTCCTCGCCGCGCCGGGGCTGAAGAACTGCACTCACCCGCGCACGCCTACCCGCACCGGCCTCGAGCATGGCCTTGGTTTCCGAGTCAACCAAATCCAAAGCGGGGCTCATTCTCACCGGAGGCGGCGCCCGGGCCGCCTATCAGGTCGGCGTGCTGAAGGCGGTGAGGGAGCTCCTGCCGCACCCGGAAAAGAGCCCGTTTCCCATCCTTTGCGGCACATCGGCGGGCGCGGTCAATGCCGCAACGCTCGCGGTGTTCGCCGACAATTTCGACGCCGCGGTAGGCAATCTTCTCGATGTATGGGAGCACTTTCACGTCCATCACGTCTACCGCTCCGATCCGATCGGAATCGCCCGCGTCGGGGTGCGCTGGCTCGCCGCGATCACGCTGATCTCGCGCACCAGCCCGGTCGCGCTGCTCGACAGCAGCCCGCTTGCCGATATGCTGGCGCGCAATCTCGACTTCGGCCGCATCCAGGAGAACATCGACAACCGCCATCTGTACGCGGTCTCGATCACCTGTTCCGGATACTCATCCGGCCAGAGCGTGTCCTTCTATCAGGGAGGGCCCGGCACCGAGGCCTGGGAGAGCACCCAGCGCGTCGGCGCGGCGATGCCGATCCGGGTCGAGCATCTGATGGCCTCCGCGGCATTGCCGTTCATATTCCCCGCGGTGAAGATCAACCGCGAATACTTCGGCGACGGATCGATGCGCCAGATCGCCCCGATCAGCCCGGCGCTGCACTTGGGCGCCGACCGGGTGCTGGTGGTGGGCACCGGCCAGCAGGCCGCGCACGCCGAGCCGCCGCGGGTGCGCGGCAGCCTCTATCCGTCGCTCGCGCAAATCGCCGGCCACGCCTTGAACAGCATTTTCCTGGACAGCCTCAACGCCGACATCGAGCTCCTGCACCGGATCAACCGCACCATCAGCCTGATTCCCCCGGAAAAACTCCGGGAGGCGGGACTGCCTTTGCGGCAGATCAAGGTGCTGGTGATCACGCCGAGCCAGCCTTTGGAGCGCATCGCGGTGCGTCACGTGAACGAGCTGCCCGGGACGGTACGGTTCCTTCTGCGCGGAATCGGCGCCATGAACCGCAACGGATCGAACCTGGCGAGCTATCTGCTCTTCGAGCGCGGCTACTGCCAGGCGCTGATCGAGCTCGGCTACCAGGACACCATGGCGCGCCGCCCCGAAGTGCTGGAGTTTTTGGGTCCCCGACAATAAACTTGAAATTCCATTCGCCGCGGCCTCGTCTCATGAATCAGCCTTCCGATCCGTTCGAATTCCTGAAAAACCTATGGGGTCCGATGGGATTGCCGCTGGCGGGGGTGGCGGCCCCGACCCTCGGCCAGGACGAGATCGAAAGGCGCATCGCGGAGCTGAAATTGGTGGAAAACTGGCTCAACATGAATCTCAACGTTCTGCGCGCGACCGTTCAGGGCCTGGAACTGCAGAAATCCGGCCTCGCAGCGATGCGGGAGGCTGCCTAGGCAGGGAAAGCGCAGGACGATCCGTCGGAAAAATAAGCCCGGCTTATAGCCGCGGAGCGGGAATTCAATATTGGAGTTCGTCAACCGAGGAGAAGAAATGCCGAAAGCCATACGCATCCAACAACAGGGCGGGCCTGAGGTTCTGAAATGGGAAGACGTTCAGGTCGGGGACCCCGGCCCGGGAGAGGCGCGGGTGCGCCACAAGGCCTGCGGACTCAACTTCCTCGACGTCTATCAGCGCAGCGGCCTGTACAAGATCCCTTTGCCCTCGGGGATGGGCAACGAAGGGGCCGGCGTGGTCGAGGTGATCGGCGCGGGGGTCACGCACGTGAAGGTGGGCGACCGTGTGGCCTACGCCGGCGGCGCTCCGGGGGCCTATTCAGAACTGCGCAACATGTCCGCCGACCGGCTGGTCGTGCTGCCCGAAGGCATTTCATTCGAGACCGGCGCGGCGATGATGTTGAAAGGCATGACGGCGCAGTACCTAATCAGGCGCACCTACAAGGTCCAATCGGGCGAAACCGTCCTGTTCCACGCTACTGCGGGCGGGGTCGGACGGTGATCGGCACGGCCGGGTCGGAGGAAAAGTGCGCGCTCGCCAAGGCGCACGGCGCCGCCCACTGCATCAACTACCGCAAGGAGAATTTCGTTGAACGCGTGAAGGCGCTCACCGGCGGCAAGGGCGTGCCGGTGGTGTACGACTCGGTCGGGAAGGACAGCTTCACGGGATCGCTCGACTGCCTGCAGCCGCGCGGGCTGATGGTGAGCTTCGGCAACTCCTCGGGAGCGGTGCCGGCTTTCGAGCTGGGAGTGCTCTCGCAGAAGGGATCGCTCTACGTCACCCGCCCGACCCTGGTCACTCACACCTCCAAGCGCGAAGATCTCGTGGCGACCGCGAAAGACCTGTTCGACGTGGTGCTCTCGGGCAAGGTGAAGATCGAGGTGAATCACCGTTACGCGCTCAAGGATGCGGCCCAGGCGCAGCGCGACCTCGAAGGGCGCAAGACGACCGGATCGACGATCCTGATCCCGTAGGGAATCGAGGATGGGCGAGCTCGTGAGTTCCGCCGTCTCCGGCCTGTTCCCCGAGATCGAGCCGCGCGCGAGCGGCATGCTGCGCCTGGACGCCGTGCACTCGATGTACTGGGAGGAGAGCGGCGATCCGGCCGGGATTCCCGTGGTTTTCCTGCACGGCGGACCCGGCGCGGGCAGCACCCCGAAGCACCGGCGGTTTTTCGACCCCGGCGCCTACCGCATCGTCGTCTACGACCAGCGCGGCGCCGGTCGTTCCACGCCGCTCGGCGGGCTGCGCGACAACACGACGCCGCATCTCGTCGCCGACCTCGAAACCTTGCGCAGACACCTGGGGGTGGAACGCTGGGTCGTGTTCGGGGGCTCCTGGGGCAGCACCCTGGCGATCGCGTACGCGCAGGCGCACCCCGAGCGCTGCCTCGGGCTCGTCCTGCGCGGGATCTTCCTGTGCCGCAAAAGCGAGATCGAATGGTTTCTCTACGGCCTGCGCGGCATTTTCCCCGAGCCCTGGGAGAAGTTCGCCGGCTTTCTCCCGCGGGAGGAGCGCGGAGATCTGCTGCGCAATTATCACCGGCGCTTGATCGACCCCGACCCCGCGGTCCACATGCCGGCGGCGCGAGCCTGGAGCACCTACGAGGGGTCGTGCTCGACCCTGCTTCCCAGCCCCGAGACGGTGGCGTATTTTGCCGGCGACGTTGTGGCGCTGGGGCTAGCGCGGATCGAGGCGCATTATTTCGTGAACGAAATCTTTCTCCCGGAGAATTCGCTGCTCGCGAACGCGCACCGGCTGCGCGGCATCCCGGGAGCGATCGTGCAGGGGCGCTACGACATGGTCTGCCCGCTCGCGTCGGCGCACGAGCTGCACCTTGCGTGGCCGCAGGCCGACTATCGCATCGTGCCCGACGCGGGGCATTCGGTGTGGGAGCCGGGGATTCTCGGCGCGCTGGTCGAGGCGACCGAGCGATTCAAGCGTACGCTTTCGTTCGCGGGCTGAGCCGGACTCGCCCGGACTCGCATAAACAAAAACGCCGCGGCTCGCCGCGGCGTTTTTGTGTTTCTTGAACGCGAGCGTCAAATACCGAGGATCTTCATCGCCTTTGCAAGCGTGTCGACTGATTCCTGGTGTTTGCCGGCCTTGTGCAGCGCCTCGCCGTCGGTGCGGAACTTCTTGACGTCGGCCGCCTGCTGCGCCGACAGCTTCGGGTTCTTGGCGAGCGCCGCATCGATCTTCTTCATGTCCGCGGGGCAGTGGAAGGCAAACGCCGAAGCGCTCGCCAGCATGAGCGCGCCGAACAATGCAGCGAAACGAATTTTCATGGATCCTCCTTAAAAAGGTTTTTCGGTCCGCGCGGGCTGCGTGGCATGCTGCCCGCGATGTCCGGTAAACGCCTACACCGGAAAATCTATTCCGGCCGCCCGTAGAATAGCTCCCGCGCGGGACGGAAGCAATGCCCCTCGCGCACGGATCAGCGCTGCAGGTCACGCGTAGAATAGGGGCCGGAAATTTGCGTCCCGTCACATGAATTTGCCCGTCTCCCCGTCCGAGGAAGCCTGGCTGCGCTCGCGCTTCGCCGAACCCCGGACCGTCAGCCCGATCGCTGCGGGAGACGGTCACCTTTGGAGAGGTCCCGAGGAAATCCGGCCCGCGGCGGTGCTGGTGCCGGTGGTGAGGCGCGAAGGCGGGCTCACCGTCCTCTTGACGCGCCGGACCGCGCACTTGAACGACCACGCCGGGCAAATCAGCTTTCCCGGCGGCCGCGCCGAGCCCGGGGACGCAGACCCCGCGCAGACCGCGCTGCGGGAGGCGGCGGAGGAGATCGGCCTTCAGGCTGCGCGAGTGGAAGTGCTCGGAGAGCTTCACCCGTACGTCACGGTGACCGGATACCGGGTCACACCGGTGGTCGGCCTCGTGACCCCGCCGCTCGATCTGCGGCCCGACGATTTCGAGGTGGCCGAAGTGTTCGAGGTGCCGCTCGCGTTTCTGCTCGACCCGGCGAACCACCAGCGCCACAGGGTCCTGACCGAAGGCCGCGAGCGCTATTACTACGCCATGCCATACCGCCAATACTACATCTGGGGGGCTACGGCGGGAATGCTGATGAACTTTTATGCGTTCCTGACCGGCTGAATGCCCGCTCCATTGCCAATCGAACCATGAGCCTCTTATCGCTCGTCGCGGCGCTCCTGCTCGAGCAGTGGCGTCCGCTTGCGGACCGGCGCTATCTGTTCTCGCCCGTGGCGCGCTACGCGACTTTCCTCGAGCGGCGATTCAACGCCGGCGAGGCGCGGCAGGGCGCAACTGCATGGCTGCTTGCGGTGCTTCCGCCCGTGCTGGGTGCCTGGTTCGTTTACGCCGCCGCGTACGGCGCGAGTCCCCTGCTCGCGCTCCTTGTAAATGTCGCGGCGCTCTATCTCACGATGGGGTTCCGTCAGCGCAGCCACTATTTCACCGGCATCCACCTCGCCCTCAAGGAAAACGATCTCGCGAAGGCGCGCGACGTCCTCTCGTCCTGGCGCGGCGCGGATTGCTCGAATCTGGACCGCGAGGCGGTGACGCGCCTCGCGATCGAGGAAGCCCTGGTGGCCTCGCACCGCCACGTGTTTGCCGTGGTGTTCTGGTTCCTGCTCCTGCCGGGACCGGCCGGGGCCGTCCTGTACCGCCTGGCGATGTTCCTCGACCGCCGCTGGAGCTCGAGCGCCGCGCCGGAGCTGGAGCGCTTCGGCCATTTTGCGCGCCGCGCGTTCGCCGCGCTCGACTGGCTGCCGGTGCGCTTCACCGCCGCCGCTTTCGCGGTGGTGGGCAACTTCGAGGACGCGGTGTATTGCTGGCGCACCCAGGCCGCGACCTGGCCCGATCCCGCGCTCGGCATCGTGCTCGCGAGCGGCGCGGGCGCGATCGGCGTCAAGCTCGGCATGTCGATCGTCGAGGGCGGCGAAGTCCTCGACCGGCCGGAGCTGGGACTCGGCGACCCGGCCGATACGGCCCATCTCGACAGCACGGTCGGACTGGTGTGGCGCGCGCTGGTGATGTGGCTGCTCCTGCTCGCGCTCATCGCGCTTGCCGGAGCCGTTACCTAGGGTCAAGCGTCTTTAGCGAGCGCTGCCGCACTTCCAACACGCGGTGAACTGCCCTTCGATCGTCTCGCCGCAGTCCTGGCAGCGCCAGGGCTTGAGCGCCAGCGGCCGCGGCCGGAGGAACTCGCGGAGCAGAGTCTCCGCGGCCGGATGGTCCTCTTCGCGCTCGACCACGAGCTGCAGCGCGCATTCGGGAAAGGGCACCTCGCCGGCGAGGCGTACCAGGTCCTCGTTCCTGATGCGGCAGCGTATGCCCGCCGACTGAAGCAGGTTCTTCAGGTGGTGCACCTCGACCAGGTTGAGCGAGGAAAAAATCGTCTTCAACCGCATTCCTCCTGATCGGCTCAATCTGCCCCGAGCGCTTCGATCTTGGCGGCGCAGATGAAGTCGTTCTCCGAGATTCCTCCGATCGAATGCGTGCTGAACTCCACCCGGCAGCGGTTGTAGCCGACGCTCATGTCCGGGTGATGATCCTCGCGATGCGCGACCCAGGCGACCGCATTCACGAACGCCATGGTTTCGTGGTAGTTCTTGAACGACCAGCTCTTCGCGATCACCTTCCCGTCGAATGCCCAGCCGGGCACCTCCGCGAGCAGCGCATCGATCCGGGCGCGCGTGAGGGCCGGAGTCCCGGCGGGCAGCGGCCGGCATTTCTTTCCGGAGAGCGTCGACATGTTGCGCCTCCTAGGCTTGGCGCGCCCGCAGCCGCGCGATGCGCGTCACCGCGGGCGGGTGCGAATCGTAGAAAGCCGAGTGCAGGGGGTCCGGGGTGAGCGTGGCTGCGTTGTCCCGGTAAAGCTTCACCAGGGCCCGGACCAGGTCGCGGGCGTCGGCGTGGCGCGCCGCGTAGGCGTCTGCCTCGAATTCGTGGAGGCGCGAGTACAGGCTCGCGAGCGGTTGCAGCAGGAAAGTGAACACCGGCACCACCATGAAGAACAGCACCAGCGCCATGGCCGTGCCCTGCGAGCGTACGCCCAGCGCCGCGTAAAACCAATTCTGCCCGATCAGCCACCCCAGCAGCCACAGGAGCCCGAGGCTCGCGCCGAACACGAGCGCCAGGCGTTTCCACACGTGACGGCGGGCGAAATGCCCCAGCTCGTGCGCGAGCACCGCCTCGATCTCGGGAGGGGCGAGGCGCGAAATCAGCGTGTCGAACAGCACGATGCGCTTGGCCGCGCCGAAGCCGGTGAAATAGGCGTTGCCGTGGCTCGAGCGCTTCGAGCCGTCCATCACGAACAGGCCTCGCGCGCGAAATCCGCATTTGGCGAGCAGGGACTCGATCCGGGCGCGCAGACCCGCGTCCTCGAGCGGCGAGAACCGGTTGAAAAGCGGAGCGATCAGCGTCGGGTAGATCACGGCGAGGAGCAGGTTGAATGTCACCCAGGCGAGCCACACGTAGAGCCACCAGGCGCTGCCCATCCCCGCCATGAGCCACAGCACGAGGAAGACGAGAGGGATCCCGAGGAGCGCCCCGAGCGCCGCGAGCTTGGCCAGATCGGCGAGGAACAGCGCGAGGCTCATGCGATTGAACCCGAAGCGCGCCTCGATCACGAAGGTGCGGTACAGGCCAAAGGGAAGATCGACGATTCCCGAGATGAGCGCGACCGAAACGATCAGCGCGATGCCGTGCGCGTGGCCGCCCGCCTCGAAGACCCGCTCCCACGCCTCGGAGAGGAGCTGAAGCCCGCCGCCGAGGGTGAAACCGACGAGCACCACGACCGCCGCCAACGACTCGATCATCCCCAGGTGCGCCTTAGCGGTGGTGTAATCCGCGGCCTTCTGGTGCACCTCCAGCGGAATGTGCCCCGAAAACTCTGCGGGGAGTTCGCTACGGTTGGTCGCGATGTGTTGAATGTGCCGCCGCGCCAGCCAGAGCCGCGTTGCGGTCGTGAGCGCGAGTGCGACGAGAAAAACGATCGTGAACCAATGCATTGGGCGAAGTCGATTATGCGACAATGCCATTTTACACAGCAGTCCCGGAAAAAGCGGCATGGCGCAGGACCAGAACAACCTTATCTGGCTGGACATGGAGATGACCGGCCTCGACCCCGATAAGGACCGCATCATCGAAGTCGCGATCGTCGTTACCGATTCCCAGTTGAACGCCCTGGCCGAGGCGCCGGTCCCTGGTCGCGCGCCAGTCCGACGAAGTGCTTGCGGCAATGGATGAGTGGAACAAAAGCACCCATGCGCGCACCGGGCTCATCGACAAGGTCAAGTCCTCGCCATTGGACGAGGCCGCGGTGGAGGAGAGAATGCTCGATTTTCTGGGGCGACACGTGCCCAAGCAAACTTCGCCGATGTGCGGCAACTCGATCTGCCAGGACCGGCGCTTTCTCGCCCGGCACATGCCGCGCCTGGAGGCCTACTTCCACTACCGCAACCTCGACGTGAGCACGCTCAAGGAGCTGGCGCGGCGCTGGAAGCCCGACGTCGCGAAGGGCCTCGTCAAGCAGGGCAAGCACGAGGCGCTCGCCGATATCTACGAGTCGATCGAGGAGCTGAAGTATTACCGGGAGAGTTTTCTGAAGCTCTAGTCCGGAAGCGAGACGACCTTGCCGGGATTCATCAGGTTTTCCGGGTCGATGGCGTGCTTCAAGGTCGCCATGAGGTCGACCGCCTCGCCCAATTCCTTCCGCAGGGATTTCATCTTGCCGAAGCCGATGCCGTGCTCGCCGGTGCAGGTGCCTTCCATGGCGAGAGCGCGGTTCACGACTCGCTCGTTGAACGCCTTGGCCTCGGCGAGCTCGGATTCGCTGTCCGGCCGGATAAGGATCTCGCAGTGGAAGTTGCCGTCCCCGACGTGGCCGAAGAGGGGGATCGGCATCGAGGCGCGCTCGATGTCCTTCGAGGTCTCGACGATGCACTCGGTCAGGCGCGAAATCGGGACGCACACGTCGGTCGAAACCGCGCGCGAGCCGGGCCGCAGCTGAAGGCAGGCGAAATACGCCTGGTGGCGCGCAGCCCAGAGCCGGCTGCGGTCTTCGGCTTTCGTCGTCCACTCGAAGTCCATGCCGCCGTTCTCCCTCGCGATCTCCTGCAGCAGCCTCGCCTGCTCCTCGACGCCCGCCTGGGTTCCGTGGAACTCGAGGAACAGCGTCGGCTGTTCCCTGTAATTTGTTTTCGAGTGGGCGTTGATCGCCTTCATGGTCGTCGCGCATAACGCTTCGCTGCGCGCGATCGGAATTCCCGCCTGCAAGGTCTGGATCACCGTGTTGACCGCGCCGGCGATGTCCGGAAAGGAGCAGACGGCGGCCGACATCGCCTCGGGCACGGAATAGAGTCGCACGGTGAGCTCGGTGATGATTCCCAGCGTTCCTTCAGACCCCACGAACAGCCGCGTCAGCTCGTAGCCCGCCGCCGACTTGCGCGAGCGGCGCGAAGTGGTGATGACGCGACCGTCGGCGAGCACCACGGTCAGCGCAAGAACGTTCTCCCGCATCGTGCCGTAGCGAACTGCATTCGTCCCCGAAGCCCGCGTCGCGGCCATGCCGCCGAGCGTCGCGTCCGCCCCGGGATCGACGGGGAAAAAAAGACCCGTGTGGCGGATATGCTCGTTCAATTGCTTTCTCGTCACGCCGGCCTGGACCGCGGCGTCCAGGTCGGCCTCGTGCACGGCGAGCACCTTGTTCATCCGCGAAAGATCGACGCACACCCCGCCGTGGATGGCGAGCACATGGCCCTCGAGGGAAGTGCCGACGCCGAACGGTATCATCGGCGTCCGGTGGCGGCGGCACAGGTCGACGATGTCCCGGACTTCCCCGGTCGATTCGGGAAACACCACCGCATCGGGCGGCGCGTACGGGAAGTAGGATTCGTCCTTGCCGTGGTGCTCGCGCACGCCGCGCGAGGTCGTCAGCCGGTCGCCGAGGAGCGAGCGCAGCTCATCGAGCAAGGAAGCGTTCAGCTCGCGGGGCTTGTTCACGGCTTGAGCGACCGCCTATTCGAGCTCGATCCTGCCGTCGAACTTCACCGAGAGCTTGAGCCCCGGCACCTCGAGCGTGACCGAGGCGGGGAATTTCTCGTTGCCCCTGATCGCGCCGCCGGCGCGCGCCTTCGCCACCGCCTGCTCGATTTCGCGCTGTGAGCTTACGCCGACCATTTTCAGGAACTTGCGGATGCTCAAATTGAAGGTGTCTTCGTTCATGGTGTTCTCCGTTTCCGTCAGCGTAAGTCCGGCCGCGGCCCGAGTCAATCGCGCCCGCGCATGCGCGCGAGCAGCAGCCGGGTGGAAGAATCGAGCTCGGTGGATTTTTCGCCCTTGAGCAGCGCGCGAGCGAGATTCTTGCCGTGCTCGACCCCCCACTGGTCGAAGCTGTTGATGTTCCAGATCACGCCCTCGACGAACACCTTGTGCTCGTACAGCGCGATGAGCGCCCCGAGCGCACGCGGGGTAAGGCGCTCGAGGAGCAGGGTGCTCGAGGGGCGGTCGCCGGGCAGGGCCTTGTGCGGCGCGTCCGGCGCGGGGTTGCCGAAGGCGAGCGCCGAGCTCTGGGCGAGCGCATTGGCTGCAAGGGCCGCGCGTGCGCCCGAAGACTCCCCGTCGTGCCCGAGCACGACGAAATCCACCGGGATCAGATGGGTTCCCTGGTGCAGCAGCTGGTGGAAGGCGTGCTGGCTCGGCGTGCCGGCCGCGCCCCAGACGACCGGGGCCGTCTCGTAGTCGACCTCGTTCCCGTCGCGGTCCACGCGCTTGCCGTTCGATTCCATCTCGAGCTGCTGCAGGTAGGCGGGAAGATCGCGCAGGTCCTCGCTGTAGGGGATCACCGCGCGGCTCCGGGCGCTGAAGAAATTCACGTACCAGATTTCGAGCAGCGCAAGCACTACGGGCATGTTGTGCTCGAGCGGCGCCGTGCGGAAATGCTCGTCCATGGCGCGCGCGCCCTCGAGCAGCTCCTCGAAAGCGTCCATGCCGGCCGCCAACGCGACCGGCAGCCCCACCGCGGACCAGACCGAGTAGCGCCCGCCGACCCAGTCCCACAGCGGAAACACGCGCTCGGCTGGAATACCAAACGCTGCGGCCCCCGCGGCGTTTGCGGTGACCGCGGCGAAATGGCGCGAAAGTTCGATAGACTCCCCGAGCGCTGATTCGAGCCAGGCGCGGGCGCGCGCGGCGTTGTCGAGGGTCTCGGCCGTCGTAAAACTCTTCGAGGCGACGATGAAGAAAGTCGTGCCCGGCGCAAGGCCCGCGAGCGCCGCGTCGAGGTCGGCCGGATCGATGTTGGCGACGAAATGCAGGCGCGGACCGGGCTTGCGGAGCTTGCGCAGCGCCCGCGCAAGCATCCTCGGCCCGAGGTCCGAGCCGCCGATGCCGATATTGACGATATCGGTTATCGGGAGGCCGCCACCGCCCTTGAGGGCGCCTCGCTGAGCCTCATCGACGAAGCGGCGCATTTGATCACGGGCGGCGCGCACCGCAGGCATCACGTCGCCGCGTTCCGGAAACGCCCTGCGGTCTGAGCGCAAGGCCACGTGGAGCGCGGCGCGTCCCTCGGTATCGTTCACGGGGTCGCCGGCGAACATGCGCGCGATCCACGCGGGCACTTGCGCCTGGGCGGCGAGCTCGCGCAGGAGCCGCATCGTTTCCGCGTCGATCCGGTGCTTGGAGTAATCGAGCAGCAGTCCGCCCGCCTCGAGCGAGAATCGCCCGGCGCGCGATGCGTCAGCAGCGAACAGCTCGCTCAGGCTCGCGGCCGCGATCCGCCTCTGATGCGCCGCAAGGGCCTGCCAGGCGGGCGAGCGGGTGAGCTTGCTCACGATTGTTTCTGGTAGAGCCGGAAGCGCTCGCGGTCGCGCGGCCGGCTGCCTTCCCAGAGGAGCTTCCAGCCCGGGCCCGTGCGGTCGGGCTCTCCCTGGCGGGCTTGTACCAGGAGCAGCGGGCAGCGGCTCTCGGCGCGGAGCTCGAGCCGCTGCGTGACGACCCCGGCGTGATAATCGAACACCGCGCGCTGCGCTTCGCCCAGGCCGCGGCTTTCGATGCAGCGCGTGCCTGCAGGGATGTGCTTTTTCAGCGCCTGCGCGACCGGACGGTAGCTCTTTCCGTAGTCGATCCAGGGGAGGATCAAGGTCATGGCGAGGCACCAGAGCAGCGTGATGCCGGCGGACCAGAAAGTCACGCCGCGGAACGCCGAGCGCTCGCTTTTCAGGATCAGCCAGAGCCACGCGAGCGTAAACGCGAGCGCGACCGCGAATGCCGTCAAGGAAAACTGCGGCACGTAGCCGGGCTCGAGCTTGGAGAAGCGGTCTGCGATTCTCGAAGGGACGCCGGTCATCATCGCAAACCACCCCAGCCACATGATCGCGCCGAGAAACCCCGCGCTCATGACGCCGAACGACGCGAGCGCGTTGGCGGCGCCGCGGCGCAGGCTCGGAACGCCGGCGCCCGCAAGGAGCGCAAGCGGCAGGAGCAGCGGCAAGCCATAGACCTCGCGCGGAGCGTCGAGCGCGAGCAGCACGGCGAACGAAGCGGCGCAAGCGGCGATCAGCATGCGCATGCCGGGCTCGAATGTGCGGCGGCGCGCCTCCCACAGCGTCCACAACGCGAGCGGCCACGCCGGCCAAGTCGCCCAGAGAAGCGTCTGCGCCCAGTAGCCGAGCGCCTCGACGGGCGGAACCGCAAACCGGACGGCGTTGGCTTGCCACCATGCGAGGACGAGTCCGGGCGCGCGGCTTTCCGCAGCCGCGAGCCAGCCGCCGCAGATTCCGAGCGGCACGAGCAATGCGGGAAGCAAGCTGAGCAGATATTCGCGCCGGTGCCAAGCTTCCGATACGAGCGGCACGGCGAGCGCGACCGCGACCGGCGCGATCACGGCCGGAATTCCCTTGCTGAGCGCGGCGACGGCAAGACCTGCGCCGAGCAGCCAGCCGGCGCGGTGGGGCTTGCGCCGCGCGAGCGCGATGCCGTACCAGGCGAGCGCCTGCCCCGCGAGCATGCTGCTTTCGGCGAGCGTTTCATGCGCGTGCACGAGCAGTCCGAGGCAGCCGAGCAGCGCGAGCGCCGCGCTCATCCCCTCGGTCCTGGCGTAGAGCTCGCGGCCGGCAAGGTGCACGAAGGCGATCACGGCCGCCATCATCACGCCGCTCGCCAGGCGCGCGCCGTCGTGGGGAGCGAGAACCAGTCCGAAGACGTTCGCGGCCAGCGCCGCGATCCAGTAATGGAACGGCCCGTCCTCCAGAAACGGTTCGCCCGCCAGGTACGGCACGATCCACCGCCCGTGCTCGAGCATTTGATGAACGATGCCGATCCCGATTGCGTCGTCGGTCTTCCACGGATCGTGTCCGACCAGGCCGGGCAGAAGGTACGCGAGGACGAGCAGCGCGAGCAGCGCCGGGGCGAGCGGCAGCGTGATACGGCCGGCCGCGAAGTTCATTGGGTGGTCTCTCAGACGAAAAAGGCAGCCGAAGCTGCCTTTTTACCCGTTGCGCGAGGGGACTTCAACACGCGGGCGCGGCGCTTTCGAACGGGCCGGCGCCGCTCGCGGCGATGCGCATCAGGCCGAAGCCTGTTTGGCTGCCTTGGTCGCGGGCTTCTTTTTCGTGTACTTCTGGCGGAATTTCTCGACCCGGCCGGCGGTGTCGACCATCTTCTGCTTGCCCGTGTAGAACGGGTGGCAGGCCGAGCAGACCTCGACGTGCAGATCCTTGCCCAGCGTCGAGCGCGTGGTGAAGGTGTTTCCGCAGCTGCAGATAACCTTGATTTCCTTGTACTCGGGGTGAATTTTCGGCTTCATGGCCTTGTCCTTGCTGTTGCTCCGTGTCGAGTGGGGCGAAATTATCCGTGAAATCAAGCGCCCGGGCAAATTACCCGCGCCTCATGGAGTCAAAAAAGTCCCCGTTGTTCTTGGTGGCGCGGATCTTGTCGACCAGGAATTCCGCCGCTTCGAGGTCGTCCATCGGGTAGAGGAGTTTCCTCAGCACCCACACTTTCTGCAGGATCTCCTTCTCGATCAGGAGCTCTTCGCGGCGGGTGCCGGAGCGGTTGACGTTGATCGCCGGAAAGATGCGCTTCTCGTACATGCGCCGGTCGAGGTGAATTTCCATGTTGCCGGTGCCCTTGAACTCCTCGTAGATCACGTCGTCCATGCGCGAGCCCGTGTCGATGAGCGCGGTCGCGAGGATGGTGAGGGAGCCGCCTTCTTCGATGTTCCTCGCCGCGCCGAAGAAGCGCTTGGGGCGCTGCAGCGCGTTCGCGTCCACGCCGCCGGTGAGCACCTTGCCCGATGCCGGCACCACAGTGTTATAGGCGCGCGCAAGGCGCGTGATCGAGTCGAGCAGGATCACGACGTCCTTTTTGTGCTCGACCAGGCGCTTCGCCTTCTCGATCACCATCTCGGCGACCTGCACATGGCGCGAGGCGGGCTCGTCGAAGGTCGAGGAAACGACCTCGCCCTTCACCGAGCGCACCATCTCGGTCACTTCCTCGGGACGCTCGTCGATGAGCAGCACGATCAGCACGATGTCGGGATTGTTCGCGATGATGGCGTGCGCGAGCTGCTGCATCAGCACGGTCTTCCCGGCCTTGGGCGGGGAGACGATCAGCCCCCGCTGGCCCTTGCCGATCGGCGCGATGATGTCGATGATGCGGCTGGTGATGTTCTCCTCGCCCTTCATGTCGCGCTCGAGCTTCAGGTGTTTGTCGGGGTGCAGCGGCGTGAGGTTCTCGAACAGGATCTTGTGCTTGGAGGCCTCGGGCGCGTCGGCGTTGACCTTGTCGACCTTGACGAGCGCGAAGTAGCGCTCGCCGTCCTTGGGCGTCCTGATCTCGCCTTCTATCGAGTCCCCGGTATGGAGGTTGAAGCGCCGGATCTGCGACGGGCTGACGTAGATGTCGTCGGTCGAGGCGAGGTAGGAGGTGTCGGGCGAGCGCAGGAAGCCGAAGCCGTCGGGCAGCACTTCCAGGGTGCCGTCGCCGAAGATCGATTCGCCCTTCTTGGCGCGGTTCTTCAGCAGCGCAAAGATCAGCTCCTGCTTGCGCATGCGGTTGGCGCCGTCGACTTCGTTCGCCGTCGCCATTTCGAGCAGCTGGCTTACGTGCTGTGTCTTGAGTTCGGATAAGTGCATAAAACGCCCAAGCGGGATGAACGACCTCAGACCGTTCGAACGGAAATACAGGGAACCGAAACGGGGAGGATTTGCGCCTTGATACAGCCCTTTGCAGGCGCCGGGGGGCCGGCTGCTAAATTTGCTGCCGGCCTTTCGCGGGAAGAATAGTGGCTTTATATGTTGCTGTCAAGAAATGCCGTGAGCTGGGACTTCGACAAGGACCCCACCTTCTGGGCCTCCACGCTGCCGTTCTTGAAAAGCATGAGCGTCGGTATGCCGCGGATGCCGTACTTCCTAGGGATTTCCTGGTTCTCGTCCACGTTGACCTTGGCGACCTTGAGCTTGCCCGAGTACTCCCTGGCGACCTCGTCGAGCACCGGGGCGATCGCCTTGCACGGACCGCACCATTCCGCCCAGTAGTCCACCAGCACCGGAACATCGGACTTCAGAACTTCAGGCTCGAAAGTGGCATCGCTTACGTGATGGATGAATTCGCTCATTGCTTCCTCTGCGAGACGGGGTTTTGCAGCGGACGCTGCACGGTTTCCATGTCAGGGCGCGAGCCCGAATGTTCAAGGCTATGCTAGCGGAATTCGGCGGGCAGGAAAAGCGCATGCCCACTCGGCATAAGGGGTTATTTTTTCAGGATAAAACGGCGGAGGCCGGAACCGTGCGTGATAAAATGCCCCGCTATCCGGCGAAATGCGGGAATCGTTCAGACCAGGCGGGCTCGTCCTCACAATGGCGTACGTCGTCACCGAGAGCTGCATCAAGTGCAAATACACCGACTGCGTCGACGTGTGCCCGGTCGATTGCTTTCGCGAGGGCCCCAACATGCTGGTGATCGACCCCGGGGAATGCATCGACTGCACCTTGTGCGTCCCCGAATGCCCCGTCGATGCGATCTTCGCCGAGGACGATGTGCCGCCGGAGCAGCGCGAGTGGACTGCGCTGAATGCCGATCTCTCGAAGATCTGGAAGCCGATCGTCGAGCGCAAGCCCGCGCCGGCGGACGCGGACGAGTGGGCAAAGGTGAAGGAAAAGAAGCATCTTCTGGAGCGCTAAAGAAGCGCTAAAGTAGGCGCCCATGAGCGCGGGCGCTGAGCTGCCGGTACTGAAGAAGGGCGCCCTGTTCGAGCGCCTTGCGCTGGGCCGCGCCGCGGGCGTCAGCGTCGTCACCCCCAACAAGCGCCTGTCGCAGGCGCTGATGCTGGACTTCGATGCTTTCCAGATCGGGAAAGCACTTTCGGTCTGGGAAGCGCCGGATATCCTGCCGTTCGGTGCTTTCGTGCAGCGGCTCTACGAGGACGGCCTCTATGCGGACCTCTCGGCCGAGCTGCCGATGCTTCTCACGCCGGCGCAGGAGGAGGAAGTCTGGAAGCAGGTAGTCGGCGGGAGCGGCCTCCTCGCCGTCGAAGGCGCGGCCGCCAAGTGCCGCGAC